>Ga0308175_100004219_pt1 | contig 10074 bp, 8 predicted proteins | sample PhyCR1_3_FD_203893 | JGI IMG/M metagenome (GOLD analysis project Ga0308175, IMG submission 203893) | Soil microbial communities from UC Gill Tract Community Farm, Albany, California, United States - DLSLS.C.R1 | ecosystem: Environmental > Terrestrial > Soil > Agricultural land | place: USA...
CCGGAAGCTGAACGAATCTCCGGTCTAGTATATCCAGTAAAAATACTGGGCTATGTAACAGGGCAGTGTAGCCTTAGTCCAAAGTATGAGGAACTAAGAAGCTGCTCTATGTGGGGAGGCTAGATACCATTATTTTTTCAGAAGCAACTTGCCTTTTTAAGACCTTTATCCAAGCTGGATTTGAATGTTCGACACATAAGTTACGGGATGGAACGCGACTCGATCTTATTCAATCGACTCAGCACGACCGATTTGCCAGGAAGGACTATGCACGGCTAAAAGAATTTGGGATTAAAACCATTCGCATCGGCGCGCAATGGCATCTGATCGAAGGTTCACCGGCGAGCTACAACTTTCAATCGCTGGACACAATACTGAATGCTGCAGCGGATTGTGGAATGGAGGTCATTCTAGACTTACTCCATTTCGGATGGCCCGATCACATTCAAATTTTCGCAGACGATTTTACAGAACGTTTTTCCAGCTTCACGCGTGCGGTAATCAAATATCTCAGATCGCGAACGGATGCGTGCCGCTTTATAGCTTCAGTAAACGAGGTGTCTTACTTTTCCTGGGCGGGCGGAGATGTAGCTGCTATCAATCCATATGCTATCAACCGTGGTCACGAGTTGAAGCATATTCTTATACGCGCGGCCGTTGCGTCTTCGGAGATCCTGCTCAACGAGTTGCCTAACGTCAGACTGGTATCCCCGGAACCGGCTATCCACATCGTAGGGAACCCCGCGATTGAGGGCGATGAGGCCGAAGCAGCCGCCTATACGGACGCCATGTTTCAGGCGTGGGATATGCTTTCCGGCCGTCTTGAACCTGAGCTAGGGGGCCGTCCGGAATATCTGGATATTGTCGGCGTCAATTTTTATCAGCGTAATCAGTGGATTCATAACACGATGACGCCAGTAAGTAGAGATGATCCAAGATATCGGCACTTCAGCGACATCCTGGAGGAGATATGGCTCCGATACAGCCGACCTTTATTTGTTTCTGAAACCGGGACGGAAGATGACGGCCGCGCCGACTGGTTCAACTACATTTGCAGTCAAGTGTCCTTCGCCCTAAGCCGAGGGATCCCAGTTCATGGAATCTGTCTTTATCCGATCCTGAATCATCCAGGGTGGGCCGATAACCGGCACTGTCATAACGGCCTTTTTGATTATCCCGATGCGTCGGGAAACCGGCAGGTGTATCACCCGCTTGCCGCGGCGATTTACGAGCAGCAGCAATTGTTCCGCACCTTCAATAAAGAAATGACTTCGAAAACCAGAGACGTTATTTGCCTGTCTCATCTTCGTTGGGGATTCGTCTTTCAACGCCCTCAGCATCTTATGAGCCGCTTTGCAAAGGCGGGACGAGTATTTTTTTGGGAGGAGCCCATATTAGAAGACGGCGAGCCTCACGTGCGGTCGTCTACTTGTCCTGTCACGGGAGTCAATGTCGAAACTCCTGTTCTTCCCCACGGTTTGAGCCGCGAACAATCCGTTCAGTTGCAAAAGGAGTTACTTACTCGCCTTCTTGAACAAAACCAGATGACGGACTACATCGCCTGGTACTACACACCGATGGCTCGTGAATTTACTACGGACTTAAAACCCGCCGTAACAGTCTACGATTGCATGGACGAACTTTCGGCATTTGCGGGCGCGCCCCGCGAAATGCGGGAGAACGAGCAGGCTCTGTTTCGACAAGCAGACATGGTTTTTACCGGCGGGGCCAGTTTGTATAAGTCGAAGCAGATGAATCATCACTCGGTGCACCTGTTCCCAAGCAGTATCGATTTCGCACATTTTTCACGAGCTCGTTCCATCACGAGTGAGCCGGCCGACCAGGTATCGATTTCTCACCCGCGCCTTGGCTATGCAGGCGTGATTGATGAAAGAATGGACCTCGCTTTGATTAAAGAACTAGCGGCCGCCCGGCCTGATTGGCAGGTGGTCATGGTTGGGCCGATTGTAAAGATCGACCCAGACTTGCTCCCGAAGGCAGATAATATTCACTATCTCGGAATGAAGCAATATGCCGACCTTCCGAGCTATCTCTCCGGCTGGGACATCGCGCTGCTTCCGTTCGCGCAGAATGACTCGACGCGATTCATCAGCCCAACGAAGACGCCTGAATACCTGGCCGCTGGCCTTCCGGTCGTTTCCTCGCCAATACAGGACGTAGTACATCCCTACGGCGATTCAGGATTCGTCCAGATCGCATCGAGTGCACAAGAATTCGTCGAAAAGGTTGATCAGTTACTGCTCAATCCCTTACCGGAAGAGCTCCGGCGGAAGATCGACGAATTCCTGGCCGGTTCCTCGTGGGATCAGACGTGGACCAGAATGAACCAGCTCATAGAAGAATTTATAGAAAAGGCTGCGGGCAACGCACGCCCACCGATGGGTTCGGTTGATGCCCGTAGTGATACCGCAGATAAGGACTCAGTTTATGTTTGATTATCTTGTTGTCGGAGCCGGCTTTGCCGGAGCCGTTGTCGCCGAGAGAATGGCTCGCCAGTTCGGGAAAAAAGTTCTGGTGGTAGATCGGCGAAATCATATCGGTGGAAACGCCTACGATCATTTAAATGGGGACGGAGTTTTAGTCCACCGGTACGGTCCACACATATTTCATACAAATTCTGAGCAGGTATTTAACTATCTCTCGCAGTTTACAAGCTGGAGAAATTACGAACATCGCGTGCTGGCATCAGTAGATGGCAAGCTGGTTCCAGTTCCCATCAATCTGACTACGGTAAACGAGCTTTATGGCCTGACGCTAACGTCGGATCAGCTTGAGCTGTACTTTGCCAGCCGCGCCGAGTCGCGCGCGCAAGTTAGGACGTCCGAAGATGTAGTTGTCAGTAAGGTGGGGCGTGACTTATATGAGAAACTCTTTCGAAATTACACTCGAAAGCAGTGGGGAAAGGATCCTTCTGAACTGGATGCGCAGGTAACAGCTCGTATTCCGGTTCGTACAAATTGCGACGACCGGTACTTCACAGACCGGTATCAAGCAATGCCAAAGCTTGGATACACTCGGATGTTCGAGAATATGTTAGACCACTCTAACATTACCCTGGAACTGGGCTGCGACTATCGAGATGTAATTAAGGATGTAAGTTACCGGGAGTTGATTTATTCGGGTCCTATTGACGAGTTCTTTCATTTTCGTTTTGGTAAGTTGCCGTACCGCTCTCTTCGTTTTCAACACGAAACGCTGCCGGTCGAACTTTTACAGCCGGTTGCCGTCATCAACTACCCCAACGAACACGCCTATACGCGAATCACTGAGTTTAAGCACCTGACGGGGCAGGTACATCCCAAAACGAGCATCGTGTACGAGTTTCCGGCCAGTGAGGGCGACCCTTACTACCCGGTTCCCACGCCAGAGCATGCGGCTCTTTACAAACGCTACGCTGAGCTGGCCGCAACAACTCAGGGTGTTCACTTTGTGGGCCGGTTGGCGACGTATCGGTACTACAACATGGACCAGGTAGTCGCTCAGGCGCTTACGCTCTGCAAGCAGCTGGAGGGCGTGACAGAGACCACGGGCGCAAAAAGTCTCGCGGCAGTGGCTTCGCGCGGGATTGCAGCCGTCCCAGCGCTAAGCGCGTAGCTGATAACCGGCGAGAGGTGCTAAACGCGAGCGGCTGAACTTCACCGCTCACTCCGCTCGCCATAGCACCTCTGCGAATGACCATTCCTCGTCGATCCACCTCGACTCGGGAGAAAATCCATTGGAGAGCGCCAATGCGGACACTTGGTCTTCCGCGAACTTGTGCGACGATTCGGTCCAGATGGTTTCTCCCTTGCGGAAGTGAAATTCGGAATCCAGCGCTGCGACGGAGATGGTTTGGTCCTGTAAGGAGCGCAGGTGCATTTCGATTCTGCGCTCATCCTTGTCCCACCAGACTTCGTGATGAAAAGAACGCAGATCGAAGTTGCCATCGAGTTCGCGATTTATGCGGCCCAATAGGTTGAGGTTGAAGGCGGCCGTTACGCCGGTCGGGTCATCATAGGCGAGCAACATTCGATCCGTTTCCTTGATGAGATCCAGACCTAAGAGAAAAAAGTCGCCTGGACGAAGATGAGACCGGACTTTTTGAACGAAACCGGGTAGCTCCCGCCTGGAGATGTTACCGATAGAGCTTCCGAGGAACAGAAGCAGGAGCGGCTCATCGCTGGTCCTGCTTCGTGCAATCTGTGCCAAACCGTCCATCCAATCGCCGCAAACCGGTTCAACTTTGGCAAAATCGGAAACCTGTCGTTCACAGGCCGTCAGCGCTCCCGCTGAAACGTCGATGGGGTGATACGTCAAGTGGGGCTGGGAACGAAGTGCGGCTTGCAGTACATGCCTCGTTTTCAGACCGCTTCCGCTGCCCAACTCTGCCACGGCGGCTAACGGTCCGGTTACCGATACTATGTCGCGCGCATAGGATTGCAGAAGCCGTTCTTCAGCCCTGGTAAGTCCATATTCCGGAAGCAGTGTGATGGCTTCGAAAAGTGTGCTTCCCAAGTCGTCATAGAAGTAGCGCGGAGGAATCCTCTTTTGCCCTGCCGAAGACAGGCCCTCACTCACGTCGAAAGCGAACTGAGACAGTTGTAGTGGCGTAGTTGCAGACATGCGGTAAGTCCTAATTTTCTACGCAGCGGAATGTAGCGTAAACGTAGGGATAATCCCGCCGGAACCAGTTGCGGAATGTTCGGCGAAGGAATCTCGCGGCCGTGCGAGGCGAACCTCCCTTTATGACATTGTGTTCGCCATCGAAAAAGTTCGCAGAGTAACCAGGATAGGTTGGGTGAGGTTCGAAGCCGGGAAACGGTTCAAAAACGGTGCTCGTCCATTCCCATCCGTTTCCGACGAGTTGGCTAACTCCAAAAAAACTGTTGCCCGCTGGCGTGGAAGAAACGGGCTCCGGGTCCCACCTTCTGAAGTTGAAGTTGCCGCGGTCCTCACTGGGTTCGGATTGCCCCCAGGGGAAAGCAGAATTATGGCCCTCGGAACTTCCATAAGCCGCTCTATGGAACTGGCGCTCGGTGGGTAATTTCTTGCCCAGCCAATGTGCATAAGCTTCCGCTTCAGTCTGAGTCACATACACGGGCCAATCTAAAGGTAAGGGAATTTCTTCAAACATTCCTCGATAGAAGAAGGAGTCGCCCCGTTTTATCCAAAAATGAGGTAAACGAGCGCCGTCCTCCACAAAGCGGAGATACTCGCCGTTGGTCACGTTGAACTGCTGTATGCGAAAAGCAGGTACACGCACTGTCAGATCACAGTATTCGTTGTCCCAGCCAAAGGACCCGTCCCGCGGTTTGCCCAGAACGGCTTCGCCTTCCGGAATTTCGCGCCACTGGTTGGCAGGAGTCGTTCCAAGAGTCGGATGCTGTTGAGGAAAGAGTCCGCAATGCTTCAGGTTGTATCCAAAGTTATGAAACATGTACGCCAGCGTTTCCAGGTGCATCAACCGATGTTCCAGAGCCATAAGAACTACACCTTCGGCAGCACGTTCGATGTGCTCGTCGACCAACTGCCTGGACCGGCTGACGTATCCTTGGACCTGTTGAAGGGTCGGCCAATCCGCGGGTTGATCAGCAGGCAAATGCGCCGAATCGGGATCGATACCGGCCTGGAATAGAGCGTCAAGCTCGGGATCGGGCAATTTCAGGCCTAAAGCTTCACGGCAAATTTGGATGGAATCAAAGCCGTCCAGATGGCCAACGTAAAAGATGACCCGGTGGCGCTCCGCGATGGGGCGCGCATACAGAGCGTCATCTGTGAGGATACTGAAAAGACGGTCGCTTTCCGCACGGGCTGCGCGTAGATCCTGGTGTAATTTAGCCGCAGCCGCTTCCAGAACTGGCATTGTTGCTTGCTCCTCGTAATTAAAGTTTGGCGGCCTATCGGGGCCCGCCTAAAACGCAGGTTATTCGACGCCACAACTGCTTCGATCGCGCCAAAATTAATGGTCTAACTAAACTCCTGCGGCACTCCCGCCGGCAACTCAGCGTGGCCGCTCAGGATTCGCTCCGCTAAATGCATCGCTTCTTCTGAGGTATGAATTTCTCCTTCCAATTGCGCCGTCTCAATGCTCTCCAGTGCGCGGGCAAACAGCGGTCCTGGCCTGTATCCGGCCCGAATCAAATCATGGCCACTCAGGAGGCGAACCGGCCGAAGTTCTTCCTGACTGAATTCCGTTTGTTTTTCTCTAACAAAACGGTAGCTGTCCGTGCGCCCGTTGCTTGCCAGGCAGTCGAGGCGATGTAACTGTAGATGCTCCTCAAAGTCAGAGAGGCGCAAGAAGCGCTTTAGCGTGCTTGTCCGCATCTGCTGGACATCCTTGAATTTCATGTGATTGGCGACCAGGGAAGTAACCTGCTCGATCTCCTCATGAGAAAATTTCAGGCGGTTCAGGATGGCTCGTGTCATCTGCGCGCCCACTTCAGCGTGTCCGTCAAATCGAATACGATCGGCCACGCGGAACGTAGGAGGTTTCCCCACGTCGTGCAGCAGGACGGCAAAAGCAAGGGTCGTCGAAGGCTCCTGTAAGCCATCCAGCATCAACAAGACGTGGGTCCAGACGTCACCCTCCGGGTGAAACTCGGGCGGCTGCGGTACGCCTTGAAATGCTTTGACTTCGGGCAAGACCTGTTGGAGTAAGCCACTTTCGTCCAGCAGTTCCAGACCCCGCTTGGCTCCGCCTTCGGTCATGATCCGGATGAGCTCGTCACGAATTCGCTCTGCCGAAATTTTTGCAATAGAGGGAGCGAGGCGCTTGATGGCGTCCAGTGTCGCTCCCGCGATCGAAAAACCAAAACGCGCCGCAAAGCGTACGGCCCGCAGCATACGGAGGTGGTCTTCTTCAAACCGCTTTATGGGGTCGCCAATCGCCCGGATAATTCCCGCGGCCAAGTCCGGCCTGCCCTGCACATAATCCAAGACTTCGCCGGAGAAAGGATCCTCCATCAATCCATTGATTGTAAAGTCCCTACGCTCTGCGTCCAGGGCAGGGTCTGTTTCGAAGTGGACTTGCCCTGGACGACGGCCGTCGGTGTACTTGCCTTCGCTACGGAAGGTGGCAACCTCCACCTGGTGACCCTGTTCGTCGTGAACGAGCACGACGCCAAAATGTGCGCCGACTGTTTGGGCTTGGGGGAAATAGGTGCAGAGTTTGTCCGGAGTGGCGTCGGTGCTGATGTCGTAATCTTTTGGTGCAAGAAGGAGGAGCCTGTCGCGGACGCACCCTCCCACCAAGTACGCTTTATGCTGATGGCCGCGCAGTATGCGGATGATGTGTTTAGAAAATTCCTCTGAGGAAGAAGGTGTCATTCAGAAGAGGCGTTTGCGGCAGCGGCGGCTGCTTCAGCTTCAGCTTTCTTCAATTCTTTCTTCGAGGGAGGGGCTTGTTCGTGAAGGTAGTCGTGATCGTGATAGCAGGTGCGGCATCGAACCTTTGCCGCTTGATTATCGACCAGGGAGACGATGGAATGATTGGTCAATCTGCGGCATTTCACGCAGTGATCGTCAATTATGTCGCCTAATCGTTGTTCACTCATGTTGCCGCCGTCCCTCCAAGTGTATCAATAATCGGCATTAAATCACAGTTGCTAGCGGTCCGGCTAGATGTTGGAATTCCGCTGATGCAGTCTGCTAATCTATTATTTCTTACCTGAATGGCCAGGTAGCTCAGTCGGTAGAGCGCAGCCCTGAAAAGGCTGGCGTCGGCGGTTCGATTCCGTCCCTGGCCACCACTCTAGTTGTATTTAGAATCAACCACATAGAAATCTAGGTCTCCAGCGTGTGATGCAGAGTGCGATACCTACACGGGATGCCGCTCACTTATACCGCCGTCACGTGCGTCAGTGTACAGGCAAATTGCCCATTACGACCGGGTTCATAGGGAGTGCCGATGACTCAATCGGCGCTTGCAAACAAAACCTTTCGGGACAAGAGAATCTTGGCCATTCTTACCCACGTATTCACCGAGGGGTATTCTATGCGGCAGGATACAAAGGTAGGGTCAATCACCGATTCCCACGGCATCGTTATGGCTGTGGTTTACCAGCATCGCGACGGTTCGATAGATGCCGGTGACATCGGAAACGGTCGCGATATGGACGATCTTCAGCGACTTCTGCCGAACGGGTTTACCTTTCGTCCCTGTAAGGATGCGCTTAGAGGGCAGTCACACAACGTTGCTTAACCGATGATCATGCTAAGGCTCGCGGCCAGCTTGTCGTGGATTGCGAATCGCAGTTTCTGTTTGCATCCAAGATATCGCTCAGTAGTTTGGATGGGAACGCGCCGGAGGAGAGCTTTGGCATTGTTCGCGGTCCTCCGAACCGCAAACGATGATGCCCGAAACCGATCATTGATGGCTTCTGCGTCAACTGCCGGCTACATATGTCCTTGCGGCCTTCCAAACCGGCACGAAGCTGGGCACGAAGCTGGCACTGCATGCATCGATCGCAGAAGTAGCATCGTAGAGATCTGCCCGGAGGCAGCTTTCCATGAGCGTGACGCAGCACGAAAAAGCCGTCTATTTTGACAGTCTTCACAAAGGTCCTGGTGCTTTTGTAATTCCGAATCCCTGGGACGTCGGCTCAGCCCGAATTCTGGCCGGCCTTGGTTTCCAGGCCTTGGCTACATCGAGCGCTGCCTCCGCTGGTGTGCTTGGCCGAAGGGATGGAGGCCTGACGCGAAGCGAGGCGCTGTTACACGCGCGATTGATTGCTGATGCGACGGATTTGCCCGTCTCAGCGGATCTGGAAAACGGGTTTGGCAATGCGCCGGAGGTGGTGGCGGAAACGGTCCGCCTCGCAGCTGACGCTGGACTCGTGGGCTGCACAATCGAGGATGCAAGTGGCAACCACGATAATCCGCTTTACGACTTTGCCTTGGCGGTTGAACGGATAGCAGCAGCCGCACAGGCGGCGCGTGCACTCCCGTTTCCGTTTGTTCTGACTGCGCGAGCGCACAATCTCCTCTACGCCATTCCAAGTTTGGACGAGACCATCAGACGCCTGCAAGCCTTCGAAAGGGCCGGAGCCGATGTGCTGTTCGCCCCCGGTTTGCCTAACCTTGCGGCGGTGCGTGCAGTTTGTGCGGCGGTGTCGAAGCCTATGAATTTCATGGTGGGAATCAAAGGAAAATCATTTTCCGTAACCGCACTAGCGGCGGCTGGGGTTCGACGCATCAGCCTGGCCACCTCTCTCTACCGCGCCGCCATGACCGGCCTTCTCGACGCAGCACGCGAGGTGACAGAGGCAGGCGAGTTCGGCTTTCTCGATCGGTGCATGACCACGCCGGAACTGAATAGACTCATGCGGATTTGGACGCCAACGGATCACTGCCCGGGCTTCCTCTAGATGTGCTGTCATCGGTTCCGGGCTGGCGACGTTGAGAGAATGGCCAGCCGGAACAGTGACCAAGCCGGAAGAGACCTGGGCGCAACAAGAGCGGGCGGCTACAATTTCCCTCAGCACCATCGAGATGTTCGGGTTTTTAGCGCCCTTGATTTGATCAGGTGTGCTGTGTCGATGGCTAATTTTGATCCCCCACAAACTTCGAGGTTGAAGCTCGTACGCCGTCGTTGAGGGGCGAAGAAATCATCAGCGTGTCAAGACGCCAGTCCAGTTTTACTGAATCTCACCCATCTGACTACGAGCAGTTAGCGCGTGATGCGATTTGCGACAACTCCTCTCATTCCCAGCGCCTGAAGTCTTTCATTCCGGGCCGGGACGGCATGTGCTTACTGCAGCTCGTTCCCGACTGGCGCGCCGGGAATGCCTGTGTACGTTAAATAGGGTCGTACAATAACAGCGCTCGACCTAGCCACCGGTCAACACCTATCAGTAACTGTTCCGGTCTAGGCGAAAGCAACACGGTAAACACGGCCACGCTCAAGGTGTGCAACAACGCTGCCGTCCTTTTGCTTGACAACGTTTTCCCGCTCCGAACCGGCCGAGATGCCCAGAATGGTTTGACGCTTCGGGGCGCGGAACTTATAGGAACCTGCATGCTCCGCGCGAACGAGGCCACTGGTCGCTTTGCCACCGGACCAGCGTAGGTCCACCA
>Ga0308175_100004220_pt1 | contig 10074 bp, 11 predicted proteins | sample PhyCR1_3_FD_203893 | JGI IMG/M metagenome (GOLD analysis project Ga0308175, IMG submission 203893) | Soil microbial communities from UC Gill Tract Community Farm, Albany, California, United States - DLSLS.C.R1 | ecosystem: Environmental > Terrestrial > Soil > Agricultural land | place: USA...
ATCGTCGACGACGGTGAGACGTCCGTGAACAGCGTCGGCGGATAGAAGTAGCCCTCGGTCGGGCACGCCCACGACGGCTGCCAGATGCTTGCGCCTTCATCGACGCCCTGCTTGACGAGGCTGCGGATTCGCTCGAGCTGCACCGGCGCCACGATGGCGCCCATGTCCACGGCTTTGTCGAGCGACGATCCGACGCGCAGCTTCTCCATACGGGTGCGCAGCTTTCCCTCGAGCTTGGCGGCGATCCCTTCCTGCGCGAGGAGACGCGAGCCGGCGCAGCAGACCTGACCCTGGTTGAACCAGATCGCGTCGACCACACCCTCGACGACGCTGTCCAGATCGGCGTCGTCGTAGACGATGAACGGACTCTTTCCACCCAGCTCGAGGCTCAGCTTCTTGCCGGAGCCCGCGGTCGCACGCCTGATCGCGCGCCCGACCTCGGTCGATCCCGTAAAGGCGATCTTGTCGACGTCGGTGTGATCGACGATGAGCTTCCCCGTCTCGCCGTCGCCCGTTAGAACATTCAAAACTCCCGGCGGAAGGCCGACGTCAGCGGCGAGCTCGGCGAAGAGGAGCGCGGTGAGGGGCGTGAACTCCGCGGGCTTGATGACGATCGTGCAGCCCGCGGCGAGCGCGGGCGCAACCTTCCACGCGAGCATCAGGAGCGGGAAATTCCACGGAATGATCTGGCCAACGACGCCGATGCCGTGGTGGCCAGGGAACTCGGAGTCGAGGAGCTGAGCCCAGCCCGCGTGGTGGTAGAAGTGTCGGGCGACCAGCGGAATGTCGATGTCCCGCGTCTCGCGGATCGACTTGCCGTTGTCCATGCTCTCGAGCACGGCGAAGAGACGCGAGTGCTTCTGGACGCCGCGAGCGAGCGCATACAGCCAGCGCGCCCGATCATGCGGCGAGAGCGCTTGCCACGCTGGGAGCGCCCCGCGCGCGGCCGCGACCGCAGCGTTCACATCGTCCGCCGTGCCCTGCGCCACGCGCGCGAGCGTCGCGCGAGTGGCGGGGTTGACGACGTCGAAAGTCTCACCCGGCTCGGTCCAGCGGCCGCCGATGAACTGACCGAAGACACGCTCGTGCTTGGCGAGCCATGACAGTGCCTCCTTGTCACTCTCCGGCGCTGGGCCGTAATCGAGCGACTCGAAGATCTCCGCGAGTGATGACATATCGTTAGGGCATTGGCATGCGATGGGCTGCCGCGTAACGGCCGGTCACGAAATGCTCGAGCTGCCGCTCGATGTCGGTGAGCAACGCGCTCGCACCGATCCGAAACAGCTCCGGCCGGAGCCAGCGATCGCCGAGCTCGTCCTTCATCAGGTACATGTACTCGAGGACGTTCTTGGCGCTACGAATTCCACCCGCCGGCTTGAATCCAACCGCATATCCCGTCTGTTCCTGGTACTCGCGAATCATCCGCGCCATCACCAGCGCGAATGCGAGTGTCGCGTTGACGCCCTCCTTGCCTGTCGACGTCTTGATGAAATCCGCGCCCGCCTGCATTGCCACAACGCTCGCGCGCGCGACGTTGTTCAGGGTCGCGAGCTCACCAGTAGCGAGGATCGCTTTCATGTGCGCGTCGCCGCAGGCTTCGCGAAATGCCTTCACCTCGTCGTAGAGCGCGTGCCAGTTGCCGGTGAGCACGTGGCCGCGCGTGACGACGATGTCGATCTCGCGCGCGCCAGCCGCAACGCTCGCTCTGATCTCGGCGATGCGCTGCTCCAGTGGGCTGAGCCCTGCCGGAAAACCCGCCGACACGGCCGCGACGGGGATACTCGTTCCGCGCAGCGCCTCGACGGCGGTGGGAACAAGGGCGTGATACACGCAGACCGCGCCAACCTGGATGCCGAGATCGGTGATGCCGAGTGCCCGCTCGAGGTCGTCGCGCAGAGGACGTCGCGCCTTGGCGCAGAGTCGACGAACGTTGCCAGGTGTGTCGTCGCCGGCGAGCGTCGTTAGGTCGATGAGCGTGATCGCGCGCAGCAGCCAGGCGGCCTGCCACTCCTTCTTGACGGTGCGTCGGGTGGGAATGGTAGCCGCGCGTCGCTCCACAGCGCTGCGATTGACGTGGATGGACCGCACGGCATCCAGGTCCAGCGGCACGCCGGGATTCCGTTCCCCGTGATGAACCGGGGCAACGTGCCCGGCCGTGGCCGCCACGAGCGTCGGACGCGTCTCGGCCGTCCGCCCATCGCGAGCGGGCGGGGCGGTGGCACTCGCGGCGGCGATCGATTCCAGATTGCGCTTCGCGGTCATGGAGGCATAATGTAGAGGCCCGACCCTTCGTCCGTCAGCATCGCCCTCATGCCCCGTGTTCCTGCCGCGCTCGTGATGCTCGCCCTCGCGGCGTGCAGCGCTCAGCGATTCGTACACCCCGCCGTCGTTCCGACATCGACGGAGCGGGTCGCGCTCGGGTTTCCGCGAGACGTTCTGTACGTGCTCGACGGGCGCATCCTGCCGCGGGGCGACAGCACCAGCGTGCCGAGCGCGGTGCGCGATCTGGATCCGGCGACGATCGAGCGCATCGAGGTGCTCAAAGGCGCGACAGCGCGGCGCGCCTACGGCGATGCCGGGTCGAGCGGGGTCGTCATCATCATCACGAAGGCCGGTCGCTGACCGGCCCTGTCGGTCTCTCTTCGCCTAACGATCCGCCCGCGGTCGCCGCTCGGCGGCGGCGCTGAGCTGCTCGACGAGCGCGGCGAGGCGCTTCCGCTCCGACTCGAGCTCGCGGACGACACGGTCGCGCTCCGTTTCGGCGCGCCGCTCCCTCGTCACATCACGGTAGATGCTGATCGACATCCGGACGGCGCCGCGGCGGTCGAGGATCGGTGTCGCCTTGACCGATACCCATCGTTCGCCGCCGCCCACGCGCAGCTGGATGCGCAGAGTCCGTTCGGGGACGACGTGTCCACGAGCCGCGAGTGGACCAGGGAGCTCGGCTTCGGTGAGCGCTCGGCCGTCGACATCGAAGACCTGCACACGCTGGAAGAAGTCGCCGGACGGGACACCGAGAGCGGCAGTGGCGCTGTCATAGCCGCACATGCGCGCGCCGGCGTCGTTGATGAACAGGAGTTGTCCCGAGGCGTCATGGGCGGCGATGCCATCGGCGACGCCGTCGAGAACCCTGGCGAGGAGCTCCGAGCCTGACCACGAACCGGGGTGACGAACATCGGCGTACGCGGCATCGCTCGGGCGCGGCGGCGCCGCCGCGCCATTCGTCTGTCGTTCGATCTCCATCGATCTCGCAGTAAGTCCGGGGACGCAGCTTGGGCACTGATGGCGCTTACGTCAAGAGATCTGCGTCACTTCCCACGATCATTTTTCTCGCCGGCTTCGCCCGCGACTCGGGCCGCGCGGTCGGACACGACTGTATGCAATCGGACCTTTCTCGCCGTCGAGGGCATGACGGGTCTTCCCGAATCGTGAGAATTCATTAATGTTCCGCGCGGTTCCGAAGACACTCATGTAACCATCAGACAACGGGGTCAGGGTGGGCACAGCAAAGCGCAGACGCCGCGGCTCGCAGCCGGGGGTTCGCAATCCGTTCATTAGGAAGGAGGAGCTGCTCTCCGAGATTCAGAGCATCGTCGACAAGAACGACATGTCTCAGGTGCAGGTTGCCGATCAGACAGGCGAGGCGAGATCGCAGGTTTCGCTCTTGCTCAATGGCAAGCTGCGCGGTTTCTCGACCGACCGTCTCGTTCGCATCCTCCTGCGGCTTGGTCGCGACATCGAAATCGTGATTCGCCCGTCGCGCGGCAACAAGAAGGTAGGCACGGTGCGTCTGGCGCGCCGCTAGACGATCGCCTCAGTCACCCGCGAATATCGCGCGAGGCCCCACTCGGGCCTCGCGCGATATTTCGTGCATCGTTAGGACCCTGCCCCGCCGGCGAGCGGCGCCCCCCCCCGAGCTCGGGCAGATCTCTCAAATCCTTCCAGCAGGGCCCGGGGGGCCTGCATCCTGCACATTCGTGGCGAGCGGAGGTGCCTTGCTCGAGGGACTCGTGGGTCGGGGTGATCATGCCTGTTCGTGAATTCGTCGACGAAGCCGGAGCCGAATGGCGGGCGTGGGAGGTGACGCCGGACGCGCTCTATCCGCCAACGCGCGGAGAGGATTATCTCGCCGAGTGCTACCAGCTGGGCTGGGTCGTGATGGAGACCAAGCGCGGCGACCGGCGTGTGCGGTTGTGTCCGATACCGAATGGTTGGCTGCATCTCTCCAACGAGGCGCTCTCGGCGCTCATTCCGACGGCCGAGGTGCTTCCGGCACGCACCGCATCCGGGCGTGGGCCGATCGCGGACGTGGCACCGGTGAGGAGCTTTCGGTATCCCGGCGGCCGGGTGTGGACGGCGTCGCTCGCGCCACACCCGACGGCGCCGGGGACGCGGGTCCTTCGCTTCTCCGGCGACGCGCGGGTGATCGACCTCGAGGAGTGGCCAGGCGACTGGGCGGAGCGGTCGGACGAGGAGCTGGTGGCGTTGATGCGTCGAGCGGCGCCGCCGGAGATGCTTCCGCGCGCGACGACCGAGGAGGGCGCCCGAGACGGCAGGGCGTGAGGCGATCAGCCGATCAGCGTTTGCTCAATGATGTTCGTGGTAGAACGCGTGGACGCATTCATCGATCGCCAGAGCGACGAGGGCGGCGCGATCGGTCGAGGTGAGCGGACAGGAGGCGAGGATTGTCCCGAGGGCGGACCGAATCTGGGCCAGCGTCTCGTCCGCGGTGAGTCCCCGGGCATGCGCTTCGCGGCAGAGGCTGGCCGTCACCGTCGCCAGCTCGTCGGGGATGCCCCCACTTTCGAGATAGCTCCGCACCGTTGTGCCGAGCAGCGCGCACGCCTCGCCGGAAAAGGTCGGGACAGCAGAGAGGGGTGCGACAGTCTGTTCAGTAGAATCGAATTGCTCGGCCAAGACGGCGATCCTCGCATCCTCGCGACGGCCGTCGACGCAGCGACTCGATGGGCTGACGGCTGCGCGCGGTCCGTCGCCAGATTCGTTCCAATCCGCTCACAATCGACCGGCGAACAAGCATCCGGAGATGCGCGGCGCGCTCGATGCGCTCCTCAGCTAGCTCTTCGAGGCGACGAGCGCGGCGATCCGCTTCTCGAGCGACCCTCGCGAGCTGCACTGGATCGGCGTGGTACCCGTGCCGGTGGCGATGGCGGTCGCCGAGACAGCGCTACGGACGATCGTCCGGCCCACCACCGATGTATCGAGGAGTGAGCCGAAGCGGAGCGTGATTTCGTAGGTCGTAGCGATGTCACCCGTCATCGTCGAGCCACACTCGAGCCAGCGCGACATCCGTTCTCCCGCGAAGCTGCTGTGCGCGTGGAAGTATCGCGTCGCGATCACGTAGCGCGATTGGTCGGCGCCTTCGAGGGGCACACCGAACGCGGCATAGGTCTGCACGAGCGCAGGCCAGGCTGCCTTGGGGCTGACCGTCAACGTGTCGGACGAGAGATACTGCTCGCGTGTGAGCAGGAGATCGTAACGGCCGCCTGGGGCGTCGACGATGACGTGTGACTGCTCATAGGGGCCGGCCCCCGTGCTGCCGCTGGTGGCACAGCCGAGCGTCGCGAGCGCGGCGACGGCGAGGCGGGCGAGGTGAGATGCAGGCATTGGTGCTGCGTGTGTTGAGTAAACGATAATCGAGGGTCAGAGCCGGAAGAGGTACGTGAGCTTGACGAAGAAGCTGTCGTTCGCCCGGTCGAGCGAGCGAAACCGGAGCGCGTCGGGCTCGGTGAGGGTGCTCCCGTAGCCGGCGAAGAGCACCGTTCCCGGATTGGGCTGATAGGAGAATAGCCAGTCGGCGCGGAAGCTGTTGCTGCTCGTCGCGCCCGCGGGTCTGAACGTCCCGTCGGGCTGCCGGAAAAGGATTGGCGCAAAGGTCCGCGTCTCGTCACGAAGCGCGGCCTGCTTGGACGAGTCGTACTCGCCGACGATGCGAACGAACACGGCGCGGGACAGCTGATATTCGGTTTTGAGGCGCGGGATGCGGCCGATCTGCACCGTGGAATGATCGCTCCGCCGGACGTAACCCTGCACCTGATAGGTGCCGTCTACCCGGAGCTTCTGCGTCGGCCGCCAGGCGAGCGTCAAGCTCTGGTACCAGATGTCGGCCTGCGCCCACTCGAAGAAGTTCTCATCCTGCCCGAAAATCGTGAGCAGACTCGCGGAGAACGTGTTCCACGTTGGCGTGCTGAAATTGAGCACGTAATCGCGATTGGGGATGCGCGGCACGCCCGTGAACTTCACGGTGTCGGTGAGTCCGTTGACCGTCTGTACGTAGTAATACTTCGCGAAAAGCGAGGAGTCGAAGCCGAAGCTCTCCCAGTAGACAGACGCGCCCACCTGCCAGCCGCCGCGGAGCGCGGCCCCGGTGGAGAAGTGATACTTCTTCTCGATCGCGTCGCCGTTGTTGAAGAGCTTGCGGTACTGCCAGGTAAAGTCGTCCATCTGATCGAACGTGAAGCTCTCGACGCGCGCGCCGGCGCGTCCGTACCAGGTGAATTGCTGCTCTTGCGTGGCGTGAGCGACGCCCGGCCGACTGATGAAGCCGCTGCCCGCGACGAAGCGATCGCTGATGCCGGTCAGGGCATAACGAGCGCTGTACGAGCGACCGGTGCGGCGAAGGGTGGCGTTCCAGAGCGGCGCGTCCGTCGTGAGGTCCGTGGCCGCGGTATGGGTGCGGCTTCCCGCGACCTGGGACTGGATGCTCCACAACCTGGCGAACACGATGCGCGAATCCAGATCGACGACGCGGTTGGAGTTCGCGCCGTCGATCTTGTCGGTGTAGGTGAAGCCGATGCGCGACGCCGGGCCGAGTCCGCGCTGGAGGCGCAGGATGTTGAACACCGGGTGATCGACGTGGCTCACAGAAGCGAGGTTGTCGTCGACGGCGGAGAGGAAGGCCATCTCTGTACCGCCAACTTTGCCCGTGAGCTTCGTCGCCGCGACCGGCTGCACGATGCGGCGCGTGTAGATCAGCTGACTGGGCGTGTTGAACTGCTCGATGCCATCGAGGAAGAACGGTCGCTTCTCGGCGAAGAAGAGCGAGGATCGCGGATCGAAGACGAACTGGCCAGCGTCGGCCTCGATCTGGGAGAAGTCGGGATGCAGCGTTCCGTTGAGCGTGAGGTTCTCGGCGACACCCCACCGGACGTTGCCACCGACGACTGGCCGCTGCGTCGCGTAGGCCCATCGATCGGCGGCGTCACGGGCGCCTAACGTGTGCTGAGTGATCTCGGGGTTGACGTCGAGGACGAGGCCGCGATGAAGGTCGGTGAGCCCGTCGATGGTGCCGGACTGCGCGAGGAAGGAAGCGCCGGAGCGATTCGTCGTCGTCCACGTCTGCTCGTGCTGGGAGTGTTGGACTTCGCGGACGACTTGGATGCGCCAACTTTGGACGTCGGCCGACTGATAGCGGAGCGACTTGAACGGGATGCGGATCTCCACCTCGTAGCCGTAATCGGTGAGGTGGCCCTTGGATTGGTAGACGTAGTCCGGGCTGAGGTCGGGCGCTTCGCGGCCGGCGGAGGAGACGACGAATCCCTGCGAGCGGCTGACGCCCTGTTCGACGATGGTGCCGTCCATCTGCACGCCTAACGGGTTGACGCCGAAGACGAGGGCCTGGCGTCCGTCGCCGAAGGTGCCGAGGAGGATCTGGATCTGGTCGTCGCTGGCGATCTTGTCACGGTCGGCGAGCCGCGCGCGCACCGCGGCGGCGCCCCCATGTGGTTCGAATGCACGGATGCCGAAATAGATCGCGGTCGAGGAGTACCAGATCAGGACGTCCGTGGAATCCTCGGCCGGGAGCCCATCTTTAGGAGAGAACTCCGAGAAGCCAGTTAGCCGGACAGCGCGTGTCCAGACGGGTTCGTCGAGCACACCGTCGATCCGCACCTCGGCGTCGGCGCGAAGTGGGCGCGCGTGCACGGCATTCGCGCGCCCGCTATACGTCGCCGCGGCGGGCACGGGCTCGCCGGTGAGGGTCTGGAGGAAGGCGAGGAGGGGTAGGATCACGGGGGGACGAACTTGGCACTCGGGGCCGTGAAGTGCAACGATCACTGGCCCCTTGCGTGAAGTTGTGTCGCAATGCGGTGCGATGATGCTGCAGGGCTGTCACTTCGAAGAACATTGTGGGCATCCGCCACCCACATCAGATGCCGCGCTCTCGTGAAGGAGGCTTCTCGGAGGCGTCCTATCCCCACCAGGATCTCACGCACGAGATCATCGCCGTGTACCAGGCGTTGGGCTTTGGATTCCTGGAGAAAGTGTATCTCCGCGCTCTGGTCGTGGAACTGGGACGACGAGGACTTGCATGCCGGCGCGAAGTGCCCTTCGTCATCGCATACGAAGGCGTTGAAGTCGGAATGTATCGCGCGGACCTGATCGTCGAGTCTTTGGTGGTTGTCGAAGTGCAGTCCGGTTTGCTCTCGATCCTGCCGCTGTTTCACAGACATTAAACTATGTCCGACCGTCTGGGCTGCCTGTCGGTCTGGTGTGCTACTTCGGCCCGACAATGAAGGTACGGCGGGTCGCCAATACCATTCATCGCCCCGCCTGAGCATCCCAGCTACGTCGGCGTGAAGCAACGCAGATGACGCAGATTTCGCAGAGTGCGCAGAGAGGAATGGTGTGGTTCTTCTGCGACATCTGCGGATTTCTGCGCCATCTGCGTTCCCCCATTCTCTCCCTTTGTGAAGGCAGAGGCGTCCGCACGAGAGTCAACGACCCGGCCCCGATCGATGTAGTTTCCCGGGATGTCCGAGCACTTCCGCCGTCTCGAGCGCATGTATGCCTCGGCGCCGATCAATGAGTTCTTCGCGCCGCGACTGCATATCCCGGAGGCAGGGATCGCCGAGCTGCGGATGACGATCCGGCCCGACTTTCACCACGCCGCCCATGCGGCGCATGGGGCCGTCTACTTCAAGGCCCTCGACGACGCGACGTTCTTCGCCGCGAACTCGATCGTCGAGGATGTCTTCGTCCTCACCGTCTCTTTCAACCTCTATCTCACGCGTCCGGTGTCCGACGGTGAAGTGATCGCGCGCGGACGGGTCGTGTCGCGATCGAAGCGGCTCTATCTCGCCGAGGGGACGCTCGAGGACGCGCGCGGCCGGGAGATCGCCCGCGGCAGCGGCGCGTTCATGCCCAGCACCGTGGCGCTGTCCAACGACATCGGTTACCGCTAACCGGGCCTGCTCGACCGTTAGGCAGCGGCGTCCTCACCAAGCGCGGCGCGAAGTCGCGCGTCGAGCACATCGGGGTCGATCGGCTTGCGCAGGAATTCCACGGCGCCGAGGGCGACGAGCTTCGCCTCCTCATCCGGATCGACGCTACCGCTCAGCACGACCACCGGTATTCCCCGCAGCTTCGACGAGGCCTTGAGGCTGTGCAGCGCCTGTCGCCCCGTGCCGCCCGGCATCGCGATGTCGAGCACGATGACGTCGGGTGTGTGCTGGCGCGTGAACATCACCGCCTGCATGGCGTCGAGGGCGACGTCGACAGCCCACCCTTTCGCCTGCAGGCGCGACGACAGCAGATGCGTGAGAATGCGATCGTCGTCGGCGATGAGAACTCTCTTCTTCTTGGTCATCAGGCGGCTCCGGCAAATGGGGCGAGGGCGCGCTCGAGGCGCGCGATCTCTTCCTCGAGTGTGACACAGGCAGCGTGAGCGTCTGGCAATGCATCCGTTCGCGCCAGCTGCTCCACGGCCCGCGCGGCATCGTAGCTTCGCTTGGCGTGAAGGCTGCCGACGCTTCCCATGAGTCCGTGCGCGGCGGCCTCGACACCGGCCGCGTCGTTCGCGGCGAGCGCCGTCCGGAGCGCGTCCAGCCGGCGCGGCCCCTCGACACGGAACAATGCGACGAGCTCGCCAAGCAGCTTGCGGTCGCCGCCAACGGCGTCGATCAGCGCCGTCGCATCGACGACGTCGCGCGGAGGCACGCCGGGGACGGGCGCCGAATGCCGCGCCTTCCGCCGCCGCCGCGCGCTGCCTAACGGCGTAGCCTCGCTCGCGCGGCGGGCGAGAATCGGCTCGAGCGTGGCGAAGAGCTCCTCGAGCTC
>Ga0308175_100004221_pt1 | contig 10071 bp, 8 predicted proteins | sample PhyCR1_3_FD_203893 | JGI IMG/M metagenome (GOLD analysis project Ga0308175, IMG submission 203893) | Soil microbial communities from UC Gill Tract Community Farm, Albany, California, United States - DLSLS.C.R1 | ecosystem: Environmental > Terrestrial > Soil > Agricultural land | place: USA...
GATGCAGGTCGGCGCCGAAAGGCGCCAGCGCGTCGCGGCAGGCGCGGTGGAAATGCTGCGCATCCTCGGCAAAGCCATAGTAAGGCGTCAGGTCCATGCCGCCGCCGAACCACCACACCGGGTCCAGTCCCTGCGCCATCGCGGTGAAGAAGCGCACGTTCATGTGGACCGTAGGCGCATAGGGATTGCGCGGATGCAGCACCAGCGACACGCCCATGGCTTCCCAGTGCCGTCCGGCCAGTTCGGGCCGGTTGGCCGCGGCGGAAGGCGGCAGGTTGCGCCCGGTCACATGGGAAAAGCCGACGCCGCCGCGTTCGAACACATTGCCTTCCTCGATCAGCCGCGAAATGCCGCCGCCGCCTTCCGGTCGCTGCCAGGTGTCGACGATGAATTGCTTGCCATCGACTTCTTCCAGCGCCGCGACGATGCGCGCCTGCAGGTCGAGCAGATAGGTCTTGACGTTGGCGGGGGAGGGGGAGGTCGGGTTCACGGCGGATGGGCAAAAAGATACCAGCCGGGATTGTACCTTGTCGGATGAGGCGGGGGAGGAATCGTGTGCCGAGTGACTGGCACAGGCTCAATGCCATGCCAGTCCGGAAGGCGCTGCGGACTTCAAAGGTCAGCGCATGGCGCGCTCTTCAGGGGCGTCGATGGGAATGTGGAAACTGGGCGGCAGGCAGGACGACGGTAGATGCTGTGCTTGTCCAGGCTGCAGGCGCGGCGGGCAGGAGGACCGCTGTCCCCGGCACCATTCTCATGGTGCTTCGCATGCCGTTATTTGCAGCAGGCGCTTGAAACTGCGGTTCAGTGCTTGTCGGTCCTGCCGCGGATAGCGCGCCGCCGACGGTGTTTGCCTGAACCGGTGATCCCGCTTCCGCCAGCATGCCGGGCTGATTGGCGGAATGCGCGTTGACGCTGGGCGGGACCGGCGGGCTGTTGCCGCCGCCCTGAGTTGCGCCCGAGTGGACTTGGTTGGTTTGCTGTGCCGGGCTGCGGTATATGCGCATTGAAAAACTCCAGAATGTGAAATGATGCCGGCCCAGCCAGTTGCAAATGATGCGGTCCGCGCTTGCCAGCAGGCTTCGTTGAAGCATCCGATAAGTAATGGGTGGGGACAGAACGTTCCCGTTTGTTTTTACTGGATAGGAAATGCGGGAGCGGGCCGATGCGCAAGCATCGCGGCAGATGCAGGGAGGAATGGGCTGCTGCGCATTGCATGCGCAGCTTGCCGGAAACGCGGCTGGCCCAATGAAGGCAGGCGCACCGGATGCTGGCCGGTGGTGCGCCGGCCGTGCCAGGATAAGGAGGGCGTTAGCCGTGCCGCTTGAGCGCGCGCCAGCCGATATCGCGCCGGAACTGGGCGCCGTCGAAATGAATGCGCTCCACCGCCGCGTAAGCCTGCTTCTGCGCCATTTTCACGCTGTCGCCCAGGCCGACCACGCACAGCACGCGGCCGCCGCTGACGGTCAGCGTGTTGCCCTTGAACGTGGTGCCGGCATGGAAAGTCACGCATTCCGGGTTTTCCTCCGGGATGCCGGTGATCACGTCGCCCTTGCGCGGCGCGTCCGGATAGCCGGCGGCGGCCATTACCACGCCCAGCGCGATGCGGCGGTCCCATTCCAGCTTGACCGCGTCCAGCGTGCCATTGACCGCGTGCTCCATCACGGTCACCAGGTCGGTCTTCAGGCGCGCCATGATGGGCTGGGTTTCCGGGTCGCCCATGCGGCAGTTGAATTCCAGCGTCCGGGGCACGCCGTGCGCGTCGATCATCAGGCCGGCATACAGGAAGCCGGTGTACGGTATGCCGTCGCGCGCCATGCCCTGCACGGTCGGCACGATGATTTCCCGCATTACCCGCGCGTGCAGTTCGGGCGTGATGATGGGCGCCGGCGAATAGGCGCCCATACCGCCGGTATTGGGGCCGGCGTCATGGTCCTGCAGGCGCTTGTGGTCCTGGCTGGTGGCCAGCGGCAGAATGTTTTTGCCATCCACCATGACGATGAAGCTGGCTTCCTCGCCGTCCAGGAATTGTTCGATCACGACGCGGGCGCCGGCGTCGCCGAGGCGGTTATCCGACAGCATCATGTCGACCGCGGCATGGGCCTCGTCGGCGGTCATGGCGACCACCACGCCCTTGCCGGCGGCCAGGCCGTCGGCCTTGATCACGATGGGCGCGCCCTGCGCGTCGATATAGGCATGGGCGGCGGCGGCGTCGGAAAAAGTCTGGTAGGCGGCGGTCGGTATGCCGTGGCGCTGCATGAAGGCCTTGGCGTAATCCTTGGAGCTTTCCAGTTGCGCCGCTTCGGCGGTGGGGCCGAATATCTTCAGGCCCTGTTCACGGAATACATTCACAATGCCGGCCGCCAGCGGCGCTTCCGGGCCCACCACGGTCAGCGCGATATGTTCCTTGCGGACGAATTCGGCCAGTTCCTTCGGGTCGGTCAGCGCGACATTGCGCAGGCGCTGGTCCAGCGCGGTGCCGCCATTGCCTGGCGCGACATAGACGAGCTGGATGCGTTCGGACTGCGCCAGTTTCCAGGCGAGGGCATGTTCGCGGCCACCGGAGCCTACTACGAGAATTTTCATGAGAGATGTGATGCGTTTGACTTGATGTCTAAGTCGATGGCGGCATGCCATCCCGTATTGGTCCGGCAGCGCCGGACCGGCTCGAGGCAGGCTTATTCCTCGATGACGGCGTTGGTATGGACCTCCTGCACGTCGTCCAGGTTTTCCAGCGCATCCAGCAGTTTCTGCATCCTGGCCGCATCCTCGCCGCTGAACTGGATTTCGGTGGACGGCTTCATCGTGATTTCCGCCAGTTCCGGCTTGAAGCCGGCCTGTTCCAGCTTCTCCTTGATGGCGGTGAATTCGTACGGGTCGCACACCACTTCGAAGCCGCCTTCGTCATCCTGGGTGACATCGTCGGCGCCGGCCTCCAGCGCCGCTTCCATCAGCGCGTCCTCGTTGGTGCCGGGTGCGAAGAACAGCTGGCCGCAATGCTTGAACAGGAAGGCGACCGAACCTTCGGTGCCCATATTGCCGCCAAACTTGGAAAACGCATGCCGGACTTCGGCCACGGTGCGCACCCGGTTGTCGGTCAGGCAGTCGACGATGATGGCAGCGCCGTTCAGGCCATAGCCTTCGTAGCGGATTTCCTCGTAGTTCACGCCTTCCAGGTCGCCGGTGCCGCGCTGGATTGCGCGCGTCACGTTGTCCTTGGGCATGTTGGCGTCGGCCGCCTTTTCAACCGCCAGGCGCAGCCGCGGATTGGCGCTGACGTCGCCGCCGCCCATGCGGGCGGCAACGGTGATTTCCTTGATCAAGCGGGTCCAGATCTTGCCGCGCTTGGCGTCGGTGGCCGCCTTCTTGTGCTTGATATTGGCCCATTTGCTGTGTCCTGCCATGAACGCTACTTTCCAGAAGAGGTTGCGGGACTCGAAGAACGCACAATCAAAACCGGCGTCCGGTTTACAATCGGTTCCTGCCATCCCTGAAAAATACCGCCGATTCTAACATACGGCTCCCTGCCAAAATTTCCGAGAACAGGCCCAAAACCATGCCTAATCCGCTCCTGATCGCAAAAAACAAGACCCATGATCTTTTGCTGTTGCCGCAACTGGTCAACCGGCACGGCAGCATCACCGGCGCCACCGGCACCGGCAAGACGGTGACCCTGCAAGTCATCGCCGAGTCGCTGTCGCGCATCGGCGTGCCGGTGTTCATGGCGGATGTGAAGGGCGACCTGTCCGGGCTGGCCAAGGCCGGTACGGCGACGCCGAAAATCGCCGAGCGGCTGGCGGCGCTGGGCCTGGATGCGCCGCAGTGGACCGGCTGCCCGACCACCTTCTGGGACGTCTATGGCGAGCAGGGCCACCCGGTGCGCGCCACTGTGTCCGACCTTGGCCCGCTGTTGCTGGCGCGCATGCTGAACCTGAACGATGTGCAGGAAGGCGTGCTGCAGCTGGTGTTCAAGATCGCCGACGACAATGGCCTGCTGCTTTTGGACCTGAAGGACTTGCGGGCCATGCTGCAGCATGTCGGCGAGAATGCGGCCAGCTTCCAGACCGAGTACGGCAATGTATCGGCCGCCAGCATAGGCGCGATCCAGCGCGGTTTGGTGGCGATCGAGGAGCAGGGCGGCGACCGCTTCTTCGGCGAGCCCATGCTCAACATCGAAGACCTGATGCAGACCGACGGCAAGGGGCAGGGCATGGTTAATATCCTGGCGGCCGACAAGCTGCTGCAGGCGCCGCGGCTGTATTCCACCTTCCTGCTGTGGATGCTGTCCGAACTGTTCGAGCATCTGCCGGAAGTGGGCGATGTCGACAAGCCGCGGCTGGTGTTTTTCTTCGACGAAGCGCATCTGCTGTTCGACGATGCGCCGCGCGCGTTGCTGCAAAAGATAGAGCAGGTGGTGCGGCTGATCCGCTCCAAGGGCGTGGGCGTGTATTTCGTTACCCAGAACCCGATCGACATTCCCGACACGGTGCTGGGCCAGCTCGGCAACCGGGTGCAGCATGCGCTGCGGGCTTATACGCCGCGCGACCAGAAGGCGGTGCAGGCGGCGGCCCAGACCTTCCGTCCCAACCCGGATCTCGACGTGGCGCAGGTGATCAGCGAACTGGGCGTGGGCGAGGCGCTGGTGTCCTTCCTGGATGAAAAGGGCAGGCCGGAACCGGTGCAGCGCGCCTTCATCCTGCCGCCGGCATCCCGGATCGGCCCGATCACGGCGGAAGAGCGGCGCGCGCTCATGGACGCCTCGCTGGTGGCGGGCGTCTATGAAAAGGCGATCGACCGCGAATCCGCGTACGAAGTGCTGAAGGGCCGCAGCGCGACCCGCGCCCCGGTGCGCAATGAGCATGCGGTGCCCGGCCCGACGCCGCCGGCGCCGCCGCCTTCGGCCGGCCCGACCATAGGCGACCGCGTGCAGGATGCCCTGGGCGGCCTGCTCGGCGGCGCCGGCGGCAGCCGGCGCAAGGACACGGTGGTGGAAGCCATGGTCAAATCGGCCGCGCGCTCCATCGGCTCCAGCGTTGGACGGGAATTGATACGCGGCGTGCTCGGCTCGCTGCTCAAGAACAAGTGAAGGCGGGCGGCGCGAACGCCAGCCGGGTCCATGCATGACGGGAGCGGGAAAGCAGGCGATGCCGCAAGGCAAAGTTCGATCGCCGGTTTTCTTTTACAATGAGCTAATGACTTCTACTTCGATTACGCAGCCGGCGCCGCGCCAGGCTTTCCTGGCCGGCCTGACCATCGCAGTGACAGGCGCGGTCCTGTTTTCCACCAAGGCCATCGTCGCCAAACTGATTTACCGCTATCCGGTCGACGCGGTTACCCTGATCGGATTCCGCATGCTGTTTTCGCTACCCTTCTTTGCCGCGGTGGCGCTGTGGCACGCGCGCAGCGCGCCGGCGCTGTCCGCCAGCGACCGGGTGCGCATCGCCATCCTGGGACTGCTGGGCTATTACCTGTCCAGCTTTCTGGATTTCCTCGGACTGCAGTACATCACGGCCGGGCTGGAGCGGCTCATCCTGTTCCTGACGCCATCGTTCGTGCTGCTCATTTCCATCCTGTTCCTGAAGAAAAAGATAGGCAGGCTGGAATGGCTGGCGCTGGGCGTGTCCTACCTGGGCACGGTGCTGGTGTTCCTGCATGACGCCCGCACCGGCGGTCCGAACGTGCCGCTGGGCGGCGCCTTTGTGCTGGCAAGCGCGATATCCTATGCGCTTTACCTGCTGATGTCGGGCGAACTGGTGCGGCGGGTGGGGCCGATGCGGCTGGTGGCCTACGCCATGTGCGTTTCGAGCTTTGCATGCATACTGCAGTTTTTGCTGCTGCGGCCGCTGCAGACGCTGGCGCAGCCGGCGCCGGTGTACTGGCTGTCGCTGGTCAACGCGGTGTTCTGTACCGTGCTGCCGGTGTTCCTGACCATGGTGGCGGTGGCGCGCATAGGCGCGCCCACGGTATCGCTGTCCGGCATGGTGGGACCGGTATCGACGCTGTTTCTCGGCGCGCTGGTGCTGGGCGAACCGATTACGGCAATTCAGTTGGCCGGCACCGCGCTGGTGCTGGCCGGTATTTATTTACTCTCAAAGAAGAAAGCGTAGGAAGAGACATGGATCTGGGCATTAAAGGAAAGACCGCGCTGGTATGCGGCGCATCCAAGGGACTGGGACGGGGCTGCGCGGAAGCGCTGGCGGCCGACGGCGTCAACCTGGTGCTGGTGGCGCGCAATGCCGATGCGCTGCGGCAGACCGCCGATGAAATCCGCAACAAGTATGGCGTGACGGTCACGCCCGTGGCGGTCGACATCACCACGCCGGAAGGACGGGCGCAGGCGCTGGCCGCCTGTCCGGCGCCGGACATCCTGGTGACCAATGCCGGCGGCCCGCCCACCGGCGACTTCCGCGACTGGGGCCGCGAGCAGTGGATCGCCGCGCTGGACGCCAACATGCTGACCCCGATCGAACTGATCAAGGCGACCGTGGATGGCATGATCAGCCGCGGCTTCGGGCGCATCGTCAACATCACCTCGAGCGCGGTCAAGGCGCCGATCGATGTGCTGGGGCTGTCCAATGGTGCCCGCTCCGGCCTGACCGGCTTTGTCGCCGGCATCGCGCGCAAGACCGTCGCGCACAACGTCACCATCAACAACCTGCTGCCGGGACCGTTCGACACCGACCGCCTGTCCGCCACCATGGCGGGCGCGGCCAAGGCCAGCGGCAAGTCGATCGATGAAGTCAAGGAAGCGCGCCGCAAGCAGAACCCGGCGCAGCGCTTCGGCACGCCGGCCGAGTTCGGCGCCTTCTGCGCCTTCCTCTGCAGCGCCCATGCCGGCTACATGACGGGACAGAACATTCTGCTCGACGGCGGCGCCTATCCCGGCACGTTCTGAAGCGCGCCAATCAACCAGCGAGAGGACACCATGACCAAAGCAATCAGGATCTCCAGGACCGGCGGACCGGAAGTGATGGAATATGTCGATGTCGAGGTGGGCGAGCCGGGTCCCGGCGAAGCCCGGGTGCGGCATGCGGCTTGCGGCCTGAACTACATCGATGTCTACTTCCGCACCGGCCTGTACCCGCAGCCGCTGCCGGCTGGCCTGGGCATGGAAGGCGCGGGCGTGGTGGAAGCGGTGGGCAGCGGCGTCACGCATGTGAAGCCGGGCGACCGGGTGGCCTATGCCGGCCGTCCGCCGGGCGCGTATGCCGAAGCGCGCGTGATGCCGGCTTCGGTGCTGGTGAAGCTGCCTGACAATATCGACTTCGAGACCGGCGCCGCGATGATGTTGCAGGGAATGACAGTGCAATACCTGTTGCGCCGCACCTTTCCGCTGAAGGGCGGCGAGACCGTGCTGTTCCATGCGGCCGCCGGCGGCGTGGGCCTGATTGCCTGCCAGTGGGCGCGGGCGCTCGGCGTCAACCTGATCGGCACCGTCGGTTCGGATGAGAAGGGCGAACTGGCCAGGCAGCATGGCGCCGCGCACGTGATCAACTACAACAAGGAAAACTTCGTCGAGCGGGTCAGGGAGATCACCGGCGGCAAGGGCGTGCCGGTGGTGTACGACTCGATCGGCAAGGACACCTTCACCGGTTCGCTGGACTGCCTGTCGCCGCTGGGCATGATGGTCAGCTTTGGCAGCGCGTCCGGCCCGGTGCCGCCGTTCAGCCTGAACGAGCTGGCCTCGCGCGGTTCCCTGTTCATCACCCGGCCGACGCTGTTCTCTTACACCGCCAGGCGGGAAGACCTGGATGCGATGGCGGCCGACCTGTTCGACGTGGTGGGCAGCGGCAAGGTGAAGATCGAAATCAACCAGCGTTATGCGCTGAAGGACGCGGCGCAGGCGCACATTGACCTGGAGGCGCGCAAGACCACCGGCTCCAGCATCCTGCTGCCCTGAGGCGCGATGAACACGCCAGACAGGGAGCCCGGCGGCAATCCGATGAACCATCCGGAAGAGCAGGTGTCGGGCGTCGAGGGAGAGCCGAAGTTCGGGCGGCTGCTGATCGTGCTGGCGCTGGTGGTGGTCATCATCGGGCTGGTGACGTGGGGTTCGGAAGCGTATTTCTCGCACTGATGGGAAGCCGCAGCTTGGGCTCGCAGCCCAAGCTGCTCCTCAGCGCAGCGCCACCAGGTATAGCAACAGCAAATTAAGCACGATGGACGCCACCGCCACGATGCGCCACAGCATGGCCGGGTCGCGCCTGGCCAGCGGCATTGGAGCGGGCGGGGGCAGCGGCCTGCTGGCGCCGCGCTCGAGCGCCAGCAGGAATTCCTCGGCGGTCTCGAAGCGGTCGGCCGGGTTCTTCGCCACCGCCTTCAGCAGCACGTTTTCCAGCCATAGCGGCACATCCGGCCGGTAGCGGCTGGGCGGCACCGGCTCGCCGAAACGGGGGCGCTGGAACGGTTCTATTTCGCCGTAAGGATAATGCCGGGTCAGCATCAGGTACAGCGTGACCCCGGCCGCATACACGTCGGTCTGGCGCGACGGCACCGCGTTGTCATACTGTTCCGGCGCCAGGAAGGACGGCGTGCCGGCCTGCGGCGCCGGGTTGCCATCGCCGGCTTCCAGTCCCGACTGCGCCACGCCCAAGTCCAGCACCCGCAATTCGCCATCGTCGCCAAGATGGATGTTGGCGGGCTTGATGTCGCGGTGAATGATGCTGCGGCGGTGCAGCGCGCCCAGTGCCCGCGCCAGGCGCGAGCCTTCGGCCACCGCTTCCGGTATCGTGAAATGTCGCCCTGCGTCCAGATGCTGCTGCAGCGTGTGGCCTTCATGCCAGGCGCTGAGGTAGTACAGGTAATTGCGCTGTTCCGGCGTCACCACCTGCGGAAAGAAGCGCGCCACCGCGCGCCGGGCCAGCCATTCCTCGTGCGCGAAGGCGGAGCGTTCCTGTTCATCGCCGTCGCGCTCGGGCTGCAGGGTTTTCAACACCAGTTGCTTGCCGCTCTTCAGGTCGCGCACCCGGTACAGCAGCGTGTTCGCGCTTGAGTGCACGAGCGCTTCCACCAGGTAACCATCCAGCGTCTGGCCTGGCTTCAGGCGCGGCGGCAGCGGCAACTGGCGCGACACCGACACCGCGTCGCGCAAGGTGGCTTCGGGCAGCGCGTCCACCTTCAGCGCCAGCGCGCTGGCATTGTCGCCGGACCCGGCACGCAACGCGCCGTTCACCAGCGACTGGGCAATGCCGTTTGCATCGGCATTGCCCAGCGCCAGCTCCGACAGTTGCCGGGTCAGTTCGTATTCGCTCAGCGCGGCCCACACGCCATCGCTGGCCAGCAGGAACACGTCGCCCTGCTTCATCTCGCCCATGCCGTGATCGATGGCGAGCCGGGTGTCAAGGCCGATCGCGCGCGTCAGCACATGCTGCATTTCCGGCCTGTCCCAGACATGGTCCGTAGTCAGGCGCTGCAGCACGCCATTGCGCAGCAGGTAGAGGCGGGTATCTCCGACATGGGCGAAGTGATAGAAGCAGCCGCGCAGCACCAGGGCGGTCAGCGTGGTTGCCATGCCCGCCAGTTCGGGCCGGATCGTGCTCTGCTGCTGTATCCAGCTGTTGGTCGCCTTGAGCACCCGGTCCAGCGACTGCGTGACCGGCCAGGTGTCGGGGGTGGCGTAATAGTCGGCCAGCAGGCCGCGCACCGAGTATTCGGATGCTTCGCGGCCGCCATCGTTGCCGGACACGCCGTCAGCGATGGCGGCGATCAGCCCCTTGCTGGAAAGCTCCGGCTCGGCCGGCGTCACCATGCCGACAAAGTCTTCATTGCGAGGCCGCGGCCCGGCCAGCGTGGCATGTCCAGCGGAAATGATCAGAGGCATAGCGGAAAGGCAGGCGAGGACGGCCGGGGGACGCCCCCAAGCGCCGCCACCGGATTATTCATGGTCCGTCCATTCTAACCGCGGCGCCTCACACCTTTGCGGTGGTCATCGCGGCGCTGCCCCAAGTGGTGCGCCAGCGTCCCTTCACCAGCGACAGGCCAAGCAGGGCCAGCACCGCCAGCGAGGCGAACATGGTGAGGCCGACCTGGTAGGTGCCGGTCAGCTGCTTGGAATAGCCCAGGCTGGACGCC
>Ga0308175_100004222_pt1 | contig 10068 bp, 8 predicted proteins | sample PhyCR1_3_FD_203893 | JGI IMG/M metagenome (GOLD analysis project Ga0308175, IMG submission 203893) | Soil microbial communities from UC Gill Tract Community Farm, Albany, California, United States - DLSLS.C.R1 | ecosystem: Environmental > Terrestrial > Soil > Agricultural land | place: USA...
CGAGGACCCTCAGCTGCCACCGGGGTTGAGGTTCGAGGGCCTTGCCACCGGTGGTTGAGGTGCCAGGGCCCTGCCACCGGTGGTTGAGGTGCGAGGGCCTTGCCACCGGTGGTTGAGGTGCCAGGGCCCTGCCACCGGTGGTTGAGGTGCGAGGGCCCTCAGGGCCCGAGCCTCGAAACCCCGGAAGTGCAGGCAGGGCGGCGGCCAGTGGTCGCCAACCCTGCTACGTCACCGGGTTTCGACGCGCTCGCGCGACCTCGTTCCTCGGTCGCGTCGCTTGCTCAACCTGCCTGAGCCCACGCGTCGCGCTCGTTCCTCGCGCTCCGCTGCTCAGTCAGTCTCGGCCTTGGTGTCGCGGGCGATGAACGAGTCCATCATCTCCTGGGCCGTCATCCGCCCCGCGACCACGGCCTCCACGTGCTCGGCGATCGGGGCGTCGACACCGGTCTCCCGGGCCAGCGCCAGCAGCGAGGAGCACGACTTGGAGCCCTCGGCGACCTGGCGGGTCGAGGCGTAGATGTCCTCGGTCGTCATGCCGCGACCGAGCTTCTCGCCGAAGGTCCGGTTGCGCGAGAGCGGCGAGGAGCACGTGGCCACCAGGTCGCCCAGCCCGGCCAGGCCCATCAGTGTCAGCGGGTTCGCCCCCAGCGCCGTGGCGAGGCGGGCGGTCTCGGCCAGCCCGCGGGTGATCACCGAGGCCGTGGTGTTGTCACCGAACCCCAGGCCGACCGCCATGCCGACCGCCAGGCCGACGACGTTCTTGTAGGCGCCACCGAGCTCGCACCCCAGCACGTCGGTGCTGGTGTAGGGACGGAACGCCGCCGAGTGGATGCGGTGCTGGATCATCTGCGCGACCGACTCGTCCTCGCACGCCACGACCGACGCGGCAGGCTCGCGCCGGGCAATCTCCGGGGAGAGGTTGGGCCCGCTGACGACCACGATGCGCTCCGGGCCGGCACCGGTGACCTGCGCGATGACCTCGCTCATCCGCTCCAGGGTGCCGAGCTCGACACCCTTCATCAGCGAGACGATCACCGCGTCCGACTCGATGTACGGCGCCCACTCGGTCAGGCCCTGGCGCAGCGACTGCGAGGGCGTGGCCAGCACCACCATGTCGGCGCCGTGGAGCGCCTTCTCGACGTCGTGGGTGGCCGAGACGGCCGGCGGCAGCTCGATCCCGGGCTGGTAGTCGGGGTTCTCGTGCTGCTCGTTGATCTGCCGCGCGAGCTCCTCGCGCCGCGCCCAGAGCACCACCTCGTTGCCGGCGTCGGCGAGCACCATCGAGAAGGCCGTCCCCCACGACCCGGCGGTGAACACGGCGACCTTGCCGTGCTTCGTCGGTTCGTGGCTCATGGGCGCTCCTTCTTGCCGGGGGGCTTGCGTCGGGACCTGTCGGGGTCCTTGTTGGGGTTGCCGGTCTCGCGAACACCGGCCTTGCGCATGTCGAACCGCTCGGTCGGCGCCTGGTCGCCGCGGAGGTCCTCCACGAGGGCGGTGATCGCGGCCATGATCCGGTCGGTGGCCTGCTGGGTGACCTCGGGCGAGGGCGGCAGCGCGAGCAGGTCGGCGAGGTCGACGGGATCCCCGACCTTCATCCGGATCAGCTTGCGCGGGAACAGGTCGGGCCTCTTCGCGTACGGCGCGAGCAGCTGCTGGGCGCCCCACTGACCCACCGGGACGACGGGGCAGCCGGTGGCGAGGGCGATCCGCGCGGCGCCCGACTTGCCGGTCATCGGCCACTGTCCCGGGTCGCGGGTGATGGTGCCCTCGGGGTAGACCACGACGCACTCCCCGTCGTTCACCGCCGCGACGGCAGCGTCGTAGGCACCGACGGCGTTGCGGCTCAGCCGCTCCACCGGGATCTGGCCCGCGGCGGTGAGGAAGTAGCCGAGCGCCTTGTTCCTGAACAGCCCGCTCTTCGCGAGGTAGCGCGGCAGCCGGCCGTGGTCGTAGACGATGTGCGCGGCGGTCAGCGGATCCACGTGGGACACGTGGTTGAGCACGAGGATGAACCCTCCGCTCTCCGGGATCTTCTCCCCGCCGGTCCACTCGTGCCTGGTGGTCGCGAGCAGCGCCGGCTTGATGATGGCGACGGCGATGCCGTACGCCCACCCACGCCGCTGCTGCAGCTTGCGAACCTTCACGTGCGTCCCTGTCGTTCCTCCGGCACCAGGCCGTGGCGTTGTCCGTGTAGGGGGCAGGCTACTCGGTCGTAGGGTCGTGGACCGGTGTCGGACACACCGGCGAACGACACGCGAGCGGGCCCTGCGAGGATCGATCACGATGACCTCTCCGCAGTACGCCGTGCTGGTCCCGGTCAAGCCCCCGGCCCACGGCAAGTCCCGCCTCGTCGGTCCGCCCGCCGACCTGCGACGCGACCTCGCCGCGGCGTTCGCGCTGGACACCGTCGCGGCCTGCCTGGCCGCCCGGAGCGTGGGCGAGGTCCTCGCCGTCACAGACGACGCGCAGTTCTCCCGGCAGCTCTCCTCGCTCGGTTGCACCGCCATCCCCGACGGGGTGACCGGCGACCTGAACGCCACCTTGCGCCAGGCCGCCGCCGAGGTGCGTCGGCGCTGGGAGGACCTGGTCCCGGTGGCGGTGTGCGCGGACCTCCCAGCCCTCCGCCCGGACGACCTCGACGCCGCGCTGGCGCAGGCCTCCGCCCACGAGGCCTCCTTCGTCGCCGACGCCACCGGCCTCGGCACGACGCTGTACGCCGCTACCCACGACCGGTTCGACCCCCGGTTCGGACTGGGCTCCTGCCTGGCACACCTGGGGACCGGAGCGGTCGCGATCGAGGGCGCCCTGACGTCCTTGCGGCGCGACGTCGACGACCTCGAGGACCTGCGCGAGGCCCTGGCGCTGGGCGTCGGGCAGCACACCAGCGCGGCGGTCACCGGCGCCGAGACGCAGTGATGGCGGGCCTCCCGCAGGAGGCCCGCCATCACGTGGTGCTGCCGGTCAGGACTTCTTGGCCGGAGCCTTCTTCGCCGTGGTCTTCTTCGCGGGCGCCTTCTTGGCCGGCGCCTTCTTGGCCGCCGAGGTCTTGGCGGTCGTGGTCTTCTTGGCGGCCGACTTCGTGGCCGCCGTGGTCTTGGTGGCGCTCTTCTTGGCGGGTGCCGACTTCTTGGCCGCCGTGGACTTCGTGGCGGTCGCCGTCTTCTTGGCAGGCGCCGACTTCTTCGCCGCCGTGGACTTCGTGGCGGTCGCCGTCTTCTTGGCAGGCGCCGACTTCTTCGCCGCCGTGGACTTCGTGGCGGTCGCCGTCTTCTTCGCGGGCGCCGACTTCTTCGCCGTGGTCTTGGTGGCGGTCTTCTTCGCGGCCGAGGCAGCAGCCGCACCCGATGCGGCCGCCTTCTTGGCAGCCGTGCCGGAGGCAGCGAGCGTGAGCTTGGGCAGCTTCTTCGCCCCGGACACGACGTTCTTCAGGTCCGCCCCGGGGCTGAACTTCGGCACCGCGGTCTTCTTCGCCTTGATCCGCTGACCCGTCTGCGGGTTGCGGACCCAGCGCGCCTCACGGACGCGCTTCTCGAAGGAGCCGAAGCCGGTGATGGCCACCTTCTCCCCCTTGGCGACCTCGCGGGTGATCGTGTCCAGGACGGACTCGAGCGCGTGCGCGGCTGCCTTGCGATTCCCCTCGTAACGCTGTGCCAGCGCGTCGATGAGCTGAGTTTTGTTCACTAGCTTCCCTTCCAATGAACTGTGCGGCCGAGCCCGTGCTCGACTTTCTTCAACGCACGCTAGGTTTCCGTGGCTCTCGTCACAATCACCACGCCCACTATTTGCTCACCTTTTTTCGGCGGCGTCGGACTCGAATCCCCCGCGGAATCAGGGAAATATGCGGGAAATGGTGCGGTCGCAGAAATGCGAAGTGCCCGAATCCCCTGTCCTGCTTGGGGATTCGGGCACTTCGCTCGTCCTTGGGTGGATCTCAGAGAGTGGCCGGCTTCCAGCTCGGCCGGTCAGCTTCGTAGGACTCGATCTGCTGCTCGTGGCCGAGCGTGATGCCGATGTCGTCGAGGCCCTCGAGCAGCCGCCAGCGCGTGTAGTCGTCGATGTCGAAGGAATCCTCGATCGCATCCGGTCCGTCACCGGCCCGCACGGTGCGTGCCTCCAGGTCGAGGGTGACGGTCGCACCCGGGTGCTCCTCGAGGTGGTCCCAGAGCCGCTGGACGACCTTCTCGTCGACCTGCGCGGCGAGCAGTCCGGCCTTGCCGGCGTTGCCACGGAAGATGTCGGCGAAGCGCGGCGAGACCACGGCCTTGAAGCCGTAGTTCTGCAGCGCCCAGACCGCATGCTCGCGCGAGGACCCGGTGCCGAAGTCGGGGCCGGCGACCAGCACCGACCCGGCGGCGTACACCTCGTCGTTCAGGACGAACGTCGGGTCGTTGCGCCAGGCGGCGAACAGCCCGTCCTCGAAGCCCGTGCGGGTGACCCGCTTGAGGTAGACCGCCGGGATGATCTGGTCGGTGTCGACGTTGCTGCGGCGCAGCGGGACGCCGACGCCGGTGTGGGTGGTGAACTTGTCCATGGGGAGATCCTTCGGTGATCGAGCCGGTCGGGGTTCAGTCCAGGTCGGCCGGCGACGACAGCGTGCCGCGGATGGCGGTGGCGGCGGCGACGGGGACGGACACCAGGTGCGTGCGCCCGCCCTTGCCCTGGCGACCCTCGAAGTTGCGGTTGGAGGTCGAGGCGCTCCGCTCGCCGGGGGCGAGCTGGTCGGGGTTCATGCCCAGGCACATGGAGCACCCGGCACCTCGCCACTCGGCACCCGCCTCCTTGAAGACGACGTCGAGGCCCTCCTCCTCGGCCTGGAGCCGGACCCGCACCGAGCCGGGCACGACCAGCAGTCGCGTGTCCTTGTCGACACGACGGCCCTTGACGATGGCAGCGGCGGTCCGCAGGTCCTCGATGCGCCCGTTGGTGCAGGAGCCGACGAAGACGGTGTCCACCTTGACCTCACGCATCGGGACGCCCGCCTCGAGACCCATGTACTGGAGGGCCTTCTCCGCGGCGATCCGGTCGCCCTCGTGCTCGAAGCCCGTCGGGTCCGGCACGGCCGCGCCCAGCGGGACGCCCTGGCCGGGGTTGGTGCCCCAGGTGACGAACGGGGTCATCGTCGAGGCGTCGAGCACGATCTCCTCGTCGAACTCGGCGTCGTCGTCGGTGACCAGCGTCCTCCAGTGCTCCACCGCGGCGGTCCAGTCGTCGCCCTTCGGCGCCTCGGCACGACCCTCGATGTAGTCGAAGGTGGTCTGGTCGGGAGCGATCAGCCCGGCCTTGGCGCCCCACTCGATGCTCATGTTGCAGACCGTCATCCGGCCCTCCATCGAGAGCTCCTCGATGGCCTGGCCCCGGTACTCCACGATGTAGCCCTGGCCGCCACCGGTGCCGGTGTGGGCGATCAGGGTCAGCACGAGGTCCTTGGCGGTGACGCCGGCGGGCAGGCTGCCGTTGACGGTGACGGCCATGGTCTTCGGCTTCGCCTGCGGCAGCGTCTGGGTGGCCAGCACGTGCTCCACCTCGGAGGTGCCGATGCCGAAGGCGATCGCCCCGAACGCGCCGTGGGTGCTGGTGTGGCTGTCGCCGCACACGATCGTCATGCCCGGCTGGGTCAGGCCGAGCTGCGGGCCGACGACGTGCACGATCCCCTGCTCGATGTCGCCGAGCGGGTGCAGCCGGAGGCCGAACTCCTCGGCGTTGCGGCGCAGGGTCTCGACCTGGGTGCGGGAGACCGGGTCGGCGATCGGCTTGTCCCAGTCCACGGTCGGGACGTTGTGGTCCTCCGTGGCCAGGGTCAGGTCCGGACGGCGGACGGTGCGGCCGGCGAGGCGGAGCCCGTCGAACGCCTGCGGCGACGTGACCTCGTGGAGGAGGTGCAGGTCGATGTAGAGCAGGTCCGGCTCACCCTCGTGCGAACGGACGACGTGCTCGTCCCAGACCTTCTCGGCCAGGGTCTTGCCCATGACTGTCTCCCTCACGTTCTGGTCTCTCTGACGACGTCACACAGCCTACGCCTTGCATCCCATGATCTGAGACGGCAGTATTGCCATATGGACAACACCAGTGGAGTCGGCGTCCTCGACAAGGCCGCCCTCGTCCTGACCGCCCTCGAGTCGGGCCCGGCGACCCTTGCCGGTCTCGTCGCCGGCACGGGCCTCGCCCGACCGACCGCACACCGGCTCGCGGTCGCCCTCGAGCACCACCGTCTCGTCGCCCGCGACATGCAGGGCCGCTTCGTGCTCGGGCCCCGGCTGGCCGAGCTGTCCGCTGCTGCGGGCGAGGACCGGCTGCTCGCGACGGCCGGTCCGGTCCTGGCGCGGCTGCGCGACATCACCGGTGAGTCCGCCCAGCTCTGGCGCCGCCAGGGCGAGCACCGCGTCTGCGTGGCAGCCGCCGAGCGCCCCAGCGGCCTGCGCGACACCATCCCGGTCGGCTCCCAGCTCACGATGCGCGCCGGGTCGGCGGCCCAGGTGCTCCTGGCCTGGGAGGACCCGGAGCGGATGCACCGAGGCCTGCAGAACGCCGCCTTCTCGGCGGCCGCGCTCTCGGGGATCCGCCGGCGGGGCTGGGCCCAGTCGGTGGGCGAGCGCGAGCAGGGCGTCGCCTCGGTCTCCGCACCGGTCCGCTCCCCCAGCGGCAAGATCATCGCCGCCGTCTCGGTCTCCGGCCCCCTCGAGCGGCTCTCCCGCCAGCCGGGCCGGATGCACGCGCCCGCGGTCCTCGCAGCCGCCGAGCGGCTCTCGGAGTCGCTGCGCCGGGCCGCGGCTGAGTGACGCGGGACGTCATGCGTTCCGAGGGTCCTGGGCCACGATCCGCATGACGTCGCCCAGGAGTCCGACGGGACGTCATGCCTTCCGAGGGCTCTGGGCCACGATTCGCATGACGTTGTAGCCGGCCTCGACCCCGGCGCCCGACGACGAGCCGCCCCACGTCCGCCGGCGGCTGTCCGGCCGTGGTGGGTTGCTGAGTTGGCAGCCATGGGGAGAGGTTCGCCGGGGCCCGGGCTGCTTCCCGGCTCCCCGAGGTCTCCTGCCACGATTGGTCACAAACTCCTTGGTTCCGAGCCGGATCCATGGGGTTTGTGACCATTCGGCGGGCGTTGCCGAGAGCCGGGCGCAGACCGGAACCACCGCCCCCGTCCCCGTAGCTGCTCATCGGGCGAGGCAAGCCGGCCGGAAAGCCGCCGACGGAGGCGGCGAGCCTCGTCGGCGGGCGGTCGTGCCGAGCCCGGCGACGCGCGTCAGAACAAGGCATCCTGCTCGAGCTCGAGGAGGGTCTGCTTGCGCTCGAGGCCGCCGGCGTAGCCGGTGAGGGTGCCGTTGGCGCCCACGACCCGGTGGCACGGGATCACGATAGGGATCGGGTTGCGGCCGTTGGCCAGTCCGACCGCGCGCGCACCGTGCCCGGTCAGGCCGAGGCGCCCGGCGAGCTGGCCGTACGACGCGGTCTCGCCGTAGCCGATCGTCCGCAGCTGCTCCCAGACCCGCCCCTGGAAGACCGTGCCCACCGGGGCGAGCGGCAGGTCGAACTCCTTAAGGTCGCGGTCGAAGTAGGCGCGCAGCTGGCGCACCGCCTCGACCAGCACGGGGCAGTCGTCGTCGCGGCCGCCGCGGGCCCCGTCGATCTCGGCGAAGGGCACGAACTCGATCGAGGTGATCGCCCCGTCGTGCTCGGCGATCCTCAGCTCGCCCACCGGGCTGTCCATCAGGGTCCACATGTCAGTTCTCCTCGGTCTCGGCCGCAGCCGCCGGCGAGCGGGTCGGCTCGCACGGCACGGGCGGCATCAGGGTGTTCCAGAGGTGCATCAGGGCGTAGGAGCGCCACGGGCGCCAGGCGTCCTGGCACGCGATCGCGACGGCCGGGTCGTGGCCGAGGCCGGTCAGCGCGTTGCGGACGCCCACGTCGGTGGGCAGGAAGACGTCGGGGTGGGCCAGGGCGCGCATCGCGACGTAGTCGGCCGTCCACGGTCCGATGCCGGGCAGCTCCAGCAGTGCCCGGCGTACGTCGTCGCGGTCCGGGCCTCGGTCGAGGGCGACGTCGCCCGAGGCGAGGGCGGCGCAGAGCCCCACGAGCGCCCGGCCGCGGGCGCGCGGCATCGGCAGCACCGCGGGGTCCAGGTCGGCCAGGACAGCGGCGCCGGGGAAGAGATGGGTCAGGCCCGGCACTGCGCTGTGAACGGGGCGGCCGTGCTCGGCGACCAGACGACCGGTCACCGTGCAGGCGCCGACCACGCTCACCTGCTGGCCGATCACCGTGCGGATCGCCACCTCGCTGCCGTCGACCTGGCCCGGGACCCGCAGTCCCGGGTGGCGGCGGGCCAGCGGTCCGATCACCGGGTCGCCGGCGAAGTGGTCGGCCACCGCCAGGGGGTCGCAGTCGGCGTCCACGAGCCGGCGCGTGCGCTCCACCGCGGCGGCGGTGTCGCGCAGGTCGGTGAGCTCGAAGCCCGCGGTCACGAAAGCCGTCTGCCCGGCGACGGGGGCGTCCTCGATCTCCAGCCGGACGGTGCCGGGCCCGTGCGGCAGGTCGAGGGTGCGGGCGTACCAGCCGTCACCGGCGACCTCCACGCCCGGGACCAGGTGGTAGGCGAGGAAGTCGAGCAGCGCGCGACCCGAGAACGGGGTACGGACCGCGAGCCGCATGCTCACGGCCCCGGTGGTGGGGCGGCCGCCCCGACGCCCGCGCAGCTCGCTGGGCGAGGCGGCGTAGACCTCGCGCACGGTGTCGTTGAACTGCCGCACGCTCGAGAAGCCTGCCGCGAAAGCGATGTGGGCGTAAGTCAGGTCGGTCGTCTCGATCAGCACCCGCGCGGTCTGGGCGCGGCGCGCGCGGGCCAGCGCCAGGGGGCCGGCCCCCAGCTCGCCCACGAGGATCCGGCTGAGGTGCCGCGGGGTGTACCCGACGCGGCGCGCCAGCCCGTCGACGCCCTCACGGTCGACGACGCCGTCGGCGATCAGGCGCATCGCGCGACCGGCGGCGGTGGCCGCGACGTCCCAGTCGGGGCTGCCCGGGGTCGCGTCCGGCAGGCAGCGCTTGCACGCCCGGTAGCCGGCCGCCTGGGCGGCGGCCGCGCTGGGGTGGAAGGTCACGTTGGCCAGGGCCGGGGTGCGGGCCGGGCACGAGGGTCGGCAGTAGATGCCGGTGGTGCGCACCGCGGTGTAGAAGACGCCGTCGAAGCGCCGGTCGCGGGACTTGACCGCGCGGTAGCAGGCCTCGACGTCGAGCCGCTCGGTTGTGGTCATGCGCTCATCCTCACCCGGTCCGAGCCCGTGGTCTGGCGGGAATCGGACATTGCCGTCAGCGTAGCCAGCGGCACCGACGGCGCGGCAACCGGACGGTCCGTGCGGGCGTCATAGTCTCCGTGAGGCTGCGCAGCAGCCCTGACCGGAAGGACGGCCATGCCCCATTCCTCACGTCGAGGCCGGTCTGCCGTTCTCCGCGTCATCGTCGTCGCCGAGCTGGTCGTCGGGCTGCTCACCGCCGGGGGCGTCGTGCTCGCCTTCCGGCACATCGACTCGCGGATCCAGGCCGGCGAGCCGATCCACCACCGGGTGCACCGGCCCGCTCCCGCGCTCCCCACGTCCTCGCTCAACATCCTGCTGATGGGCACCGACAGCCGCAGCTGCGACGGTTGCGGCATCGACCACGAGACCGGCGAGGGCGGCTCGGACACCACGATCCTGCTGCACATCGAGGACGGCCGCCGCTCGGCGTACGGCATCTCGATCCCGCGCGACACCCTCGTCGACCGTCCCGACTGCACCAAGGACGATCGGACGATCCCGGGCGGCCACGACGTCCCCTGGAACGTGGCGTACGCCGTCGGCGGGCCCGAGTGCACCGTGGAGCAGGTGGAGTCGGTGACCGGCATCTACGTCGACGACTACCTCACCGTGGACTTCGGAGGCTTCAAGGGCATGGTCGAGGCCATCCACGGTGTCGAGGTGTGCATCCCCGAGCCCGTCGACGACCCGGTCGCCCACATCCACTTCGACGCGGGCGTCCAGACCCTCGATCCCGACCAGGCACTGCAGTACGTGCGGGAGCGCCACTCCACGGCCAACT
>Ga0308175_100004223_pt1 | contig 10068 bp, 9 predicted proteins | sample PhyCR1_3_FD_203893 | JGI IMG/M metagenome (GOLD analysis project Ga0308175, IMG submission 203893) | Soil microbial communities from UC Gill Tract Community Farm, Albany, California, United States - DLSLS.C.R1 | ecosystem: Environmental > Terrestrial > Soil > Agricultural land | place: USA...
CTGGCCCGGCTACCACAGCGACACCGGTGAGCTGGCCGACCCGGTCGACGGCTACCTGCTGACGCTCGACCTGCCCGCCGACGCGGTCGGCCGGACGGTGCACGTGCGCTTCGACCCGCCGGGCTGGTGGCTCGAGCTGCCCTGCTGGTGGCTGGGCGTGCTCGGCGGTCTGGGCTGGTCGGCGGCCGCCGCGGTCACTGCGTCCAGAAGTCGGTCCACTCGAAGCCGAGCTCGTCGAACATCAGCCGCAGCAGCGGGACGCTGATCCCCACGACGTTGTGCGGGTCCCCGGTGATGCCGGAGACGAACGCGCCGCCGAGCCCGTCGACAGTGAACGCACCCGCGACCTGCAGCGGCTCGCCGGTCGCGACGTAGGCGGCGATCTCCTCGTCGCTGACCTGGGCGAAGCGCACCTGGGTCGCCGCGGCCCGGCCGAGCCACACCTCCCGATGGGTGTCGACCACGCAGTGCCCGGTGTGCAGCACCCCGGCACGGCCGCGCATCCGCTCCCAGCGGGCAACCGCCTCCTCGGCGCCGGCCGGCTTGCCGAGGATCTCGCCGTCGAGCTCGAGCACCGAGTCGCAGCCGATCACCAGTGACCGCGGGTTGTTCGCCGCGACCGCGACTGCCTTGAGCTGCGCCAGCTTCAGGGAGTACGACGACGGCTCGGTCACCTCGACGGCGTCCTCGTCCACGCCGCTGACCACCACCTCCGGGTCCAGCCCGGCGTCGCGGAGCGTGCTGAGCCGGGCAGGTGAGGCGGACGCGAGGATCAGGCGGGGCAGCGGCGGGGGCATGGCGATCAGCGGGGCAGGCCGCTGGCCCGCCAGCCGCCCGGGCCGTGCGGGAAGGTGCGGGTCATCGAGCGTGCCGGCGAGCCCCACTCCGACCGCGGGGCGGGTGCCTCCCCGGCAGGCGCACCGATCGCGGAGAGCACCGCGACCAGGGCGGCGATCTCCTCCGGGGTCGCGTCCGGCGTGACGACCCTGAGCACTGGCTCGCTCACAGGGGGATGTTCCCGTGCTTCTTCGGCGGCAGCGTCTCGCGCTTGCTGGCCAGCAGCCGCAGCGCCTTGACGACCTCCGCGCGGGTCTCGTGCGGGGCGATCACGGCGTCGACGTAGCCCCGCTCGGCCGCGATGTAGGGGTTGGCGAGGTGGTCCTCGTACTCCGTGACGAGCTCGGCGCGGCGGCCCTCGGACTCACCAGTGTCGTCGGCGATCTTCTTCAATTCCTTGCGGTAGAGGATGTTCACCGCACCCTGCGCACCCATCACCGCGATCTGCGCGGTCGGCCAGGCCAGGTTGACGTCCGCCCCCAGGTGCTTGGAGCCCATCACGTCGTAGGCGCCGCCGTACGCCTTCCGGGTGATGATCGTGACCAGCGGGACGGTCGCCTCGGAGTAGGCGAAGATCAACTTCGCGCCGCGGCGGATGATGCCGTTCCACTCCTGGTCGGTGCCGGGCAGGAAGCCGGGCACGTCGACGAAGGTCAGCACCGGGAGGTTGAACGCGTCGCACGTGCGCACGAACCGCGCCGCCTTCTCGGAGGCGTCGATGTCCAGGGTGCCGGCCAGCTGCAGCGGCTGGTTGGCCACGACGCCCACCGGCTTGCCCTCCACCCGGCCGAGGCCGACCACGATGTTGGGCGCGAACAGCGGCTGCACCTCGAGGAAGTCGCCGTCGTCGAGGACCGACTCCACGACCGTCTTCATGTCGTAGGGCTGGTTGGGCGAGTCGGGGACCAGCGTGTCGAGCTCGCGGTCGAGGTCGCTGACGTCGAGGTCGGCGGGGTCGGGGTACGACGGCGGCTCGTCGAGGTTGTTCTGCGGCAGGTAGGACAGCAGCGCCTTGACGTACTCGATCGCGTCCTCCTCGTCGGCGCCCATGTAGTGGGCGTTGCCCGACTTCGTGTTGTGGGCGCGCGCGCCGCCGAGGTCCTCCATCGAGACGTCCTCGCCGGTGACCGTCTTGATCACGTCCGGGCCGGTGATGAACATGTTGGAGGTGCCGTCGACCATCACGGTGAAGTCGGTGACCGCGGGGGAGTAGACGTGCCCGCCGGCGCAGGACCCCATGATCAGGCTGATCTGCGGGATCACCCCGCTGGCGTGGACGTTGCGGCGGAAGATCTCGCCGTACAGCCCGAGGCTGACCACGCCCTCCTGGATTCGCGCCCCCGCGCCCTCGTTGATGCCGATGATCGGGCAGCCGGTCTTCATCGCCAGGTCCATCACCTTGGTGATCTTCTCGCCGTAGACCTGGCCCAGCGACCCGCCGAACACGGTGAAGTCCTGGGAGAAGACGCACACCTGGCGGCCGTCGATGGTGCCGTAGCCGGTGATCACGCCGTCGCCGTAGGGCCGCTTCTTCTGCATCCCGAACGACGTCGACCGGTGCCGCGCCAGCTCGTCGAGCTCGACGAAGGAGCCCTCGTCGAAGAGCAGCTCGATGCGTTCCCGGGCGGTCTTCTTGCCCCGGGCGTGCTGCTTCTCGACCGCCTTGGCCGAGCCGGCGTGCACGGACTCCTCGATGCGCCGGTCGAGGTCGGCCAGCTTGCCGGCCGTGGTGTGGATGTCGATGTCCGATGGCACCTCTGTGCCCTCGCCTGGCTGTGCGGTCACTGGGCTACCTCCTGCGTCGCCTCCATGCGCTGGCCTCCTCGCTGGCTCCTGCCCGGGTCCTGCGCCAATCTAGTGCCCGTGCCCGATCACGCCGCCAGCCGCCCACCTCTCGACCGGGAGGCGCTGGCCGCCTCGACCCGCTGGCGCTTCGAGGTCGTCGACGAGTCGCCGTCGACCAGTGCCGAGGTGGCCGCACGGTTCCGCGACGGCGAGCAGCCCGGACTCGCCCTGGTCGCCGAGCACCAGACCGCCGGGCGCGGGAGGCTCGACCGGACCTGGGTGACGCCGGCCCGCAGCTCGCTGACGGTCTCGTTCCTGCTCGACCCTGCGGGCGTGCCGGTGGCGCGCTGGCCGTGGCTGCCGCTGCTGGCCGGCGTGGCCGTGGCCGAGGCGGTACGACGCTCCGCGCCCGACGTCGCTGCCGGCGTGGCGCTGAAGTGGCCCAACGACGTGCTCTGCCACGACCGCAAGCTCGCCGGCGTGCTCCTCGAGCGCGTGGAGGCCGCCGGTCGCGCCGCCGCGGTGACCGGGATCGGGCTCAACGTCAGCCAGACCGCCCGCGAGCTGCCGGTCCCCGAGGCGACGTCGCTCGCGGTCGAGGGCGTCGTCGTCGACCGCACCGCCCTGCTGCTGGCGCTGGGCGACGAGCTCGCCGGCCGGGTCGCGGCATGGACGGCCGCCGGCGGGCAGCCCGACGAGGTGCGGGCGTCGTACCTGCGCCTGTGCAGCACGGTCGGCCGTCGGGTGCGTGTGCAGCTGCCCGGGGAGGACACCCTCGACGGCGAGGGGGTCGACGTGGACGGGGACGGCCGGCTGCTGCTGCGCACACCGACCGGGGAGCGGCGGATCGGTGCCGGGGACGTCGTGCACGTGCGTCCGGAGCAGGCGTGAGCGTGACATGATCTGACGGTGGCGAACTCCGGCAAGCTGCTCAACGAGGGGGAGCACGTCGTGCTGTCCACGCGCACGCACGTCAAGGCCCTGGCAGTGCCCGTGCTGGTGCTGGTCGTGGTGCTCGCCGTGGCCGGCTTCCTCGGCACGCTGCCGGGTGGCGCGCACGCCGGCACCTGGCAGCTGGTCATCTGGGCCGTGGCGGTCGCGCTGCTGCTGGCATTCGTCGTGTGGCCGTTCCTCGGCTGGCTGGCCACCACCTACACCGTCACCAACCGCCGGCTGATCACCCGCACCGGGGTCCTCACCCGCCGCGGCCACGACATCCCGCTGAACCGGATCAGCGACGTCTCCTACGAGCGCAGCCTGCTCGACCGCGTCTTCGGCTGCGGTTCGCTGGTCATCTCCGACGCCAGCGAGCAGGGCACGGTCGTGCTCGACGACATCCCCGACGTCGAGCGCGCGCAGCTGCGGATCTCCGACCAGCTCTTCCACGGGTCCCGATCGGCCGATGACGGCAGCTGACCGGCCGACCACGCGTGCGGACCTGCAGCGCGCCATCCTGGGTCAGGACGTCGAGCTGACCAGCGAGCAGGTGGCCGAGCGGGCGGGGATCACCGTCGCCGACGCGCGCCGGCTCTGGCGTGCCCTGGGCTTCCCCGACCCCGGCGACGAAGCCGCGTTCGGCTCCGCCGACGTCGAGGCGCTCGGGTCGATCCAGGGGGCCGTGGAGCAGGACGGCCTCGACCTGGACACCATCGTGCGGATGACCCGGGCCGTCGGGCAGACCATCTCCCGGCTCGCGGACTGGGAGGTGGCCATCCTCACCCGCGAGGTCGAGCGGCTCGCCGCCGAGCACGGCAGGCTCGACGAGGCGCTCCGGATGGTGGAGACGATCGGCCCGGGGTTCGAGACCTTGCTGGTCCATGCCTGGCGGCGGCACCTCGCAGCCGCGGTCTCCCGCATCGAGGTGCTCGGGGACCACGAGGACGACCAGCACGTCGCCGAGGCCACCGTCGGGTTCGCCGACCTCGTCAGCTTCACGGCGTTGACCAACGAGCTCGACGAGGACCAGATCGGCGATCTGGTCGAGATCTTCGAGTCCCGCTGCCACGACGTGGTCGCCGACCGTTCCGGCCGGGTGGTGAAGACCCTCGGGGACTCGGTGCTGTTCCTCGCCGACAGCCCCGAGGAGGGCATCGACATCGCCCTCGACATCGTCGCCGTGATCGGCGGGGACGACCGGCTGCCCGACGTCCGCCTCGGGCTGGCCACCGGCCCGGTGGTCCTCCGCCAGGGCGACGTCTACGGGCCGTCGGTCAACCTCGCCGCGCGGCTGACCACGGTGGCGCGGCGCAACCGGGTGATCATCGACGAGCACACGGCTGAGATGCTGCCCGCTGCTTCGTTCGAGACGCGGCGCCTGCCGGCGCGTGCGGTGCGCGGCTTCGGCGAGGTCGAGCCGATCACCGTGCGCCGCACCAGGCCGCGGCACTGAGAGGGAAGGGCAACAGGGGTGGTGCAGCAGGCAGGGGGCGTCGGGGTGCGCTGCCAGGGGGTGGTGCACCTCTACCGCACCTTCGAGGGCCACGACGTGGTCGCCCTGCAGGGCGTCGACCTCGAGATCGAGCCGGGCGAGCGGGTCGCCTTCCTCGGGCCCTCCGGATCCGGCAAGTCCACGCTGCTGACCCTGCTCGGCGGCATCCAGCGACCGTCGGCGGGACGGATCTTCCTCGGTGAGGAGGAGATCTCCCGGATGGGGGAGCGCTACCTGGCCCGGATCCGGTCCCACCGGGTCAGCACGATGCTGCAGGGTGCCACGCGCAACCTGCTGACCTACGCCACCGCGCGGCAGAACATCGGCTACGCCCGCCTCGCCCTGTCCTCGGAGCAGCGCCGCGACGCGATGACCGAGCAGGAGCTGCTCGGCCGCGTCGGCCTGGACGCCGCGATCGACCAGGTCGTCTCCACCATGTCCGGCGGCCAGCGGCAGCGGCTGGCGCTGGCCTGTGCCGTGTCCACCGGGCCGCAGCTGCTGCTCGCCGACGAGCCGACCAGCCAGCTCAGCCACACCGACCGCGACGACGTCGTCGACCTGATCCACCGGCTCGGCGACGACCTCGGCACGACCGTGGTGGTGGTCACCCACCAACCGGAGGTGGCAGCCACCTTCCCGCGCACGATCACGATGAAGGGTGGCCGCGTCGGGGCCGAAGGACGGGGCGGCTCGGACTACGGCGTGGTCGGCACCGACGGCATGCTGCACCTCCCCGCGCAGTTCGCCGCCGAGTGGCCGGCCGGCACGTTGGTGCGCTTCGAGCCAGCAGACGACGGCCGGCTGGTGGTCTCCCGCCCCGACGACACCGAAGGGCTTCAATGAGCGAGCTGCTCGAGCTGGCCGGGGTCTCGTACGACACCGCGGGACGCACCCTGCTCGACGACATCACCGTGTCCTTCCACCCGGGAGAGATGACCGCGCTGTCCGGGCCGTCCGGGTCCGGTAAGACCACCTTGCTGTCGGTCGCCGGCGGCCTGCTCGAGCCGTCGCGGGGCACGACGTCCTATGCGGGGCGGCCGATGTGGCGCGGCAACGGCGACCCGCGGCCCGAGGTGGCCTTCGTGCTGCAGGTCTACGGCCTGGTCCCGATCCTGTCCGCCCGCGAGAACGTCTCGATCGCGCTGCGGGCTCGCGGCGTGGCGCCCGCCGAGGCCGACGAGCGCGCGGAGGCCGAGCTGGCCCGGTTCCACATCGCCGACCTCGGTGACCGCCAGGTGGAGGAGCTCTCCGGCGGCCAGATGCAGCGCGTCGCGTGTGCCCGCGGATGCGTCGTGCGCGCAGAGGTGCTGCTGGCCGACGAGCCCACCAGCGAGCTCGACCAGGTCAACCGCGGGCTCGTGATGGAGCAGCTGCGCGAGGAGGCCGAGCGCGGCGCCGTGGTCGTGCTGGCGACCCACGACCTCGAGCTGGTCGAGCTGTGCGACCGGCACCACGTGATCGACGAGGGCCGGCTGGCCCGATGACGCGCACCCTCCGGGGCCTCTGGTCGAGGCGCCAGGCGCTGGCGCCCGTGGCCGCCTTGGCGGCCGCGCTGGTCGCGGCGGTCACCGTCTGCGTGGTCCGCGGCCGGCAGGAGGGCGACCCCGGCCTGGTCGCCCCGCTGGTCGCGCTCGGCTGCGTGTCGCTCGTGGCGCCCGCGCGCGCCCTCGCCGAAGACCGGCGCGCCGAGGCCGCCCTGGCCCGGCTGCGCGGGCTCGGCGGCCTCCGGCTGGTCGGCCACCTGCTGGCCGAGCCGCTGCTGGCGGTCCTTGCCGGCGGCGTCGTCGGGCTCGGGGTCGCCAGCGTCTTTGCGGCACCGGCGCTGACCGGTCTCCTGGTGCTGGCCGCGACGGTCGTGGGCGCGGCCCTGGCGATCGGTGTCGCCCTCGGCGTCCACCTCCGGGAACCGCTCTCGCTGCAGGTCTCGCGACTGGCCCGGCCCCGGCAGGCCTCGACTGCCGCCACGTTCGCCGGGCTGCTGGCGCTGGCCGCCGCCGGCTACGCCGTGTTCGCGGCCGGTCAGCACCCGGCCGGCCCGCGTTGGCTGGTCGACGCCGCGCCTGCGCTCGTCGGGCTGGCGATCGGGCAGGTGCTGGTGTGGCTACTGCGCGGCACGGCACGGCTGGCCGTGGCCCGGACCGGGTCGGCGTCGGCCGGCCCCTTCCTCGCGGTCCGCCGGCTGGCCCGTCGCACCGGCACCGTGGCTCCGCTCGCCCTGGTGGTGGCCGCTGCCGTCACGGCCACCGTCGCCGGCACCGCTGCCGCCTCGTCCCAGCACTGGGTCGACCAGTCTGCACGGCTGGACGTCGCGGCCCCCGTCAGGGTGCAGCTCGACGGCGTGGCCGCGGCGCAGGTGCTCGACCTCACCCACCGGGTGGACCCCCGTGGCCGATGGCTCGAGGCAGCCGTCGTCCTGCCCCGCGGTGAGGACGGCCGACGCACCGTCCTGCTCGACACCGACCGCTACGCCCGCGTCTCGGCGGGGCTGCTGGGCACGACCGCCGCGGCTCCGGTGTCGGCCCACGTGGCGGCGCTGGGCGGAGGCGCCGGTGCCCTCGGGCGGGGTGGCACCGTCGTCCTCGCCGCGCGGGTCACCGGGCGGGTGCCCGCAACCGTCCGGTTCGACATCGACTACGTGACCGACCAGAACTACGTCGCGACCCGCACCCTGAGGGTCCGGCCCGGCCGCGACGGCGTCGTCGCTGCCCGGGTCCACGTCGGCGGCTGCTCACACGGCTGCGTGCCGACGGGGCTGACCGTCGACGCCGCCGGACGCACCCGGGGCATCTCGTCCCTCACGCTGCGAACCCTGCGGTTCGCCGGGATCGACCTGCCACAGACGTTCGGCCTCGCCGGCGGATCGCTGCCGCTGTCGGGGCCGTCGCTGTCGGGGCCGTCGCCGACGCACCGGCCGGTGTCGACCGGGGTCCCCGTGCCCGTCATCGCCACCGCTGGACCGACCACCCAGGTGCGGGGGCCCGACGGCGGCGAGCTGCCGGCGTCGGCGGTGGCGCGGGTCGCCGCGCTGCCACTCGTCGGTGCCCGCGGCACTCTCGCCGATCTCCGACGGGCCCTGGCCGGGGCACTCCCCACGTCACCGAGTGCCCGGGTGTTCGTGCTGGCCCGCGCGGACACCCCCGCCGCGGTCCTCGCCGGTCTGACCGGCGAGCGGCAGACGCTGGCCCAGGTACATGCCCGGGTCGACGCCGCCAGCGGCGCTGGCCGGGCCCGCACGGCATTGCTCGGCGGCCTGTGCTGCCTGCTGGTGGCGACGATCGCGCTCTTCGCCGGGATCAGCAGGCAGCGCCGTGAGCTGGCCCATGAGACAGCCTCCCTGCGCGTGGTCGGGCTGCCACTGGCGCGGCTGAGGCACTCGGTCCGCGTCGAGCTGCTCGTCTGTGGCCTCGCCGGCCTCGTCGCGGTCGGGCTGGGGTCCTGGCTCGCTGGCGTGCTGCTGCTCGACCGGCTGCCGCTGCTGGACGTCCCGGCCGACGCCCTGGCACCGGACACCCGTGCCCGTCCCGTCGTGCTGGTGGCCGGGGCGCTGGTCGCGCTCGTCCTCGTCGTGGTCGTCGCCGGGCGCGGCCGGGCGGTCCGCGAAGGCGCGAGCCGCCCGGTGCTGCTGCGCGAGGAGGGCGTCGAGTGAGCCGCGGGAGCGGGATCACGCGGACCCTGCGTCTGACCCTGCGTCTGACCCTGCCTCTGACCCTGCGTCTGACCCTGCGTCTGACCCTCGGCACCCTGCTGCGGGGCCTTCGCGCCCGGATGATGCTGTCCGCCGGGTCGGTGCTGCTGACCGCCCTGGCGATCGGGTCGGCGGTCCTGGGGCCCAGCTTCTCCTCCGCCGTGACCAGCTCCTACCTGCTGACCAGGCTCGCCGACTCCCCAGTGAGCAGCACCGGGCTCAGCTTCACCCTCGACCCGTCGCCGGCGCTCCCGGGCGGGCCGCTCGCCGTGCAGGACGCCGCGCGCGACGCGGTGGCCCGGCACGTCTCAGGGCCATATGCACCGGCGCGGCCGCAGCTGGAGTCCGGGAGGTTCGCAGACGGCGACATGCGGCTGATGCTGCTGGCCAGGCCCGGCGCCTGCGCGCACCTGGTCGTCGTCGGGCGCTGCCCGAGCCGGGCCGGTGAGGTCCTCGCCGGTCGGGCGGATGTCGTCACGCGGGGGTTCACCATCGGGTCCACGGTGCGTGTGGGCCCGGCCGGCCCGGTCCGGGTCGTCGGCAGCTACCGCCTGCCCGACCACGCGGCGCGGTTCTGGTTCGACCCCGACAGGATGGTGAGCCTTCCCGCCTTCACGTCGATCACCACCGGCCACCGGCCGGCGCTGCCCGCTCCGCTGGTGACGACGACTGCCACGTTCTCCGGACTGCCCCGCGCGGACTGGCACGTGCGCATCGACCGGCGGCTGGCCGTTGGCCCCGACTTCGACGTCGCCGATCTCCGGGCCGCCGTGCAGACGGCCCGCACCGTGCACAGCAGGCACCTGGCCGAGCCCGAAGGGCTGCTCAACGGCGGCGACCTCAACGACCTGCCGGCGATCGCCCGCGAGGTGCTGCAGCAGCAGCGCACCGCCGAGCGCTCGATCGCGCCGGCCGTGCTCTGCCTGGTGCTGGTCGCGCTGGCACTGCTGCTGCGGCTGCTGACCGCGGCGGCGGAGCTGCGGTTGCCCGAGCTCGCGCTGGCGTCGCTGCGTGGCACCACCTCCCGGAGACGGTGGCTGCTGGGCATGGCCGAGCCCGTGCTGCTGGTGCTCCTCGCGGTCCCGGTGGGTGCAGCCGTGGGGGCCGGCCTGCTGGTCGGGCTCGTCCGTTGGTGGCTGCGGCCGGGCATGCCCGTGCCGCTGCCGTCGAGCGCCGTGCTGGCCGGGGCCCTGATGGTGCTGGCCGCGCTGGTGGTCGCGGCGGCCGCGGTCGGGGCAGTGCTGCGGGTGTCGCTGTCCGACCAGCTCACCGGGGTCCGCCGCCCGCGGGCGTCGCGCCGGGTCGCCCGGCTGGCCCAGCTCGCCCTACTGGC
>Ga0308175_100004224_pt1 | contig 10066 bp, 6 predicted proteins | sample PhyCR1_3_FD_203893 | JGI IMG/M metagenome (GOLD analysis project Ga0308175, IMG submission 203893) | Soil microbial communities from UC Gill Tract Community Farm, Albany, California, United States - DLSLS.C.R1 | ecosystem: Environmental > Terrestrial > Soil > Agricultural land | place: USA...
TGGTCCGACTGAGGAGATTATCCAATCGGAGGCCTTAAATGAGATTTATGACATGGATATACCGATTCAAGAAGTGAACAATTGCCGGATTTGCGTTTATTTTAATTCATAAAAAGGGGATGAATGAGATGAGAAAGTGGAGTTTACTAGGGTTTATTTTTACGGCGATATTGGTGTTAGCCGCTTGCGGCGGGACAAAAGAGGAGGAGGCTTCCAAGCCGGCATCCTCTAACGAACAATCAGACGAGAAGATGACCATTAAACATCAGTATGGGGAAGCAGTGGTTGAAAAAAACCCGAAGAAGGTGGTTGTGTTTGACTTTGGTGTACTGGATACCTTAGATGAGTTAGGGGTCGAAGTGACCGGTGTCCCGCAAGTAACGATTCCTTCTTACCTAAAAAAATACAAGGATAAGAAATATACGAATGTCGGCAGCTTGAAGGAGCCAGACTTTGAAGCGATTCATGCCTTAAAGCCAGATGTCATCTTTATCTCAGCACGTCAAGCGGAATTATACGATCAGTTTGCTGAGATTGCTCCTACGGTATATGTAGGAATTGATTATACCAACTACATGGATTCCTTTACGAAAAATGTGAATTTAATTGGCGAGATTTTTGGGAAAGAAGATCAAGTCGACAGCGAATTAAAAGAGATCCAGGCAAGGGTGGGCGAGGTGAATAAAAAGGCAGCTGCTCTTAACGAAAAGGGACTGGTTGTTCTGGCAAATGAAGGAAAGGTGAGCGCCTATGGCCCAAGCTCACGCTTTGGTCTGATTCATGATGTATTTGGCTTTGGAGCGGCTGATCAGAATATTGAAGTCTCCACTCACGGGCAAAGCATTACGTTTGAATACATTAAGGAGAAAAATCCGGACGTTTTGTTTGTGATTGACCGAGCCACAGCGGTAGGCGGGGAAATTGGGGCCAAAGAGATTGTAGAGAATGAACTAGTTAAAAAGACTTCGGCCTATCAAGAGGACAAAATCGTTTACTTGGATGCAGACTCCTGGTATCTAAGCGGAGGCGGTTTACAATCCATGAAAGATATGACTGCAGAGATAGAAGCAGCCCTTTAAAGAGAATAATAGAGAAAACCAACGCTTGGCCATTGATAAAAGCCAAGCGTTTTTATGTCGATGTCCACCAGAAACGGACAAAATAAAAGAAATGTTCTTTTGTGGTGCCTGACACCATAAATTTACCTCTTTTCTTTATCGAAAAGTTCTGTAAAATGAAGTTTGAGAGATTATGTGTTTGGGAGAGATATGTATGGCTAAGGGTTTCCCTATTTTTGGCGAACTGAATCATTCAGATACGATTAATCCTGAGGATTTAATCGACCTTTTTCTGAATAGTACGGCCGATGGAATATGTATATTGAACATGGAAAATCGGTTTATTCGCGTGAATGATATGTATACGAAAATTTTTGGCTATACCGAAACAGAGCTGGTTGGACGGAGCTTCGAGGAATTTGATCAGTCTGATTTAGCGATAGAGGTCATCAAGGCGGTAAAACAAGGGGAGTTTTTCCACGATTTAGTGACTCAATGTTTACATAAAGACGGAATCCTGCTGGATATAGCCGTGTCTTTTTCCCCATTACGTAACTCAGCTAGGGAAATTATCGCCAGCATTGGGATCTATCGTGATATTACCAAGCATTTAAATATTGAACGAGAATTAAAGCAAACCCGTGAGCTATATCGGTTAATTACAGAAAACACCACTGATATGATCAAGCTTTATACTAAAGATAAAAAAATAATCTACGCTTCTCCGTCTCATGAAAAATGGCTGGGAACCTCCACGAATGAACTAATTGGTCAGGAGGTATACAGTCTGATCCTGCCAGAAGACAAAGAGTTTTTGGACCAAATTTATGAGAAACTTATGAGAACAGGTGAACCCCAGCTGTTTCAGATTAAAATGAGAACGAGTGATAACAGCTTTATTGATACGGAGATCACCATTTCACCAATTTATAACGAGAAAAATGAAATAGAGTCTTATGTTACCGTGGCTCGTGATATTACCGACAGAATCAAAAATGATGAGGCCCTTCGTAATTTAGACAGGCTCTCGATTATTGGTCAACTAGCTGCCGGAGTTGCTCATGAGATCCGAAATCCTTTAACATCTCTAAAGGGTTTTTCCAAGCTATTGAAAAGTACCATTGATAAACAGAAACAAGACGACTATTTATCGATTATCATGAATGAACTTGACCGAATTGACATGATTGTCAATGAATTTATGTCGCTGGCGAAGCCGCAAGCCATTCAATTTAACCGGGAAAGTTTATTTGCTATTCTTGAAAGCACCGTTAACATTCTTCATCCGCAAGCTTTATTACATAATGTGCAAATTATTAACCACTTCTTAACGGATGATATCGATTTACTGGGGAACAGAAATCAGTTAAAACAAGTTTTTGTTAATTTTTTGAAAAATGCGATTGAAGCAATGCCGTCTGGCGGTCAAGTTCATATTGATGTGCAAAAAGTTGAAGGCAACCAGGTTTTGATTCGTATTACGGATGAAGGCACCGGAATTGACAATCATCTTATGGATTATTTAGGGACACCGTTTTATACCACCAAGGATAAGGGGATTGGACTTGGTTTAACGGTTAGTAATAAAATCATTCAAGAACATAATGGCACGATGAAAATTGAAAGTGAGTTAGGCAGAGGCACGACTATTACGGTTGAATTAGGATATGTATAAAAAAAGCGTCAGTCACCAAGTTAAATCAGGTGTCTGACGCTTATTTTGTATAGCGGTTGGCATAGCTTGAGGCGACAAACGCATCGGGTTTAATCTTTGGTTCTACCCCCATTGATTCCATTCGTGTCACCATTTCTGTTACAAACTCTCTCGTCTTATTCCGTTTGCCAGCACCAATATCGATATGCCCTTCCATGACAAAGGTTGCTCCTTCATAGAGATAGGGCAGGACAATCGCAATAAGCTGATTTTTCCGCTCTTCAGTAAACATAGCAACAATTTCCTCCGTTAATGATAATTCAAGTGAAATCCGCTCATGCAGCTGGGTCATTTTTCTTGGGACCACAATCTTTCTGATACATGCCCACACACCATTTCCTTCATTTTGAATGACAATTCCAGTGATAAAAACCGTTTGCGATTTATGAACCTGTGAATCTGTTCCCACCATCAAGCGATAGTTTCCTTTAGGGGCGGATGACATGAATAAAATGATTCGTTCAAAAACCTGTTCGAACGTGAGTCCATTCTCTTGAAGATTTTGAAATGTATGGTGGTACGCTGAATTATTTATCATATTGAAAACACCACCTCTTTTCCTTGGGGAAAAATGTAGACTAACTCTTATTCCTATCTTATGGCGAGGAGAGCTTTGTCGTGCGGACATCTTCGGCAATCCAGTTAATTTATATGTATGTCGAGTTGACGGAAAATAGTAAAACAAGTAGGAGGTTTGTCTGGTTACGGCTAGTCCTTTGCCAGAATGGAAAGAGGAGGAGAGAAAGATTTATCTTAAAACAATTATTTGCCTAACAATATTTATGCCAGTCCATCATTAGATAAAGAAACAAGATCAATTGGAAAAGGATGATGGAAAATGGCAAAAAGAAATAGAGGCAAGACAATTAGTAATCTGCCTTCAAATGGACGGGGGACATGCCCAATATGTGCAAAAACCGGAATAAAACTGCTATATTCACATAAAACTGAAACAGGCCAAACAATCAAGGTTTGCAAAAACTGCCGTAATAAATAACGTATCATTAGTTGCTATCTTTACTCGTATTGTTAACTAATAAAAAATTTTGGTTGACAATAGTCGCTCTTACCATTTATTTTTAAGATAAGATAAAAAATAAGGGTGGGAGAGAAAATGAGGAAATTAAGGGCACTAGATTTAACACTTGCCGCCATGTTTGTGGCACTCATGGCCATCGGGGCAAATATATCGACGATTGCACCGTTTTTACATGTCGGTGGAGTTCCGATTACACTACAAACCTTTTTTGCTATTTTAGCAGGAGCTATTTTAGGAAGCCGTTTAGGTTCAATTGCCATGATTGTTTATATGTTAGTAGGCTTAGTTGGGGTTCCTGTATTTGCTGACTTTACCGGCGGGCTGTCGATTATCATAAGACCTACATTTGGCTTTATTCTTTCTTATATTTTAACTGCGTTTATTATCGGAAAAATCGTTGAAAAGAATAAAAGTCTGCCTGTGTTTATCATTGCCTCGTTAATCGGCATGGCCGTCAACTATCTTTTCGGCACTAACTGGATGTACTTTGCTTACAAACTTTGGGGAGCAGCACCAGAAGGATTCTCCTACAAAATGGCGTGGTTATGGATGGCGGCCCCGCTGCCAAAGGACCTAATCCTATCCGTACTAGCCGGAATAATGGCCCACCGCCTCGAGAAAACAGTCCTATCCAAGGGCCAATTCAAACAACTCAAACGTGGTGCCTGACACCATTACTCACCTTTACATGATGAAAAAAGCGGTTCAATCGATAGGTTGAGCCGCTTTGGCTTTACGTTTTCGCTGGTTAGGCTTGTCTGACCCTTGTTTTTATACCTATATAAATAAGAGAATGATACTAATGAATCCAATCCCGAGATAGCATGATGAATTTAAATCCACTATCATCCCCCCTTTAAAAAAATAGTAACCATCTCCAATGGAAATTTATTCTATATTTGCTCCCTAACATAAGAAAATAGGCCCATGACACAGTAGATGCCTATCATGTAAAATTTAGCTACCATTATAAAAATATTCTTAAAATTTAATCATTTGATCGATTTCTGAAACTTTATTTTTGAAATGGGTTTCATAATAGTTGAGCCATTTTGGTATCAGGAAATATAATGCTATAAAATATTTAGTCAATCATCCTTTAATCAGCCTATTAATTAAACTTTTGCTGATCAGAAAAAGTAAAAGATAAAGTATCCACCATAATAAAGTAAGGCGGCCCAAGGTTAGTTTAGAAACCACACTTTGCAGGCCTTTAGGGAGGTGATGAAAAAAATCTGTTATCCGAAGAAAATGTAAGCGTTTCAATTTTAATGATTTATGAAATCGGTTTCATGAAGAGTGTTTCTTGAAACCACGTCAGTCTAAAAAATGTAAGGTTTTCTCATCCCAAAATACTTACTAAACGGGATGAAAAACTGTATGAAACGGGAGGTTAGCAAATGAATCGAAAGGTCACTAGTTTTGGCATGGGGGTTCTTCTTCTTGGCTCAACTTTTTTGGCTGGGCTGCCGAACGCCAAGGCAGATACAAACGGAAATACTGTGAAGATTGCTGAACATGAACCGATGAATACCAAAGTGCAATCAATTGACGGAACAAATGTGTTGTTTCAGTATGGGGAACCAGTTCCTTCGTTTGATACATGGACGTTAAAGGAGCAAAGCAGAAGTTATTTAAACCTTGATGGAAAGTGGAAATTTGCCATGGATCCCAATAATCAAGGGGTGAATGAAAAATGGTTTGGACAAGCATACGATGATAAAAATTGGCAAGAAGAAAAGGTTCCGGGCAGTTGGGATCTGTATGATACCCCTGAATTTGGTACATACGATGGCTCAAACTTCGGAAAAGGAAGTGCTTTTTACGATGGTTATGCTTGGTTCCGGACCCACTTCGCGCCGGACGCCAATTGGAAAAACCAGTTCGTCAAGCTTAATTTTCTTGGCGTTAACTATCGGGCAGGGGTCTATGTAAATGGTCATTTTGTTGGGGAGCATGAGGGCGGGAATACACCTTTTGCACTTGATATAGGTGAATACTTACAACCGGGAAAAGATAATGTCATTGCAGTCCAAGTATACCGCAAACCGACCTTCGATTCCTATACAAGTTCGAATCCTAACCCTATAACAGCTGATACAGAATTACCATATAAACCGGTGGACTTCTGGCCATATGCAGGAATTACACGCAGTGTCTATTTAGAGGCAACTTCCGATGTAAATGTTAGTAAAATCCTAACGGCAACAGGCGACCATACCTTAACAACAAAAGTGGTTGTGTACAATCATGGCGACAAAGAAGTACATCGCCAATTAGTTGTCGATCCAGGGGAAAAAACAGGTGGAGAGCCCAAGTCACAGGAAGTGGATTTAAAACCTGGTGAAGTAAAAGTCGTTTCGATGGATTTCCAGATTCCGAAAGCCGTCTATTGGTCTCCGGATTCCCCAACCCTTTATCAAGTAACCGCAGAACTTTATAAAGGTAAAGGGGAAGGACAGGTTCAACAAAAAGGAAATGGTTCGCTCGATGATAGTCTTTCGACAAATTATGGAATGAGAACCATTGCCGTTGAGAACGGCAAATTAGCACTGAATGGGAAACAAGTCTTTTTGAAAGGTCTTAACTGGCATGAGGAAACGGCTGCAAGCGGCCGCTCTATGACCATCAAAGAGTACGATACGGAGTTAAATCATGTTCTGGATGTAAAAGCAAACTTCATCCGTAACAGCCACTACAATCGTCATCCCTATGTGTATGATTTTGCGGATCAACATGGATTAATGGTGCTTGATGAGGTAGAGAATATGTGGCTTGATACTAAGCAGGAAGCACTGCAAACCAACTCTTACGGTCTTTCTCGAGCATTAGCTTTAAGTATGGCCTGGAATCAAATTAATCACCCTTCCACAATCATGTGGTCATTACAGAATGAGTCAGGAATTTGGGATGATCAAACCGTTTATCGCAATTGGCTGGCCGATATGAAAGAAGCCGTCAAAAGCGTTGATATCCAAAAACGTCCTGTCACATGGGCATCAGGCAGCAGCTGGGACCCGGCCTATGACTTGGCAGATGTGATCGGTTTAAATGAATACTTCGGATATTTTTATATGCAGGACTCAGACCTAGGGAAAACAGTGGATATTGTTCATAATACTTATCCAAATAAACCGATTCTCATTACGGAGAATGGAACATGGGCCTATGCAGATGAAGTCAATAATCATGGGCCAGAAACACAATCTGGAACAGAAGAATGGCAATCGTATAAGTTCCTTAACCATTGGAAGCAGGTAACAGATCCAAGTCGACTATCTTATATGGCTGGTTATACGTTCTGGGTATTAAAAGATTATAAAGAAAGAAATAACTACAACCAACAGATCAATGGAATATCCACAATGGGCTTGATGTCTTTCGATAAAGAAAAACCACGTTTAGTATATGACACGTTTAAAAACGCCATGAACCCTATTCGCTAAGAGCTCAGGAAGCAGGGTTCATCTACATGAATTTACCTCTTTGACTACAGAAGAAAAATGAATTAAGTAAGGAGGAATCTTGTTGCTTAAAATGAAAAAGGTTTTAGCGTCCATTTTAACAGCTTCACTCGTTACCAGCCCAATTATTTCCTCAACCGGACATGTTTATGCGGAGGGGACAACCGTGGACAATAACGTGCTCTATTTTGTGAATGCCGGTGACCCGACCCCCAATACGGTCGAAGGTACCGATAAAATGGGGTTGTATGCTAGTAAAACAGAGCAAAAATACGGTGTAGACAGCGTTACGGGAAAAAAATGGGGATTAGTAACCACCACCAGCAGTACGAGTGTCTCTAATGGTGCTGATAAATTAGGATCACTTCGATATTATAACGGCTCCCAGGTTCGGGATAAGGCATTAGAGTATAAGTTCGAACTGCCAAATGGTCAATATGATCTTACATTAGGATTCAAAAATCCGTGGAGTGGCCGAAGTGTGAATATCATCAGTGAAGGACAGAATTTATCAAACGGAGATTTTGATATTGGAAGCTATAACGCTGAAAAAGAGGTCACGTACCAACAGGTTTCGGTAACGGATGGAGAATTAGATGTCAGGATCCAAGGACCTGCCACAGCTGCCTTATCAAACTATAATGACCCACTAGTAAACTATATCATTATCAAAAATTATGAAGTAATTCCTCTATCAGATTTAGAATCCAACATAGAAACAGCGAAAAAAGAGGCGGAAAAAACAGCTATCTATACCCAATTCAGCCTAGAGTCACTAAATAAAGCCATCACACAAGCAATAACCCTGGTAAAAAATATCAAAGAAAACGGGTTAGATAGTGAGAATAAAACGATTCAGGAGCAAATTCGAACAGCGATAAAAAATCTAGACTCTGCAATGACAGGGCTTATGGTATACGCTCCGAACACTTCCTATAAACCCGGGCAGGTATGGACAGATACAAACGGTGCTCCGATTCAGGCGCACGGCGGCGGGATTATGTATGACGAGCAAACAAAGAAGTATTACTGGTATGGTGAAGATAAAACGAATGGATATCTCCCTGCCCGAGGGGTAAGAGTTTATTCTTCTACCGATTTATATAACTGGAAAGATGAAGGCTTAGCCCTTACAGCGATTGCATCAATGGACCAATTTGAAACCGACCCATTAATCTCGAAGCTTTATGAAGGCAGAAAGGACAAGGCCGATATTCTAAATGACATTGGCACAGACCGGGTAATTGAAAGACCTAAAGTCATCTACAATGAAAAGACCAAAAAATATGTTATGTGGATGCATACCGATGGTCCCTCGACTACATCGACAGCGATGTATGCAAAAGCCGAAGCAGGTTATGCATTAAGTGACTCTCCTACAGGACCTTTCGTTTATCAAGAAAGTAATCGGATGGATAGAGCCCCTAAAGATGCTGCATATAATGGACAGCCAGACCAGCCGGGGATGGCCCGTGATATGAACTTGTTCAAGGATGATGATGGTACGGCATACTTGATCTATTCCAGCGAAGAAAATAGGACCATTTATATTTCAAAGCTAAATGATTCCTATACCGACGTGGTTGGCTGGCATAAAGATGGAAAGGTTGAGCGTGATACTGAATATAAAGCCGTATATGGAAAGGATTATGTTAGGGTCTTTCCAGGGGCGCAGCGTGAAGCACCGGCAATGTTTAAATACCAAGGAAAATACTATTTAATTACATCGGGCGCTACCGGCTGGGACCCAAATCCAGCAAGGTATACCGTGGCAGATAATATTTTTGGAGATTGGAAGCCACTGCGTGATCCTTCGATAGGGGACAAAGCTTCAACCACATTTGATTCACAAAGTACCGATGTCATTCCCGTCGATGCTAAAAAGGGAAAGTTTATCTTTATGGCTGACAGATGGAAGGCTAGTGATTTAAAGGATTCACGATATATATGGCTGCCTATTGAGTTTGGTCAAGGTGATGAAATGAGTTTGCAATGGTATGACGAGTGGAAACTCGATGCATTAGATAGAATGGGGAAAGTCACCATCAATACGGAACTGCCTGAGAAGGTTTCTGTTGGTCAACTGCCCGCTTTACCGAAAAAAATTAATGTGACGAATTCAGAGGGGGAAAAACTGGATACGCCGGTAACATGGGCGATAAATCCTGAAAGTTTTTCTAAGCCTGGTAGTGTTGTCGTTGAAGGTACGCTTTCTGAGTTAGCAAATAAAGTGATTAGAACAAAAATCTTAGTTATTCCGGATCATGTAAGATATTTTATCCATGCAGGCGGAGTGAAAACAAGTGATTACATGACATGGTCTTCTTATATGGAGAATACACTATTAAACAAAGAGGTAATTGATCAGAAGTATGATCCAGCAAATGGCCAGAGTTGGGGATTTATTGGGGACCAAACAAGACCTGCCGGTGGAGAAGGTGATGATCTATTTTCTTCATTACGCTACCTTTTAGCGAATTCTGGTGATGACCTTTCCTATAAGTTTGATTTAAAGGATGGCAAATACACCGTATATACTGGTCTTTATGATCGCTGGTATACATCGACTAAGGGAAGCCGAAAAGCAGATATTTTGATTAATAATGAAACAAAAACCAAGGGATATGTATTTACAAGCTCCTATGATGTCTTAAACTATCAACATGTGAACGTAACCGATGGGAAACTTCAATTGACTGTTCGCAGGGTACCTGGCTCACCAGATCCGCAAATCAGCTGGATTATGATTGTGGAAGAAGATACAACAGCTCCTGTCATTACGGTTAAAGGT
>Ga0308175_100004225_pt1 | contig 10064 bp, 6 predicted proteins | sample PhyCR1_3_FD_203893 | JGI IMG/M metagenome (GOLD analysis project Ga0308175, IMG submission 203893) | Soil microbial communities from UC Gill Tract Community Farm, Albany, California, United States - DLSLS.C.R1 | ecosystem: Environmental > Terrestrial > Soil > Agricultural land | place: USA...
CATCGGCGAGGCGGCCTGTTGCGGTATCCACCCGATCAAGCCGTCGGTATGCCGCGAGGTCGAGCCTTCATGGGAATGCGGCCGGCACAGTCCACAGTGCGACAAAAGCCGCATCGCGCATGGCCTGAGGCCACTCGCGCCGGAGGACTGGCGCGATCGCCCGGGTGGCAGCGCGCTGCCGTTGTCGCAGAACGCCTGAGGCCTCAGCCGCCACTCGCGGGCGACCCTTCGAAGCGGTAGATGTCCATCGCCAAAATGCCGTGGTCGATGCCGGCGTCGATGCGTTGCGCGCGCGGCTGTGCACCGGCGGCGCCCAGCGCGACAAACAGCGGCAACAGGTGCTCGTCGGTCGGGTGCGCGCGCTGGGCGAAGGGCGCCTGCCGGCGGTAATCGAGCAGCGCTTCGACGTCCCCTGCGGCCAGGCGCTGTTCGATCCAGGCGATGAACGGGCGCACGTAGGGCGCCTCGCGCTCCGCGCCGTAACCCATGCGCAGGTCGCCCAGGTTGTGCGTGATGCTGCCCGAGCCGATCACCAGCACGCCTTCGTCGCGCAGCGGCGCCAGCGCGTGACCGATCGCCAGGTGATGCGCCGGGTCGCGCTCAGGTTGGATCGAGATCGGCACCACGGGAATGTCGGCCCCGGGGTACAGCAGGCGCAGCGGCACCCAGACACCGTGGTCCAGACCGTGCTGCGGATCGAGCGCAGGGTCCAGGCCCTCCTGTTGGAGCCGTTGCAGCACCCGGCCGGCGAGCTCGGGGGCGCCGGGGGCGGGGTAGCGGATTTCGTACAGCGGCGGCGGAAAACCGAAGAAGTCATGCACCGTTTCCGGCTGCGCCGCGCCGCCCACCTGGGGCCGTGCGCTCAACCAATGCGCGGTGGCGATCACGATCGCCTGCGGGCGCGGTAGTTCGGCCGCCAGCGAGGCCAGCCGCTCGCGCACGAGGCCAGGCTGCAGCGCCGTCATCGGCGAGCCGTGGGAGATGTAGAGGCTGGGGAGGGTAGCCATGGTGATCCGGGAACCTGTAGGAGCCCGCTGGCGGGCGATGCTCCTGGAAGATCGGGGCAAAAGCATCGCCCGCAAGCGGGCTCCTACACAGGCTTTTGCGCAAGTGGCCTGCCCAGGCCCAGTCGCAACGGGTCGAGCAGGCGGCCGTAGCGGTCTGCGCGCGCGGTATCGCGGCTGAGCGGCTGGCGTACCTGCGCGGCGCTGGGCGTGCGCACGGCGCGTTCGACCCGGTGGAAATCCAGGCAGGCGGCATCGAAAGGCAGGTCGCAGAAGCCGAGCAGGGCGCGGATTTGCTCTTGTGGATCGGCCAGCAATGCTTCGTAGCTTTGCCTGCGGATGCGCCCGGGCGTAGCGGCCTGCCAGCTATCCATCGCGGTTTCGTAGTCGCGCACATAAGCGGCGACATCGGTCAGCGTGCAGGCGAAGTGTGGCAAACGGTAGAACTGCTGCTTGAAGCACGACCACCCGGCTTCCAGCGCGTCGCGCCGGACATCGACGATGCGCGCGCCCGGCAGCATCGCCGCCAGCGCGCCGCTGTAGAGCCAGTTTTCCGGCAGCTTGTCGGTGAAGCGCGGACGCTGCCGGCGCCAGCGCGCGGTGCGTTCGAGGTAACGCTGGCCCAGCCGCTGCCAGTCCTGCGCACTGGCCGCCGGCACCCAGCGCGGGAACGGCTGGCCGCGACGGTTCGATTCCTCTGCCAGCACTTCGCCCAGGTCAGGCAGTTCGCTGGCGCCCTCGACGTCCGGGTGCGCGGCCAGGATCTGCTCGAACAGAGTCGAGCCTGAGCGCGGCAGCCCGACGATGAAGATCGCTTCGGCGCCCAAGGCCGCATCAACCGGCGCGGGCAGCCTCGCAGCGGTCGCCACCACCGCCTCGACGAAGGCGTGGAAGCCGCCCGCGTTCCAGGGCGCGAGCCTGCGCTGGCGCGCGTTGGCCTCGCTCAGCGCGGCGAAGGCTTGGTCGAGGTGGCCCCGGTCCTCGCAGATCTTGCCCAGCGCGAAGCCCATCGCGATGCGGTCGGCTTCGGCGATGTCGCTGCGCTTGAGCAGCGCGTCGAGCTGCGCGCGGTCCGCGTCGGCCAACGGCCGCGTCTTCATGTTGGCCAGCCCGCGCCAGGCATCGCCGCAGGCCGGATGCAGCGCGAGTGCGGCGCGGTAATGGTGATCCGCCTCGTCGAAGCGACCCAGATGCACTTGCGCATCGCCCAGCAACACGTGTGCGGGAAGCAGCGCGGGTTCCAGTGCGCAGGCGCGCTCGAGCGCCTCGACCGCCGGCTCGGTGACGCCCAGCACCTGCAGGTTGCGGCCCAGGTTGAACCAGCCCATCGGGTAGTCCGGCGCCAACGCACAGGCACGCCGCCAGTAGGCCAGTGCGGTCTCGACGTCGCCGGCCGCCTGCTCGGCGTTGCCCAGGTCGGTCAACACCAGTGGATCGTCCGGCCAGTGCTGCAGGGCGTGGACCAGTGCCTCGCGCGCGCGGTCGTACTGCCGGCTGCGGGTGTGCAGGATGCCGAGCAGGCGCAGGGCTTCGGGGTGTTCGGCGGCACTGGTCAGCACCGCGTCGAGCAGTTGCCGTGCGGGTCCTGGCGCGCCGTCACGAATGGCTCGCGCGGCCGCTTCCAGCTGTTGCACCTGCGCGGGCGCCAGGGCGGCGGTGCGCGTGGCCATCTCGGTCGGGCGCTCGGGGCGGGGCCAGGAAGCGGGCATGTGGGGGTCTCGCCGGGTGGAGCGGCGATGGTACGTCCTTGCGGTGGAATGCACGTCGCCGTTTGGCAGGCGAAGGTGGCCCCGCTGGCCACGCCACGGCCTTGGAGGAGGCGTGGATGCAGCCGGCGGTAAAAAAAAGGCGCCCAGGGCGCCGTTGTCTTTACGTTGGGCGCCCCCGCAAGGCTTCCCCCATCCGCCTGTCGGACGGGGGAAGGCTCAACGTGGAGACCGCGAACCGATCCTTCGCCTGTTTCACGGAAGCTGCCAAAGGACGGATGGGGTAAGCCGTGCCTCAGACCCACCCGGCCATCGCTGGCCGGACGCAAAGCGCCCCGGCCAACGCGGCTTCGACGGCCTCGCGGTGCGACCCGCTGTTACTTGCGGCGCGGTGGCTTGCCGCCGCCGGGGCGTGAGCGGAACCCGCCCGGGCGCGGGCCCGGCTGGCGCGAGGGCGGCGCGCCGCCCGTGTCGCTTTCGGTGCCATCCCATTCGGCGATGCGCAGCTGCTGCTGGCTGACCCATACCTTCTTGAGGTGCTCGAAGACTTCCTTGGGCATGCCTTCGGGAAGATCGATCAGGCTGTAGTCGCCCCGGATGCTGACGCGGCCGATGAACCCGCTTTCCAGGCCGGCTTCGTTGGCGATCGCGCCGACGATGTTGCCGGGCTTGACGCCGTGCTCGTGACCCACCTCGATACGGTAGGTGCGCTTGCCCGGCTCGGGTGCGTTGTGCGGACGCGGCGGGCGGTTGTCGAAGCTGCGCGGCGGGCCGCCTTCGCGGGCTTCGCGCGGCTTGCGCTCGTGCGGCGGACGGCGTTCGCCGTCGCGCTCGCGCGGTTCGCGCGAAGCCTGTTCGCGCGGTGCGTACTCGCGCTTGGGCGGGGGCGTCAGCAACAGCGGGCGATCGCCCTGGGCGATGCTCGCGAGTGCGGCGGCGATCTCCAGCGCCGGCACGTTGTGCTCCTGCTCGTACTGCTCGATCAGCTGTTGGAACTGGCCCAGCTCGCCCTGCGCCATGGTGTCGGTGATGCGCTGCTTGAAGCGCGCGATGCGCACGTCGTTGACCGCCTCGACGGTCGGCAGCTTCATCTCTTCGATCGGCTGGCGGGTGGCGCGCTCGATCGCGCGCAGCATGCCCTTTTCGCGCGGAGTGACGAACAGGATCGCATCGCCGCTGCGGCCCGCACGACCGGTGCGACCGATGCGATGGACGTAGCTTTCGGTGTCGTACGGGATGTCGTAGTTGAACACGTGGCTGATGCGCTCGACGTCCAGGCCGCGGGCGGCGACGTCGGTGGCGACCAGGATGTCCAGCTTGCCGTCCTTGAGCTGCTGGATCACCCGCTCGCGCTGCGGCTGGGCGATGTCGCCGTTGATCGCCGCGGCGGCCAGGCCGCGCGCGGTGAGCTTCTCGGCCAGCTCCTCGGTCGCCTGTTTGGTGCGCGTGAAGATGATCATCGCGTCGAACGGTTCGGCTTCCAGGATGCGGGTCAGCGCATCGAGCTTGTGCATGCCGCCGACGAACCAGTAGCGCTGGCGGATGTTGGCCGCGGTGGTGGTCGAGGACTTGATGGTGACCTCGACCGGGTCCTTCAGGTGCCGCTGGGCGATCTTGCGGATCGGTGCCGGCATGGTGGCCGAGAACAGCGCGACCTGGCGGGTCGGCGGCGTCGCCTCGAGCACCTTCTCGACGTCGTCGATGAAGCCCATGCGCAGCATTTCGTCGGCTTCGTCGAGCACCAGGTATTTGAGCTCGGAAAGATCCAGCGTGTTCTTGTCCATGTGGTCGATCACGCGGCCGGGCGTGCCGACGACGACGTGCACGCCGCGGCGCAGCGCGTGCAGCTGCGGACCGTAGCTTTGCCCACCGTAGATCGGCAGCACCTGGAAGCCGGGGATGTGCGCGGCATAACGCTGGAACGCCTCGGCCACCTGGATGGCCAATTCGCGGGTGGGCGCCAGTACCAGCGCCTGCGGCTTGCCGGCTCGCGCGTCGAGGCGCGAAAGGATCGGCAGCGCAAATGCGGCGGTCTTGCCGGTGCCGGTCTGCGCCTGGCCGAGTACGTCACGGCCTTCGAGCAACGGCGGAATGGTGGCGGCCTGGATCGGCGAGGGCGACTCGTAACCGACGTCGGTCAACGCCTGCTGGATTTCAGGGCGGAGAGCGAGCGCGGCAAAACCGGCCGGCGCCGGGTCGTGCTCGGCCGGCGTGGGACCAGATACGGGGGATGACATGGGAACCTCGATAAGGGCAGCGGCGAGCGAAAGGCGTGCGCCGCGCGGGCGCGGCATTCTATCAGGCTGGCCGGTGGGCCGTCGGCGTGAGGTACACGATGCGTGGGCGGCTCGTGGTTATGATCGTGCATTTACTGACGTGGAGCGGCAGCATGGGGACCATCGAAACGCTGTCGGAACAACGCTGCCATGGCGGCGTGCAGGGCTTCTACCGACACGACTCGAAAGCCTGCGGCGGGCCGATGCGCTTTGCTTTGTTCCTGCCGCCGCAGTCCTCGCAGCAGCCGTGTCCGGTGCTTTATTTCCTTGCCGGCCTCACCTGCACCGAGGAGACCGCCACCATCAAGGCCGGCGCCCAGCGGCTGGCGGCCGTGCTGGGGCTTGCTCTGGTGATGCCGGACACCAGCCCGCGCGACAGCGGCTTCGAAGGCGCCACCGCCGACTGGGAGTTCGGCGAGGGCGCGGGCTTCTACCTCGATGCCACGCAGGCGCCGTGGGCTGCGCGCTTCCGCATGCGCAGCTACGTCGCAAAGGAACTTCCGGCGTTGCTGGCGTCCCACTTCCCGGTGGACGTCGAGCGCGCTGGCGTGTGCGGGCATTCGATGGGTGGGCATGGCGCACTGACCCTTGCCCTGACCTTTCCGCAACACTACCGCTCGGTGTCCGCCTTTGCGCCCATCGTGGCGCCGTCACGGGTGCCATGGGGACAAAAGGCCTTCACGCGTTACCTGGGCGATGACCGGTCGCTGTGGGCCGATTACGACGCCTGCGAGCTGGTCCGCCGACAGACGTTTGCCGGCACGATCCTGATCGACCAGGGCGAAGCCGATCGCTTCCTGGTCGAACAATTGCGGCCGGAGCTGTTCGAGCAGGCGTGCGCCGAAACCGGGCAATCACTCGAACTGCGTCGGCAGCCCGGTTACGACCACAGCTACTGGTTCGTCACCAGCTTCATCGATGACCATCTGCGTCATCACGCGCGGGCACTGGGCCTGGAGTGAACGACGAAGGGTGCCCCATCCGCCTTTAAGCACCGTCCCCCACAAGCGGGGAAGGCTGGTAGGTGGCGCTACGCGGATGAGTCACGCCTGCCTCGCCCCCTGCCTGATCCTTCCCCCGCCTCGCGGGGGAAGGATCAGCAGGGTGGATAGGGAAGCCGGAGCGAGCCGCCGTCGTTGCGGTGATTCAAAGCTCGGGACGTGCCCAAGCGCCCCCGACGGCGATCAGCCGCGCGTGCCGGGCCGCGGTGCGCTGGCCGCGGGCCGGCGACGCGGGCGATTGGCATTGGCGCTGGCCGGCGCGCGGTTCGCCGAACCGTTGTGGCCGCCGCCGTTGCCGTGACCTGAATGCCCGCCATTGCGCGCCGGCCGCGGCTGGCGCTGACCCTGCACCGGACGCGGTGCGCCGGCATCCAGGCGCAGCGGCGTGGACGGCTCGAAACCGGCCACGTCCGTGATCGCGATGTCCTGCTTGAGCAGTTTGCGGATGTCACGCAACAGGCCGGATTCGTCGTGGCTGACCAGCGAGACGGCCATGCCCTCGGTGCCAGCGCGGCCGGTGCGACCGATGCGGTGCACGTAGTCTTCGGCGACCATCGGCAGGTCGTGGTTGATCACCATCGGCAGCTGGTCGATGTCGATGCCGCGGGCGGCAATGTCGGTGGCGACCAGCACGGTGACGCGGCCGCTCTTGAAGTCGGCCAGTGCCTTGGTGCGGGCGTTCTGGCTCTTGTTGCCGTGGATCGCGGCGGCGCGCATGCCGGACACCTCGAGGAACTTCACCAGCTTGTCGGCGCCGTGCTTGGTGCGGCTGAAGACCAGGCTCTGGCGGCGGCTGTCCTGCGACAGCACGTGCAGCAGCAGGTCGCGCTTGCGCGACGCATCGACCGGGTGCACGTGGTGGGTAACCAGCGGCGCGACGGTGTTGGGCGGGGTCACCGACACCTCGCGCGGCGAGCGCATGAACTGCATTGCCAGCGCCTTGATCGGCTCGGCGAAGGTGGCCGAGAACAACAGCGTCTGGCGCTGCTTCGGCACCGCGGAGAGGATGCGCTTGATCGCAGGCAGGAAACCCATGTCGAGCATGCGGTCGGCCTCGTCCAGCACCAGCACTTCGACGCCCGAAAGGTCGACGGAACGCTGCTGCATGTGGTCCATCAGGCGGCCCGGGGTGGCAATCACTACGTCCACGCCGCGGCGCAACGCCTGCATCTGCGGGCCCATGCTGACGCCGCCGAAGATGGTCGTGCTGGAGACGCGCAGGTGCTTGCCGTAGGAGCGCAGGTTGTCGTGCACCTGGGCAGCCAGTTCGCGGGTCGGGGTCAGCACCAGCGCGCGTGGGCGACGGGTCTGCGTGGCGCCGGCGTTGGACAGGTGCTGCAGCAGCGGCAGCGCGAAGGCAGCCGTCTTGCCGGTGCCGGTCTGCGCGGCGGCGAGCAGGTCGTGGCCTTCCAGCACCAGCGGGATGGCGCCGGCCTGGATCGGGGTGGGCTGGGTGTAGCCCTGTTCGACAAGCGCACGCAACAACGCGGGCGCAAGGCCCAGCGATTCAAAAGACATGAAAACACTCCTGTGCAACCCGGAGCGTTCATGCAGAACCGCGTTGCGATCTATAGGGAAGGGGCGGCTGAGCGCCGCAACGGCAGAAAGCCGTCCGCGCAGTATAGCGCAAGAATGCTTCTGGCGCTGGATGCCTCCTGCAGGAGCGCCCTCGGGCGCGATCGGCAGGAGGGTCGCGCCTGAGTGCTCCTGCGGGACAGCCCTGTCAGGCCGGGCGCCTGGCCACGATCAGATAACTGTTGAAGGGCGTGCGGCCCCACATCGGCTCGATCGAGGTAACCAGCCCGGCGCGCTGCAGCGGCGTGATGACCTCCTGCGCGGTGGGGTAATGATCGGCGCCCACGCGCATCCAGCCGGTAGCATGCAGCACATGCTCTTCCAGCACGGTGGCGTGGAAACGCCAGTGCTTCGCGCGCAACACGTTGCGGATCATCAGCTGGGCGCCAGGCGCGACGTGTTCGGCCAGTTGGGTCAGCAGCGCCGGCTGGCGGATCGCCGGCAAATAATGCAGCACGTCGAGCAGGCCGACGTGGCCGCGGAAGTCGGGCAGGTCGGCGACGTCCGCCCGACGCAGGTCGAGCACGTCGCCGATGGCCATCGCGGCACGCCGCGCCGCAGCGATCTTGCGTTCGTCGTGGTCGATACCGATGTAGCCGCGCAGCACGCCGCAGCCGTGCAGGTAGTGCCCGAGCAGCCCCATCCCGCAACCGACGTCGAGTAGCGGAAACGGCTGGGATGCCTCCAGCAATCGGGCCACCGCGGTGTAAACGGGATCGCTGGCGAGTTTGCCGCGCACGTACTGCCGCTGGTTGAAGCCGGTGAAGCGGGCGGTGACGCTGGCGCGCATCGAACGGTCGAGATGGTAGTGCGGCCGCACCGTCAAGGCAGACGCTCCGGCGGGATGACCGCGCCGCGGGCCTCGTGTCGGGACGATCGTTGCATGGTCGTACTCCGGGAGCGGGACGCCAGTATAGGCAGGCCTTCGCCGCCGGGTGTGGAGGCGACGCATGCAGGGTCGGGAAGGGGCCGCGCCGGGGTGCCTCCGCGTGCATTCTGTAGGAGCCCGCTCGCGGGCGATGCTCCTCCTGGCCCCTGCAAAAAGGGCATCGCCCGCGAGCGGGCTCCTACAAAAAGGAACGAGCCCGGCATGGGCCGGGCTCGCGGGTGCAGCTCTTGCGGGTTGGATTACTGGCAGGTCACGCCGACCGCATTGAACGCAGCCACCACGTCGCTGCGTGAGTAGCCGTAATCGTCCGCCGCGTTCTCCACCCCGCAGGCGCCGGAGTTGAACGTGGCGGTAGCCGTCCAGTACATCGCGTTGGCCCGCTCGAACACCTCGAACGCCTTGCGCGTGTTCCAGTTCGACGACTTGCCCAGGGTGCAGAAGGCCTTGTTGTAAACGCCGCTGGAGTAATGCACGTCCAGGCCACTGTAGTACTGGGACGCGTTGTCGATCGAGGCGCCGTCCTTGCTCGGCGTGCACATCCAGCGCAGCGCGGGATCGGTCTTGGTGATGTCGGCACCGACCAGCCAGTCGTTCGCGCCGCGGTCGTAGTACTCGGCCGCTTCGCCGGCCATGTCCGAGAAGGCCTCGTTCATGCCGCCGGACTGGCCGGAGTACTGCAGGTTCGAGTGCTGCTCGGTGAAGCCGTGGCTGATCTCATGGCTGGTCACGTCCAGCGCGGTGAGCGGATAGAAATAGCTCGCGCCGTCGCCGAAGTTCATCGAGCTGCCGTTCCAGAACGCGTTCTCGTAGTTGCGGCTGTAGTGCACGTTCATCACCAGCTGCATGTTCAGCGGCGGCGCGCCGAACCAGGCGTTGTACATGTCATGCACGACACCGCCGAAGTGATGCGCATCGTTGATCGGCGAGTAGGCGCCGTTGATGCCATCGCCGCTGCTGGTCGGGCAGGTGAAGGTCCACAACGTCGCGCGGTTGCGGCTCTGGTTCATGTCGTTGGTCTTGACGTTGGGATTCACCATCGAACAGGTGCTGCCCGACTGCGTGACCGCCAGCGCCGCGTAGTCGGTGCCGTAGAAGTACTGCCCCGTTTTCTGGTTACCGCCCGGGCCGTTGGCCGTGGCCGGCGAGCCGCTGCCGCCACCGCCGCCACCGGGTTTGCCCTTGGTGGTCAGGCCTTCCCAGCTCTTGAGCACGGCGCCGGTATTGGCGTCGATGATCGCGGTCGGACGCGTGGGATGGCCGCTGTGGTCGTCGAAGAACGAGGTCAGGTAGACCAGCCGCGCCTTCTTGCCTTCGGCATAGATGTACAGCTCGTGCCTGACGTTCTGCAGGCCAGCGTCGGGCACCGCACCGGCGCCTACACCATAGGGCAGCAGGCCGGCATGCTGGCGCAGCGCCGCCACGGCGGCGGCGCCGTTGATGCGCGGCGTGACCGATGCCAGGTCGAAGCCCAGGCCGTTGGACAGCTGACCATCGACACCGCGCACGTTACCGGCCGCGTCGCGTTCCACCACCACGCTGCGGCCGTACACCGGCACACCGCGGAACAACTGGTTCTCGCGCGTCTTCACAGTGCCGTGAACAGTGCGCAGTTG
>Ga0308175_100004226_pt1 | contig 10064 bp, 11 predicted proteins | sample PhyCR1_3_FD_203893 | JGI IMG/M metagenome (GOLD analysis project Ga0308175, IMG submission 203893) | Soil microbial communities from UC Gill Tract Community Farm, Albany, California, United States - DLSLS.C.R1 | ecosystem: Environmental > Terrestrial > Soil > Agricultural land | place: USA...
CAAGGATGGTCTTTCCATCTTTTGAAATGAGTTGATCCTTTAACTCCTCTTGGTTAAAATGAGTGATTATCTCGGTTATGCCAAGTTTACCTTTTTCTTGCTCAAGTGTCCTAACAGCCTTTTCGGCATTTGCAAAGTCACCCTTTGTAAGCTTTTTCTGACTATGGAAGACAAGGGCGGTTTGTAAACTGCTGCCTTTATTTTCACTTGATTGAACATCTTTAAGAATCTTTGCTGCGGTTGTGGATGAGTATCCTTCCGGTACAGAAATTTGCCCTTTTTCACGGACCAGAGAGTCCATATTGGGTGCCACGAGAAAAAGGGAGGCGATGACGGCAATCCAAGCGACTAAAATAAACCACTTGCCCTTAATTATTGCTCTCACACATTATTCCTCCATTTCTTCCTTTTTGTTTTCCAGTATAAAAGCTAATTTTTCGTATGTTTCAATAAAATTCTTAATTTCCTGCTCTTCAAATTTAGTAATAATTGATTGGACCAATTGCTCAATTTTTTCCTGGCAGGATTGATAGAGTGTGTGTCCTTCCTCCGTTAAGGTTAGATAAACTACTCTTCTGTCACTTTGATCACGAGTTCTTTCAATTAATCCTCGCTCAGTCATCCGATTGATAATAGCGGTAATGGCACTTTTATTCACTTCAAAGGCATCTGCTAATTCTGATGAGGTACATTCTTTTGACTGGGAAATGTACCTTAATATGTAGTGCTGATCATTCGTTAAATCATCGCCGATTTGCCCTTTAATTAAGGCCTCCGCTTTTTTATGTACTTTAAAAGAAACGGAAACATAGCGGTCAATTAACTCTTGAATCGTAGTCTTTTCCAAGTTTTTATCCACCTTTCGAAAAAATAGTTAAACAGTTTAACTATTAACGAGTTTAACTATAAATGAAAAGAAAAAATCCGTCAATTATTTCCTTTAAGGAAAAGTTAAGAAACAAACATAATAATAAGCTTATTCAAGTGAAACGTTTAAGAAAAGGAGCCAGCTTAAATGAAAAAATGGATAGTAATAGCGGTGGCTGCCGTGGTTATTAGTGTTGCCGGTTATCAATGGTATGCAGCAAAAACGAATACCGAAACAACCTCAGAGGTTCGGACCGCGGCGGCTAAAAAAGGCACATTAGATGTAAATATTAGTGGGTCTGGAACGGTGCAAGCCGTAACGAGTCAAGATATCATGTCAACGTTTAATAATGATGAAATTGATGAAGTTTTAGTGGCGGCTGGTGAACAGGTGAATAAAGGAGATGAACTCATTACATTTACAGATGGAAGTGACCCAATCATAGCACCTGCTGCAGGGAAAATAACCACAGTATCCGTTTCGGCAGGAGATAGTGTTTCTTCTGGACAAGTAGTTGCCCATGTAACGGACTATCACAGTTTGCAAACCGCTGTTCAAATTGATGAACTTGATATTTCTAAAATCCAGAAAGGGCAAACGGTTAACTTAAAGATAAATGCATTCCCTAATGAAAAATATACGGGTAAAGTAACCGATATTGCCAAAGAAGGTACATCATCCAACGGTATTTCGACTTTCACCGTGACGATTACCATCGATAAAATAGCTAATTTAAAAGTAGGGATGAATGTGGAGGCAAGTATCTTAACAGAAAGTAAACAAAACGTCATTTATGTTCCGCTTGATGCAGTCCATTCGTCAAATGGAAAAAAATATATAAATGTTGTTTCAGCCAATGACAACTTAAATCCGGAAAAGACAACAGTAGAAACGGGCATTGCGAATGAGGACTATGTAGAAATTACGGATGGACTTTCAGAGGGAGAAATCGTTCTGCTGCCGAAATTAGCGAAAGCAAGTTCAACTACTTCCACTCAAGGGAATAGCTTATTTGGCGGTATGGGAGGAACAGGAAATATGAGATCAATGTATCGGAGAAGTGGTGCCGGACAGTTCAGCAGAAGGAGTGGAAACTAATGGCGAAACCAATCATGCAAATTAGTAATCTAAAAAAGGCCTATAAGCTGGGCGGTGAAATCGTTCATGCATTAAATGATGTTTCTATTGAAATTGAAAAAGGGGAATTCTTGGCGATCATCGGTCCGTCAGGTTCAGGTAAATCAACGCTCATGAATATGATTGGTTGTCTTGATAAGCCTCAGTCAGGCAAATACCTGCTTGATGGTAAGGATATTTTTAAAATGGATGACAATGAATTAGCGACAATCAGGAATCAAAAAATCGGCTTTATTTTCCAGAACTTCAACTTGTTAATGAAATTAACGGCGATAGAAAATGTAGAGCTGCCGTTATTGTACGCAGGGGTCTCTTCAAAGGAACGCAGGAAGAGGGCTACGCAGGCATTAGATAAGGTGGGCTTAAAGGACAGGGCAAGTCATTTACCAAATCAACTATCAGGCGGTCAGCAGCAGCGGGTTGCGATTGCCAGAGCACTTGCAGGTAATCCGGCCATCCTGCTTGCCGATGAACCAACAGGTGCACTTGACAGTAAAACCAGTCAGGAAATTATGCAGATTATGAAACAATTAAATGAATTGGGCCATACGATTATCCTCATTACCCATGACCTCGACATTGCCAAACAAGCAAAACGTATGGTCAGCATCCAGGATGGACAACTACAGGAAAATGGAGGTGAACTCATTGGGCATCTTGCAATCCATTAAAATGGCTCTGAAAAGTATAAAGGGAAATAAATTAAGATCGGTTCTTACCATGCTCGGGATGATTATTGGGGTTTCATCGGTCATTGTCCTCGTATCGATTGCCCAGGGTTCGTCGAAAAATGTGACAAGTCAAATTAATCAATTAGGAACTAATCTATTAACGATTAGTACTTTTGATACGAATGTGACTTTAACGGACGAAAAAATAAAGGAATTTAGTCAAATAGACGGTGTAAAAGCTGTAGCGCCTGTCGTTACTGGACGGGTAAATGTTAAAAAAGACCGGACAACTTCACAGGTGAGCGTAACCGGAACCAATGCGGCCTATTCACAAGTACGTGATACCAAAGTAAGTGCAGGACGGTTTATCACCGATCTTGATATTGAATTTAGACAAAAGGTTGCTGTCATTGGCTCTTCGACAGCGACTACTTTCTTTGGTACAGAAGATCCAGTTGGTCAATATCTGCAAATTGAAGGTACTTCTTTTAAAGTTGTCGGAGTTCTCGTTTCAAAGGGAAGCTCCATGGGACAAGGCGGGGATAATACCATTATCGTCCCACTTAGCACTGGACAGCGCCTAGTAGGAAGTATGACGATAAGCACTCTATACTTACAAGGAAAAAGTGAGAACCAGATGGATACGGTTATGAACTTGGTTGAAACCAAAATGGCCTCCCTTTTCCCAAATAAAACGGATTCTTATAGTGTTACCAATCAACAGGATGTCATGGATACGATGAGTTCTGTTTCTGACACCATGACCTTAATGCTTGGTGGAATTGCTAGTATTTCCTTGTTGGTTGGGGGAATTGGAATCATGAATATTATGCTTGTATCCGTTTCAGAACGAACAAAGGAGATTGGAATACGTAAAGCGATAGGAGCTAAAAGACGGGATGTCTTGATTCAATTCTTAATTGAAGCAGTTGTTTTGAGCGGTGCCGGCGGATTAATAGGGATTATTTTAGGATTAGGGATAGGAAAATTAGTCTCTTCGTTATTTAGCTTAAGTGTCTCTTTTTCTTCATCGGTCATCCTTTTCTCGTTTTTCTTCTCATTAGTGGTTGGAGTCGTATTTGGAGTTTTCCCAGCAAATAAAGCTTCTAAATTAAATCCAATCCAAGCATTAAGATATGAATAGGTAAAAAAAATAGAAGCGGTGCGCGCCTGTTGCGTCCGCTTTATTTCCTATATAATGTAAAGAATTCTTATTATTTTGAGGAGAGATAGAAATGCGTTTATTAGTAGTAGAAGACAACCTATCTTTATTGGAATCAATCGTGCAGCTATTATCGGATGAATTTGAGGTGGATCAAGCTTCAAATGGGGAAGATGCCTTATTTTTAGCTATGCAGAATATTCATGACGTCATCGTTTTGGATGTAATGATACCTGAAATCGATGGTTTTGAAGTTCTAAAGACGATACGGAAAGAAGGTTTAAAGATTCCTGTTCTATTCCTAACCGCAAGAGACTCGTTAGAGGACCGCGTCAAAGGACTCGACTTCGGCGGAGATGATTATTTAGTTAAACCGTTTCAAAGTGCTGAATTAAAGGCACGTATCAGGGCGTTATTAAGAAGAAGCGGCAGCTTAACGACAAATCAAACCATTAAATTCCGGGGAATAGAGTTACTAGGGAAGGAACGCGATATCCTTGTTGACGGGGAATCCATTAAACTAACCGCCAAGCAGTATGAACTATTAGAATACTTAGTTCAAAACAAGGGAGCTATTTTAACAAAGGAACAGATTTATGATCGTGTCTGGGGGTTTGACTCCGATACAACCGTGGCGATTGTAGAGGTGTTCATGCATCACCTTCGAAAAAAATTAGAACCGTTTGGCTACCACGCCGATATTAAAACCATCCGTGGTGTCGGCTATATGCTGAATGAAGAATAGGGGCCTTATATGTTCCGTCAAACACATATTAGGCTTACTTTTATCAACTCCATTGTTTTTATCATATTAATTAGTATCCTTGGAAGCATTATTTATTTTTATACAGAAAATAAACTATATCAGGATGTTAACCAATCCTTATTAGAATCGGTTGATCACTTTCAAAGCCCTATCCATCCAGAGAATAGCCAAGTGGGTGATCATGATGAGAATACGGAACCGAAATTTATGCGGAGAGATCCCCGGATAATCACGTTAATCTGGGATGAAAAAGGGCAGCTCTTGGTTGAACAAAATCGTGGTTCGGAGTTATTTCAGGATAATGAAAAACGGATCCGACCGAAGAAATATGGCACTTTAGAGGACGTTGACGTAGAGAATTTTTCTTTTCGGTATGTCGCTTTTAAGACTGAATTGCCGCAAGTTGGAAACATCACCGTCCAAGTGATTCGAAATGTAGACTCTGAAAAAGAACTATTAGACAGGCTTTTATTAATCTTGTTAATCGGTTGTGGTGCCGGTATTGTATGTGCGGTGGTTTCCGGTTATTTCTTGGCTGGCAGGGCACTGGTTCCTATTAAAAAATCTTGGCAAAAGCAGCAAGAATTTGTTTCAGATGCTTCTCATGAATTAAGAACACCGCTGGCGGTCATTCAAGCCAAAACAGATATTTTGTTTCGTTCACCATCTGCAACGATCCAGGATAAGATATTAGATATTTCGACCATTTCAAAGGAATCGAGAAGGCTTTCCAAATTGGTAACCAATTTATTAACACTTGCCAGATCGGATTCTGATCAAATAGAGATGAAAAAATCATCATTTCAACTAGATGACCTTTTAAAAGAAATTATTCAACAGTACGAAGATATTGCTTTGTACCAGGAAAAGACTTTAAGTTTAGAGGCAGCTGAACCCATTACGTTTGTGGCTGACAAAGAAAGAATCCATCAATTGATTGTGATTTTATTAGATAATGCAATTAAGTATACGAAAGAAGGCGGAGAAATCTCTCTCTCTTGCACACAGAGTCATTCCTCGATTGTCTTAAAAGTGGCAGATACGGGTATTGGCATTCCTGAAGCGGATATTCCGAAAATTTTTGATCGTTTCTATCAAAGTGATAAGTCCCGGACAGTGGTTGAAGGAACAGGACTAGGTTTATCGATTGCAAAATGGATTATCGAAAAGCATCATGGCAAGACCAAGGTTCAGAGTATTCTTGGTCAAGGAACAAAAATTGAAATCAACTTTCCAAAGTCCCAAAAATAATTTTTGGGGCTTCATTTAAATTTTAAGAAAAACTTAAGGAAACCTCTTCATAATGTTCTTATCTATTTAAGGCTATGTTAAAGGAATTCTTCATTTTTAACAGGTTGATTGGAGTGGAAGGCGGCGAAGACTCCTGCTTAGAGTACGTGGCAGGGGAGACCCCGCTTATCTCAGTGCGCCGAGGAGGCTCCCCGGCACGCCCGCGGAAAGCGAAGCCGCCTGGAGCAGAAATCAACATTCAAGATTAACATAGCCCTATTTAATAATGCGCTAAGGATTTGTGAAGGGAGTAATTGGGAATGAAGAATACTAGAAAAGCACATTTATGGATTGGTCTCATCGCATCAATTTTTATTTTTATGGAGTCTATAACTGGCTTATTGATGAATGAACCCTGGTTAATCGGACAAACACAGCAGGAAGGCTTCAAAGGTAATTTTCAGCAAGGCCAAATGAATCAAGGTCAATTTAAAAGAGGACAATTTAATCAGGGACAAGCAGGACAAGGGGTTAACCAAAATTCCGGACAAAATGCTGGACAAACACAAGGGCAAACTGGGAACCAAGCGCAAAGATTTAGCGGTAATGGACAATTTCGAGGCCGTGGCAATTTTGGAGGGAATGGGAATTTTCCTGCTGGTATGGCAAGAGAAAGAATGGGACAGACATCAGCTATGGGGATCATCCGCGGACTTCACGAAGGAAGAATTGGCAATACTGATATTAAATGGCTCATTGATTTAATTGCTCTTGCCATGATCGCTTTAACAGGTACCGGAATCTATCTATCGATTAAGGTCCTAGGGGCGGAATCGAAACGAAAAAAACGCGAGACAGAAAAGTGGAGTGACATTTAATAAAAAATGCACACGAGTGATCCGTGTGCATTTTTAACTTATTCGACAATAATTTTCCCTTTGAACATCTTCATTCCACAACTAAATGAGTATTCACCCGTTTTATCCGGGGTAAATGAGAGGTTTGTTGTTCCTGTTTTAAGGTTTATATGATTCATGTTAAAATACGGAATCATAAAAGTAGATAAACAATTGCTGCTATCTAATGGGTTCGTGATTTCCAGTTTAACCGTAACCCCTTTTTTGACTATGATTACGTTTGGTGAATAACCTTTATCGGTAACAAGTATTTTGACTGTTGGGGCACGTTCACCCGTTACATTTACTTCTGTTGCTGCCGCTTCTTGACGACTTGCTGCCTCGGTTTGAACAGACTCGTTTTTCCCTGGAATCTTTACCATATCACTGCTGTACATAAATAAGAATAAGGAAATGAGGACAATGCCTCCGCTGATAATCGCAAAAGGTGAGAGCTCTTCCGTGTTGATTGAAAATTGGGCGTTTGTTGCGACATGAATATAGACAATGACAAAGCCAATAATGACTACGTAAAATCCTAATAAGATTCCAAGCAAAATGGTTGGGTTTATATATTGGAGAAATAGACCAAGAATCGCCCCATTTATCCCGCCCATTAACCCAGCGATGGCGCCCATTAATATCGCTAAAATGCCGACCGGATGTCCTGCTAAGAAACCAACCACAAATCCAATTATCATACTGATTCCTACGGTCAGGAAGGTTTCACCTGTGACAATCCCAATGATACTTCCGGAAAGTAAACCCGTGATTACAGCGATTACCATACTAATCAAAATTCCCGGGGTATTGTTCAATTTGTTTTTATTACGGTATACTAGAAAAATAGAATAGCTTGTGCCCATAGCGACAAATCCTGTAGAAATAATCGAAAAAATATTCATACTCCGTCTCCTCTTATGTGTATGTATTAGTAAACAACATAAGAGTATTATAAATATAAATTTTGGCTGAAAATTTGTAGATTCCGTGATATCTATGAACGTTCTATGACTCTTGATGCTCTTCTTTGTTTTTTGTCCTAAATTTGGTTCACGGAGGAAAATAATCCATAAATGATTTGACTTTTTATATAGAGAAATATATAATTTTTTCAAAAATACTATTGAAACGATGACGGGGATTAGTAAATTGATTCGGGTCTTACCAAGAGAGGAAACCATGGGTGTGAGGTTTCTTAAGACAATCAGTTGAACCTGCCTCACGAGTTCTGTATCGGATGTTTATTTGAAGATACATGCGGATCAAATCCGTTATCATGTGAGAGAGTTTAAAGCATTTGCTTTTTGAATTTAGGGTGGTACCGCCAGGCCTTGGTCCCTTTTTTAGGATCAAGGCCTTTTTGTATTCAATAAAGTTAATTCACATGTGTAACTGTGATAAGCTGGACAATTCTTTCGGTATTTAAAAAAATAATGAGGTGTCAAAATGGCTAAGGAATTTGTAAAAGATGTAACCAGCATGGATGAGGATTTTGCCCAGTGGTATACAGATGTTGTAACAAAAGCAGATTTAATCGATTATTCAAGCGTTCGCGGTTCGATGATTATCCGCCCTTATGGGTATGCATTATGGGATAACATTAAAAACGAGCTGGACCGACGTATTAAAGAAACAGGACATGAAAATGTATATATGCCATTATTCATTCCAGAAAGCCTGCTGCAAAAGGAAAAGGACCATGTTGAAGGTTTTGCGCCTGAAGTGGCTTGGGTGACTCATGGCGGTTCAGAGCCATTAGCAGAACGTTTAGTCGTCCGTCCAACGTCAGAAGTATTATTCTGTGAACACTACAGCAATATCATCCATTCTTATCGTGATCTGCCAAAACTATATAACCAATGGGCTAACGTAGTTCGCTGGGAAAAAACAACCCGTCCATTCTTACGTACCTTAGAGTTCTTATGGCAGGAAGGTCATACGGCTCATGCTACCGATGAAGAGGCAATGGAAGAAACCATTAAAATGTTAAATGTCTATGCTGCAATTTGTGAAGAAATTCTTGCGATTCCAGTTGTGAAGGGTCAAAAAACTGAGAAGGAGAAGTTTGCTGGTGCGAAAGCTACTTTTACCATCGAAAGCTTAATGCACGACGGAAAAGCATTACAATCCGGAACTTCCCACCACTTTGGTACAGGGTTTGCTGAAGCGTTCAATATTCAGTATACAGACAAAGAAGGGAAGCTACAGTACGTTCATCAAACTTCATGGGGCTTTACAACTAGAATCATCGGGGCATTGATCATGGTTCATGGTGACGACCGAGGTTTAGTGATTCCGCCAAAAGCGGCTCCAACTCAAGTTATGATTGTTCCAATTGCACAGCATAAGGAAGGCGTACTGGATTTTGCTTATGAGTTGAAAAAGTCACTAGGTTCTGTGGCTCGTGTTGATATTGATGCCAGCGATAAGAAGCCAGGCTGGAAGTTCAATGAGTATGAGATGAAAGGGATTCCTGTTCGTCTTGAAGTGGGACCAAAGGATATTGAAAATAAGCAGGTTGTGTTGGTAAGAAGGGATACACTTGAGAAGGTGGTTGTTCCTTTAGACGAGTTAGAAACTAAGCTTGTTGAGTTGCTAGACGATATTCAATCAAACCTTTACAATAAGGCATTAAATCACCGTGAAGAGAGAACTTCGGTTGCGACTACTCTAGGGGAGTTAAAGGATAGCCTTGAAGCGAAACCAGGGTTTATCAAAGCTATGTGGTGCGGCGATTTAGCTTGTGAGGAAAAGATTAAAGAAGAAACGGGTGCAACTTCCCGCTGTATTCCTTTTGAACAGGAAAAGGTGGATGAAAAATGTGTGTGCTGTGGTAAGGAAACAGACAAAATGGTTTATTGGGCTAAGGCTTACTAAGATATTGGAGGGCTCTTCCGGTTTCGGGGGAGTCTTTTATATATAATGGATAAAAAAAGGTTGTGTGAAGACATCATGGCGGGTTCATGAGGACAATTCAAGAGAAGAAACTGAGCCGCCTGTCCTCATGGCGGGATCATGAATTCAAGAGAAGAAACCGAGCCGCCTGTCCTCATGACGGGTTCATGAGGACGAACGAAGAGAAGGAACCGAGCAATTTGTCCTCATGACGGGTTCATGAGGACAATCTTAGAGAAGGAACCGAGCCGCTTGTCCGCATGGCGGGTTCATGAGGACAAACGGAGAGAAGAAACCAAGTAGCTTGTCCGCATGGCGGGTTCATGAGGACAGACTGAGAGAAGAAACCAAGCAGTTTGTCCGCATGGCGGGTTCATGAGGACAAACGAAGAGAAGAAATCGAGCACCTTGTCCGCATGGCGGGTTCATGAGGACA
>Ga0308175_100004227_pt1 | contig 10062 bp, 6 predicted proteins | sample PhyCR1_3_FD_203893 | JGI IMG/M metagenome (GOLD analysis project Ga0308175, IMG submission 203893) | Soil microbial communities from UC Gill Tract Community Farm, Albany, California, United States - DLSLS.C.R1 | ecosystem: Environmental > Terrestrial > Soil > Agricultural land | place: USA...
GGAAGGGCGCGGGGCATCGCCAAACCGAGGACGTGGCACCATGCCCGTTTCGTGCCGGTCCTGCCCGTATCGCCGCACGTCAGCGCCCGGTTGCGCCGCCCGTCTGGACCAGGACGCCCCGCGCCCGCTACCAGGGCCCCCCGAACGCCGCGTCGGTGTTGGCGTCGATGTCCGCGCACAGCTCGGCGAGGTCCTGCCCGCGGGTCACGGCCATCGACCGCACCGTGACCGGCACGAGGTACGACGCGTTGGGCCGCCCCCGGTACGGCGTCGGCGCCAGGTACGGCGCGTCGGTCTCGACCAGCACCCGATCGCGGGGGGCGAGCCGCAGCGCGTCGCGCACCACCTCCGCGTTCCGGAACGTCACCGTGCCCGCGAACGACAGCCACGCGCCCCGGTCCAGGCAGGCGCGGGCGAAGCCGGCGTCGCCGGAGAAGCAGTGCATGACCACCCGGTCGGGGACCCCCTCCTCGTCGAGGATCCGCAGCACGTCGTCGTGGGCGTCGCGGTCGTGGATCACCAGCGTCCGGCCGAGGTCCCTGGCCAGGCCGACGTGTCGGCGGAACGACTCCTGCTGGGCGGCCCGCCCGTCCTCGCCGGTGCGGAAGTAGTCGAGCCCGGTCTCCCCCACCGCCCGCACCCGGTCCCCGGACGCCGCCAGCGCGGCGATCTCCGCCAGCGCCTCCTCCAACCGGCCCTCCGCGGCCAGCCGCGGCGCCTCGTTGGGGTGCAGGGCCACGCCTGCCACCAGCGCGGGATGCCGGGCCGCGGCCCGGACGGCCCAGCGGGCGCCGGCCAGGTCGCAGCCGATCTGCACGATCCGGGTCACGCCGACGGCGCCGGCGGCCTCGACGGCGCGCTCGGTGGGCAGCCAGTCCCCGTCCGGGCCGTCCGCGATGTCGAGGTGGCAGTGGTTGTCCACGACCGGGTGGGGCAGCGGCTCGGGGGCGGGCGGCCGCTCACGGTCCCGGCTGCCGCCGTCGGCGCCGGCACCCGCACGGCTGCGGGTCGGGCCCTCGCTCATCGCGTCGACCCGTCGGTCGCGGGACCGGTCCTCGACCCCTCCCGGTGCGCCAGCACGGCGTCGTACACCTCGCGCTTGGGCAGCCCGGTCGAGCGGGCCACCTCGAGGATCGCGTCCTTGCGGCGGCTGCCGGCGGCCTCGCGGTCGGCGACGGCGGCGGCCAGGGACGGCCGGTCGGGGACGGCCGTCACCGGCGCGGCCCCCTGCACCACGACGGTGACCTCCCCGCGGACGCCGTCGGCGGCCCAGGCGGCCACGTCGGCCAGGCCGCCGCGCCGGACCTCCTCGTGGGTCTTGGTCAGCTCCCGGCACACCGCCGCCCGGCGGTCCGCGCCGAACGCCTGCGCCATGGCCGCCAGGGTGGCTGCGGTGCGGTGCGGGGACTCGAAGAACACCATGGTCCGCGCCTCCTCGCGCAGGTCGCCGAGGCGCCGGGCCCGCTCGCCGGCCTTGCGCGGCAGGAACCCCTCGAAGCAGAACCGGTCGACCGGCAGGCCGGAGACGGCCAGCGCGGTGAGCACCGCCGACGGCCCGGGTACGGCGGTGACCGGCACGTCGTGGTCGACGGCGGCGGCCACCAGCCGGTAGCCCGGGTCGGAGACCGACGGCATCCCGGCGTCCGTCACGAGCAGGACCCGCTCGCCCCGCTCCAGCGCCTCGACCAGCGCCGGGGTCCGGGCCGACTCGTTGCCCTCGAAGTAGGAGACCACCCGGCCCGACAGGCCCACCCCCAGCTCGGCGGCGAGCCGTCGCAGCCGCCTGGTGTCCTCGGCGGCGACCACGTCCGCGGCGGCGAGCTCCTGCGCCAGCCGCGGCGACGCGTCGGCGACCCGACCGATCGGGGTGGCGGCGAGCACGAGCACCACCCGATCATGTCGCACCCCGCCCCGCCCGGCGCGGCGGGACCCGTCGGACGCCGGGCCCGTCGGCTGCTCCGTAGAGTTGCCGGGTGAGCACCGCCGCCCGGGTCCGTCGCACGGTGGCGCTCTCCACGACCGCTGACGACCGGGTGGTCCCCGCTGCCCGGCGGCGGCTCGCGGCGAGCCGGCTCCCCGACGACCGCCTGACCGGATGGCTCGCCACGCTGGCGGTCACCGCCCTCGCGGGGTTCCTGCGGCTGTGGCACCTCGGACGGCCACACGCGTTCCTCTTCGACGAGACCTACTACGCCAAGGACGCCTGGTCGCTGTGGCACCACGGCTACGTCACCGACTACGTCGACGACGCCAACACCCGGATCCTCGCGGGCCACCTGCACGGGCTCTGGAAGGTCACGCCCAGCATGATCGTGCACCCCGAGGTGGGGAAGTGGCTGATCGGGCTCGCCGAGCACCTGGTCGGCATGGACCCGACCGGGTGGCGGGTGGCACCGGCGGTGGTCGGGACGCTGACGGTGACCGTGATGGTCCGGCTGGCCCGTCGGCTCACCGGGTCCACGCTGCTCGGCTGCGTGGCGGGCCTGCTGCTGTGCTTCGACGGCCTGGAGTTCGTGCTGTCCCGGCTGGCGCTGCTCGACATCTTCCTGGCGTTCTTCCTGCTCTGCGCGACGGCCTGCCTGGTCGCCGACCGGGACTGGTGGCGGGCCCGGCTGGCGGCCGCGGTCCCGGACGACTGGCGGGCCACGCCCGGCGACTGGGGACCGGTGCGCGGCCTGCTGTGGCGGCCCTGGCGGCTGGCGGCGGGCGTGTGCTTCGGGCTGGCCTGCGGCAGCAAGTGGAACGCGGTCTACCCGCTCGCGGCGTTCGCCGTCCTGGTCTGGCTCTGGGACGCCGGCGCCCGCAGGTCCCTCGGGGTCCGGTGGCCGCGGCTGCGGTCCCTCCTCGTGGACGCCCTGCCGTCCTTCGGCTACCTCGTGCTGGTCGCCCTGGTCGTCTACGTGCTCACCTGGACCGGCTGGCTGCTGCACGCCGACGTCTACGAGAAGTACCTGTCCCACAACCAGTACGGGCCCTACTGGGGCAGCTACGTGCGCCACGACGCACACGGCTTCGTGCCCGGGCTGTGGCAGTCGCTGCGGTCGCTGTGGCACTACCACCAGGACGTCTACGCCTTCCACACCGGCGGCCTCGACCACGCCACGCACCCCTACCAGTCGGACCCGCAGGGCTGGCTGATCCTGAACCGCCCGGTCGGGGTCGAGGCCGTCAACGGCATCCGCCCCGGCCGGCAGGGCTGCACCGCCGCCGCGGACAGCACGTGCCTGCGGCTCGAGGTACTGCTGGGGACGCCGGCGCTGTGGTGGGGCGGCGCCTTCGCCCTGCTCTACGCGGTCTACGCCTGGGCCGGCAAGCGGGACTGGCGCTTCGGCCTCACGGTCGTCGGCGTCGTCTCCTCGTGGCTCCCGTGGATCCCCAACGACGACCGCCCGATCTTCAGCTACTACGCCATCGCGATCATCCCGTTCACCGTCCTGGCGCTCACGCTGTGCATGGGCACGATGCTCGGCGGTCGCGACGCGTCGTACCGCCGGCGGACGTGGGGAACGGCCCTCGGCGGCGCGTTCGTGGTGCTCGTGGTGCTGAACTTCGCGTGGTTCTGGCCGCTGTACACCGGTGAGCTGATGACCACGAAGCAGTGGCTGGACCGGATCTGGTTCCGGCGGTGGATCTGAGCGGCGGCCCGGCCGCCGGCGCCGATCCGGGCGCGCCGGTTGCGGACGGCCCGGACCCCGGCGACAGTGGGACGGTGCCGTCTACGCGCGCCGGCGTCGTGCCCACGCCGTCCGCGAGCCCCGAGGAGGTCCTCCGCTCGCTGGTGATGGCGCACGCACCCGTCGTCATCGCGATCGTCGACGCGCAGGAGCGCCTGGTCCACATCGACGGCGCCCTGCTCACCCGGCAGACCCTCTGGCGGGAGGCGCTGGGACGTCCCGTCGCGGAGCTCGTCGACGACCCGGTCATCGTGAGCCTGGTCCGCGCGGGCCTGGCCGGGAGCGCCGGACGGGCGGACCTGGTCATCGACGGCCACCCCTGGCTGATAGCGGTGCGCCCCGTCCCCGCGGCCGGGGGCGCGGACGTCGAGGGCGACGCTGCAGCGGTCGCCCACGTGGCGGTGCTGCTCACCTACGCCGACGTCGCCACCGTCCACGGCGACCTCGTCGCCAGCGAGGCCACCAACGAGCAGTTCGCGGCGCTGATCGAGCTCTCCCGCGACTTCATCGCGATCGCCGACCTCTCCGGCACCGTCACCTACCTCAACCGCGCCGGACGCGAGCTGATCGGGCTCGAGACCGACGAGGAGAGCCTCGGCCGTCCGACCGTGGACTACTTCACCGCGGAGGCGCTGATGCAGGTCGAGGAGTTCAACGAGAGCCTGCGCAGCCGCGGCTCCTGGCAGGGGATCAGCGCGCTGCGGCACTTCCGGTCCGGCGAGCCGATCCCGGTCGCGGTCGACGCGTTCCTGGTCACCAGGCCTTCGGACGGCGCCCGCCTGGGCCTGGCCACCGTCCAGCGGGACCTGCGCGCCCAGCTCCGCGCCGAGCACGAGATGTCGCTGCGGATCCAGGAGCAGCGGGCCGTCGCCGACCTCGGCCGGCTCGCGATGACGCTCCCCCTGGGGGCGCTGATGACCGAGGCGGTGCGGCTCGTGCACGCTCGCTACCCGGGGCTGGTCGCGGGCGTGCTGAAGCGGCACGGCGACGACCTGGAGATGGTGGCCTGCTCCGAGGAGCACTGGGTCGGCAGCGCCGTGCCGGTCGACGACGACGTCCTCACCGGCCGTGCCGTGACCACCGGGCGGACGGTCCGCAGTGACGACCTCGAGGGCGACGACCGGTTCCCGGGGACGGCCGCGGGCTCCGCTGAGCACGGCCTGCGCAGCGTCCTGTGCTCGCCGATCCCCGGGGAGGACCAGCCCTGGGGCGTCGTCGGCGTCTCCGGCGGCGGACCCGCCCACTGGAGCGAGGACGACCAGACCTTCGTGGAGTCCGTCGCGGCCACCCTCGGCGCCGCCGTCCGGCGCGAGGTCCTCGAGGGACAGCTGCAGCACCAGGCCCTGCACGACTCGCTGACGGGTCTGCCCAACCGTGCGCTGTTCCTCGACCGCGTCGCGCAGGCCCTGAGCCGGTCGGCCCGCCGAGGCACCGTGATGGCGGTGCTGCTGCTGGACCTCGACGACTTCAAGTCGGTCAACGACGTGCTCGGGCACGGCTCCGGCGACGAGCTGCTCAGCCAGGTCGCCCGCCGCCTGCGCGCCGCCGTGCGGGAGGTCGACACGGTGGCGCGGCTCGGCGGCGACGAGTTCGTGGTCGTGTGCGAGGAGCTCTCCGGCGAGGAGGACGTGGCGTTCATCGCCGAGGCGCTCCTCGAGACGTGCGCCACCGGGTTCGAGCTCGTGGGCCGGCGGCTGGCCGTGACGGCGTCGGTCGGGGTGGCGCTCTCGGTCGCGGGCGAGGGCACCACCACGTCGCTGGTCAGCGAGGCCGACATCGCGATGTACCAGGCCAAGCGGGACCGGCCCGGCACCTACCGGATCTTCGACGAGGCGATGCGTGGTGACGTGCTCGGGCGGATCAACGTCGCCGGGGAGCTGCGTGCCACGGTCCGCGCCGATCGCGTGGACGTCGCCTTCCAGCCGATCGTGGACCTTCTCGACGGCCGGCTCGTCGCCATGGAGGCGCTGGCCCGGTGGACCGACGACGCCGGCGACCCCGTCCCGCCGGACCTGTTCATCCCGGTCGCCGAGGAGACCGGCGTGATCGGGGAGCTCGGCGCCGCCGTGCTGCGCAGGGCCGCCCGGGAGGCAGCGTCCTGGCAGGCCCACGGTGAGGTCGCGCTGCGGGTCAACGTCAGCGGCCACGAGCTGCGCAGCCACACGTACGTCGACGAGGTGCTCGCGACCCTCGAGGAGGCGGGGCTCCCGCCGCGCCTGCTCGGCCTGGAGATCACCGAGTCGGTGTTCGTGGACGAGGACACGCTCAGCCAGGACAACCTCGTCCGGCTGCGCGCCGCGGGAGTCACGCTGCTCATCGACGACTTCGGCACCGGCTACAGCTCACTGGCCTACCTGCACCGGTTCCCGGTCGTGGACGTCTTGAAGGTGGACCGGGTCTTCCTGGGCGAGGGCACCCGGGGCGAGGCGGTCATCCGCGCCGTGACCGGGCTCGCCGAGGCGTTCGGGCTGCAGGTGTGCGCGGAGGGGGTGGAGACCCCGGAGCAGCACGCCCGGGTCGTCGCCCTCGGCTGCCGGTTGGCCCAGGGCTTCCTGCTCGGCCGACCGCAGCCGCCCGACGAGGCACGCCGGGTGGTCGCCGGCTGGGAGCCGGTCGGCCCGCCGGCCGTCAGCCCGCCGGCCGTCAGCCCGCCGCCCGTCAGGCCCCCGACCGGCTGACCGACCGACCCGTCGCCTGGCCCGCCGCCTGGCCCTCACGGACCCCGGGCGGATCCAGGATCTCCAGGGCCAGCAGCGCCACGTCGTCGTCGGGCTCCCGCGGGACCATGCGCTGCTGGACGTGCCGCAGCAGGGAGGCCACGGGCAGGTCGCTGCCCGACCGCACCACCTCGCACAGCCGGGCCAGCCCGACCGACAGGTCCTCGCCCCGCCGCTCGACGAGCCCGTCGGTGAACATGAGCAGCCTGGTGCCGGGCTCGAGGATCCCCTCGTGGTCCTCCCGGGGCTCCTCGGCGACCAACCCGAGCAGCAGGTCCTCGCTCTCCAGCAGCACCGGCTCGCCGTCCGCCCGCACGACCAGCATCGGCGGGTGCCCGGCGCTGGACCAGGTCAGGCGGGTGAGCCCGGTCCGGGGGTCCCGGCGCAGCTGGGCCAGCACGACGGTCGCGATCGTGTCGACCCGCAGCCCCTCGATCGCACGCGCCACCGAGGAGAGCACGCGGGCCGGCGACTCGCCGGTGGAGTACGCGATCCCCCGGGTCAGTGAGCGCAGGTGCCCCATCGCGGCCGCGGAGGCGGAGTCGTGCCCGATGACGTCGCCGACGACCACCATCGTGGAGCCGTCGGGCTGCAGGAACGCGTCGTACCAGTCCCCCCCGACCTGCGCCGCCTGGGAGGCCGGCGTGTAGCCGACCGCGATGTCGATGCCCTCGGGGCGGGCCGGCTCGGTGAGCAGGCTGCGCTGCAGCTGCTCGGAGATGTCGCGGACCTGGTCGTAGGAGCGCGCGTGCTCGAGCACCCGGGTGGCGCGGGCGGCCACCTCGGCGGCGGCCGCGGCCTCCGCACCGGCCAACGGCGGCCGCCCGGGGCCGCGGGCCAGCGCCAGCAGCCCCACCACGTGGCCGTCGGTGCCCAGCGGCAGCACGGCGAGGGACTCGTGCGCCAGCCGTCGGACGGCCGTGAGCGCCTGCGGAGAGTCGAGGACCCGGATCGCCCGCTCGGTGCCCCCGGACTCGACGAAGACCGGGCGGCTCGAGCGTCGTACCTCCGCGAGCGCCCCGGGCAGGACCGCGTGCCGGGCCAGGTCCGCGGCGAGGCCGGCCACGACCGGTCGCAGCGACGGGTCCTGGTGCCAGGAGCCGACGTCGTGCAGCGCGCCACCCTCGGTCACCAGCATCACCAGCGACCAGTCCGCGAGACCGGGCACCACCAGCCGGGCCAGGGTCTCGACGGCCGCCCCGACCTCCAGGCTGTCGGCCAGCTCGGAGCTGGCCCGGGCGACGAGCTCGAGCAGGGACATGATCGTCGCCGTGCGCTGCCCGGCCTCGTGCCGCTCGGTGACGTCCGACGCGGCCCCGATCACCCGGACGATGCGTCCCCGCTCGTCGTGCAGCGCCCGCCCGCGGCAGGAGAGCCAGCGCGTGCTGGTGTCGGGGCGCACGATGCGGAACGTCTCGTCGAGGTCGGCTCCCGCGTCGGCCGTCCGGTGCAGCGCAGCGGTCACGACCGGCCGGTCGTGGGGATGGAGCACCCGCTCGAAGCCGGACATGGTCTGGTCGAACTCGTCCGGGGCCAGCCCGCACATCCGCAGCAGGCGCTCGTCCCAGGTGAGCCGGTCGGTCTGCCGGTCCCACTCCCAGCTGCCCACCCCCGCGGCGTCCATCGCGAGGTCCAGCCGCAGCCGCACCGTCTCGTTCTCCTGGGCCAGGGCCAGCCGCTCGAACTCGCTGACGACCGCCTCGGCCAGCTCCTCGAGGATCGTCACGTCCATGTCGCGCCAGTCGCGCGGCTGCGGGTCGTAGACGCAGAGAGCGCCGACCAGCTCGTCGTGCCGGTCGAACAGCGGGACGCCGAGGAAGGCGACCGCGGTCCCCTCCGCGACCAGCCGCAGCTCCCGGACCCGGTCGTCGAGCCGGCAGTCGCGGATCGCGAGCGGGCCGCCGGTGGCGGCGGTCACCGCGCTCAGCGACTCCTCGCGCGGGTGCTGCTGCTCGACCGCTCCCGGGCTCAGCCAGGTGGCGGCGACCATCTGGTGCGCCTCGGTCACCAACGAGATCTTCGCCGAGGCGGTCTTCATGAGCTGGGCCGCCAGGACGCTGAGCGTCTGCAGCGTGGCGTTGTTGCCGACGGCCACCCGCAACCGGCGCGCGGCAGCGATCCGCTGGTCGTCGTCGAGGTCGACCGACGTCCGCGAGTGCCGTCCGCGCGCGGACTCTCCCGAGGCCTCGGGCGGGATGTGCTCCGCCACCGTGTGTGCTCCGTCCGTGCCCGGGTCCCGGGCGTGGGCTGCCTGCTGTGCAGGTCCGATCCTCTCAGCGTGGACCGGGCCGCAGCCAGCCGGTGTCGCCGTCCTCTGCGACACCGGCTGCACAATGACCCGGACGGGCCAGATCGGGTAGCCCGTGTGGGCCATGGCGTGTGGTCTCCGGGCCGGGCGACCTGCGTGACTACCCTCGCCCCATGCGCCACCGGACCCGGTTCCTGCGGGACAACCCCTGCCTGGCCCTGCTGGCGGTCCAGCTCGGCGGAGTGGTGCTCTACCCGTTCATGGACGACTCGGGCACGGGTCGGGCGGCGTACTCGATCTTCGGCCTGCTCGTGCTGGCGCTCGCCGTCCGGGCGCTGCGGGCGACCCCGGCCACGACCTGGGTGGGGGTGCTGCTCGCCGTCCCGGCCGCCGGGATCCTGCTCACGACGATCGTGACCGGCAGGGCCGGGCTGTTCGCCTGGTCGTCGGGGTTCGAGGCGGCGCTGTACCTCTACGCGGGCACCAGCATGCTCTTCTACATGCTCGACGACGAGGAGGTCACCACCGACGAGCTGTTCGCGGTCCCCGCCGTCTTCACGCTCTTCGCCTGGGCGTTCGCCTACCTGTTCGTGGTGCTCCAGGCCCTGGACCCCGGCAGCTTCGCCCCCTCCGGCGGCGACCGCAGCTGGATGGAGCTGCTGTTCCTGTCGTTCACGACGCTGTCCAGCACCGGGCTCTCCGACATCACGCCGTTGTCGGCGCACGCCCGCAGCGTCGTGATGCTGGAGCAGCTCGCCGGCCTCTTCTACATCGCGATGGTGGTGACCCGGCTGGTGGCGCTGCGAGGGTCCCGTCGGGCCCGCTGACCACGCCACGGCGAGGCGGCTGACGAGGCGGCAGCCGGGCCGTCGTGGCGGCGCGGTGACGGCGGGGGTGAACCGTATAGTTCCGTCCCGTGTCCTGGACGTACCGCCCGCAGCTGGACGGGCTCCGGGCGGTCGCCGTCTACCTGGTGCTGCTCTTCCACGCCGGGCTTCCGTGGGCGGCCGGCGGGTTCGTCGGGGTGGACCTGTTCTTCGTGCTGTCGGGGTTCCTGGTCACGGGGGTCCTGCTCGCCGAGATCCGGGAGACCGGCTCGCTGCGGCTGGGGACCTTCTACTCCCGACGGGTCCGCCGGCTGCTGCCCGCGGCGCTGGTCGTGGTGGTCGCGACCAGCCTGCTGTTCGTCCTGGTCGCCCCCGCGGCCCGCCGGGTGGGGATGGTGCGCGACGGCCAGAGCGCGCTGCTGTACGTCGCCAACTGGCACTTCCTGTCCCAGTCCGGGGACTACTTCGCGACCGGCATCGACAAGAGCCCGTTCCTGCACTTCTGGTCCCTGGCGGTCGAGGAGCAGTACTACGTCGCCTTCCCGCTGCTGCTCCTGCTGCTCAGCCGTACGTCGCGACGCCTGATGGCCGCGGTC
>Ga0308175_100004228_pt1 | contig 10061 bp, 11 predicted proteins | sample PhyCR1_3_FD_203893 | JGI IMG/M metagenome (GOLD analysis project Ga0308175, IMG submission 203893) | Soil microbial communities from UC Gill Tract Community Farm, Albany, California, United States - DLSLS.C.R1 | ecosystem: Environmental > Terrestrial > Soil > Agricultural land | place: USA...
TTGGCATCGACAGCATCGCCGAGCGCGAACATCTCGAAGGCGCGCGCATAGCCGATGCGGAGCGGCATCAACAGGCTGGAAGACGCTTCCGGAACCAGCGCCAGGTTGACAAACGGCGTCGACAGCAGCGCGTTCTCCGCCAGCACGACCAGATCGCAATGCAGCAGCATCGTGGTGCCGACGCCGACCGCCCGGCCCTGCACGGCCGCGACCAGCGGACGGCTCGATTGCGCAAGCGATTGCAGGAAGCGGCTGACGTGTCGCTCGCCCTGCACCGCGCCGGTCGCAATGGCGGCGAACTCGCCGACATCGTTGCCGGCGGTGAACATGTCGCCCTCGCCGCGGATCAGCACGACGCGCACGGAAGCATCGGTCTCCGCGCCCTGGATCGCATCGGCCAGCGCGCCGTACATCGCGTTGGTCAGCGCATTCTTCTTGTCGGGACGCGCCATCGTCAGGCTCAAAATCCCGTCGCTGTTCTCGATCTTGATATGCTCGGTCATTCGTCTTCTCCTTTTGGAAATTTGCTCTGCAGGCCGGTGAGCCAGCGCGCGACGACATCGATCTCGGCTTCGGTAAATCCATCCGTGAGGCGCGCATTGATTTCGGCAAGGCCCGCTTTTGATTGCGCCAAAGCGGCGCGGCCGGCCGGCGTCAGCCAGAGCCGCCATGCCCGGCCGTCCTCTGGATCCGCGCGCCGCCGGATCAGGCTCACCGCCGTCATCCGGTCCACCAGCCCGCTGATGCCGGGCGGACCGAGATCGAGCGCAGCGCCCGCCTCGCCCATCAATACGCCATCGCGCTGGCCAAGAACGAACAGCAGACCGGATTGCGCCGCCGTCACGCCAGTGGCCTGCGTCCTCGCCGCCATCCAGCGCTGTATCCGGCGCTGCGCAACGGTCAGCAGAAATACCAGCCGGGGCTCGCGGCGCGCGTTCACCCGTGCAGCCTCAATTTACTTCGCATGCGAACTATCTATATCGCCGCCGCCAGATTGTCACCATGTTTCGATAGCGTTCTCGGAAAAGCGCCCGATGGTTGTCGGCCCGGGATCGACAACCAAGCTAAAACCCTACGCGACACAATGCCTTAGATGAAAAATCGATTTTCGATTGACGGCCTTGGCATCTCTCGCCAATCTCCCGCCACCATGAGCAGTATCGGTTTGAGTTTTGACGAGAATCTAGCCGACGAACGGCCGCGAAGCCTGACGTCGGCCGTCCACGGGCGGCTTCGCGCGGACATTCTCTCGACCCGGCTGCTGCCCGGCCAGAAGCTTCATATCGCCGGCCTCGCCAAGCAATTCTCGGTCAGCCTCGCCGCGGTACGCGAGGCGCTGTCGCGGCTGGTCGCCGACGGCCTCGTGCAGGCGTCCGATCAGCGCGGTTTTCGCGTCAGTCCGGTATCTGCCGCCGACCTCAAGGACGTGACGCAGACCCGCGCCGATATTGAAGGCCTGGCGCTGCGTCGCTCGATCGATCGTGGTGACGCGGCATGGCTTGCCGCGGTGGAGAAATCATTCGCCGCGCTCTGCGCCGTTCCCTACACCTATCCCGACGAACCGACGCACCATTATGAGGAATGGATGGTGCGCCACCGCGTCTTCCATCGCACCCTGGTGAGCGCCTGCGGCTCGCAATGGCTGCTCGGGTTTCGCGATGTGTTGCACGAGCAGAGCGAGCGCTACCGACGGCTCGCGATCCGGCGTACCACCAAGAAATCCCGCAATATCGAGGCCGAGCACGCCGCGATCGTGCGCGCCACCCTCAAGCGCGATGCCGATGCCGCGGTCGCGGCGCTCTCGAAGCACTTTATGACGACCATGCGGCTCGTCGAGCTCGCTACGCTCGACACTCCGGGAAGCAGCACCTTCTGATCCTCCGTTCGCAGAACGATCCTTACAAAAAAGCAAAAAGGGACTTCACAATGAGCATCACGCGACGTCACATCCTGGCAACGTTCGCCGCGGCCTCTGTTCTCGGGACATCGGCCATGGCGCAGGCCGCCGACACCGTCCGCATCGGACTTCCCACCAAGACCTACTGGCCGACCACGATCGCCGAAACGGCGGTGCGCCAGAAACTGTTCGACAAGGAAGGCATCAAGGCTGAATTGACGATCTATCGCGGCGGCGCCGAAACGTTCGAGGCGATGGCGGCGGGCGCGGCCGACGTCATCCTCGACGCCACCTCGCTGGTCTCGGCCGGACGCACCAAGGGCGTCAACTCCAAGGTGGTCGCCAATGCCGCCATGGGCTATTACGGCTGGCAGTTGATGACGCTTTCGAAGTCGACGCTCGGCGTCGCCGACCTCAAGGGCAAGAAGGTCGCGATCACCTCCGCCGGCTCCGGCTCCGACCTGCTGGCGCTGTGGACCCAGCAGGACAAGAAGATCGAATTTACCCGCGTGCCGGTTGGCGGCGGCGGCCTGGTGCCGAACCTGCTCGCCGGCAATGTCGACGCGGCCGTGGTCTACTCGCCGCTGAGCTTCCAGATCTTAAAGTCGGGCGAAGCACGCACCATCCTCGACTATTCCAAGGAAGTGCCGGCGAACCTCGCCGCCGGCTGGATCGCGCTCGACAAATACGCGCAAGACAAGCCGCAGCTTGTGCAGAAGACGCTCAACGCGCTCTACGGCGCCCTGGCCTACATGCGTGCCAACAAGGACGCCTCCGTCAAGCTGATTTCCGAGCTCTATGAAATCCCGGCTGACATCGCGGCGCTGGAATATGAGAACACGATCCTGAAGCTGGAAACCGACGGCAGCATGGACGGGCCGAAGATTCCGGAGCAGATGCAGCTCGCGCTCGACATGGCCAAGGCCGGCGGCATGAAGGATCTCGGGCCCGCGGCGGAGATCATCTCAAAGCAGTTCAAGCCCGTGCCGACCAAGTTCTGAGGTAGGCGCGATGCAAAGCGGGTTGGCCGTCAAGGCGGCGCGGGTCGGCATTGTGGTGGCGTTGTTCGCCATCTGGGAAATGCTGTCCCGCACCGGCATCGTCAACCCGCGTCTGCTGCCCTCCGCCTCCGACACGCTTGTTACACTCGGCGACCTGCTGCAGCGGGCGACCATACAAAAGGATCTCGCGGTCACCGCCACCGAGGTGGTGACTGCGTTCGCCCTCGCTGTTCCGGTCGGCGCGCTGATCGGCTTCCTGATCGCGGAGAACAAGTATTTCTCCGATGTCGCAAAGCCGCTGCTGTTCTTCGCCTTCAGCATTCCGAAGTCGATCTTCCTGCCGATGTTCATCCTGATGTTCGGCGTCGGCTTTGCGCAAAAGGTCGGGTTCGGCTTCTTCTCGACCATCTTCATTGTGATCATGTCGACCACGACGGCGGTCGAGTCGGTCAAGGTCGAGCACCTGACCGTCGCCCGCTCCTACGGTGCCACGGCTGTGCAGACCGCGTTCCGCGTCTATCTGCCCAGCATGCTTCCGGTTCTGCTGGAGGCGTTGCGCATCTCGATGATCTTCAATCTCACCGGCGTCATCCTCGCCGAAATGTATGCCTCGCGCGACGGCATCGGCCATCAGATCGCGACCTGGGGCGAAAACTTCCAGATGAAGCAGTTGTTGGCCGGCGTGATCATGATTGCCGTGATTGCAATCGCCTTCAATGAACTTGTCAGATGGGTGGAAACACGATGCAGCCATTGGCGAACGTAACCCCGCTGAAGCCGGCCGGCGCGATCGAGGTCCGCAATGTCGGGCAGATCTTCAAAACCACGACGCAGGACGTCGTGGCGCTTGAGGATGTCTCGCTCGATGTCAAGCCTGGCCGTTTCGTCGTGCTGGTCGGCCCGAGCGGCTGCGGCAAGTCGACACTGCTGATGATGATGGCGGGCCTGCGCGAGCAGACCTCGGGCACCATCACGATCAGCGGCGCACCGATCCCCAAGCCTGATCCAGACCGGGTCGGCGTGGTGTTCCAGGAAGCCAGCCTGTTTCCATGGTTGACGGCCGAAGACAATGTCGAGTTTCCGCTGGCGCTGCGCGGCATTCCCAAAAGCGACCGCCGCGCCAAGGCGCAGGATGCGCTGAAGCTCGTCGGGCTCGAAGGCTTCGGCAAGCGCCATCCGCATGAACTGTCCGGCGGCATGAAGCAGCGCGTCTCGATCGCGCGCGGCCTGGTGCAGGACCCGCCGGTGCTGCTGATGGACGAACCGTTCGCGGCGCTCGACGAACAGACCCGCATGACCATGGGCGACGAACTGCTGCGGATCTGGGCCGCCACCGGCAAGACGGTGGTGTTCGTCACCCACAGCCTGACGGAGGCGGTCTATCTCGCCGACGAGGTGATCGTGATGTCGCCGCGGCCCGGCCGCATCGTCGATCATCTGCAGATCGCGCTGCCCCGTCCGCGGACCTATGAAATGCTGAGCGGCGAAACCTTCAGCACCCTGCGCGACCGCATCTGGCGGCATATCCGCAAATCGGCGTGAGGCTGACATGAGCGCAGCCACGCTTCGCAGATTGATCGTCATCGCCCTGATCGCGCTGTGGGAAATCCTGCCGCGCGCCGGCCTGATCCCGACGCTGTTCCTGCCCTCGCTGTCCTCGACGCTGGCTGCCGGCTGGAACGATGCCGGCGAATACGGTCACGCCCTGGCGGTGACGCTCTACGAGGTCGCTGTTTCGATGGCGTTCGCCTGCGGCGGCGGCATCTTGCTCGGCGCCATCGTCGGCAGCCTGCCGCGGCCGCGCATCCTGATCATGCCGATGATCTCCAGCCTCTATGCGGTGCCGCTCGTCATCCTCTATCCGGTCTTCACGGTCTGGCTCGGCATCGGCTCGGAATCCAAGATCGCGTTCGCTTCGATCTACGGCTTCCTGCCGACGATGCTGGCGACCGCCGCTGGCATCCAGACCATCGATCCGCAGTTGTTGCTCGCCGCGCGCAGCATGGGGGCGACGCTGAGCCAGCGGCTCATTCGCGTCATCATCCCCGCGGCCATCCCGACCGTGCTGTCGGGACTGCGCGTCGGCGGCGCGCTCGTGATCGTTGGCGTCGTCGTATCGGAAATGCTGATCTCGTCCGCCGGCATCGGCTATCTGATCTCGCGCTACCGCACCATCCTCGACAGCCCGCATGTGTTCGCCGGCGTGCTGCTGGTGCTCGCGATGGCGATTGCCTTCAACGCCATCATCAAATGGATCGAGCGCAAGGCGGCGATCTGGCAGACCGGCTCGCGCGCCGGCCAGCGCGCCGCCGAGGAGATCACCGCCGGTGCCATCCAGCCTGCGACCTGACGGAGCAAGTGTGTTCGACCTGACGCTGACATTCGACAACGGCCCCGAGCCCGACGTGACGCCGCGCGTGCTCGACATCCTGCGCGAACGCAACATCAAGACGACCTTTTTCGTGATCGGCGAGAAGCTTGGCGATCCCGAGCGCCGCCGGCTGGCGGAGCGCGCCCATGACGAAGGCCACTGGATCGGCAACCACACTTTCACTCACACGATACCGCTCGGGCAGCAGCCGGACGCCGGGACAGCACAGGATGAGATCGGCCGGACCCAGGCCGTGATCGGCGACCTCGCACATCCCTATCGCTGGTTCCGGCCGTTCGGCGGCGGCGGCAATCTCGACGATCGGCTGTTGAAGCCTTCCGTCGTCGAATATCTCACGCGCAACGAACATAGCTGCGTGCTCTGGAACGCGATCCCGCGCGACTGGGACGATCCTGACGGCTGGACTGACCGCGCCTTGGCACAGTGTGCCGCGCAGCCATGGAGCCTGATGGTTCTGCACGACCTGCCCACCGGCGCCATGGATCATCTCGAACACTTTATCGACTGCGCCGCAAACGCCGGTGCTCGTTTTCGCCAGGACTTCCCGCTCGAATGCGTTCCGATCCGCTCGGGCAAAATCGTGCGATCCATCGACTCCTACGTATCCTCTATCGAAGAAAGTGCCCACTCATGAAGATCGCGAGTTTCAACGCAGGTTCGACGCCGACCTACGGCCTGGTAACCAATGCCGGAGTCGTCGACGCCGGCAAGCGGCTGAAGAACTGGCCGACCCTGAAGGCATTGCTCGCGAACGGTTCGCTCGACGCGCTGAAGGCGTTGCAAGGCGAGCGGCCGGACTATGCGTTCGCCGAAATCGAATTGCTGCCGACCGTTCCCGATCCCGACAAGATCTTCTGCATCGGCGTCAACTACGCCACCCATCTCGCCGAGAGCGGCCATCCGACGCCGCCGCACCCGATGATCTTCACCCGCTTTGCCAACAGCCAGGTCGGCAGCGGCCAGCCGATGATCCGGCCGCTGGAGTCCGAACGCTTCGATTACGAGGGTGAGATGGCCGTCATCATCGGCAAGGCCGGCCGCCGCATTTCGCGCGAGACGGCGCTGGCGCATGTTGCGGGCTATGCCTGCTACAATGACGGCAGCATCCGGGACTGGCAGCGCCACACCTCGCAATTCGCGCCAGGCAAGAATTTCGTCGGCACCGGTGCGTTCGGGCCCTGGATGGTCACGACGGACGAACTCCCTGACATCAGCAAGCAGACGATTGCGACCCGCCTCAATGGCGTCGAGGTGCAGGCCGCGCCGATCTCGGACCTCGTGTTCGACGTCCCCGCGCTGATCGCCTATTGCTCGACCTTCACCGAACTGGTCCCCGGCGACGTCATCGTGTCAGGCACCACCGGTGGCGTCGGCGCCTACCGCACGCCGCCGCTCTGGATGAAGGAAGGCGACGTCGTCGAGGTCGAAGTGTCAGGCATCGGCGTGCTGCGCAACCCGGTCAAGGATGAAGTCGCGGCCACCGCGACGCGCGCCGCCTGAGAACTGTCTTAGTTTTTGACGCGTTTTCTTCACGCGAACCGGACGCCACTTCGCTTGAAAACGCGATGAAACAACAAGAGCAAGGAGAACCCCATGAACCTGCCCAAGCACCTGCTGCCGACCACCGTCGTCGGCAGCTACCCGCAGCCGGAATGGCTGGTGGATCGCGCGATGCTGTCCAAGGTCGTGCCGCGCACGCGGCTGCATGCGATGTGGCGGCTGCCGGCCGAACATCTTGAGGAAGCCCAGGACGATGCCACCATCGTCGCCATCAGGGACATGGAGCGCGCCGGGATCGACATCGTGACCGACGGCGAAATCCGCCGCGAGAGCTATTCCAACCGCTTTGCCACCGCGCTCGAAGGCATCGATGACGAGAAGCCCGCCATCATCACGTCGCGGACCGGACATGAAACGCCGGTGCCCCGCGTTGTCGGCCCGGTGAAGCGCCGCGGTGCGGTCGAACTGCACGACATGGAATTCCTGCGCAAGAATACCGACCGCGCCGCGAAGATCACGCTGCCCGGCCCGTTCACGATGAGCCAGCAGGCCAAGAACGAATTCTACAAGGACGACGAAGAACTGGCGATGGCTTTCGCCGCCGCCGTCAACGCCGAGGCGCTCGACCTGCAAAAGGCCGGCGCCGACGTGATCCAGCTCGACGAGCCCTGGGTACGCAACAATCCGGACCTCGCTCGCCGTTATGCCGTCAAGGCGATCAACCGCGCGCTCGAAGGCATCACCGTGCCGACGGTGGTGCATCTGTGCTTCGGCTATGCTGCCGTGGTGCCAGGCTCGACCAAGCCGGCCGGCTATTCCTTCCTCGCCGAACTCGCCGACACCAGCGCCGAACAGATTTCGATCGAGGCGGCGCAGCCGAAGCTCGATCTCGGCGTGCTCAAGGACCTGTCATCGAAAAAGGTCATGCTCGGCGTGCTCGACCTCGGCAATCCCGAGATCGAATCATCAGATGTGGTCGCGGACCGGATCCGCAACGGGCTGAAGCATGTTGCCGCGGATCGCCTGGTCGTCGCTCCCGACTGCGGCATGAAATACATGCCGCGCCATGTCGCGTTCGGCAAGCTGAAGGCGATGTGCGACGCGGCGGCGACTGTGCGCAAGGAGATCAGCTAGGCCGGAGCGTTTTGACGCGACGCGAGCACAGGTTCGCGTCAAGGCGCGTCAAAACAAGAGGCTGAGGCCCGGTTCTGAATCAATCAGAACCGAAGCGCCTCTACAGTCGCGGCTGCCTCGCGATCAACGCCAGGAACTGCTCGAACGGGTCGGCCTCGCCGCCCGTTCGTTCCAGATCAATCGTTTCACGAGAAAGACGCGACCAGCTCTCGGCCTCGGCCAGCCAGTAGGCCCTGGTCTTCGGTTCGCGCTGCGCAAGCTGCCTGCAAAGAGCCGCCCGCGAGCTCAACTCGAGAAAGCTTGTCATGCTTTTCCCCTGCCTGGGGCTGCCGCTCATCCTGCAGCCCAGGCAGGGCAAGTTCCTTGATCCATATCAAACCGCGCACGGGGCGCGTGAGGATTTCCTAGATCGACTTGCCCCGCAGCCACGCCGCGCCGCGCGCATACAGGGCCTCGACTTCGGGCCCCTTCAGGCCGGGCATGTCGCGCTTCACCGTGTAGCCGATGCGGGTCTGCAGATAAGCGAGATGCCGGTAGCCCGCCGGAAACTGTTCGAGCAGCGCCCTGTCGAGCACGGGTGCGGCGCCCGGCGTGACTGGATCCATGCGGTCCTTCTCGTAGATCGGCTGGCGCAACACGATGCCCCAGCGCCCCTCGCGCTTCTCGAGGAAGTCATAGAACCGCCCGGTGCAGAGTACGTCGCACAGCACGCCCTCGACGTCGGCGCGCTGCGAGATCGTCATCTTGGTCTGCGAGATCGCGCGATTTCCGGCGAGATCGACCGCGATGCCGCCGAGAAAATGCAGGATGCTGACACCCTTGGCCCAGGCCTGCTTGCTGATCTCGATGAATTCGTCGCCGGTGCCCTGCGTCCAGGTCGCCATCATGCGGCCGTCCGGATGCCAGACAGTGCGAAAACGCTCCCAGTCGCCGGCATCGCGCCAGATCGCCCAGTTCTGCACTAACTCCCGGATCAGGCGGTCGTCTTCAATCTGGCTTGCGGACATGCGGATGTTTCCTTCTTCCCGGGCGCACTGTCGGCGCCTTCAGAGCAGTTTGGCGCGGACGAACAGCGCGCGCAGCGCGTCGGTCGCCTGCACCGTCAGCATCGCGTTGCCGGCGGCGCGCTGCAGGGCGCTGACGGCGTCGGCATGCAGCGAGCGGAATTCGATCCATTCGATCGAGCTGAGATTGGTGATGAAACGATAGGCCTCGCCGACGGTGCCGATCGACACCGTCTGGCCGTTCAGGTTGATCTTGAAAATGGCGCGCAGCGGCGTGTCGGAAGCCGCGGCGTCGCCGGCGACAACAGTCATGACGGCGATGGTGAACGCCGTGACGCAGTGAGGCCTTCCTTGAGGCTCGGTACCACGACGAGGCGCTTGACCTCACCGCTGGTGTAGGCCGCAAGGAACCTGTCATAGTCCTTGATCGAGACGCAGCCGTTGGAATCGCCGTTGGGGCCGAGCAGATAGCTGTGCACCAGCAGGCCATTGCGGCCATGCATTTCATTTTCGCCCACCGGCGTCATGCGCAGCGCGGCGACACCATGAAACAGCTTTTCACGCGGCTTGAGGTCATAGACGTTCGGCGGCGTCGCCCCGACCATGCGCTGGTCGACATGCGCCGGATTGTCCATCAGGCCGCCGAGACCGGAATGCGCCTCAAGCTTGGTGCCACCAGGCAAATAGACCATGCGGGCGGAAATGTCATAGACGGCGGTCTGCCCGTCGTAGCCCAGCGCCGCCAGATCCTTTCGCTCGCCCAGCAGGCCATCGCCGGGGGTCAGCGACGCCAGCGAGAAGCGCATCGGCACCAGATCAGCGATCTTCTCGAACATCGAGCGATTATCCGACGACGCCGTTGGCTGATCGCTCTTCGCGGACTGAAGATTGGCCAGGACCGGCCGGGCTCTCGGCAGCGGAATGGCCGCCTCGGCGGTCGGGGTGGGCGGCGCGGGTTGGACGCTCGGCTCCTCCTCGCGCGGCGGTCCGCCCAATGAGGCCTCGATGTGCCCGAACTCGGCGTCGAAATTCTTGCGTGGCGCCGGACGCCAGGGAATGTGCGCGACCAGCGAGCGGCGTAGCGAGCCCGGGCCGAAGCGCTCCTCGAAGGAAGTCGTGTCGCTGACTTTCGC
>Ga0308175_100004229_pt1 | contig 10061 bp, 7 predicted proteins | sample PhyCR1_3_FD_203893 | JGI IMG/M metagenome (GOLD analysis project Ga0308175, IMG submission 203893) | Soil microbial communities from UC Gill Tract Community Farm, Albany, California, United States - DLSLS.C.R1 | ecosystem: Environmental > Terrestrial > Soil > Agricultural land | place: USA...
AAGGACAGTTTTATGCTTATGGAAAAGTGACGGAATGCCGTCTACAAAGGAGTATCTTATGCAAGAACAAAGATATTTAACTGTGAATGCTTTAACCAAATACATAAAAAGAAAATTTGATGCCGATCCCCATTTACGTGAGGTTCATGTAAGGGGGGAAATTTCAAATTTTAAACAGCATTCTAGCGGACATATGTATTTTACGTTGAAGGATGAAAAAGCCAGGATATTAGCCGTGATGTTTTCCGGTCAATCGCGATATATGAAATTCACACCTGAAAACGGGATGAAGGTAATCGTAAAGGGCGATGTCACTGTATATGAACCAAGTGGCCAATATCAAATATATATTAAAGAAATGCAGCCTGATGGTATCGGTGAATTATTCTTAGCCTATGAACAGTTAAAACAAAGGCTCGAAGCGGAGGGATTATTTGCTCCCGAAGCGAAAAAGACCATACCTATGTACCCGAGGACAGTTGGTGTTATCACCTCACCTACAGGGGCGGCCATTAGGGATATTATTACCACGATTAAAAGGCGTTATCCCATTGCAAATATCCTCGTCTTCCCGGCACTGGTTCAAGGGGATAATGCAGCGCCATCCATTGTCAAAGCGATTGATAAAGCGAATAAACAAAGCAACATTGACGTTCTGATTGTCGGACGGGGGGGAGGTTCCATTGAAGAGCTATGGGCATTTAATGAGGAGTCTACAGCGCGTGCTATTTTTGCTTCAAGAATTCCAATTATATCGGCGGTCGGCCATGAAACCGATTTTACGATTGCTGATTTTGTAGCGGACCTGCGTGCTCCAACGCCAACGGGTGCTGCCGAGTTAGCCGTCCCTCATGTGGAAGAGCTAGTAGATAGGATTCTGCAACGGCAAACCCGGCTTCTGCGTGCGATGAATGGAAAGTTTCAGTTTGATAAAGAACGTTTAAATCGTGTGCAAAGATCGTACGCTTTCCGTTACCCTCAAAGACTTTATGAACAAAAGCTGGAGCAGGTGGATAAATTAACAGAGCAGCTTGCACGGGGGACATCACGCTTGTCCACATTGAAAAAAGGGCATTATGAAATCCTTTATAGCCGGCTTCAGCGTAATCACCCTTACGAAGCAATGGGTGTTGCAAAAAAACGATTGGATCGGGCGCAAAAAGATATTAACCGTTCTATGCTGCAAATAGTTGCAAAAAAACAAACGGATTTTGATAAAGTGATCTCGACATTAAGGGCATTAAGCCCATTGAAAATAATGGAACGGGGCTATAGTTTAGCCTATTCGGAAGATGACCGTCTCGTAAAAAGTGTCCATCAGGTTAAGGTAGACGAACAAATTAAAATACAATTATCGGATGGCAGCCTTTTCTGTAATGTTGAGACAATTAAGGAGCGGGAAAACCATGAAGAATGAAAATACACTTACCTTTGAAGAGGCAATGGCAATGCTTGAAGAAATAGTGGATAAGCTCGAGGAAGGCGATGTTCCTTTAGAAAAGGCTATTGTTTTTTATAAAGAAGGTATGGAGCTTTCAAAGCTATGTCATGATAAATTGAAAAGTGTGGAAGAACAACTTACACAAATCATTACGGAGGACGGACGTAAGGAGAATTTTACAATTGCCGAGGAGGAATAAACTTGGAAACCGGGTTATTAGATGCATTTGCACAGGAATATAAACTTCTGCTTGACTCTAAGCTTCGAAAACTGGTTGAAAAGCTTGAGGCTCCCTCCAGTATTAAGGAATCTATGATTTATTCACTTGAAGCAGGCGGTAAAAGAATCCGCCCACTCTTATTATTCGCAACTATAGATTCTTTCGGAATAGATCCCCAAAAGGGATTGTACGCTGCTTGTGCAATCGAAATGATACATACTTATTCCCTTATCCATGATGACTTACCAAGCATGGATAATGATGATTTACGGAGAGGAAAGCCGACCAATCATAAAGTCTTTGGGGATGCCATTGCGATTTTAGCAGGGGATGCCTTATTAACCTATAGTTTTGAGATACTTAGTAGGACTCCAAAGGAATTCGCTTCTGCCGATACAAAACTGAAGTTAGTCATTGAAATGGCAAAAGCAGCCGGAACAGAAGGCATGGTCGGTGGACAGGTTGCTGATATGGAAGGTGAAGGAAAATCACTTACCCTTGAGGAACTTGAGTATATACATATTCATAAAACCGGAAAGCTGCTTCGATTCAGCGTACTAGCAGGGGCTATTTTGTCAGGGGCAACCCAAAGCCAATTACAGTACCTATCTGGTTTTGCACATCACCTTGGACTTGCTTTTCAAATACAGGATGATATTTTAGATTTGGTTGGCAATCAGGAAGTCATCGGTAAGCCGGTTGGAAGTGACACAGCAAACCATAAAAGTACCTACCCTCAGCTATTATCATTAGAAGGTGCAAGAGCTTCCTTGCAAAAACAGATCATGCTGTCGAAGGAGCATTTGACGAAGACATGTTTAAATACAAATCTGCTTAATGAAATAACGGACTTAATTGCTTCAAGGGATCACTAAGTGTGTTTGAGGCATTGAATGAAGTGTGCTATAATTATTTTCAATGTAGAGAACGTTGGTAAAAAGCCGTTATCACTAATTGTGTTAGCGGCTATTTTTTAAAAGAATGGCTCAAGTGCTGCTTAGCGGCGAAAGCCCTAATTCTATGCTTGAAGCTAGACAGTTTTCGCATTTGAAAGAAAATGTATGAAAGTGAGTGGTCCAAAAATGGATTTATTATCAATAAAGGACCCATCCTTTTTAAAAGGGATGTCGAATAAACAGTTAGAAGCTTTAAGTCAGGACATACGGCAATTCTTAATTGAGAAGTTGTCTGTGACTGGAGGCCATATTGGACCGAATTTAGGCGTAGTGGAATTAACCATTGCTTTACATAAATGTTTTGATAGTCCAAAAGATAAAATCATTTGGGATGTAGGCCATCAATCTTACGTTCATAAAATCTTAACTGGAAGAGCCAGTGAATTTGATACTCTACGACAATTTAAAGGGCTGTGCGGGTTCCCGAAGAGAATCGAGAGCGAGCATGATGTTTGGGAGACGGGACATAGCTCCACATCGCTTTCAGCGGCCATGGGAATGGCGATTGCCAGAGATTTAAAAAAGGAGAAATCCTTTGTGGTCCCAGTGATTGGCGATGGGGCATTAACTGGCGGGATGGCATTGGAGGCATTGAATCACATCGGTCATGAGAAAAAAGATATGATTGTCATCTTAAATGACAATGAAATGTCAATCGCTCCGAATGTGGGTGCACTTCATAATATCCTTGGCCAGTTGCGGACGGCTGGTAAGTACCAATGGGTAAAAGATGAACTGGAAGTATTATTGAAAAAAGTACCGGCAGTCGGTGGAAAACTTGCTGCTACCGCTGAACGAGTGAAGGATAGTTTAAAATATTTATTTGTTTCAGGAATGTTCTTTGAGGAACTCGGCTTTACCTATCTTGGGCCGATAGATGGACATAATTTTGAAAATTTATTTGAAAACCTAAGCTATGCTAAAAAGACAGAGGGTCCTGTCCTGCTACATGTCATCACGAAAAAAGGGAAAGGCTATAAGCCCGCAGAAAGTGATAAAATAGGTAACTGGCATGGGACTGGTCCATATAAAATGGATACAGGCGCCTTTGTTAAACCAGCCAAAAAGCAGCCCCCTGCCTGGAGCAGCCTTGTAAGTGAAACAGTTCGTAAGCTTGCTAGAACGGATGAGCGAATTGTTGCCATAACTCCTGCTATGCCAGTTGGTTCTAAGCTTGAAGGCTTTGCTAGTGAATTCCCTGACCGCATGTACGATGTCGGTATTGCCGAGCAACACGCTACAACAGTGGCAGCCGGTTTAGCTGCGGCAAAAATGAAGCCATTTTTAGCCATCTATTCAACCTTTTTACAACGAGCTTATGATCAGGTGGTTCATGATGTATGCCGTCAAAATTTGAATGTTTTTATTGGTATCGATCGTGCTGGTCTAGTTGGGGCCGATGGGGAAACCCATCAAGGTGTATTCGATATTGCTTTCTTAAGGCATATCCCTAATATGGTGTTAATGATGCCTAAAGATGAAAATGAAGGGCAGCATATGGTTTATACTGCCCTAAACTATGATGATGGTCCAATTGCCATGAGATTTCCACGTGGAAACGGCTTAGGGGTTCCGATGGATGAAAAGTTTCATGAAATCCCCATCGGTACATGGGAAGTCTTAAAAGAAGGCAGTGACGCAGCGATTTTAACTTTTGGAACCACTATCCCGATGGCCATGGATGCGGCTTTAACTCTTGAAGAACAAGGCATTTCTGTAAGGGTTATTAATGCAAGGTTCATTAAACCACTCGATGGAAAAATGCTGACTAATTTGTTGGAAGAAAACATACCTCTTCTTACGATTGAGGAAGCTATACTTCAAGGCGGCTTTGGTAGTTCTGTACTTGAATATGCCCAGACAAATAGATTTTATCATGCTCCTATTGATAGAATCGGTATACCTGACCAGTTTATCGAACATGGCGATGTTAACTGTCTCCTTGAAGAAATTGGGTTAACGAAAGATGAGGTAATTAAAAGGGTTTCTATTCTAGCAAGCAAAACACAGCAAAGGGTATAAATATGAAAAATAAAGAACGTATAGATGTTTTACTTGTGGAGCGAGGGTTGATTGAGACTCGCGAAAAAGCAAAAAGAGCAATTATGGCGGGATTGGTTTATACAAATGAAGAGCGGTTAGATAAACCAGGAGAAAAAGTAAAAGTGGATCTTCCACTGACCATAAAGGGAAATATGCTTCCGTATGTAAGTCGTGGAGGGTTAAAGCTTGAAAAGGCTCTAAAGGTTTTTGATGTGAGTGTATCAAATAAAGTGTTATTAGATATTGGTGCCTCAACCGGTGGATTCACTGATTGTGCCCTGCAAAATGGGGCTAAAATGTCCTACGCACTAGATGTGGGTTACAATCAGTTGGCATGGAAGCTAAGGCAGGATGAACGTGTGGTAGTGATGGAAAGGACCAATTTCCGTTATGTTACACCAGCTGATCTTAATGGGGAAATGCCGGGTTTTGCAACGATTGATGTATCATTTATTTCTCTCACTTTAATCTTGCCGGTGCTCAAAACACTACTCCTACCCGGAAGTGATATAATAGCACTTGTTAAGCCTCAATTTGAGGCCGGCCGCGAACAGGTTGGTAAAAAGGGTATTATCAGGGACGCAAAAGTCCATCTGCAGGTGATTGAAAAAATCATACACTTTTCCCTTAAAGAGGGTTATGTAGTAACCAACTTGTCCTATTCCCCTATAACAGGAGGGGATGGAAATATAGAATTTTTACTCCATTTAAGATGGGAAGGTACTCAGGAAACAGGATTGAATCAATTGCCAGTACAACCCGCTGACGTAGTGGATGCATCACATAAGGAATTCCAATCAAATCATGTTGAAGGATAGGCACTTAGCCTATCCTTTTGTATGCGAGTGTATTTTTATTAATAAAAAATGTACATTCTTGAAAAAATGGGCTAACATATGGGTAGATACGTTAGTAAAGTACTTACTACTTGGTTAGTCCTGGAATAAGAGGTGAAAACATGAATAAAGGTCAACGACATATAAAAATAAGAGAAATAATAGCTAGTAACGATATTGAGACGCAGGATGAGCTGGTAGATGAATTAAAAAGTGCAGGCTACAATGTAACTCAGGCAACCGTGTCACGAGATATTAAGGAGCTGCATCTTGTGAAAGTCCCATTAACTGACGGCAGATATAAATACAGTCTTCCTGCGGACCAACGATTTAATCCACTTCAAAAACTAAAAAGAGCACTCATTGATGCGTTTGTAAGAATTGATTCTGCAGGGCATCTATTAGTTATGAAATGCTTGCCTGGTAATGCCATGGCAATCGGTGCTCTAATTGACAATTTGGATTGGGATGAGATATTAGGAACAATTTGTGGAGATGATACCATGTTAATAATTTGTCGTACACCTGAAGACACTGTCACCATCACAAATCGGTTCCTTGATATGCTTTAAAATGGGGGAGTTTGTTTTGTTAGCAGAACTATCAATAAAAAATTTTGCTATAATTGAAGCTTTATCCATTTCCTTCGAGAAGGGTCTAACAGTCTTAACGGGGGAAACCGGAGCGGGGAAATCCATTATTATAGATGCCATCCATTTACTTGTTGGAGGCAGAGGGTCGGCTGAATTTGTTCGCCATGGGGAAGATAAGGCGGAAATAGAGGGATTATTTCAAATAGATGACCCTAATCACCCGGTTATCGGGAAAACGATGGAGTTTGGAATAGAGATTGAAGAAGGAATGGTTGTGGTAAGACGAGAAATTTCGCGAACCGGTAAAAGTGTCTGCAGGATTAACGGAAAACTAGTGACCATCTCTATCCTTCGAGAAGTTGGCTCAACACTTGTCGATATTCATGGCCAGCATGAACATCAGGAATTGATGGACGAAACACGACACCTCCCCTTGCTCAATCAATTCGGCGGCGAAGAACTATTCCATTCACTGGTTGAATATAGCCAAGTCTTCCATCGGTATGAACACATCTTACATAAGTTGAAATCCTTAACAGAAAATGATCAAAAAACCGCCCATCGACTTGATTTAATTCAATTTCAATTGGACGAAATCCAAAAGGCGGATTTAAAACCATTTGAGGATGAGGAGCTGTTTGAGGAAAAACGAAAATTAGGGAATTTTGAAAGAATTTTTGAAGCGATTCAATCGGCATATAATGCTTTACAAGGCGAGCAAAAAGGGCTGGATTGGGTTGGTATGGTCATGGGGAATCTTGAAGATGCAGCAGCGCTCGATTCGGCCTATCAAGACATATTTGATTCAGTTTCGAGCAGCTTTTATCAGCTGGAAGAGGCAGTGCGTTCATTACGGAATGAGATGGATGTATTAGAGTATGACCCACAAAGGTTAAATGAAATAGAAGATCGACTAAATGAAATTAATCAGCTTAAACGTAAATACGGGAAAACCATTGATGAAATAGTCGAATACGCAGCCAAGATAGAAGAAGAAATTGAAACGTTACAGAATAAAGAGACCCATATAGAAGAATTGGAAAAGGAATTATCCTCGATTAAAAAAGACTTAGCTCTCGAGGCAAAACAATTGACGGAGCTGCGTCATAAATGGGCAAATAAACTAACGAAATTAATTCACAAAGAACTGAAAGAACTCTATATGGCGAAAACTGTTTTTGAAATACGGATTGACTCTGATATGAACCATTACTCAAAAAATGGTGTTGACCATGTGGAGTTCTATATCTCAACAAATCCAGGAGAACCATTAAAACCTCTTTCAAAGGTGGCATCTGGAGGAGAATTATCCAGGATTATGCTGGCATTAAAGAGTATTTTTTCTAAACATCAAGGTGTGACATCAATTATCTTTGATGAAGTTGATACCGGTGTAAGTGGAAGGGTGGCACAATCCATTGCTGAAAAAATTTATAAGGTTGCTTCGGGTTCGCAAGTTTTGTGTATATCCCACTTACCTCAAGTAGCTGCAATGGCTGATACACACCTCTTTATTGCCAAAATTATTAAGGGCGGCAGAACCAAAACTTCGGTTACACCGCTAACTAAAGAGGATAAAATTAAAGAAATTGGACGCATGATTTCAGGTGTAGAAATCACCGATTTAACAAAGAAACATGCCGAAGAATTGTTACAATTAGCAGTAAAAACTAAAAATATTTGAAATGCTATCCATATTGGGTAGCTTTTTTATGTGGAACTAAGTTATAAATGCTTGTCAAGGAGGCAAAATTAAAGGTGTAGCCATTTTTAGAGAAGTGAAAAGAAGCGAGGAGAGTGAACAGTTTGAAGATAGAAATAATTAGAAAAATCATTGGTGGAATTCTCCTTGTTTCATTGATCAGCCTTATATTTTTTCAGCCTATACAACAATACCTTGCTATACCAAAGTTAATCACAGTATTTGAAGGACAGGATTACACATTCCAAAAGGCTGCCCCGGTAACAGCCGCCTTGGCTTCTCATAATTCGAATATTACGCTTAATCAGGAAAAACATGCAGTGTCCATTAGAGCAAATGAAAATGGCAAAAATGAAATGCTGTTAGAATACGCTGGAATCCCAATTAAAAAGGTCGATGTACATGTTCTAAAAGATTTTCGTGTTCTGCCTGGCGGCCAATCCATAGGAGTAAAGTTAAATACTGTGGGCGTTTTAGTTGTAGGCCATCATTTAATTAACACAGAAAGTGGTAAAAAGTCGCCCGGCGAACTCGCAGGGATTAAGATTGGTGATATCATAACAGAAATAAATGGTAATAAAATTGAAAAAATGACGGATGTAGCACCATTTGTTCAATCAGCAGGTCAAGATGGAAAGCCCCTGGATATAGTGATAAGCAGGGAAACTGGAAAAGTTAAAACAGAGCTAACCCCTCTTAAGGACAAAGGGGAAAATATCTATAAGCTTGGATTATATATTAGGGATTCTGCAGCAGGTATCGGGACCATGACCTTTATCCACCCTCAATCTAAAAAGTATGGTGCCCTGGGCCATGTGATTTCAGACATGGATACAAAAAAGCCAATTGTAGTAGAAGATGGTCAAATTGTTCGTTCCACAGTAACATCGATTGAAAAAGGAAGTAATGGCGATCCTGGCGAGAAGCTGGCACGTTTTTCCTCAGATCGTGAAATCATTGGAAATATCAATAAGAACAGCCCGTTTGGAATTTTTGGAAAGCTAAATAGAGACATGAAAAATGGCGTCATGGATAAACCACTGCCAATTGCCTTATCGGATCAAGTGAAAGAAGGACCAGCAAAAATTTTAACAGTGGTTAATGATGATCAAGTGGAAGAATTTGATATAGAAATTGTCAGCACAATCCCGCAAAAGTTTCCAGCTACAAAAGGCATGGTCATTAAAGTGACTGATCCTAAGCTCCTTGAAAAAACAGGAGGAATCGTTCAAGGGATGAGTGGCAGCCCTATTATTCAAAATGGAAAGCTCGTTGGGGCAGTTACCCATGTTTTTGTTAATGATCCTACCTCAGGTTATGGGGTTCATATTGAATGGATGCTAAATGAAGCTGGAATTAATATATACGAAACACCTAAGAATAAGGCCAGCTAAAAAGAAAAGCGGAAGACCGTTTTAGTGAAGTCAATTAGCCTTTTAGAGCAAAATAGGATAATTTACCTATTTTGCTTTCTTTTTTGAATGTTTTTTTCGACAAAAGAAAGTAATAAATTGGAAATTATGCGATTTTAGTCGAAAAAGGGAGATAAACAGAGAAAAGATGAGATTTTATCACTATTTTAAGAAATATTAAAAAAATCAAAGGAATTTTTGTTGCATTGTCGAATTTCTAATTTAGAATAGAAATAAGGGATATCAGATAATGAGAGCATTAAGATAAAATAGAGCTAGGGATCTGAATGAGGAGGAACTGGAATTGAAGAAGATAAAAGTTTGTGTAGTTGATGATAATAGGGAACTAGTTGGATTATTAGAGGACTATATTTCGTCCCAAGAAGATATGGAAGTTGTTGGAATAGCCCATAATGGTCAAGAGTGCTTAGACCTATTGGCAACAACTGACCCAGAAGTGTTAGTATTGGATATTATCATGCCGCACCTTGATGGATTGGCCGTGCTGGAGCGATTACGTGAGCTAAAGAAAGGGGTTCTTCCGAATGTCATTATGCTTACTGCATTTGGTCAAGAGGATGTGACCAAAAAGGCAGTCGAGTTAGGTGCTTCTTATTTTATTTTGAAGCCATTTGATATGGAGAACCTTGGAAATCATATCAGACAGGTTAGTGGTAATGCGAATACCTTTACCCGTAAGTCACCAACTACAAGCTACCGTAGCCATTCAGAACAAAAACCCAAGAATTTAGATGCAAGTATTACCAGCATAATTCATGAAATTGGTGTTCCGGCACATATTAAAGGATACTTATACTTACGTGAAGCCATTTCCATGGTATATAACGATATAGAACT
>Ga0308175_100004230_pt1 | contig 10059 bp, 8 predicted proteins | sample PhyCR1_3_FD_203893 | JGI IMG/M metagenome (GOLD analysis project Ga0308175, IMG submission 203893) | Soil microbial communities from UC Gill Tract Community Farm, Albany, California, United States - DLSLS.C.R1 | ecosystem: Environmental > Terrestrial > Soil > Agricultural land | place: USA...
ACCCGAGCACCGATGCCGCGAGCGTGAGACAGTGCGCCGCCGTGAACGAGGTGATGATCGCGACGAGGGGCCGGGCGCGCCGAAAGGGAATCACGAGGCAGAAGACGAACAGCAGATGATCGATGCCGTCCAGAATGTGATGAAAGCCGAGCGAGACGAATCGCAGCGCCGCCTGGTGCCACCGTGGATCGAGGCGAACGAGACCCGGATCGCCGACGTACTCGTAGGCGCGCTCGGCGCCGTTAGGCGCGACGTAGCGCAGCACGGTCGTCGTGCGAACGCCAAGCCGTGCCAGCGCCGGGTCGACGGAGAAGCGCGACGCCGGTGACGCGATCGGATACTCGATGGCGACGTCGAGAAGGGCCTGCTTCCAGACGAGCGCGGTCGTTGTATCGCGCGGTGCGCGCAGGATGTGAGCGAGCGCCGAATCGTAGCTGGCGAAGGACCGGTCGGAGGGAAGAGAGATCCGCGCCGCGACGATCCGGGCATCGGTCAACGGCCGGTCTTCCTCGTAGAGGGACAGCGATCCCGCGATCCAAACGCGCGCTGCCTGGCGCAGCAGCGGTTCGCTGCGCTCGATGTCGAGATACCCGGGGCCGCGCAGCGGGAAGTCGAAGTCGCGCATCGACTCCAGCGGCACCCGCAGCAGCAACCGCAGACGCCCCGGCTCGGGCTTCACGAACGCGAGCACCGTGACACGCGACGGAATCTCGTGCGCGGCGACCGGCGACCACGTCGCGAAGAGCCCCAGCGCAATGAGCGCGACGGAGGCTGGACGCATGCAGCGCTTGAGAGGTAGAATCACGCGGTTCGGAGTTCTCGTGCCCGCGAGTATATGCGCGGTCACGTGATGCGTCCATTCCCACCGGAGCTCGAATGAGACGACGAAATCTCGTCCTGGCTGGCCTGCTGGTGTCTTCGATCCTCGCCCTCGCCGCCGGCCAGGCCGCGCTCCAGGGCGCGACGCGCCTCGCTGCCGAAGCTCCGCGCTTCGAGGTCGATCCAATGTGGCCCAAGCCGCTCCCCAATCACTGGATTCTTGGCTCGGTGATCGGCGTCGGCATCGACTCGAAAGACCACGTCTTCATCATCCACCGCGGTGACTCCACCCTCAACCAGCGAACCGAGGCCGGCTCGGCCGCCAACCCACCGCTGGGCGAGTGCTGCGCCGCCGCGCCGCCGATCGTGGAGTTCGATCCCGAGGGGAATCTCGTCAAGGCGTGGGGCGGCCCAGGCGAGGGTTACGTGTGGCCGGAATCGAACCACGGCGTCTCGATCGACGACAAGGACAACGTCTGGATCGGCGGCAACGGACGCAGTGATTCACACATTCTCAAGTTCACCCACGACGGCAAGTTCCTGATGCAGATCGGGACACCGAAGCAGGCCGTCAACAGCAACGCGCTCGATCACTTCGGCCGCGTCGCCAAGATCTCCTTCGACCCCAAGGCGAACGAGGCGTACGTCGCCGACGGCTACGGCAACAAGCGCGCGGTGGTGCTCGACATGACCACCGGCGCGATCAAGCGCTTCTGGGGCGCCTATGGCAATACGCCGAAGGACACGAACATGGGTCCGTATAACCCGGACGCTCCGCCGGCTCCGCAATTCCGGAATCCCGTCCACTGCGCCGAGCCGACAAATGATGGCCTCGTGTACGTGTGCGATCGTGTGAACGACCGGATTCAGGTCTTCCGGAAGGACGGCAAGTTCGTGAAGGAGCAGCGCGTCTTCCCGCGCACGCGTGGCGACGGTTCGGTCTGGGACATCGCCTTCTCTCGCGATCCGCAGCAGAAGTACATCTTCCTGGCCGATGGTCGCAACGAGCGCGTCTACGTGATGGATCGGCAATCACTGGAAATTCTGACGATGTTCGGCGATGGCGGCCGCCAGCCGGGGCAGTTCTTCGCCGTTCACAGCATCGCCACGGATTCCAAGGGCAACATCTACACGACGGAGACGTACGAGGGGAAGCGAATCCAGAAATTCGTATACAAGGGCCTCGGCCCGGTAACGCGGCTGAACCAGGGCGTGATTTGGCCGAGCCGATAGAACAACTGCGGCCCACCATGACATATGAGCGGCTCCGTCGTCCAGAAGTAGAACGATCTCGGAGCCGTCATGCAATTGATGCGGGAGCGGGACGTCCCCGCCAACGAGCACGATCGCGTCTTCTTGTACTCGCGTACCAACGTTGCCGTTGTGTACGCGCTGCTTTTCGCGGGATCGATCGCGCTGTTCGTGGTCGGGGTTCGCCACCGACTCGTTCCGCTTCAGCTCCTCGCGCTGGTCTACGCCGCGCTGCTGTATCTCTCGAAGCGATTCCTCGTTGCCCGATTTCGTCCGTCCAACTGGCTGGTGCGGGCGACCGAGAGCGGCGTGTACGTGAAGTTCCGCTCGTACCTCAACTATCAATTCGACCCCGACAATGTCACGGTCGTCTTCGTTCCGTATCGCGAGATCGCGACGGGACGAGTCGTTCGTGAGACGATCGAGCGCCTCGATCTGTCGATGCGACTCGATGGCTCGAGAAACGGCAGGCATCGCTCTTACCAGCGGCGGACGGTCGCGGAGCTCGAGTTGATCGGCGACACCAACCTGCTGGCCGCGGCACTTCTCGAGGAGAATGCTCGCCAGGCACCGCGCGAGAAGCGGTGGTACGGCAGCACCAGCACGCGCGCCAACCACCACCCAGTCACCCTCGAAGGTGCAGCCCGACTCCGGATCGTCTGGGACTGCGTGCCCAGCATCAAGAGGTTCTTCGTTCTTCTTGCGTCGAAGGTGAAGATCGAACCAATCGCGTCCCGCGGATGGAGCGCCGAGTCGGTCCAGGAGCTGGATCGACCCGGCTTCGAGCGACGGATCGGCGAGCTCGCGCGATCGGGGAAGATGCGCGAAGCACGATTGGAGACGCGACTGCACTTCGCGTACGATGACGAACAGACGGAGCGCTTCATCGAGCGACTTCTGCGCGATGCGAGTCCGACCGCTTTGCCGAAGCGCAATACGGCCTGAGCGATTGTCGTTAGGCTCGCGTCGTCTCGCGAGCGCACAGCCCCCGCTTTCACACTTCCATGACGGGCCCAGCGAGCCCGGCGGCGAGGCATGTACCATGCGTGAAGGAGGTATGTTCGTGACTGCCGGGCCTTATTCGGCAATCGCCAGCAGGAACCATTCAAGCGCGATCACAACCGCAATGAGTGCCCCATACGCAGAGGCCGACGTCAGCGCCTCGGCTCGAGTCAGTACCGGCGTGGAGGGACTCGACGCCATCCTTGGCGGCGGGCTGCCTCCCAGGCATCTCTACCTTCTCGAGGGAACGCCAGGCACCGGTAAGACCACCCTGGCCCTCCAATTCCTGCTCGCCGGCGCCGCCAGGGGCCAACGAGGGGTGTACGTCACACTCTCGGAGACGCGACTCGAGCTCAACGAGGTTGCCACGTCTCACGGCTGGTCGCTCGACAACATCGAGATCATCGAGCTCTCGCCGGACGACGGGGCCGCGGCCGATGAGATGTATACCGTCTTTCATCCTGCCGAGCTCGAGCTGCAAGAGACGATGTCGGCCGTCCTCGGGGCGATCGATCGCAGCAAGCCATCGCTCGTGGTCCTCGACTCGCTCTCCGAGATGCGTCTCCTCGCCCGCGATCCCCTCCGCTTCCGGCGTCAGATCCTGGCCCTGAAGCATTTCTTCGCTGGGCGCGCCAGCACCGTCCTCCTGCTCGACGATAAGAGCGGCGGCGAGGGCGATCTGCAGCTCCACAGCCTCGCTCATGGCGTGATCGTCCTCGAGCATGTCGCGCTGGAGTACGGTGCCGAACGACGACGGCTCCAGGTGACCAAGCTGCGTGGTCTCCGGTTCTGGGGTGGCTACCACGACTTTCGGATTCGGACCGGCGGCGTTGTCGTCTATCCGCGTGTGGGGCCAGGCAAGAGTGACGGCGAGCCCGAAGTCCGGATGCTCGCCAGTGGCTCGGCGCCGCTCGACCGACTGCTGAGCGGGGGCCTGCAGGAAGGTTCGAGTCTGCTCATCATGGGCCCTGCCGGTACCGGCAAATCCGTTCTGTCGACGCAATACGCCTGTGCCGCCACCGAGCGCGGCGAGCGCGTTCGCTTCTATCTCTTCGACGAGCGCCTCAACAGCTTCCTCCTCCGCAACCAGAGCCTGGGGATCGATCTCGACGAGGCGGTACGGGATGGTCGCCTCTGTCTCCGCCAGATCGAGCCAACGGAGATGTCACCCGGCGAGTTCGCGAACGACGTGGCGCGCGCCATCGAGGAAGACGACGTGCGCATGATCGTCATCGACTCCATCAACGGGTATATGAAGTCGATGCCGGAGGAGAGTCTCCTGCCGATCCAGGTGCACGAGTTGCTCAGCTTTCTCTCCAACCGCCGCGTCACCTGCATCATGACCCTCGTGCAGCAGGGGGTGTTCGGCAATCCCGTAGACGAGGCGGCGGAGATCAGCTACCTCGCGGACACGGTGCTCCTGCTCCGCTACTTCGAGGTGCTCGGGTCCGTGCGGCAGGCGCTCTCGGTCGTAAAGAAACGCAGTGGGAATCACGAGCGCACGATTCGCGAGTGTCGCGTGACGCGCGGTGGCCTCTCGGTCGGCGAGCCGCTCACCGAGTTCCAGGGCGTGCTCACCGGTGTGCCGCACTACGTGGGCGGCGTCGAGCCCCTGATGCATAACGATTCGGACGGTCGGGCGCGGAAATCGGCCGACATGCAGCGGTGAGCGCATCGCGGTCGGTCGAGGCCGAGCGTGAGGCGCAGGGGGACGCGGCCGGCATCGCTCTCGTGATGCCGAGCGGCACCGACGCGCTCATCACCGGCCGCATTCTTGGCAAGGCGGGATTCGCCACGCATGTGTACGGCGACATCGGTGCGGCTTGCGCCGCGCTCGGCGCACAGATGGAGACGCTGATCATCACCGAGGAGGCGCTGACCAAAGAAGCCCGCGCCGTGCTCGTCGAGTGCCTGGCTCGGCAGCCCGCATGGTCGGACGTGCCGGTGGTCGTCCTGTCAGGGAGTCGAGGGCCGTCGGACGCGCTCAGCCCGCAGCTCGAGGAGCTGACGACGAACGCGAACGTCACCATCCTCGAGCGGCCCGTGCGTATCGCGACCCTCGTGACGACCGTGCGAGCAGCGCGGCGGGCGCGACGCCGGCAGCTCGAGGTCCGTCAGCACCTCGAGGAGCGCCGGGCCACGGAGGAGACGCTGCGGGAGAGCGAGCGGCGGCTGCGCCTCGCCCGCGAGCAGGCCGAGGAGGCCAACCGCGCCAAGACCGAGTTTCTCGCCGTCATGAGCCACGAGCTGCGCACGCCGCTCAACGCCATCGGCGGCTACGCGCAGCTTCTCGCGTTAGGCATCCGCGGTCCGCTCACTGAGGAACAGCGTCGGGATCTCGAGCGGATCGATCGGAGCCAGCGTCACCTCCTGTCGCTCATCAACGACATTCTCAACTTTGCAAAGCTCGAGGCAGGCCGCGTCGACTTCGAGATCGAGCCGGTGGAGCTGCGCGGCGTGCTCGAGAGCCTCGAGGCGCTCGTCATGCCGCTCCTCCGCGCCAAGGACATTCGCTACGACGACCGTGGCCGCGCCTGCGACGCGGTCGCTCTCGCCGATGAGGAGAAGGTCCGTCAGATCCTCCTCAACCTCCTCTCCAACGCGATCAAATTCACCGCCGCCGGCGGCGCGATCCAGATCGATTGTGGCGGCGACGCGGCGACGGTTCGCGTTGCCGTGAGCGACAGCGGCATCGGTATCGCCGCCGAGAAGTTGGGCGCGATCTTCGAGCCGTTTGTGCAGCTCGAGCGAAAGCTCGCGTCCACGCACGAGGGGACGGGCCTTGGCCTCTCCATCAGTCGCAATCTTGCGCGGGCGATGGGCGGCGACCTCGCCGTCGAAAGCTCTCCCGGACACGGCGCGCGCTTTACACTCTCACTTCCGCGCGCGGATGCCGCGCGGACCGCGGCAGCAGGGACCCGCGAGCCGCAGACGGCAGGCCGCGACGCACACTAGCGCGGTCCCTCTGGCCGTCAGCCACGACTCCCGTTAGAGTCACTCGCAGCAAGCCGTCGTGCGCCTGTAGCTCAATTGGATAGAGCAGCTGACTTCGGATCAGCAGGTTGGAGGTTCGAGCCCTTCCAGGCGCGTCTCGTCCGCGCTCGTCGGAATCCCCCGAGGGTCAGCCGAGGCGGATCACGGTCCCCGTGGCGGCGGAGCGCCGCGCGGCCTCGATGATCTGGAGGCCGGCAAGGGCGTCTTCAGGGTCTACCGGCATCGGACCGCCGTCGCGGAGCGCCCGGGCGACGCCGGCGTAGAACGCGGGGTAATCGCCACGGGCTGTCGGCACCGGCCGCGCGTCGTCGCCCACGCCTAACGAGCCCCAGCGCTCCGGCGGCTCGACGCCCCATCCGGGCTGGTCGGGGCGCTCTCCCCGTCGCAGGGCTTCTTCCTGCACGTCGAGTCCATGTTTCACGTACGCGCCGCGACTCCCGAGCACGCGCAGGCGGACGAGCGTCTGCGCGGCAACGGCGCTCATCCCGAGGTGCGAGCGCGCGCCCGACGCATGCGCCAACGCGAGAAAGCTGTCGTCGTCGGCTTCGACGCCGTCGCGCCGCCGATCCAGCTCCGCGTACACCGACGTCACGGGCCCGAGGAGCACCAGCGCCTGATCGATGAGATGGCTGCCGAGGTCGTAGAGGATGCCGCCCGCTTCCGCCGGATCGCCACGCTCACGCCAGTTGCCCTTGGGCGTCGGCCGCCACCGGTCGAAGCGCGACTCGAAGCGGAACACCGCGCCTAACGACTCGGCCGCGACGAGCTGGCGCAGCGTGATGAAGTCGCCGTCCCAGCGCCGGTTGTGATAGACGCTCAGTGGCAGGCTACGACGGCGCGCCTCCTGGATGAGCGCTTCGCCTTCCGCGGCCGTCGGCGCGAACGGCTTGTCGATTACGACGGCGAGGCCCGCCTCGAGCGCGGCGCGCGCGAGAGGAACGTGCGTCCGATTCGGCGTTGCCACGACGACGAGATCGAGCTCGCCGGCCTCCCGCCACAGCGCGTCAACGTCGTCGACGAGCCGAGCCTGCGGATGCTCGTGCGCGGCGCGCGCACGTCGCTCCGGATCGCGCGTCACGATCGCGCGCAGCGCGAGATCTGGCGTCGTAACAATGAACGGCGCGTGAAACGCGGCACCCGCCAATCCATAGCCGATCAGTGCGACACGGATTGGCGCGTTTGCAGGAGTCATGTGCGGGGTGCGGGGTGCGGGGTGCGGGGTGCGCATTCATGTCATCCCGAGGAGCGGAGCGCAAGCGCAGCGACGAGGGATCTGCTTCTGCCGCCATGGGAGACATCCCTTCCCTGCGGTGCACGTCTGAGTGAACGCTGATAACTCTCACGGAGCACAGATACCGCTGAGAAAAGAGCGGTAACGCCGTCTTCAAGAAAGACGTTTCCGCTCTTCTGTTGCGTCTGCGCAATCTGCGAAATCTGCGTCCAGTTGACTCTCTTCCTCAGGGATGCCGCCCCGTCGAGAGGAGCGGGAGCGCACGCGAACAGCGCGCGCGACTCCAACTGAGACGGATCGTCGCTTCGCTCATCGGGATGACAGGCAGGCATCCCGCAGCCCGCGTCGCGCCACGGTATCCCACTTGCACGCCCGAGCGGCCGAGCATCTACCAGGAGGGCTCATGGCGGCAAAGAAAGGTCGAAAGTCAGGCAGCCGAAAATACGGGCGCGGCGCGAGCAAGAGCGTCAAGAGCGCGATGCACCGGCGCAAGAAGGGCACGCTCAAGCGCGGCAAGAGCGGCCATGGCGGCAAGGTGAAGAGCCGCAAGCAGGCAATCGCCATCGGCCTGTCCGAAGCGCGCAAGAAGGGCGCGAAGGTCCCCCGCAAGCGGAGCTCGTCACGCAAGAGCGGCTCGTCGCGCAAGCGTTCGTCGCGGAAGCGCTCATCCTGATGCCTAACGACTAGCGCGCCATCCGCGGACGCGCCACATTTGATGCGTGCCGCCGATCGCCGAATTCGCGCTCGTCACCTTCACGTCCGTTCTCTTCATCGTCGATCCGATCGCCGTCGTCCCCAGCTATCTCGTCGTCACGAGAAGCGAGACGGCGGCCGAGCGGGCCGCGACGGCGCGCCGGGCGTGCGTCGCCGCCGCGCTCATCCTCATCGCCTTCGCGATCGGCGGCGCCCTGATCTTCCAGCTCTTCGGCATCACGCTCGCCGCCTTTCGCATCGCCGGTGGCCTCATCCTCTGGCTCGTCGCGATGGACATGCTCCGCGCCCAGCGCACGACGCAGGAGAGCACGCCCGAGCTGGTGGAAGGCGAGACCAAGGAGGACACCGCCATCACCCCGCTGGCGATGCCCATGCTCGCCGGCCCGGGCGCGATCTCGACCGTCATGGTCCTCTCGGCACAGGCGCGCACCATGCCTCGTAAGGCAATCGTCTGCGCCTCGATCGTCGTCACGGCCCTCGCCAGCTGGGTCGTGCTCCGCCTCGCCGAGCGATTGATCGAACGAATCGGCCAGACGGGGATTCGTGTCATGACGCGAATCATGGGATTGCTCCTTGCCGCTCTGGCGGTGCAGTTCGTCATCAGTGGAGCACGGGAAGCGTTGGGATTGGGGCTTGCATCTCCGGCCGGAAAACCATAACGAGTGGGACCCGGGCCTACGCCGATGACCGGCCTCGCCCGCCTTTTGCGTCCATCCAATATGCGTCCACGGGGGAGGGACGCTCACACTCAGGAGGCGTTATGCGCAGGCACGTTCTTGCCGCGCTCGCGATGTTGCTGGTCGCGTGCGGTGGCGACAAGGCAACAGCACCCGATACGGTGTCCGGCAGCTACACGCTGCGCACCGTCAACGGCGGTTCACTGCCGCAGACGTTCTATCAGGACGACGTCGAGAAAGATCAGCTCTACGCCGGCACCATCTCGCTTTCGGCCGATCATAGTTGGACGGGCAGTCTGTCGGTGGACGCCACGGCGATCCCCGGCGGCCAGACTCTCTTTCATGCCCCGATCCCGGTGAGCGGTACCTACTCGCTCAACGCCAACTCCATCACGATCACCGACCCACACGGCCTCTCATTCACGGGCACGGTGACAGGCGGAACGATGTCGCTGACTACCGTCGACCTCGACGGAGTACAAACCACCGCCCTGGTATTCAGCAAGTAATCGTCGGCAGTCGTGAATCGAAGCGGCCGCGCTCTGGAGCGCGGCCGCTTCGTATCGGCGACCCTCCTCGATGGCCGAAAACCGCTCCGAGCCGTAGTTTGGTCCGGTCCGGCCGCCCGGCAGCGCCAGTGCCTGGTGCCGCGAGCGAAAGAAGGACCGAAGCGATGCGGTAGAACCAATGACAGGCAGCCTCACCGCGGCGCGCAAGCGCCGCGATGTTCCGTCCGATAGAGTCGAGCGGTCGCTCCGACTGCTCAGCGAAGCCTCGGCGGCGTTGACCACCTCGCTCGACCTGTCGACAACCATCGACCGCGTCGCGCACGTCATCGTCCCCCACCTCGCTGACTGGTGCGTGGTCGACCTCGTCGAGGGCGAATCCCGGGGAAACCAGACGGTGGTGCGGCGCGCGGCCGCCGTCCATGCGGATCCGGAACGTCAGCTCCTCGTCGACGAGCTCTCCCGCCGCTACCCGCCGCGCGGTGACCGGCCAACCCTTGCCGGCCCGGTCATCGAGACTGGCCGGTCGATCCTCGTCCCGGAGATCACCGACGAGATGATCGACTCGATGGCGCGCGACACCGAGCAGGCTGACCTCCTGCGGCGCATCGGCCTCTGCTCGTACATGGTCGCGCCCCTCCTCGCACGCGAGCGGCTGCTCGGCGTCGCCGCCTTTCTCGGCACGCATCGTCACTATGACGCCGACGATCTGCCGCTGGCGGAGGAGTTGGCGCGTCGCATCGGTATGGCCGTGGACAATGCGCGCCTCTTCGACCAGGCGCGTGCCGCCGCCGATCGCATGTCGCGGCTCCAGACCGTCACGGCCGCCCTCGCGCGCGCGATGACGGCGGAGCAGGTGGCGGAG
>Ga0308175_100004231_pt1 | contig 10058 bp, 4 predicted proteins | sample PhyCR1_3_FD_203893 | JGI IMG/M metagenome (GOLD analysis project Ga0308175, IMG submission 203893) | Soil microbial communities from UC Gill Tract Community Farm, Albany, California, United States - DLSLS.C.R1 | ecosystem: Environmental > Terrestrial > Soil > Agricultural land | place: USA...
GCGGTCCAGTTCTCGAGAACCCACTTGGCCCGAGGACTGCCGGTCGCTTCAAAATGACGGAAGATCCAGGTCTGGAGCAGGCGTTGGTCTTCCGGATCGAATACCTGCTCAAGGTCAACCGATGCCTTATTGCAACGATAATCCGAGAATTCGCCCGACTCATCGAGAACATAGGCGATGCCCCCGGACATACCGGCGGCGAAGTTGCGGCCGGTTTTTCCGAGCACGATGACAAGACCGTTCGTCATGTACTCGCAGCCGTGATCGCCGGCGCCTTCGACAACGGTGGTGGCACCCGAATTCCGGACCGCGAAGCGTTCGCCCGCGACACCGTTGAAAAATGCCTCGCCGCTGGTGGCGCCATAGAGCACGACATTGCCGATGAGGATGTTCTCTTCGGGCACAAAGGTGGAGGACTTCGGAGGATACACGATGACGCGTCCGCCTGAAAGTCCCTTGCCAACGTAGTCGTTGGCGTCGCCTTCCAGTTCGAGCGTGACGCCCTGGGCGAGAAACGCGCCGAAGCTCTGGCCGGCGGAGCCGTTGAACTTGAACCGGATGGTGTTATCCGGCAACCCCGCCGACCCGTACTTGCGGGCAATTTCGCCCGAAAGCATGGCGCCGACGGTGCGGTGAATGTTCCTGATGGGCAGGCGGATATCGACGGATGACTGGTGATCGATCGCCTCGCGGGCGTGATCGATCATCTTGTAATCGAGAGCCTCATCGAGCCCGTGATCCTGGCTAATGGTGCAGCGCCGCGCGACGCGCGAGGGGACCGGCGGATTGTAGAGGACCGACGAGAAATCGAGCCCGCGCGCTTTCCAGTGCTCGACGGCTTTGCGGACGTCGAGCATGTCGACGCGGCCGATCATGTCTTCCATGCGCCGGAACCCGAGCTTCGCCATGATCTCGCGGACCTGCTCGGCTATGAAGAAGAAGAAGTTGATGACGTCCTCGGGCTGGCCGGTGAATTTGGCGCGCAGCACCGGATCCTGGGTGGCGATGCCGACCGGGCAGGTGTTCAGGTGGCATTTGCGCATCATGATGCAGCCCATCGCGACGAGAGGCGCGGTGGAGAAACCGAACTCTTCCGCGCCGAGCAGGGCGGCGATGGCGACGTCGCGACCGGTGGAGAGCTTACCGTCGGTCTGGACGCGGATACGGCTGCGCAGATCGTTCATGACGAGCACCTGCTGGGTCTCGGCGAGGCCGAGCTCCCAGGGAGCGCCCGCATGCTTGATGGAGGTGAGCGGCGACGCGCCCGTGCCCCCATCGTGCCCGCTGATGAGGACGACGTCCGCGTGCGCTTTGGATACGCCGGCAGCGACGGTACCGACGCCGACTTCGGCGACCAGCTTGACGGAGATGCGCGCCTTCGGATTTACGTTCTTGAGATCGTAAATGAGCTGGGCCAGATCTTCGATCGAATAGATATCGTGGTGCGGCGGCGGGGAGATCAGGCCGACGCCGGGAACCGAGTGGCGCACGCGAGCGATCACGTCATCCACTTTGTGGCCCGGAAGCTGGCCGCCTTCGCCGGGCTTCGCGCCCTGCGCCATTTTGATCTGCAGCTCGTCGGCGTTGACGAGGTAATTGGTGGTGACGCCGAAACGGCCGGAAGCTACCTGCTTGATCGCACTGCGGCGGCGATCTCCGTTCGGATCGGTTTTGAAGCGGGCTTCGTCTTCCCCGCCCTCCCCCGTGTTGGAACGGCCGCCGATGCGGTTCATGGCGATGGCAAGCGTTTCATGCGCTTCCTTCGAGATCGATCCGAAGGACATGGCGCCGGTGGCGAACCGTCTGACGATTTCACTCGCCGGCTCGACATCTTCGAGCGGAATCGAATTCGCGGGCTTGAACTCGAACAGACCGCGCAGCGTGCAAAGCTGGCGGTTCTGCTCATTCATAAGATCCGTGTATTCCTGGAAGGTTTTGAAATTGCCGTCGCGAACGGCATGCTGCATTTTGCTGATCGTGAGGGGATTCAGCAAGTGGTATTCGCCGCGGACACGATAGGCGTAACTTCCGCCGACGGGCAGCTCGGTATCGCTGTCTGAAATGGGCTGGAAGGCGAGCGCATGTTTCAGCGCCGCTTCGCGCGCCAGCACTTCGAGTCCGACGCCTTCAATGCGCGAGGACGTGCCGGTGAAGTAGCGATCGACGAGAGCTTTGTTCAAGCCAATGGCTTCGAAAACCTGCGCGCCGCGATAGCTTTGGAGCGTCGAAATGCCCATCTTCGAGAAAACCTTCAGGAGGCCCTTGTTGATGGATTTGACGTAGTTGTAAAGCGCCTTCTCGAAGGAGATGCCTTCGGGCAGATAGCCGCGGATGGAGAGGTCTTCGAGGGTTTCGACCGCAAGATAGGGATTGATCGCGCTTGCGCCGTAGCCGATGAGGAGCGCATAGTGCATCACCTCGCGCGGCTCGCCCGATTCGATGATCAGGGCCACCTGGGTGCGGCTGCCTTCTCGAATCAGATGGTTGTGCACGGCCGTAAGGGCCAGCAGGCTGGGAATTGGCGCCCAGTCCTGATCGACGCCGCGATCCGAGAGGATCAGGATCGTGTAACCGGACTGGATGGCGAGCGAAGCGCGGCGGCAAAGGCCGTCGAGCGCACGCTCGAGACCGCGCTCGGCGTCCTCGACGGCGAAAAGCGCGGGCAACGTGGTCGCGAGAAAATCTCCCTGGGAGACGCGCCGCAACTTTTCGAGATCGCGATTGGTAACGATCGGGTGCGGAAGTTTCAGGGTGTGGCAGTGCTCCGGCGTTTCGGCCAGAATGTTGCGCTCGGTGCCGATATAGCTGACGAGCGACATGACCATCTGTTCACGGATGGGATCGATCGGCGGATTGGTGACCTGCGCGAAAAGCTGCTTGAAGTAGTTGAACAGCGGCTGTGGCTTATCGGAAAGACAGGCGAGCGGCGTGTCGGTTCCCATGGAGCCGATCGGCTCTTCGCCATTTGCCGCCATGGGGGTCATGAGCATGCGTACGTCTTCGTCGGTGTAGCCGAAGGCGCGCTGGCGCAGCGTAATGGTGGAGTGATCCGAGCCGTGCACGCGCGCGGGTTCCGGGAGAATGTCGAGCGTGACCTGATTCTGGGCCAGCCATTCGCGGTAGGGTTGCTGCCCGGCCAACTGGGCCTTGATCTCGCGGTCGGATACGATGCGGCCCTGCTCGAGATCGACGAGAAACATTTTGCCGGGCTGCAAGCGGCCTTTCTGCTTTACATTTTCGGGCTTGATGGGCAGAACGCCGGTCTCGGAAGACAACACCACGAGACCGTCATGCGTGACGACGTAACGGGCGGGACGCAGACCGTTGCGATCGAGCGTGGCGCCGATGACGCGGCCATCGGTGAAGGTGATCGCCGCGGGCCCGTCCCATGGCTCCATCAGCGAGCAGTGGTATTCGTAGAAGGCCTTCTTTGCGTCGTCCATGTGCGGATTGCCGTCCCAGGCTTCGGGAATGAGCATCGCCATGGCGTGCGGAAGGGAGCGGCCTGACTGCACCAGGAGCTCGAGGGCGTTATCGAATGCGGACGAATCGCTGCCGTTTGGCTGAATGACCGGAAACAGCTTCCTGATGTCGCCACCGTACATATCTGAAGCTAAAACGGACTGGCGGGCGTGCATCCAGTTCACGTTGCCCTTCAGCGTGTTGATCTCGCCGTTGTGCGCGACGTAGCGGAAGGGATGCGCGAGTTGCCACGTGGGGAAGGTGTTCGTTGAAAAGCGCTGGTGCACGAGGCACATGGCGCTGGTGAGATCGGGATCGGAAAGTTCGATATAGAATTTCGCGATCTGGGGAGCGAGCAGCAGTCCTTTATAGACGATGGTGCGGGCGGATAGCGAGGGGATGTAGAACATCCAGCCCTCTTCCATGCCGGCCTTCGTGACTTCATTCTCAGCGCGTTTGCGGACGACATAGAGCTTGCGCTCGAGTTCGGCTGTCGTCATTGAGGGGGTCATGCCCGCGCCGCGACCGACGAAAATCTGCTGGATATAAGGCTGTGAGGCGCGCGCGACCCGGCCTATGGCGTCAACATTGAGCGGCGTATCGCGCCAGCCGAGAACGCGAAGTCCCTCTTCCTGAACGATCCGTTCGACAATGCCTTCCGTCTGGAGCCGTTCCTGGCGCTCGACCGGCATAAATACCATTCCGACGCCGTATTCGCCGGGCGCGGGCAGAGTAAAGCCGAGCTTCGCCGTTTCGCGCGCAAAAAACGTGTGGGGAATCTGGATGAGAAGACCGGCGCCGTCGCCCGTTTCCGGGTCGCAGCCGCAGGCGCCGCGATGCGTCAGATTGATAAGAATCTGAATCCCTTTTTCAATAATGTCGTGGGATTTCTGGCCTTTAATGTTGGCCACGAAGCCGATTCCGCAGGCGTCGTGTTCGTGGCTGGGATGATACAGGCCCTGGGGAGCGGGAAGTCCGGCGAAGGAAGGGTCGCCGGAAGCGGCATTGGCGACAGCGCCGTCGCCGACAAAACCATCGCGGACGGTGGAATGGTTCATAGAGAGGCTACTCCGGGTATTAGTTCACGATGTTAGCAGATTTCGACAGTATCACGCAAACGAATTTTGGGTAGGCGACAAAATCAGAAAAACTTATGCTAGACTCAACCCTGGTGATCTTCGTCGATTGCAAGCTTTTCCGGGATGTGGCGCACGCAAAGAGTTTGAGCCGCGCGGCTCAGCTCAATGGAATCAGTCAGTCCGCCGCCACGCAGCACATTCAGGAACTCGAGAGGCGCCTGGGGGTGGAGCTGCTGGACCGTTCCACGCGCCCGCTGGGCCTGACCGCCGCCGGAAAGCTCTATGCCGATTTATGCCGCGACGTGCTGCGGCGCGAGGAAGGCTTTTTCGCCGAGCTGGACGAAATCAAAGCGGAGGCGGAAGGCGCAGTGCGAGTCGCCTCTATCTATTCTATCGGACTGACCGAAGTGGGCCGCCTGAAGGATCAGTTTGCACGGCGCTGTCCTGCGGCGCATCTGCACGTGGAATATTGCCGGCCCGAGCGGGTCTATGAAGCAGTGCAGGCGGATCAGGCCGACTTCGGTTTTATCAGCTACCCGGAACATCGCCGTGAACTCGCGGTGATTCCGTGGCGGGAAGAGGTAATGACGGCAGCGGTTTATCCTTCGCACGCGTTCGCCACGCGCGGTTCGGTTTCCGCGAGCGATTTCGACGGGCAGGATTTCATCACCTTCGATGAGGAGGTTCCGATCCGCCGGGAACTCGACCGATTTTTCCGCGAAAACCAGGTGGATGTCTCAATAGCCGCGCAATTCGACAATATTCATTCGATTAAGGAAGCGGTGGCGCTGGGATCCGGCATCAGCATTCTGCCGGAACGTACGATACTGCCCGAGATCGAGCAGAACCGTCTGGTATCCGTTCCGATCCGCGCCCCGGAACTGGTGCGCCCGACCGGCGTGATTCATCGCCGCCGCAAGAAATTCACGCGTGCGGCGCAGGAATTCCTACAACTCGTTACCCAGTAGAGCCCGCGTTTCGTACGCTCAGGCACATGCGCGGTATCGCGCATCGGAGGAGCGATATCGATAATCGAAATAAAAGGGCTCATTCTGGCAACTTCGACAAGAGGCGCCTCGAGGCGGGACTCGGCGCAGCCTGAACCTGGCAAAATCTCCGTCAGCAGCGACCTGTTCCGGCTGCTGGTTCAAAGCGTGAAGGATTACGCGATTTTCATGCTTGATCCAGGCGGGCACATTATCAGCTGGAACGAGGGCGCGCAGCGGTTGAAGGGATATTCCGAATCCGACATTGTCGGCCAGCATTTTTCGATTTTCTACCCCCAGGCAGCCAGGGACTCGAAGTGGCCCGAATACGAGTTGGAGACGGCCGCGAAGGACGGGAGGTTCGAGGACGAAGGCTGGCGCGTGCGAAAGGACGGGTCGCAGTTCTGGGCGGACGTCGTGATCACCGCAATGCGAGATGCCTCGGGCGAGCTGCGCGGTTTCGCAAAGGTGACGCGCGATCTGACCGAGCGCCGAATGGCGGAGAACGCGCTTCGCCTCAGCGAGGAACGGTACCGTCTGCTGGTGGAAGGCGTTCGCGATTACGCGATTTTCATGCTGGACAAGAACGGCAACGTCAGCACCTGGAACCGTGGCGCCGAACGGCTGAAGGGCTACTCAGCGGGAGAGATCATCGAATCCAGTTTTTCCGTTTTTTATACCAGAGAAGCGAAAGCTGCGAAGAGTCCGGAATACGACCTCCAGGTCGCCCGCGACCAGGGACGCGCGGAAAGCGAAGGATGGCGTGTCCGCAAGAACGGGTCGATCTTCTGGGCCAATGTGGTGATGACCGCGGTTTACGATGATGGCGGCGGGCTGCAGGGTTTCTCCATGCTGATACGCGATGTCACTGAGAAAAAGAAGTTCGAAGATGCGCTGCAATCGCTGAACCTGCAACTGCGAGACCGCATTGACCAGCTTGCGGCCGCGAATCGCGCGCTTTCCGAGAAGAGCCTTGAAATCGAGACGTTCGTCTACAGCGTCTCTCACGATGTGCGCGGGCCGCTGGTCAATCTGCAGGGTTTTACCCGCGAGCTTCAGCATTCCTGCGAAGAGCTGGTGAATCTGGTCGAGAACGAACCCGGCATTCCGCCGGAGTTGAAGGAACGGGTGCAGCGCATCATCTCGGTCGAAATGGAAGAATCGACCGGGTATATAGAGAGCGCAGTTCTGCATCTCGGCAACATTGTGGATGCGCTGCTTCGGCTTTCGCGGCTGGGCCGTGTGGTGTATGAGTTCCAGCCGGTGAATGTGCGGGCGCTGGTGGACCGTATCGTGATCGCCGCGCGGTCGTCCATTCCGGCCGAGCAGGCGGACGTGACGATCAAAAACCTTCCGACGGTGGTGGCGGATGCGACCGCACTGGAGCAGGTTTTCGGGAATCTGGTCTCGAACGCGCTGCGATATCGCGACCCGGCGCGGCCGTGCCGGATCGAAATCGGCGGATCGACGTCCGCCGACGGTCAGACTGTGACCTACTATGTTCGCGATAACGGTCTGGGGATTCCAGCAAATATGTTGCCGGAGCTGTTCCGGGCTTTCCGCCGGTTTCATCCCGAATCGGGTCCCGGCGAGGGAATGGGATTGTTGACGGTGCGGCGCATTGTAGACCGGCACCGCGGGCGCATCCGAGTGGAATCGAGGGAGGGCCAGGGCTCCACATTCTTCATTGAACTTCCGGCCAGTGGGGCCGCGGAACAACAATGATGAAAGCAGAACCATTCACGATTTTGCTGGCGGAAGATGACGACGGCCATGCGGCTCTGACGCTGCGCAACATCGAACGGGCAGGATTCGGCGGCGAAGTTTTGAGGATGCGCGATGGGCAGGAACTGCTCGAATCTCTGGACCAGGCGCGCTACCGCAAGCTTGCGGGGCGCAGGCTTGTCGTGTTGCTCGATATCCGGATGCCGAAGGTGGACGGGTTCGAGGCGTTAAGCAGGATAAAATCCAACCCGAGGACACAGCCCATTCCCGTTTATATGTTCACGACAACGGACAACCCGGTGGAGATTTCGCGCGCCTTCCGACTGGGCTGCAACGCCTGGGTAACGAAACCGGTGGCATACGAGGCGTTTGCGACGACGATCGGACGCCTCTGCGAGTTTCTGAAGACGGCGCAGGTTCCCGAGTGGATTCCTGAATCCTGACGATGGACGGCGCCGGAGCAATCCGAATCCTCATCGTCGAGGACGATCCCGGGACGGCGGTCCTGCACAGACGTTCCGTGGAACGAGCGGGATATCAAGCCGTGCTTGCTGCGACCGTGGAGGACGCGGTACAAGCGATCCGCTCCGGCCCCATTCACCTGATTCTGCTTGATAATCGCCTTCCGGATCAGACGACCGGGTTCGATTTGATTTCTCGCCTGCAGACGCTCGCACCCGACATCCCCGTGATCATGGTGACGGGTTCGAGTACTGAAAGCGCCGTAATCCACGCGCTGCGCCGGGGCGCCCGCGATTTCATCCGTAAAGATCGGGACTATCTGCAGAATCTGCCGGGGGCGATTGCAGCCGTGCTGGCAGGGGCGCGGCTCGAGGCTCAGCTGGAAAGCGATGGCCCGGTCTCCCAAAACACGGTTGTAATTCTGAAGCAGACGGGCGGGGATTCTGAACAGCGGGTATTGCAGCGCGCCGGATTCCGGGTCCTGGGTGCGAAAACCCCTGACGAAGCGCTCGAGTTGCTTGCTGAACACGAGGTTCGGGTGCTGGTGGTGGACCGCAACCTGACACCCGTGGATGGGCTCGAAGCGTACCGGCGCATCAAAGCAGCCGGACATGACCTCCGCGCCGTGCTGGTGAGCGACGGCGTCACCGAAGATATCGTCGTTGAAGCCATGCGGGCCGGATTCGTGGATTTCATTGTCCGGGACGGCGATTATTTGAGGCGAGTGCGCGAATCGCTCGATCGGGTGACGGCGCTGGTGAGTCTCGAAAGCCGGCTGGCGGAATCGAGAGCGCGGCTTGCGGGAATCATCAATTCGGCGCTGGACGCCATTCTGCTGCTGGATGATCAGCTTCGCGTTTCCATGTTCAATCCGGCGGCGGAGCGGCTGTTCGGAGTTTCGGCGGATCAGGCGCGTGGGAAGCCGGTATCGGAATTGATTTCCGGCGTGGACGCCAGCCGATTAGACGCGGAGGCTTCGGATGGCCCCTCGAAAGGGATTGCGCGGCGGCTGGAAGCGACAGGCCGGACCGCCCAGGGCAAGCAACTGGAACTGGAGTTGTCGATTGCACAGATGGATTCCGAGGGCCGGCACTTTGTCAGCGTAATCGCGCGCGATGTGACCGAGCGCAAGGAACTGGAACGGCTGCTGCTTCAGAAAGACAAGCTGGAAAGCCTTGGGCTGCTGGCCGGGGGAATCGCCCACGACTTTAATAATCTGCTGGTGGGGATTATGGGGAACGCCAGTCTGGCGCTCGAAACCATCAGCACAAACAATCCAGCGCGCGCCATGCTGCGCGATGTGATGGTGGCGAGCGAAACCGCCGCCAATCTGACGCGGCAACTACTGGCGTATGCCGGCAAGGGCCGGTTCGTAACCGAAGCGGTGGACCTTTCGGATCTGGTGCAGCAGATCAGCTCTTTGCTGCAGACGAGTATTCCGAAAAACGCCCAACTGCGCCTGTCGCTCGCTCAGCATCTGCCGTGCGTGGAGGTGGACACGGCGCAGATGCAGCAGATCCTGATGAATCTGGTGATCAACGCGGCCGAGGCGATTGGCGAAACCCAGGGCACGATTCTGATTACGACCGGGGTGCAGCACGTCGACGACGACTACATCGCCACGGTTCTGGCTCCGACGGTACTGACGGCAGGTGAGTACGTGACGATCGAGGTGCACGACTCCGGCGCGGGCATGAACGAGGAGACGGTCGAAAAGATCTTCGACCCGTTTTTTACAACGAAATCGACGGGACGGGGACTTGGCCTCGCGGCAGTGCTGGGAATCGTGCGCGGACACAAAGGCGCCATCAAGGTGTACAGCACGCCGGGCCAGGGGACGACGTTCAAGCTGCTGTTCCCGGCTACCGAGGATCAGGCAACCAGGCCGTTGGCGCCGACGGTTACCGAAGCGGCGAGCGGTGGCGAGGCCGTGATGGTAGTGGACGACGAGCAGATTGTGCGCCGCTCGGCGAAGACGATGCTGGAGCGCTTTGGCTATTCCGTCGTGCTGGCGGAGAACGGGAAGGAAGCCGTTGATCTCTACCGCATTCTGGCCGACAAGATCGACGTGGTGCTGCTGGATATGACCATGCCGATCATGAACGGCGAGCAGGCGTTCCGGGAACTGAAGACGATTCGTCCGGACGTCCGCGTCATTCTGAGCAGCGGATACAACGAGGGCGAAGCGGTGCGCCGGTTTGCGGGCAAGGGCCTGGCTGGATTCATCCAAAAACCGTACAGCGCGACCACTCTGGCTCAAAAGGTGAGAGCGGTACTGGGTGAGCCGCGCGCGGGCGGCGTGCGAGAAGCCGAATCCGGGGAGGATTGAACGGGATGACGCTCA
>Ga0308175_100004232_pt1 | contig 10057 bp, 12 predicted proteins | sample PhyCR1_3_FD_203893 | JGI IMG/M metagenome (GOLD analysis project Ga0308175, IMG submission 203893) | Soil microbial communities from UC Gill Tract Community Farm, Albany, California, United States - DLSLS.C.R1 | ecosystem: Environmental > Terrestrial > Soil > Agricultural land | place: USA...
CAGGTTCACCCGGTTGGTGTTCGAGCTGAACGTGGACCCCGTCGCCGTCAGGCTCTCGGCGGTGACGGTGCCGATGTCACCCGAGAGGCCAGCACCGACTACGACCCAGTCGCCGATGTTGATCGACAGGTTGGCCGCACCGGTGATCGAACCGTCGGCACCGGACGTCGTGTCCGAGCCGGTGGTCGAGCTGGAGACGTCCCAGGTGAAGGTGCTGGCGTCACAGGCGTAGGCGACGATGGCCGCCCCGGCACTGTCAGCGCCCGTGGTGGTGATCGACGGCGCGGTGTACGTCCCGACGCGGTAGTACATGCCGATCGTGTTGGAGCCGGTGTCGGCCCCGGCAACCAGCGTGCCGTTGTTGGTCACCGTCCCGATCAGCGTCCAGCCCGACGGTGTGGTGATCGTCGGGGCGGTCCCGGCCGTGAGGCCCTTGATCTCGACGGTCAGGATCGACAGGTCGGTGGCGGTCAGGCCAGCAGGAGCCCCAGGGGCGAGGGGCGTGACTACTGACGTCGCAGCAGTCGGAGTGCCGACCGCGCGAAGCGAGATCGTCAACGGATCAGCCCCAGGCCCGGCGGTACCGGGGGGTCAGCGAGATCTCGATCAGCGAGCCGGTCGAGCCATCCTCCAGGCCGATGGCGATCTGCACGTCGCCACCCGGCGGCACCGGCGCGAAGTCCACCGGGGTGGAACCCATCGACGGCCACAGGCTGATGCCGTTGCCGTCGGTGATCGTCTGCGCCTTGGTGTCGATCCGGACCTGCTGCCCGGCCTGCAGGGCGAAGGGGATGGAGATGAGCCGGTCACCGACGCCGACCTGGGCCGTGGTCGCCGGGCCGACGATGCGCCAGACCGGGTAGCTCGGGAGGTCGCCTAGGTTGCTGATCGTCGCGTGGCGGCCGATGTCGGGCGCGCTGATCACGAACGGCGGGCCCTCGGTCGCGCCGTAGTAGTTCGCGCCGATCGTCGGGGCGAAGCTGAAGGAGGCCGTCACCGGCGTACCCAGCCACTCCGGGCTGTCGGCGATGCAGCCGATCGAGTAGACCGCCTTGCCCAGCAGCGCCGGGTCCTTCGGGAAGTCGAAGTCGTTGTCGTCGTCCAGCCGGAAGGGCAGGCTGCGCTGGCCGTTCACCACCAGGGTGGAGAGCTGGTCGGTGGCCAGCGCGTCCCAGAACTGGCCGTCCAGCGCGCGCCAGTCGTCGCCGGTACGGAACGGCGGGCTGGGGTCGCCGACACGGACGGCCATGTGGAACTTCCGCGCGTCGTAGACGACGTCCTTCCAGCGGCGGCCCGATCCCCGCGCGGTCTGCGACCACCGGTGCGTCGCCGGGGGCACATGCAGGCCGCCGAGCCCATTGAGCAGGTGCGCGGGGGAGTTCAGGTCCAGCAGGTTCCAGACCGATCCGTCGCACCCGTTGAGGGTCACCGTCGTCGTCACAGCCCGGCCACCGACAGCGCGCGCTGGGTCCCGATGCGGGACTTCCGGGCCAGCTCGTCCAGGTCGGTGGTCACCACGGTGCCATTGTTGACGAACCCGGCGATGTAGTGCTGGCCACCGAGGACCGCGCGGCGCAACGTGTCCGCATCGTTCCTCGCGACAGTCGCTGCCACGTCAGCCTTGGTCACCGAGTTCATGCCCGGCGGGACCCATCCGGCGGGCGGGTACAGGGCCTCCATCGAGTCGCCCGCGCGGCCCTTCCACCCGGAGACCAGCAGCCGACTCCACTCGGCGTCAGAGACGCTGCCGTACTTGATGTAGTTGCCGTCCGCGTTCGCCACCAGACCGAAGCCCATGCGGGACGCCGTGGTGGCCAGGATCTTCTTCGACCGGGCGTCCCGGTTGATCGGGATGTAGGCCTCGTCGTCCTTCACCCGGTCGCCGATGATCCGCCAGGTGTTCGGCTTGACGACCTGGGCGATGCCACCCTTCATCTGCTCGAAGCCGCCGTCGCGGTAGGCGTGGACGATGCCGCCGATCGCCCCCGCGATGCTTCCGCCGCTGCCCTTGCCGCCGACCGCGAGCAGCGTGTTCCCGACGATCCGAACAGGCACCGACTTGGGGATCGTGTTGAGGAAGGCCTGCAGGTCCGCGCGTGCCTGCGACGTGTCGGTGATGACCTTCACCATGCCGTTGGGCAGGTACTGGATCTCGTAGCCCAGCGCCCGGAGCTTCGCCACCTGATCGGCGGTCGGCACGCTGACCATGACCGACTTGGAGTCCGGCACCGAGACGATGGACAGGCCGAGATCCTTGATCCCCGCCTGCGCCGTCGCCGCCGCGCCGTGGACGTTCTCGTAGTCCTTGATGTAGGCGTTCATCGCGTCCGCCGCCGGGCCGGTCAGCAGCGCTGCCTGCTGCTTCAGCATCCCGATGAAGGCCTCGCTGCCGAGCCGGGACTTCTCGGCGGCGTCATTGCCGGTGTAGTCCGCCTCGGCCTTCTTCTGCGCGGCGTCGGCCGCGTCGAGGATCGCCTGCCGGACGCCGATGGACGCGCGACTGCGGTCGTCGTCGGTTGCCGTCCCGTCGGCCATCACCTTGTTGTAGTCGTCCATCGCGGAGTGGATGCCGAGGATGGCCTGCTCCAGGGCGAGACCCGCATCGACCATGGCGCGCTGCTGGTCGGCCTGCTCCTTCAGCCGCTCGGTCGCGGTCTTGGTCGCATCGGCCTGGTTCTGCTCCTGGGTAGCCAGCTCGCCCGACCAGTAGTGCAGCCGCCGCTGGGCGGCCTCGACCTGCGGGCTGTTCTCGCCGAACCGGCTCATCCGGTCATTCAGCTCGTTCGTCCAGTAGGTGACCTTCGACTGCGACTGCTCCAGCGGAGACATGGCTTCGAACAGCTTGTGGGCTTCCTCCCGAGCCTGCTTCATCTGCTCGGCCTGGTAGCTGAACGGCTTGGCCCAGAAGGCGTCACCGGAGAAGGTCCGCTTCAAGTTGAAGGAGATCTTGTCCCAGAGGCTGTTGTCGCCGGTCTCCTTGATCACCGCTCGGGCAGCCGCGCCACCAGCGAGAAGCCCCTTGGCCCACTGGTCGATCTCTGCGTTCGCGTGCGAGATCGCCGACGTGACGATGCCGATGCCGATGACGAGCGCGCCTACGGCCACATTCGTCACGGTCACCGCTCGCGCCGCACGCGCCATCCCGTAGACGGCCTTCAGGGCGAACCCGTCCAGCGCGGCGGACACCGCCCCGAAGATCGCCACCAGGATGCCCACGGCCTTGAAGGCGAGGAAGGAGGTGACGAGGGCCGGGAGGATTGGGGACAGGAACGTGACGACCTTGGCCAAGCCCTGGAGGATCGCCACGAACGGCGGCAGGATGTCGACGGCGATGTTCAGCACCGACAGAGAGAACGGCACCAGCGCCTCGGCGATTGCCTGGAAGGCCTCCACGATCGGGGGCAACGCGGGAGCGAGGGCGGAGATCGCTCGGACCAGCGCCGCGCCGACACCCTCGGCCAGCTCGGCGAACAGCGGGGCCAGGTTCTGGATCGCCTCGATGACCACCGGCAGCACGGTGGTGGCCAGGTCCGCGAAGACGGTGACCAGCGGGCTGAGTGCGCCGAGCGCGGTGGAGATCGCCCCGGCCAGCGCGGGGTAGAACAGCGGCCCGAGGGTGGTCAGCAGGTCGGCGAACTGGACCCCGAGGTCGTTGACGATCGGCGCGACGGCCTGGGCCAGCCCCGCCATCGCGGGCAGGACCGAGGTGACCAGGGCCGACACCAGCGACGTCAGCCCCGGCGTCAGGCTGCCGATGGCGTCCGTCAGGCCCTCGAAGAACGTCGTCAGCCCGGACTTCGCGGCGTCGGTCTTGAAGAACGCGTCGAGGTCGCCGGTGACGAGCTTCAGGACCGACATCAGCACCTGGCCGGACGGCAGGGCCGCCGTGAAGACCGTCTTCAGGATGCCGCCGAGGTCGGTGACGACCCCCCACACCTTCTTGAAGCCGTCGAAGGCGTTCTGGATGAAGTCCTTCAGCGCGCCGCTGTCGCGCGCCTGCTGGATGAAGGTGGCGAACTTGGTGGCCAGGTCGCCGAAGCCCTTGGTGAGGCCGGGCAGGAAGTCCGAGCCGACCGTCGCCAGGTTCTGGAACACCGACCACAAGGGGGCGATGGCCCCGGTGATCCCGTGCAGCGCGGCCTTGACGTTGTCGATCGTGTGGGCGAAGTCGGCGACATTGGAGTCCGAGCCGAGCGCCCCAGCCAGCGCCTTGCCCATGCCGTTGATCTCGTCGGCGATGCCGGTCAGGTGCCCCCGCAGCATCGGCAGCATCTTCTCGCCGAGGGAGCGGATGGTGTCCCCGAGACCGGCGAACAGGTGCTGCTGGACGTCGAGCCGCAGATCCTTGAACGCCGGGGCTAGCGAGTGGACCTCGGTGACGAACTCGCGCGCCGCCGGGGCGAGGTCCTTCATCGCGGCGGCGAGCTTCTTGGCGTCGGCCTGGGTGGTACCGCCCAGGGCCTTGAAGGCGTCGCCGATGCCCTGGGAGCCGAGGATGGCGGTGCCGATCGGGATGGCGGCGGCCGACACCAGCGACGGCAGCATGGCGGCAGCGCCGCCGACCGCAGTGGTCAGGGACTGACCGATCACGGAGCCGAGAGCAACGCCCGCTCCACCGAGGTTGGCCATGAGGATCGGCTTGACGTCGAACAGCTTCTTCAGCGCGTTGCCGACCATCGACGTCCCGGTCAGGAAGTCGACGGCGGTGACCATCTGGGAGGCCAGGTGCTTCTTGTCGATGCCGACCTTGACCTCAGGGTGCTGGGCGGCGATCTCGGCGCGCATCCGCGCCATGCCGACGTTGCTCAGGTCAGGCTCGACCGTGACCTTCAGGTCGTTCTGCCTGGCGAACCACTCGCCGATCTTGCGCTGGGCGTTGCTGAAGTCCGGGACGATCTGGACACTCGCGGACCCTGCGGAGTACGTCGACACGTTCCGCTGTCCCCCTACTCGGCGCTTATCACGAGCCCGTCGCCGAGAACGAGGGCTTCCAGCTCCAGCAGGAGGTTACGGGCTCGACGTTCGCGCTCGCGCTCCATCGCCGACGTCGGCCGTGGCAGCGGTTCGAAGTGCGGCTCCTGATGGTCGCGCGTGTACCCGGCCAACACCGCCGTCCGGACGGCGAGCAGCCGGTCGGCGAGGAGGTCCAGCCGGGCGACGACGGGGGAGTAGTCCAGCATCGTCGGCCCGTCGTCGGGCGTCGGCATGGTGACGCCCTGCTCCTCCATGTCCAGCGCGTACCTGGCCCACTCCTCGTCCTGGGCCAGCGCGGCGACGTAGCGCCCCCAGCTCGGGAGCTGGCCGATCAGCCGGTAGAACTGCTTCCAGCTCCGCCGGTGCAGGAAGAACTCGTAGATGTTGATCCCGAGGTGCGCCTGCAGGTCGTACTCGATGGGCTCGGCGAACCGCTCGATCAGTCCGACGAGCCCTGGGAGCCCCCCGGTACCTCGCTCGCCTCGCCCTCGATCGCGCCGTACATGTGGGCCATGAGCGTCTGCACCAGCGCGATGGCGGTGTTGGGGTTCTTGTCGTTCTTGATCAGGGACCAGACGCGGGGGAAGGCGTCCCCGCACAGTGCGCGCAGCAGCGGCAGGGCCTGGCCCACACCGATCTCGCCGTTGTCGATCAGCTCGGCGATCTGAAGCTGGCGCTCCAGCGTGTCCGGCGCGGTGATCACGATCGGCGGGGTGACGTCGTCAATGACGAACGGCGGCCATGCCTCGGCCGCCTCCTCGCCACCCATCGCCGCCGCCTCGGCCTGCATCTCGGCGAACTTGTACGTGGTGGCCGCCGCAGGACGCGCGGCGATCTTCTTCTTGTTGCCCATGCTGTTGCCCCGGTCTCTTGGTCTGGTGAGGAATGTTCCTCAGGTGGTCACTTGGCGGGCTTGGCGGGCTCCGGCTCGGCGGGCACGTTGGCCGTGAGGGAGTCGATGGCCTCCTCGGGGGACTTGCCGCCCTTGACCTTGTAGCCCGAGCCGTAGACGAGGTTGACGACCTCGGCCGGGTGGCTGACGAGGCAGTCCTGACCGTTCGGGTCGGTGAGGGTGACGGTCTTCGGTGCGCTCACGGGTGGATCTCCTCAGGAAGTCGTTGCCCCGGTGTTAGAGGTGAAGCAAGGCCTGGGACGGCCGAGACCGGGGCTGCTCGGCCGTCCCAGGGGATCAGAACTTCGCGCCCGCGTTCAGGGTCTTCTGGCCGGGGCCAGCGAGGACGTTCCGGACGGCGTAGCCGAGGACCGGGTCGACCGTCGCGCGGACGGTGATCGGGTACTTGGTGACCTGGCCCTGGTTCCAGACCTCGTCACCGGCGGCGATGACCTGGGCACGCGGCATGATCTTGAACCGGTAGCGCCGCCCGGTGCCAGCACCGTCGACCGCCATGAAGATCAGGCGGGCGTAGGCGAGGGTCGTGGTGATCGGCTTGGAGTACGCGACCTCGCCGGTGGTCACGTCGGCCGTCACGGCGGACAGGTCCACGAAGTCCATCATCTCCAGGGCGGCCTTGGTGGTCTCCTGGAGCGTGAACTGCGCGCTGGTGACGTTCTTGGTGATGTCGGTCCGGGTCGGCTCGTTGTAGCCCCACGACTCCTCGTCGTCGGTGCTCATGTCCCGGCTGAAGGTCACGCCTTCGCCCTTGGTCACCAGACCGAGGCGGGTGTAGAGCGTGGTGTCGAGCTGGACGAGGTCCGACGTCGTCGCCGTGGTGAAGGCGGCCGGGATCGCCGTCGACATTGCGGCCTTGAAGATGATCCCGCCCAGCGCCTTGAACTGGTTGGCGGGGTTGTTGAGCGCAAGCTCGGCTTCGTAGGTGGTTGCCACCACGGATGGTTTCCTCTCTCAGGGGGTGTCAGTTCCTTGCGCCCCGGTCATGGCCGAAACTGCCGCCGCCAGCCGAGCTGGTACGTCGAGACGATCCGCCGGTCGTCAGGATAGACATCGGGGACCTCTTGTTCGCCCACGTAGATGCGTGCCTCGTCCACCAGGACGCCGTTCACTTCGGTGCAGGGCGACGTGAGGATCCGGACCTGGACGGCCTGCGCGAGGTCAGCGGCGGCCGGGTAGGTCGGGCCGTAGCACTGGACCTGGACGATCGGCCGGTCGGTGACGTCGTCCTCGTCGGGGGAGCCGCCGACACGGCGGACCACGATCAAGGGCGTCGCCGGGTCGAAGTTCGCGGGCACCGACGCGCGGACGGTGCCGACGTCCTCCAGCATGTCCATGACGACGACGGTGGCGTTCGGGTAGGCCATCGACTCCAGCGTGGGCATCAGCGACCAGCCTCCATGGCGGCCTTGACCGCCTCCAGGTACGCGGTCCGGCTCGGCCAGGTGGCGGCGGCGGCGTAGGGGACGTCGAAGACCACGGACAGCACCATGCGGTCGTGGTGGGTCTGCATGCCCAGGTCGCCGTTCTCGACGTGCCCGGACGCCGCGAGTCGTCCGGTGCGACGCGGCGCGAGGGCGGCCCCCACGGCAACGCCGAGGTGTGCCCGGCGCTCCAGCTCGGCGCGCAGCTCGGGGGAGCTGCGGAGGTAGGCACCGGTGCCGACGTGGTCGGGCGTGTACTTCATCAGGTCACCCGCTCCAGCACGACCTGCATCCCCGGCTGCCAGCCGGTGAACGGGTCGGTCCAGTCCTTGGGCAGGGCCTGGACCTGATAGACGAGCGTCCCCAACTTGACCCGGTCGGTGGGCAGGATGTCGCTGGCGTGCGGGACGAGCACCACGCGCCGATCGGTGACGGCCGAGTCGACCTCGGTCGAGTCCTGCGGGTAGTCGATGCACCCGGCGATGTCGTGGTGGTCGGTGTACGTGGCGTCGTTGAACCGGTCGAAGGTGGCGCGCTGGACGGTGATCGTGACGCCGCCATGCGACAGGGGGAGGGTCACCAGCGGCCCCACAGCAACCGAAGCTGCTCAGGGGTGTAGTAACCCACCGGGTCGGTGTCCAGGGGCGCAGCGGGGCCCTGGGGGGCGGGGACGGCCACTCTGAAGGTGCCGATGCCCAGCGATCCGTTGACGTCGGTCAGCAGCGACTTGACCTGCTCGGGGTCGAAGTAGATCTCGTTGCGCGCGGCGGTCGCGTGCAGGGACCGGCTGAAGGGGCCCGTCGCCTGCTGCGTGACGCCCGACGGGTTGCGGTAGACCCGCAGGACGGCCTCCACGCACATGCCGCCGGGGAGGTCGGGGTCGACGGTCCCGGCGGCGATCCGGGCGGGCAGGCTCGGAACCAGCGCGGTCAGCCGGGCGGACGCCTGCTTCAGCAGTGCGTCGATGCGGGGCTGGGCCTCGTCCGGCATCGGCAGCTCGTACATCGCCTTGACGTCGTCCCAGGTGGCATAGATGGCCATGGAGAGCAATCCTTCCCGAGACGCGGCGTCGCCCGCCCAGGAGTCGAACCTGAGACCCGCCCCCACATCAGGGGGTGCTCCACCATTGAGCTACAGGGCGTGAGCCCGGCGACCGGATTGCTCCGGCCGCCGGGCGTCGATCACTTCGCTGGTGCCTTGTCCTCCGGCTTCGCTGCCGCGCGCTTCGCCGGGGCCTTGGCCCACAGGTCTTCGCGGTCAGCGGGCCAGGACTCGGCCAGCTTGCTCTCTGCCCACTCGGGCAGATCGCTGTCGGGACCGAAGACGTGGGCCTCGCCCTGGTCGTCGGTCAGGTGGACGGTCGTTGCGAGCTTGGCTGCCATCAGGCGACCGTAGCGACCATCAGGTAGTTCGGGTTCTCGATGACCGGCATACCGACAGCGTCCACGAAGGTGTACTGGCGGTAGGGCGGACCCTGCTTCTCGACCACGCCGACGATGCCGGGCGCGTCCTCGAAGGACAGGTCGGACTCGGAGCTGTTGACCAGCTCCAGGGCCGTCGCGGAGACACCCCACGCCGTGTACCCGAGGGGCTGGCCCTCCGGCGGCAGGAAGATGACCTTGTTGGACGGCAGCACGCGGGTGCTGGTGCCGTCCACGTCCACCGAGCTGTCGTAGATCAGCTCGATGGGCGGCAGCGTGTAGGAGTCCAGGCTCTGCGCGACCTGCTCACGGGTGAGCAGGCTGGCGGTGCCGAGGAGCGACCCGTGCTGCTGGGCCAGCTTGGTGTTGGCCACCATCTTCTGCACCGTCGAGCGGGACAGGATCATCCCGCCGGGCAGGAACCCGTTGAGGTCCAGGTAGGCCTGCACCCAGGTGTTCAGGTCGGCGATGATGTCCGCCGTCGCCGTGGTGCTCCACAGGGTGGAGGCCGTGACGAAGTTCCCGGCGGGCACCTGGAAGTCGGCCTCCATGTACAGGCCGCCTTCACCGGCGAGCGTGAACTTGCCGTCGGTGAGCACGTCACCACGGGCCAGCTCCATGCGGCGGCGGACGTTGCCCGTGAGCAGCGTCGCGTCGTCGTAGATCGCGTTCATCAGGGCGGCGTTGTTCGTGCCCTGGGTCCGCGAGAACTGGAGCTGCAGGCGCTCGTACTCACCCATGTGGATGCTGTCGCTCAGGGGCGGCAGACCCACGGACGACGTCTGGTAGACGTCCCGGCGGGCGACGTGGATCGGACCGTCGAAGACGCGGAACCGCGCGGTGCGGCCGGTCTTGGTCAGGGTGCCGATGTCGACGCGGTTGTCCTGGATGAACCGGTCCGGGAGGATCCGGTCCAGCACGAGGTTCTGCTGGAGCGGGACGTTCCGCGTGAAGACGGTCAGGTCATCCGGGGAGACCGGAGCCTCGTAGAAGATCGCCATGGCTCAGGCCGCCCAGAGGATGAGGTTGAGGGCGGTCTTCGCCGCCGCGTCTGCGAAGCCACCGGCCGCCGCGTTGCCCGAGGTGTAGGGCAGCTTGGTCGAGTCGACCACGCCGTGCGCGAGGACAGCGACACCGATCTTGGTCCGGTTGGTCCCACCGATGAGGCGGGTCACCGGCACCGAGGCCCGGAGGAGGCCGAAGGGCGTACCCGTGCCGTTGGCACCGGCCGCGATGTAGGGCACCAGCAGGTTCGTGCTCGTGTTCTTGGCGAGCACGAGACCGGACTTGATGTAGCCCTCGGGGTAGATCTGCGCTGCGTTGAGCGC
>Ga0308175_100004233_pt1 | contig 10057 bp, 8 predicted proteins | sample PhyCR1_3_FD_203893 | JGI IMG/M metagenome (GOLD analysis project Ga0308175, IMG submission 203893) | Soil microbial communities from UC Gill Tract Community Farm, Albany, California, United States - DLSLS.C.R1 | ecosystem: Environmental > Terrestrial > Soil > Agricultural land | place: USA...
GGAGGGGTCCCCGATAAAGCTTTCCAGGAAGCTCGTGTCCTTGTCTTTGTCCTTCGCGCCCATCCAGTATTCGGGACCGAACATCACCGGCACCGTCGTGGGATGGAAGTCGTAGTTGAAGGGACGATTCGTGCGCATCGCCGCCTCCAGTTCGTTCACCGGAAATCCCGAATCCGTCGTGACGAAAGCGCGCGGCTCGTTGACCGTCTCCAGCACCACTTCGCTGCCGCACCCGCCGCGCATGCGGAAGCCCAGAATGCGCAGCAGTTCGCCCGCCTTCGGGGACTCGCAGCTTTCGATCTGGATCACTTTGCTCTCGCCCGCCAGCTTCTCCAGTTCCTTCGCCTGCGAAAGGTAGCGATGCACCAGCTTCAGGTATTCGGTCTGTTCCAGCGATTCGTTATTATGCGACGCCTGGAATCCGTTCGTGACCACGTTGCGGGCCAGCGCCGGCAGCAGATCTTCGGCTCGCGCCTCCGGCGAGATGGCTGCCATGCGGGCGAACGAACGGAGCGGACCCGGGATGGACGCCGTACCTGCTCCCACCGGCGTCGATGCCATGCGCCCAGCGGACTTGTTGCCCGCCAACAGGTCCAGCAGCGCCTGCCGGTGCGCGGCGGCATTGCCCCGGGCGCTATCGCCCGAGTTGCGCAGAGCGGCCGCCAGCTTGCCGTATGCGTCGCGCGCCTGCGGATCTCCGTAACGGTCCAGAAATTCCGCGTAGGCGGTCAGCGCTGCAATATTGTTCGGATTCGCTTGCGCGGCTCTCGCCAATGCATTGCGCGCTCCCACCGAATCCCCGGCAGCCTCCAGTTGGGCCGCGCTCTGCTGCGCGAATGCCGCGGGCAAAGAGACGGTGAGAATCAGGGATGCCAACCACCGGGGCGACTTCATTGTTCCTCCGTTACAGACAAAGCTCTCTCTGTAATAATGCGTTGCCGTAGTCTGGTGATTCTAAACAAACGGTACATCGAACGCAACCGCCAGGATGTTAAAAGGCCTACAGGTATTTTTGGCTGCTTTGGCTCAGCGAAGCGCAGGCAGCGAAAACGGTACGCGTCGCTCGCGGTTCAGGCGCAAAGTGAGCTGCCGGTCCAGCGCGCTCACCGGCGTGTCTTTCTGCGAATGGTCCTGCATCACGTAATGCAGCGTGTCGCCGTCCACCCAGTAGGCGATCGCCGCCCGGATTTCGTGATTCTGAAAGGCGATCAGGTATAGCGGTGCCGCGTCTGACTCCGAATTCGCGGCTTCGCTGCGGGAGGTCGCCGGCGGGATCCGCCGAACCTCCTGGCCGAACTCGTCATACTCGTGCAGCACCGGCGTTGCCGTCTGCTGCTGCTGCGGATAGACCACCACTACATTGGATGAAGGCTGGTAATTGGGGTAGGAAGTTTGGTAGCCGGCGGAATATGCCGGAGCGGGATAGGAGCCGTAATCGTAGCCGTAGTCATAATAGCCGGGCCAGTAAGCGAAACTGTTGTAAAGCCAGGGAGAGTAATAATAGGCCGCGCCCAGACCGAAGTAGCCGCCGAACCCGCGGTAACCGCGATAACCGGAATTGTACCCGCCGAAGCCGCCGCGAAACGTGTTGCCGCCGCGGAAGCCGCTTCCGCCGAAGCCGCCTCCCCCGTACCCGCCGCGAAACGTGTTGCCGCCGGTGGGCCCACGAAATCCTCCGCCGCCTCCGCCGCCGTGCACCGCGCCGCCCCCGCCTCCACCACCACGCATGCCGCCCCCGCCTCCACCACCACGCATCCCGCCCCCGCCTCCACCGCGCTGGGCTGGAGCAACGCCCGCCAGCATGCATCCGCACAAAGCAATCCGGAGCAATAGTCGCATCGAAGGTATCCTCTATTCGGAAGCGTACTCCTACCGCCGCGCTCTGGCAAGGGCGGGTAGTACGCTACAGCGCGGTAACATCGAAGGGTCCAATGGTCTACACGTGTTTCCAAATGGTGCGGGATTGCCGGGCCGATCTTCCGCAGGGCTGGCGCTATTTCGCCGCCGAGTATGTGCCGGTAATCCGGCGAATTCTCGCTCACTACTCGCCGGGCGACCCGGATCCCGAGCAACAGCTGGAGCGAGTCCTGCTTGCTCTGCGGCGGCCCGAGTCGAGCATTTTCCAGTCGATCGATCCGTCTCCCGAGCGCTGGTTTGTCGCCGAAATGCGGCAGGTCATACTGGCCGCGCTCCCGGCTCCCGCGCCGGCCATCGCCCTCGATCTGGAAACTGTCACCGCGGCGCTTGCCCCGCTGACCATGACCGAAAAGCAAGCCGCATGGTTCGAGACCCTCCGCTACGACGCGCCCACTACCGCCGAGCTGATGCGCATCTCGCCCGGCACCGTGGAGAAAATCCGGCTGCGTGCAGCCGACCTGCTGCGCGGCAAGCAGGACATGTGGAACCGTGCCTTGATGGCCGATAACGGCCTGTCGCTCGGCCGCGAGGCGGCCGCCGCCCGCGGCAAGGACTGCCTGCCGGTCAAGGCCCTCCTCGATATTCTGGATGGGCGCACCACCTGGCGTGAGCGCGAAATCATGGAGCAGCATGTCAGCATCTGCTGGCACTGCGTGGACCACCATGCCCGCATGCAGGAAGTCATCGGCTTCATGCGCGTCTGCCGCCAGTTACCGGAAGCCGAGGCCGTCCGCTATTACAAGGTGCTCGGAGTCGCCCCCGAACGCCGCCCCGCCTGGAAGCGCCTCCTCGGTCCTTCTGTAAGATAGGCCTCCCGGCCTGCGGCTCTGAATCTGGCCCATTTCGACGCGTTTTGTAGCAGCCGCTGCTATGCGCTGGTGTTCAGTAACCCGGGCCGGCCTGCGCTCTGAATCTGGGCCATTTCGACGCGTTTTGTGGTGTAGGCCTCCGGCCTACAAAGGCGAGCGCAGCTCGCCCACTGGAGTTTGGCCATTTTCTCTGTGCTCCCAAACCGGCGGGCCTCCAGCCTGCCAAGTCGAGCGCCAGCTCGACTGTCCAAAGTTCGACGTCGCTGTGACGCGACCAAACGCCAGGGCGTCCTTTTTATAGCGGGTTCCGTACTCGCGAACTGGAAGAAACAGCACTCCCGGAGCCGAAGAAGCACGGATCTTCGCCTTTCCTTCGCTACACTGGAATCGGGATGGATCTTTCTGCCAAGCTTCACATCCTGGCGGATGCGGCCAAATATGATGCTTCCTGCGCGAGCAGTGAGTCGCGCCGGACGCGGGTAGCGGGCGGACTGGGCAACGCGGCTGCGGGAGGCATTTGCCACAGTTTCACGCCCGACGGCCGTTGCGTATCGCTGCTCAAAGTCCTGCTGACGAACTATTGCATTTACGATTGCGCCTACTGCGTCAATCGAATCTCGAGTGACGTGCCCCGTGCCCGGTTTACCGTCGCCGAGGTGGTCGAGCTGACCTTCGAGTTCTACCGGAGGAATTACATCGAGGGGCTGTTTCTGAGCTCCGGAATCATTCAAACCGTGGATTACACCATGGAGCAGCTCGTCGAGGTCGCCCGGCAGCTTCGGGTCGATCATAAATTTTGCGGCTACATCCATCTGAAGGGTGCGCCCGGCGCCTCCAGGGAATTGCTCGTCGAAGCAGGCAAATACGCGGATCGGGTCAGCGTCAATATCGAGATGTCGTCGCAGAGCGACCTCGACCGGCTCGCGCCCGCCAAGCAACACCACCAGATCGAACAGTCGATGTCACACCTACGCAATGCTGTGCACGAATTCGGACCAGGGCCAACACCGGGTCAGCCGAAGTTCGCTCCCGCCGGGCAGACTACCCAAATGGTGATCGGCGCAACCCCTGCCTCGGACGCCGAGATTCTTGGGAAAGCCTCGGACCTTTATCGGAACTACGAACTGCGGCGGGTCTACTTCTCGGCGTTCTGTCCCATCCCCGATGCCGACTCCGAACTGCCCCTAAAGCCGGCGCCCCTGGTTCGGGAACACCGTTTGTATCAGGCGGACTGGCTGGTCCGATTCTATGGCTTCAACGTGCAAGAACTGACCACGCCCGAGGAGCAAGACCTGCCTCTGAATATGGATCCGAAACTCGCGTGGGCATTGCGGCATCGTGAGTTCTTCCCCGTCGATGTGAACCAGGCCTCGCGCGAGGCGCTGCTGCGAATTCCCGGTTTCGGCGTCCGTGCCGTGGACCGCATCCTGCGAATCCGCCGGCATCACCGCCTGAGCGAGTCCGATCTCGGCAAGCTGCACATCCCTCTCGCTCGTGCGCGCCATTTCGTCGTGACCGCCGATTCGCGCCCGGCACGCCTCGATCCCGAAATTCTGACTGCTCCAATGGCGCCGAAGCCCGTCCAGTTGACCCTTTTCCATGCCGCGCAGCAGGCGCTCACAGGCGAACTTTGATGTTCAGGGCTCACCAAACCGTCACGTCCTATCGGGAATGGCTCGACGCAGCCCGGCAGCTTCTGGTTCAACGGGTGCCGCCCGAAGAGGTCGTCTGGACGGCTGCGTCCGAGGCGCAGAGCCTGCTGTTCGAACCCGATCCGTCCGGCCCATCGCCGCGGGAATCCGGGAACATCATGGTGCCCCGCGCGTTTTTCGCAATGGCCGAACCGGTATCGCGCCACTCCTCGGAGCACCGCTGGGACCTGCTCTATCGCGCGGCGTGGCGCATGACCAATGGCGAGCGCCATCTGCTCGAAATCGAAACCGATGACACCGTCCTCGAGTTGAACGCCATGCGGCGGTCGGTGGAAAAAGACATCTACCGCATGCGGCAGTTCGTCCGGTTTCGAAAGATCGATACCGGCGAAGGCCCCAACTACGTCGCTTGGTACCAGCCCGAGCATCACACGCTGGATGCCAACGGGAAATTCTTTATCGACCGTTTCGGGTCCATGCGCTGGGCGATTCTAACGCCCGAGAGCAGCCTGCTTTGGAATTTGGAAAAGCTGGAGCATGGTCCCGGCGTGCCCCGTTCGCGCGCTCCCGAGGAAGACGAACTGGAGGACCTCTGGCGCTTGTATTATGCGACGATCTTCAATCCGGCACGCCTCAAGCTGAACGCCATGCGAGCGCAACTGCCGGTCGCGCGTTGGAACAACCTGCCGGAGTCGCGAATGATTCCCGAACTGGTTCGCATGTCGCGCGGCCGTGTCGATCGGATGATCGAGAGCCAGCCCTTGTCGGCTTCCGATTTCATTCCTCAGGGCGCGTCGATGCCGGTTCTGCGCGAAGCCGTCAAGCAGTGCGGGGCTTGTGGCCTTTGCCGCCGGGCGACACAGCCGGTCTGGGGGGAGGGAAACCTCGCGGCGCGGATCGCGCTCGTCGGCGAGCAGCCCGGGGACGAAGAGGATTTGAGTGGACGTCCGTTCGTCGGACCGGCCGGCAAAATTTTGGACGGCGCCTTGCAAGCGGCCGGGCTTGTCCGCCGCGATCTCTACCTCACCAACTCGGTAAAGGCGTTCCGTTTCGAGGAGCGCGGCAAACGGCGCATTCACCAGACCCCGCGTAGCACCGAAATCGCAGTTTGCAGACCGTGGCTGCAGGCCGAATTGGATCTCGTTCGACCGCTGGTCATCGTATGTCTGGGCGCCTCCGCGGCCCTCTCCGTCTTGGGAAAGAAAATCGCGGTCAGCCGCGAGCGTGGACATTGGATCGCGCGGCAGGCAGCGCAGGTTGCGGTCACGTATCATCCGTCGGCCGTCTTGCGCGTGCCCGACGAAGCGGCGCAGAAAGACCTGTTCCAGGCTCTGGTCGAAGACCTCACGTTGGTCAGGCAGACGGTCGCGGCAAAGGAGCAGCCGTAACCATGCTTCGGCGCCCCTCGTCCTCCCATTCCGGCCCTTCATCCGCCACATCGTGCGATTGCGAGCCAGACGCGCGTACAGTAAGGTTAATCGACCATGAAGTGGCGAAATTTAGCGCTGGTCTTTATCGCGAACACGATCGGCGGCTGTCTGCCCGCGGTCTTCGTCTGGCTGGCCACGCCGGGCGTCAGCCTGACTCGCCTTTCCGAACAGGCGGGCTATGGCCTGGTCTATGCCTGGTGCATCGGAACCCTGTGTTTCGTCGCCATGGAACCGGTCGCGCGAGCCATCCGCTGCCGTCTTTCCCGGTTCCTTCAGGTACCGGCCTTCCTGCTGGCTTTCGTTGTGATGGCGTTCGTCGGGTCGTTTCCCGCCAGTCTCCTGTTCGTCGCGTTCGGCTGGATTCCGCCGGAGCGGCTGTGGCCGTTCTACCTGCGCGGAGTGCGGGTCGCGAGCGCGTTCACCATCCTGATCGGCAGCATCGTGACTGCTTTTGAAATTGTGCGGCATCGCTTGGATGCTGCCACCATCGAACTGCGCAACCGCCAACTCGCCGACGAGCGGTCGCGCAAGCTGGCCAGCGAAGCCCGGTTGAATTCGCTCGAATCGCGCGTTCACCCGCACTTCCTCTTCAATACGCTGAACTCCATCAGCGCCTTGATTCGCGAGAATCCGCAGACCGCCGAACGCACCGTCGAGCGGCTGGCGTCGCTGCTGCGCGAATCGCTCGATATGGATCGCAGCCGGCTGGTGCCGCTCAGCCGCGAACTGCGGATCGTCGAGAACTATCTCGCGATTGAACAGACCCGCTACGCCGCGCGCCTGCGCTACTCGATCGAGGTCCCGGCCGCTCTCCACGAACTCGAAGTGCCGCCCTTCTGCCTGCAGACCCTGGTGGAGAATAGCGTCAAACACGTTGTCTCCGCGCGTCGCGAGGGCGCGGAGATTCGCGTCGCCGCGCGCCTCGAAGGGCCGCGCGCCATCCTCGAAGTGAGCGACGACGGGCCCGGCTTCGACAGCTCCAGTATGATCCCCGGCCACGGCCTCGACAATCTGCAGGATCGCCTCGCGGTCCTCTATGAAGGAGCCGGCCGGCTGCAGTTCGGAGGCAGTGACGGGCGGGCGCTGGTTTCCGTGTCGATTCCGGTGCAGGGGGTGCTGGCGTGATTCGCGCCTTTGTGGTGGACGACGAGCCGCTCGCGGTGAAGCGGCTCTCCCGGCTCTTGACCGAAACCGGCCGGGTCGAGGTGACCGGAACCAGTACGGATCCGGTGGACGCGCTGGCCTCGCTCAGCGAGCATTCCCCGGACGTCCTGTTTCTGGATATCCAAATGCCTGGTATGAACGGGTTTGAGATGCTCGGCATGTTGGATCCGCAGCCGCTGGTGGTCTTCACCACGGCGTTCGATCGCTACGCGCTGCAGGCGTTCGAGGTGAACTCGATCGACTACCTTTTAAAGCCGGTGGAAGAGCGCCACCTGGCGCGCGCTCTCGATAAGCTCGAACGGCTGCGCGCCGCACCCGAGCCGGCGCCCGATTGGAAGAGCGTCCTGGCACAGCTCTCCTCGGCGCTCGCTCACGGAAGTTCGACCGATTACCCGGAGCGCATCGCATCGCGGCTCGGCGACCGCATACAGATCCTGGAACTTGCCAAGGTCACCCACTTCTTCGCCCGGGACAAGTTGACTTACGCCGCTACGGAAGCGAAGAACTACGTCGTGGATCACACCGTATCGGAGCTGGAGCAGAAGTTCGATCCGCGGCGCTTCTGCCGCATTCATCGCGCGACACTGCTGAATATCGCGTGGGTGCGCGAAGTGGATGCCTGGTTCGGAGGCCGTATGCTGGTGCGGCTCAGGGATTCGAAGAATACGGAGTTGCAGGTGGCGCGAGACCGGGTCGCTAGCCTGAAGAAGCAGCTGGGAATCTGACCTTCGTCCGCCAGGCAGAGCAGTCCGCCGGTCGTGGGACAATGTGCGAAATGTCCAGAGTGCTACTGCCTTTGCTGCTTTGCGCCGCTGCTTTCGGCGCCGATACGATGCCGCCCGCCGCTGACCGGGAACTGGCGCGCGAAATTTATCGCGAGATGGTCGAGACCCGCTCCGGATTTACGACCGGAACGACGACCCCGATCGCGGAATCCGTTGCGGCGCGCCTCAAGGCTGCTGGGTTTCCCGCGGAAGACATTTTCGTCGGCGGCGCGAACCCGCGCAAGGCGAATATAGTTGTGCGTTACCACGGGACCGGGGCGCGCAAGCCGATTCTGCTTCTGGCCCACATCGACGTGGTCGAAGCGTTGCGGGTGGACTGGACCACCGATCCGTTCACGTTCGTCGAGAAGGACGGCTACTTCTACGGGCGCGGCACGGCAGACGACAAGGCGCAGGCCGCCGTCTGGGTTGCGAACCTGATCCGTTATAAGCGGGAAGGCTTCCGGCCGGACCGCGATCTGATCGTGGCATTGACCGCCGACGAAGAGGGCGGCGGTCCGTTTAATGGCGTGGACTGGCTGCTGAAGAATAAGCGGGATTTGATCGAGGCCGAGTTTGCGATCAATGAAGGAGGGCGTGGCGAAATGGTCGGCGGCAAGCGCATCGCCAACGACATGTCGCTCAGTGAGAAGACCTATTCCGACTTCCGCCTGGAGGTGCGTAATAAGGGCGGGCACAGTGCGCGTCCGGTGGCGGATAACGCCATTTATCACCTCGCGGGAGCGCTCTACAGGCTCTCCACGTTTACGTTTCCGTTCCGGCTGAACGAGGTGACCCGCGCCTATTTTCAGCAGATGTCGAAGATCGAAAAGGGCGCCCTCTCGCAGGATCTGCTTCGCGTGTCGCAGGGTGACGAAGCGGCCATGCGGCGGGTCGCGGCCACGTCGCCTCCGCTCAACGCGATGCTGCGAACCACTTGTGTCGCGACGCAGCTCGAAGGAGGGCACGCGACCAACGCGCTGCCGCAACTGGCCTCCGCGAACGTGAATTGCCGCGTGCTGCCCGAGGATTCCGTGGAGCAGGTGCTGGAGGAGTTAAAGAAGGTGGTGGCGGACGATCAGGTGGCGGTGACGATCAAGACGAACGAGGGCCGCAGTCCGGCTTCGCCGATGCGCCCCGACGTGATGAAGGCCTTCGAACGGGTGACCGACATCCTGTGGCCGGGCGTGGTCACCGTGCCCTCGATGTCGGTGGGCGGGAGCGACGGCCGCTACCTGCGAGTGGCGGGCATCCCCACTTACGGCATTCAGGGCTTCTTCATGGACCGCGACGACACTCGCGCTCACGGCCGTGACGAACGCATGCTGGTGGCCTCGTTCTATGAGGGGCAGACGTTTCTGTACGAGTTCGTGAAGAGCCTGGCGGCCGCCTCCGAGGGGAAGTGAGCGGGCAGCCTGACATTTTGATCCTGGGATGCGGCTTCACGGGCCGGAGGGTGGCCGAGAGAATGCTGGCGCGTGGGGCGCGTGTCGTCGCGACCACCCGGCATCCCGAGCGCCTGGCCGGATTAGGGGCCACGGTAATCTCACTGGATGAGCTGCGGGAGCACCTGCGGCCCGGCATGCTCGTCCTGCATTCGATTCCTCCGGAGGGTTCCGCGGGTCTACTGGTCCCGTTGGGTCAGGCTCCCGCGCGCGTGATTTATCTTTCTTCCACCGCGGTCTACGGAGCAGCCACCGTAGTGGATGCGGATACGCCGGTGGACGGGAGCAGTGAGCGGGCGCGGGGCCGCCTGGAAGTGGAGCGGCAGGTGGCAGCGGGTCCGTGGAGCTGGCTGATCCTGCGGCCTGCCGCGATTTACGGACCGGGGCGAGGCGTCCAGGAGTCGTACAGGCGCGGCGCCTACCAACCCGGCGAGAATTATGTGAGCCGGATCCATGTGGAGGATCTCGCGGCGCACGTGGAGGCGGGCTTTTTCTCGGCTTTAACCGGCGCATTCCCGGTCGCGGACGAGGAACCGTGTACCGCGCGAGAGGTGGCGGAGTTCTGTGCGCGCCTGCTGCACCTGCCCTTTCCAGACCCCGGAGTTCCCGCACCTGTGCGCGCCGTGCGGGTGACCGGAAATCGCCGTGTGGACGGCTCGGCGATCCGGCGCGCCTTAGGCATCACGCTGACGTACCCTTCGTACAGGGTAGGGATTCCGGCATCCCTTTAGTCGAGCGTTGATCGCTCCCGCAGTAAGGCGGGCTTCCACCCTGCCAACTCGAGCGCCAGCTCGACCTTCGAAAGTTCAGAAGGGGCGAGTTTCTCCGGCTTTGCTTCAGGCCCTCGCCGTATACGAAACAGCCGGCGCTCGCCTC
>Ga0308175_100004234_pt1 | contig 10057 bp, 8 predicted proteins | sample PhyCR1_3_FD_203893 | JGI IMG/M metagenome (GOLD analysis project Ga0308175, IMG submission 203893) | Soil microbial communities from UC Gill Tract Community Farm, Albany, California, United States - DLSLS.C.R1 | ecosystem: Environmental > Terrestrial > Soil > Agricultural land | place: USA...
AGGCCCTCCATCTCGAGTACGTCGAGATTCTCCGCCGCCGCCTGGCTTGCGCGCCGCTTCCGCTCCTGATAAATCGCCTCGGTCAGCACCTGCACCCGGCCCTTGAACGCAAACAGGTGCAACTCCTGCCCTTCCAGATCCAGCTCGCGCCGCAGCTCCGGGTGAAACGTGATCCGTCCCTGCCCGTCCATCTCGGCGTCCGCCCCCAGGTCCGCAGCGTTGAATGCAATATTCTGCGCCGCCCCCGGATTCGCCCGGTAAGTCTCGAAAAACTTCTCGTTCTCCCGCCATACCGCCATGGGGTATATTTGTGCAATACGGCGGTCGAGGCTGGTGACAAACAACTTACGCTCCGGAAGACTGTTGAAAAACTGTTGGAAAGCTGTGGGAAGCTTCAGCCGGCCCTTGTCGTCCAGACGCGCCGGGTACATACCGCGAGGCGGCTCCACCGGGGCATTCGCTGCTGATTTCCCTTCCTCTTCCACCCGAAACCACTTTCAGACCACTTTTATTCCAAATCTATTCCACTAGGGATTGTGGCACGACCCAGGTCGAGTTGCAAGCCCTTTATTGATGGAAGTTCCTGGAAAAAGAGGAGTTATTCCGGTACTACGAGATGCGTAGCATTTTCGTAAGGCCACAATAGGTTTGAATATCGGCGAAGCGATGGCGAAAGTCGCGATTCCGAACGCCCCACCGCCAGGTGGATTGTGTTTCGGAATCGCACAAAGAAGCGCACGAGGAAAACCTGTTCAGTGGCACTTCACCTGTAACGCGGAGTCTTTATGGGTCTCTTCACCGCGGCGCTCCTCGCCACCCCCGCCCAAAATGGAGCGAAGCCTACAGCCATCGGCCCCAACGTAGTCATCGAGGCCGTCGAGCGTCAGATCCACGGTCTGCTGACGCTGCTTCCGAACTTCGTCCTCTGCGGCGTCTTCCTGCTCTTCGTCTGGGGCTTCGCCTTCGCCATCAGGCGCTTCATCCTCTCCGGCGGCCGCAAATCCCACATGAACCCGCCGCTGGTCCGCGCCCTTTCCCGGCTCAGCTCGATTCTCACCTGGGTGCTGGGCCTCTTTACCGCTGCCACCATCGTGGTGCCCTCATTCAACCCGGGCAGCATGATCGCCGGCCTCGGCATCAGTTCCATCGCCATCGGCTTCGCCTTCAAGGACATCTTCCAGAACTTCCTGGCCGGCCTGCTTCTGCTCTGGAGTCAGCCCTTCCACGTCGGCGATGAAATCAAGTCCGGCGCCTTCGAAGGCGCCGTGGAAGATATCGATATCCGCGCTACGCTCATTCGCATGGATAGCGGCGAGCGAGCCATCATCCCGAACAGCGCCGTCTACACCAATGCGATCGTGGTCAAAACCGCCTTCCCGGCTCGCCGCGGAAAAATCGTGATCGCAGTGGACGACCCCCGGCCCGCTCCCGAGGTCCGCGATCTCATCGCGAAGATCATCGAGAAAACGCCCGGCGTCATGTCAGACCCCGCTCCCGGCGTCGCAATCTCGAATATCAAAGGAAGCTTGATGAGCTTCACGGTCTATCTCTGGAGCCCTCAGCCGGCGACCGCCACGGACCGCGCCCTTACCGCTGTCCGAGACGCTTTCGAAGCAGGAAAAGCCGAAATCACCGCCGCGTGATTATCCGGGAGCCGATATGAACCACGCCGGTCACGTCCCCCTTTGATCAATGAGATTTGATCAAGGAGATCACTTTGCCCATCGTCACCGAGTCGTCATCAAAGCCGCCGTGCGTAGTGCTCCGCGACTCCTGCCCCGGCGCGGGAAACGCGCTGACGTTCTTCAAGCCGAGCGGCGCCACATCGCTCTGGAAGTACTTCTCCATTCCCAGAATCTTTGTCGCCACGCCTTTCTCGAACGATTGCGATACCAGATAGAGCAGAGACCGGCTGTAGCCCAGAATCGGTTCGCACGTCGGATCCTTCTGCTCCACATCGTCGGACATATGGAACTGGTTATATCGTTTCACCTGTCCGCTGCGAATCGCCGGAATCACTTGCGCCGCGAAGGTGTCCATGCGCACTGCGGGAGCCAGGAAGTTAACCGTCTCGAACCTCCAGCCCTTCAGGCGTTCAATGATGGCGCTGTGCACGATCGATCCCGCGGAATGCCCGATCAGATGCAGTTTCACCTTCGAGGTATCCGCGAAAAGAGGAGACTTCCTGGATTCCTCGTACAGAATGACGCCGCCCGCGTCCTGATTCGCCGAAATCGCGTCGGCGTTCTTCTTCATCTCGCCCCAGACAGCCGTGCCCGGAACAGCCAGCATTTTCTCGAGCCGCTGATTCCACCAGCTCGCCACGTGGCCCAGCAGCGCGCCAGTCGTTCGCTGCTTCGCCACGAAGTCTTCGCCGATGTTCTTCAGGGTCGACCACAAATCCGTCTCCCACATCAGAAATATGGGGAAAATCCGGTTATCATACAGGGCCTTCACCCACTTCGCCGCCGTGTCGGCCGCGCCGTTCTCGGAGGTCAGCCCGCCGTGCGCATACACCGCGATATCCATCACATCAGAATCCTTGAGCCCCCACAACTTCCGCGCATCCGCAAGCCGCTGCGTCACCAGCGTCGCCACATCCGCTGCCTGCGTCCGGAACTCGCCCGTGTTGCTAAGTCGCCCGTTGTTCTCCATATCGATGATGTACGGATCGATCTGATGGCTTCTCAGCTCGCGATTTGCCGCCAGTTGCACCCGGTCGCCGGTCTTGCTTAGCGTCTTGCTTTCCGCTATCTCGAGATGAAGATCCGTCACCACGCCCAGTTGCGCCACCCAGCAGTCCATCGCATTTTCGAGCCAGTCCTCGTAGGTCAGCACTGCCTGGCCGTTGGTTCCCCAGTTGGTGTCCCAGGAGTTGTGAACGATAAAGCCTTCGCGCGTATAGCCGACAATCGCGAATGCATGCGCCCCATCGCCTGGCTTCACGATAGTCCTCGGGATGACTCGCCACGCCCCCTTTGCGACCTCAACCTTACCCTGGAGCAACCATCCGTCATGCGTTACTGCGCTCGCATAGAGCGCTCCCATCTCGTTCAGCGCCACGTGCATGTCGGTAATGGACTTTGCATTCACGCGATAATACGCGCCCAGCGGACGTTTGATTCCATCAGCCCACCAGTCCAGCTTCGGGTCCTTCGGCTCCGGCGGCATCTCGAATGTCGGCCAGAGATTCGAAGCGCACGCGCCGTGCTTGTACCAGCCCTTCATCGCTCCGCGCAGACTTGACCCGGTGTCCGCACTCGGGTCTCCCGGAAACTCATCGTAGCGGCGCGCCATGGAGTACAACATGAATGGCGACACGGGACATTCGGCCGCCTTCCGTTTCGCGCGCCGCTGCAGATGATAGATCACGCTCGCCAGCGCGAACCCGGTGCACGCACTCGTGTCTCGCTGATTCAACACCGGCATATCGATGTCCGGCGCCAGCATCTCTGCAGGAATTACGGTCACCGACGGCATATACGGGCGGTCGCGGAGATCGATGCTGTCCGGAACCACATTCCGGAGCCGTTTCACCACGGCGTCTTCCCGCCCGCGTTCAGTCTGAGGCTTCTTCGAAGGCCTTCGTATCGTTTTCGGCATGCGTTCGCCTATCTTATCCTCGCGGCGGCTAACAGCATGCATTACAACTGCTGGGCCGCCTGCGCAGGGCGGAACAGATCCTCAAGCTGGATAAGCACTTGTTTATGTTGTCTGGCCCGCCAGGCTGCCCGAATAGTTAACGTAGTTAGGTCAGTAACATCCGCCATCAGTGCCGAAGGCCTGCCTGTCCCGCAGAAACTGACTGATGGATTTTTGATTTGCGTGTATCGGCGTTGATCTGCGGCCCCAAATTCTCGGTTTCCAGCAAAATAAAGGAGACAGTTGAAGGCGAACGGGACCACGTCCACGAAGAAGAACACGTCCCCACCATCGTCCAGATCCAGCCCAGGGTCGAAACGAGGTACACGATGCTTTGCAGCCAATTGCAGAAGTCCCCAGTAAAAGAACCGTAAAGTAATCGGTTTGAGGGGAAGGCGCCGAAGTTTCGCGGTGTGTTTACTTACGCTGCAACACGGTCTGACCTGGTTTTCAGTTGATCGATTGACCGTTTGGAGTCTACACTCAATCGTCCCAGCCTGAGGAGGCTCTTCGTTGTGAAAGAGGTTTCAAGCGGGATGCCCAGCTTTCGTACAAACTGAGCATATGACTGTTCGGAGGAAAAAATAATGAAGAAGGTTCCTTTTTCGGCAGTCGCGATTCTGGCGTGTGCTGCGTTCACCTGCAGTCCTGCTGCAGGTGATTTCGTTAAAGGTGAAGTGTTCGTGGGAGCGGGCAGCGGCCAGGTATTCGTCTACTCACCAACTGGCGATTTGCTCCAGAAACTTAGCTCGGGTCTCAGCAGTGAGACGACGGGGATGGCGTTCGACGCCTCAGGAAATTTGTATTCGACGAACTTTCAGGCGAATGCAATCGTCAAGTTTGACGGTAGCGGCAATAACCTTGGTACGTTTGGGAGCGGCTTCAATGCTCATCCGGAGTCTATCCTTTTCGACAAGTCGGGAAATGCCTTCGTTGGTCAAGCCGACGGAACACATTCGATCCTGAAGTTCGATTCGAATGGCAGCCTTTTAAAGACGATCACGCCTACCTCAGTGGATCGCGGAACAGACTGGATTGATCTATCGGCTGATCAAACCACCCTCTATTATGCTGGCGAAGGCCCAACAATAAGGACGATCAGCGCGGTGACTGGTCTGCAGGGCCCAGACTTTGAGACTGGCAAAGGCAGTCAGCAGTTCGCCTTACGCCTGCTCAGTGATGGTGGAATTCTCGTCGCCAATGGATCTAATGTTCTACGATACGATTCCAGCGGCAATATCATTAAAACCTACACCGGCTTCACCGGCGCCTCAGAGCTCTTTGCGCTGAACCTGGATCCTGATGGCAAGTCGTTCTGGACCGGAGATATCGGCGGTTCGACGCAGGTGTTCCGTGTTGACATTGCAACCGGTGATATCTTGACTCACTGGGCCGCCTCCAAAGATGGCGCCTCCGAGGTAGCAGGCGTAGCTGTCTTTGGAGAAATCACTCAGGGTGGGCCAGGCGGCGGCGTACCCGAACCTGGGACGATTCTGTTGACAATAAGCGGCTTGGGCGCCTTGGTTTTCAAGCGTAAGTTTTGTCGGTAGCTCTTACATATTCCGGTGTCCTGGTGCGGCATCGCAATCTGAAATATGCGCCTTTCCGAACTCCCGCAGGAGTTGGAAGAGCACAAAAGTCGGGGAATTGCCCCTGAGACGCAGGGATTTAGCATAGTTGCGCCGGAATAAACGGGGCGGCATCAAACCACCCGTTTATTCCGGCTGCTGAATCAACGGATGTGTGTCGAAGTTGAAAGTGAGTACGCGCGATCTGGGTCACATCCAGCGACTACGCCGCGGCAGCAAAGGCCGAACAGGCCGTTCATGAATGCGGCCCTGAAATAAATCGTTCGCCACGCCAAAGGAAACGCTCGGAGCCCCAGCGGAACCTTGGATATCAGAACCGATCGGGTAACGCTGAACACCGATGTCCTTGATAGCGCGCTCTTCACATACGGCGCCATCGCCTCGGCCCTCTCATCAGGTCTTCCATGAATGAAGGATTGTTCCCGAAATCGTAGTTCGCGCCCAGATACTCGCTCTGGTAGTTCCTGAAGATCCCCACATACTGTTCGGTCGTCCAGCCTTTATGCATTCTCAATCGCCAGCGCGCCCATCCCGCGCGCTCGCGAAAGCGTGTTCCAGCGCGGCCATATCCCGAGTCCGCGGGATCTGCGCCATCCCCTGAATCCACATGCCGTACTCTTCCGCCTTCGATCGCAGCTTCGCGATGTCGCCGCAGAACGCCGATCGAATTCCCGCGGTCCCCCTCCGTGGCGTCGTTCAAGGAACGCCATCGTAATCCACCCGGTGGCCGCCCTCCGCTGGCCGGACGGGGCCCGAATGCGCAGGTAAACGAGGTCGTCGCCACGCCCATCTTGTATTCCGGAACAGCGGCGCTTACTACCCCGCCAGCAGCGCGGATATGCTGTCGGTTTTCATCAACTCTCTTCGAGTCATGACGTTGAAATCGGGTTTTCCATTCCCCCCGGGTTCTCCCCTCCACTCGCCCGCCGTTATACACCGTACTGTTTTGAAACATCGCCCTAATTTGCGCGTTCCATTCCGCCGATAGACGCCCAAATGGCCAGTTCCTGCTATGAAACTGACCGGCATTGCCGCCGGGTGGCCTCCCTCGCGAGGTCCGTCGCTGAGGATATGGGCGCTGATCGCGTGATTTGCGAGTCGCTCGAATCCGCCGCGCTCGAGCACCAGAATTTCCGTCTCTCGCGCCTGAGAAAAAACCATTTCGTCCTCCCCGGGACCGCGGGAATGATCCTTCACCGGTTTGCGGACGGAACGAACGATTTCGGGGCCGCCATCGAATCAGCCGCCGCGATACTCCGCGCATGTGACGCGCTCGATGAATCGGCCGAATTCGCTGCTTACGAGGCGCAGCAGCTCACTGCGGCCATCCGGGATTTTATGGCGGATGCCGGCCAGTGGCCCCACGAAGTTGAATCCGCGTTGCGCCATCTCGTGCCGCCTGCCATCCAAATCGCGCCGGGGGAGAAACTTCCCGTATTGCCCTCAGCCGCTTCGGCGCTGCTGCGTCTGCAGTCGGAAACAGTCTCGGCCGCCGAACTCGCCGGCGTTGCCGAGCAGGATCCTGTCTTCGCGAAGCGCCTTCTCGGCCTCGCAAACTCCGCTACCTTCGGCCCGCCCAATGAAATTCGAAGTATCCGCGACGCGGTTCTCAGAATCGGCGTTCCACTCGCCCACAAGGCTCTGGTCGCCGCTTCCATCGGCCCGCTCTTCGCGTCGGCGAAACTGCGCGCCATCTGGCGTCATTCGCAGGAAATCGCCGCCATCGCGCATGAGCTTGCGCCGCAATGCGGCTGCCATCCTCATGAGGGCTGGCTCGCCGGCCTTCTGCACGATATCGGCCTGCTCATCTTCGCCTCACAATCCGCGGCGGATTGCTCGCGCGAGGAGGCGTGGCGGCACGCCGGTTTTCCGCGCGTGTATACGGAAACAATCGTCTGGGGCGTTGACCACGCAACCGCCGGAGCGGACCTGCTCGCCAAATGGAATGTTCCTTCGGATCTCGTGGAGGCCGTTCGGTATCACGCCGCGCCTGAGCTCTCCGATTCGCCGCTCGCAGCGCTCCTCTATATCGCGAACGCCATTGACAGACAAGTTATGGATGCAGGGGAAGGCGGCGAACCGGAACCTCTCGCTTCACGCTTCCGTCTCGCCACCGCTCTCTCGGTAACGAATCTGCCTGCGTCTGTGGTCGAATCGTTCTCGCGCGAAAGCCAGATCTTTGCAATCGCCTGCTAAACCGATGTGGCTCGGGAACGCGACTTCAGTCGCGTCTCTGGTGAGCACTCGACCATTCCCAGTCCCCGGGGATTTACACAGCCCGGCTTTGACCGGATTCCCTCTACATGCCGCCAGTATTTCAAATATTCCGAAAGAGCCGCGACTGAAGTCGCGTGCCCGAGCACCTGGATTGTCCAGCTGGTTCCTGGACACTACCCCAGCAGCTGGGTTTTATTGCGCTTCGACGCGGTGATGCCCGCGCGGCAGCAGAACCGCGCACTCTCCGCTTCCGTCGCATCGCGCAGCGAACGGCGCCCCGTCCACCGTCATCCGCTCAGGCTTGCGATCGAATCTCGCCACTGCGCGGCTGTCATTCTCATATTCCACCGCGATTCTTCCGCCGTTCATCCCTGCGTCGATCAACCGGGCATTCAGATCCAGCACCCGCAGCGAATGCCTCTCCTGCGCCGGCTCTAAAACATGCCGGCCGCCCGGCAGCCGGATGTACCCGCCCGATTCGAGCGGCCAGGCCTTGCCGTCCACCAGCGCCGCGCCCTTCCATGCGATCTCCACATCCGCGCTCGCCTCCACCGCCGTTCGTGGCCCTTCTTTTACGATCGACCTGACTGGCGCCGACGCCGCCGCCAGCAGCGGCAGATCGGGGCGCAGAATGCTGTTTTCAAAATAGAGCGCCACATGCGGAAACGCCGCTGAAGCCAGATGCACCAGTTCGAAAAGCTCTACGCCGGTCTGTTGCTTCGTCGGGTAAACATCCTGATACCGCTCGATGATATTGATGTCGATCGCCAGCTTCTCGGGATGGGACGTCAACGCCCGGTACCGCTTCGCGATCTCCGCATATCGGCGCGGCCCCAGATTCCAAACCGTCGCCGGATCCTCGATCAGAAACGAAAAGGAATGCGAATCGAGCAGCGGCAGCACGCCCGCCGCATCCGCGCCGATCGAATCTCTCATGCCCGGGTCGAATCGATCGTCCACATGCGTCAGCGCCACATCCAGTTCCGGACGAAATGAGCGGAAGCTTTCCACCACGCCCAGCCATTCTTCCTGCATCCTCCGCGCCAGATCGGCGCGAAAGTCGAGAAACCGCCGCACCGATTGCGCATCCTTGCGTTCGCGCCAGATTTCGATCGGGTCCCAGCCGCTTTCCGCTTTGAATCGCTCGCGCACATCCGGGTTCATGGGCGTGAATCGCGCCTGATTGCCGGTTCCCTCGAGCGATTCGAAGTAAAGTTCGGCCAGATTCACGCCGTCCCAGTCAAAGCGCTCGATCTCCTTCCGTAAACCCGCGCGCACCGCTTCCGCGCAAGCTGGATTCTGCAGATTCATCAGCTTGCGCCAGTCGAGTTGCGCATCCTGCAACACGCCCGTTTTCTCTCGCCACTCGGGGTGTTCGTCCCAGAACTTCTCGCTCACATGCGGCAGTTCCACCCACGCGTAAACCACGATTCCGCGCCGATGGCAGGCTTCAATCAGTCGCGCCAGATACTCGTCCCGCTCGCGGTCCGGCTCGAAAAAATGCCACGCGGCCACATGCAGCGCGCTGATGCCCGCCTCCCGCCATCGCTTTGCCAGGTAATCCACATCGGCGCGCAGCCGGTACGACGAATCGAAAAATGCCCACAGCCTTGCCGCCCGAACCCCGGCTTGCACCCCCAGGTCCACCAGCGCCTGCATCAGATACGGAAATCGTTCGTATCCGTTCGGGCCCGGGTCCGTTGCCACCCACAGCACCGCGCCTTCCCCCACGCGATAACCCGCCACAAGAGGCGCCCCCGTCCAGCGATCCTTCGCAAACACATGCGCCGCGCTCGGAACATCGAATCGTGCCATCTCCACCGGCGCGCTCCAGATAATGGGCAACGTCGGATTGTGCTCATCCGCAACATGAATCACCGACACTGTCTCGGTGCGCGCCTTGAATCCAAAGCTTTCCGCAAGCGGTGATGAGGATTCCAGAATCAGCGCCCCGCCCGCTTCCACTTTCCGTTGCAAGTCCGGGGAAGCGGCAGTTCCCGAACGCGCCACCAGAATGTCCGCGGAACTTTCCGCGCCCCCCACATGCCCGACCGACGAAAGCACATCCGGCCACGCTCCGCTATCAGTACCGATCACCGCGAAGCTCCCGCCAAAGCACTGCGTCGCCACAAAGAATGTGGCGCAGGCGCTAATGCGTAAACGCAAACCACACCCCCACCCGGAAATCATTGAAGCTGGGCCCTTGCGGATTCCCCTCGTTCATCAAATACATCCCGTGTACCGGATTCACCTGCACCCACAGTGCTTTCGGCGCTCCCGGCGGATGGAACCGGATACCTGGCCCGGTCTCGAAGAAATTCGCCCAGGACTGCCGCTTGACGTCGAACGTCACATCATTCGCCCAAAACATCTGCACCTTGAACCCGCCGATCGTCGACGTGTATCCCGTCCGGTTCTGGGCGTAGTTGATGAAGTCGTTGTCGAAGCGACTGATAAAAACCGCGTCCGCCGTAGTCTCGTTGAACCAGCCATTCGATTCCGCCGCCATCGATTTCCCGAAGTTGCGCGAAAATGACACCCCACCCCGCAGATCGCGTGAGGGAACTCCCGTCAAATAACTGATCGTCGACCCGGCTTCGAACCACCCC
>Ga0308175_100004235_pt1 | contig 10056 bp, 9 predicted proteins | sample PhyCR1_3_FD_203893 | JGI IMG/M metagenome (GOLD analysis project Ga0308175, IMG submission 203893) | Soil microbial communities from UC Gill Tract Community Farm, Albany, California, United States - DLSLS.C.R1 | ecosystem: Environmental > Terrestrial > Soil > Agricultural land | place: USA...
GATCTTTGACACGAGCGTCGACTGCGCGAGCTGCTCGTAGGGGATCGCCTGCGCGGCCTCGATGATCTCGCGCTGCAGCGCGATGCCCTGCTCGCGTGCGCGGTTGGATGCGGTAACCGCGTCCGACTGCGTGACGATGCCAAGGACGCCCACGAGCCCGACGAGCAGGACCGCGGCGGCCACCATCACCTCGATGATCGTGAAGCCGTCCTCGCGCGCGCACTTGGACAGCAATGGACGGCGGGTGCCTGCCATGGCACCTCGTACTTCGGCCGGTGCGATCAAAACCTGAGGCGTTGCACGCCGGCCGTCAACGAACGGACGGCTGCGCCCATCACCAGGTTCCGGAGGTACAACCGCCACCCGTGCCCGTGCAGAGGTGCTCGACCACGCCGCCGGCGGTGCGCCGGATCGAGAACGTGTTCGAGTTGTGGCGTGACTGGGCGGTCACGGTGAAGCTGATGGGCGTCGCGGAGGCGACGCCGACGGTGGCGTCGGCGACGGGGGCGCCGTCGACGAGCGGCAGGCCGGTCGTGCCGAGCTCGGCCACCGTGTCGCACTGCGTGTAGTCCTGGCTCGAGGAGTCGCAGGCCTCGACGTGCGAGACGAGGTTGCGCGCGTTGGACTTGGCGTCGGCGTCCTGGGCCTTGTGCTGCTGGCCGAGGAACGTCGGCAGCGCGATCGCCGCGAGAAGGGCGACGATCAGGCAGACGACCAGTACCTCGATGAGGGTGAAGCCATCGTCGCTGCGGGAGGTGCGGTCGCGCATGGTGGTGGTGGTGAGACGCAGCGGGCGGGCCCGAGGGCCCGCCCGCTGAGATTCAGTCGTGCAACTGGTGCGTGCTTGCTACCAGGTGCCGTTCTTGCAGCCGCCGCTGTTGTTGCTGTTGGCGGACGTGCAGCTGCGGGTGATCACGCCCGCGGCACGGGTGATGATGAACTGGCTCGGGGTGTTCTTCGAATACGCCGTGATGACGTAGCCGCCGGTGGTGCCCGAGGTCACGGTGACCTGACCCGCGCCCGTGCCGAGGTCGAGCCCGGTCGTGCCGAGGTTCGCGTTCAGGCACTGGCCGTAGTCCTGCGTGTCCGCAAAGCACGACTCGACATGCGAGACGAGGTTGCGAGCGTCCGACTTCGCCGCGGCGTCCTGGCCCTTCTTCTGCTGGCCGAGGAAGGTCGGCAGGGCGATCGCGGCAAGGATGCCGATGATCAGGATGACGACGAGCAGCTCCACCAGGGTGAAGCCCTCCTCACGCGAGGCGCGCGAACGGAGCGTAGACAGCATGTTCCCTCCAAGGGAGACCTGTTTATACGGTTCGCCAGCGCCTCGACCTCGACGGCAACCCGGCTTCCTCCGTACAGCATTTCGGAGGCCCGTGGCTTTGCGTACCGCCCTCACGAACGGCTTGCCCGTACGTCTTGGCCCTGACGCCCGTTTTATCGCCAGGAGCGCAGCGAACCTTGAGGGGGTCCAATGCGATTGGACGCTTTTTTGCACGGCCAACCGGCACACTGGGTGACAGATATGGCTCGCCAGCTCGCCACCTGGGCCGCCGTGCTCTTCGCGATCGGGTTGATCGCCGCCGCGATCGCGCCCAAGGAGACGAGCAAGCCGGCGCCGGTCTTCCCCGCGCCGCGCCCGCCGGGGAACGCCGGCGCGGCCGTCGTCGAGGCCACGCTGCCCGACGCCACGCCGGTCACGGCGGGACTGGGCGACATCGTGCGCCTGCGCGTGGACTCGAGCCTCGACCAGCACGTCGAGATCGACGGGCTCGGGGTTCGCGGGCCGGTCGGTCCGGGCACCACCGGACTCGTGGAATTCGTGGCCGACTCGCCTGGGCGCTGGCCGGTGCGCCTGGGACCGGACGGCCCCCGCATCGGCACGGTCGAGGTGCAGCAGTGAACGCGCTCAATGCGCGCCGCAGCGCGGCGATCGACGGCCTGCGCGCGTTCGCGGCCATGTCGGTCGTGACCTACCACGCGTGGCTTTACACGCGCTCGCCGGTCAGCGTCGCGAACCGCGCGACGCCGGCGGACAAGATGCTGCACGAGCTTCGCCTCGGGCTCGTGCTGTTCTTCGTGCTGTCGGGCTTCCTGCTCTACCAGCCATGGGTGCGCAGTGCGCTCGATGGTGCCCGCGCGCCGCGGCTGCAGGACTACCTGGTGCGCCGCGCCGCCCGCATCCTGCCGGCCTACTACCTGGCGGTCGCCGGCTCGATCGCCCTGCTGTGGAGCCTCGGCGACGCGCCCGGCGTTCGTCTGCCGCCGGCGAGCGGCCTGTGGACGTTCTTCGTGTTCGGCCAGAACTTCTCCGACGCGACGCTGCTGAAGCTCGACCCGCCGCTGTGGACGCTGGCGGTCGAGGTGTCGTTCTACCTCGTCCTCCCCGCGCTCGGCTGGCTGGCGCTGCGCGTGCGCCACAGCGGGCGTGCCGGGCAGCTGGCCGTCCCGCTCGCGTTCCTGCTGTTCAGCTTCGCCTACAACCACGCGATTGACGGCGGCGCCGCGAACTGGCCCACGAAGGTGCTGCCGGCGATGGCGCAGTACTTCGCGATCGGAATGCTCGCGGCCGTGCTCGTGCAGGGCCGTACGATCGGGCGGCGGATGACGTGGGCGCTGCTGGCCGGCGGCGCACTGCTGGTCATCGGCGATGCTTGGTGGGCCGCCGATGCGGCGACGCGCGGCTCGCACGGGACCCTGCTGCATGTGATCCGGGACGCGCCCGGCGCCGTCGGCTTCGCCTGCATCGTGGGGTCCGCCGCGCGCACGACGTGCCCGCCCCGAGTGCTCGCCGCACGCCCCGTCGCATGGACGGGGCACATCTCCTACGGCGTCTACCTGTGGCATGTGCCGCTGCTGGTGTTCCTCCGTGCGCACGGCGCGCTGCCGCTCTCCGTGGTCGGCGCGCTGGTTGTCATCGTGCCGCTGACGTTCGCGATCGCGACGGCGTCCTGGTACGGGATCGAGCGCCCTCTGCAGGAGCGCGCGCGCCGCGCTACGCGGCGCGGCTCTACGCGGCAGGTACGGGCAGCGCCCGGTGCAGGCGCACCGGCGCCGAGCACAGGGCACGCCGGCTGAGCCAGACGACGAGCGGCAGCGCCCACAGCGTGTAGAGCACGTCAGACACCGGCAGCGACAGCCCGAAGACGACGCCGAGAAAGGCCGCGCAGGCCGCCGACAGCCACGGCGCGCGGCGCGCCTCCAGCACCTCCCAGGCGATCAGGGCGGCCAGGAATGGCGCGTGGTAGTAGGCGTGGTTCCACGGATCCAGCGCGCAGCGAAGCAGCATGAGCAGGGCCAGCAACGCCAACGGGTCGACCGCGCGGCGCGTGCGCAGCGCGGCGGCGCCGAGGCCGAGCGTCAGCAACGCAGCGAGCGGGTGAGCGCCGTGCTGCAGCCAGTCCGGGACGGTGTAGGCCGTCACGGCGTCGCCGCCGCCGAGCGCGATGTGGTTCGTGATGGCCGCCCAGCCCCAGACGTTTCCGGTGCGCATCTCGGCGACGCCGAACGCCGGATGGCGCATGGCCTCGAGAAACGCGTGCGGGGAGGCGATCGCGAACGGCGCGGTCACCGCGACCGCCACGCCCGCCGCCGTGAGCGCGAGGCGTTTGCGCGTGCCGTGCGGCGCTGCGATGAGGACCGGCGCGATCGCGATCAAGGCCCACTGCTTGGTCGCGAGCGCAGCGCCGAGCGCGACGCCCGCCGCGACCTGACGTTCGCGCGCGAGGAGCAGCGCAATCACACACAGCGCGCTTCCCACGCGCTCCTCGGGATGGCCGAGCCGGAGCGCGTCGATCGACACTGGATTGACGACCAGCAGCGCGGCGGCGATCGTCGCGTTGACCGATCCGGCGCGCCGCGCAAGCAGCACGACCAGCCCGATGACCACGAGCATGCACGCGAACGCACCAAGGCGATAGGCCCAGATCGAGCTCGGACCGGCGAGGGCCGCGAACGGCGCGCGGAGCAGCAGGCTGAGCGGCCCCATCTGCGCCTGATCGGCGACGAAGCCATGGACGTCGCCGTGTGCCAGCGAGGCGATCGCGGGTCCGGCGTCCCACGGATAGTCCGTGCCAAGACGCGTCGTTGCGGCGAGGAAAGCCGCGGCGAGCGCCGCGGGGATGGTGGCGCGGCGCACGGCCGCCAGATTCGGAGTTGGTGCGCGCACGCGGGCTATCGGAGGAGGACCACGCGTGCGATCGTGACGCTGTGGCCGGCGGCGTCGACCGCCGTGCCCTTGACAAGCAGCGACACCCGCTTGGTGTGGCGCAGCGCCTTGCGCGCCTTCTTGGTCAGCTTGAGCACGAAGCGCCCGTTGCCTCCGGCGGCAACGTCGATCGACACACGGCCGACGACCGCGGGCTTGTGCACGCGCGCGAGGTGCAGCTTCTTCGCGCTCTTGGGGCTGATCGTCGCCGTGAGCGTGCAGTGGATCGCGCGGTCCGAGGTGCAGGTCAGCGTCGGCCCCTTGCGGCGCGCCAGCTTGATCGCCTGAATCGGGGGGCCGCCCAGGCCGGCGCTGAAGTCGGCCGTCGGGGTGCCGCCGCCGTCGCCACCGGTGCCGCCGGTGCCGCCGGTGCCGCCGGTCCCTCCGGTGCCACCCGTTCCGCCCGTGCCACCCGTGCCACCCGTGCCGCCGGTCCCTCCGGTGCCACCCGTCCCACCGGAGCTCGGCACCTGCACGACGAGCGAGAGGTTCGTGATCCCAACCGCACCGTCGTTGTCGGTCACGCGCAGCTTGATCGGGATCGTGCCGGCGTTCGCGTAGGTGCGAGTCGCCGATGGCGTCGCCCCGGTGTCGGTCTCATACGAGCCGTTGCCGTCGAGATCCCACTCGTAGCGCACGATCGTGCCGTCGGGATCGGTCGAGCCCGATGCGTCGAGCGTCACCGGCGATCCAGCGGTTGCGGAACCGCCGCTCACGACGACGCTCGCAACCGGCGGCTTGTTGTCGACGGAAACAACCTTCGTCGCGGACGTCGAGGCGCCGTCGGCGTCGGTCACCTTCACGCCGACGATGTGGTTGCCCAGCGCAGTCCAGGACTTCGACTCGGTGCCTGTCGAGCCCGTGTCGGTCTCGTAGATGCCGTCGCCGTCGAGATCCCACTTGTACGTCACGGCGCCGCCGTCGGGATCGCTCGAGCCGGTCGCGTCGAGCGAGACCGTCTGGCCGGGCCGCGCCGGATTCGGCGTCGCGCTCAGGAGGGCCACCGGCGCCGTCGTCACGTTGAACGTGACGGTCGTCGTCGCGGTCGCGCCGTCGCTGTCGGTCACTCGCAGGCCCACGGTCTTCGAGCCGGCAGTGTTGAAGGTGGCGGCGTAGCTCGAGATCAGCCCGGAATCCACCTCGTAGATGCCGTTGTTGTCCAGGTCCCACTCGTAGTCGACGATCGTGCCGTCGGCGTCCGAGGAGCCGGTGCCGTTGAGCGTCAGCTGCTGGCCGACGATGCCGAGGCCCGGGTTCGCGATCTGCGCGATCGGCGGGCGATTGCCCACCACGATGTCCAGCGACTTCGACGCCGTGCCACCGTCACTGTCGACGACGAGCACACGCACCGTGTGGGTTCCGGGCGTGGGGAAGACGACCTGGTTCAGCGGGGCGGTGCCGGTGTCGCCCTCGAAGACGCCATCGCCGTTGAGATCCCACTTGTAGTCGGCGATCGGGTTGCCGTCGGGGTCGCTCGAACCCGATGCGTCGAGCGTGACCTTGTCGCCGCTCAGCGGCGCGAGCGGCGTCGCGGTCAGGTCGGCAACCGGTGGGTGCGTGACGCTCACCGTTCGCGTGTAGACGTTCTGCAGGCCGTTGTTGTCGGTGACGCGCAGTGACACCGGGTACGCGCCGCGCGTTGCGAACGTGTGCGAGGCCAGCGGCGACGTGCCGCCGTCGGTCTCGAAGGTGCCGTTGCCGTCGAAGTCCCACTCGTAGTGGTTGATCGTGCCGACCGGGTCGTGGCTGCCGGACCCGTCGAACTGGACCGTGTCGCCGGGCAGCGCCGGGTTCGGCGTGGCGGTGAAGCTCGCGATCGGCTGGGCCGCGCAGGTCGCAGTCGCGATCTGCAGGCCCCAGGCGTCGAGCGTGCCCACGTTGCCGGAGCTCAGATCGCGGACCTCGAGCTTCCAGGTGCCCTGGACCTGGCGCCCGATCATCTGGGACAGGTCACCGTCGGCGGTGTAGGTGCCGGTGAACGGGGCGCTGCCGCCGGCGATCGGGCCGCCCTGGTCGGGCGTGATCCACGTGTCGGAGAAGTTGTGGCCATCGCTGCCCTGCTGATCGACGAGGACGACGCGCGTGCCGTCGGGCGCGATCAGCGTGATGCGCAGGTCGCCGTCGTAGGTGTGCGTGATCTGGCCGAGGTGAACCGCGATCTGCTTGACCCGCCCGTTGAGGGCGATCGGCAGCGTCGAGGTCATCACGCTCGCATCCGGGATGCCGTGCGGCACGTCGACCGAGGTGTAGTCGCTGGGCGCCGACGCCATGCCGGTGCCGATCGTGAAGGGCACGGTGGCGGTGCCCTGGTCGGCGGTCAGGCCGAGTGAGAGGTTGGCGTTCTGGCCGCATTCGAGGGCCGGATCGATCTGAACGCCGAACGGCGTGCCCGAGTTCGCGGCCGTCCCGCCGAAGCTCAGCGTCGGGAACGTCGCGCTGGCCTGCGTCACCGTGACGTTCGGCGTGCTCGTGGTCAGCGCGCCGTTGAGGTTTGTGATGTCGCCGTTCGGGTCGCTGCTGAGCAGCGTCTCGACGACCGCGAGCGAGTCGCCGGGCGCGACGATCCCGTCACCGCCGCCGACCTCGGTGACGTCGGTCGACTGGTGGTGGATGTCCAGCGGCACGGCAGCCGCGCCCGCGGGCAGAGCCAGAGCGCCCGCGAGCATGGCAAGCAAGATGCTGCGTGAGAGGGTTCCCGACCTCATCGCAGGATCTATCGGCAACCGACCGTGGTACTCGACCGCCGGTCGCCTGCATTCAACCGAGCGTCCAGGTCAGGTGGACGCGCGCCGGGCTGCCTGAGCGTCGTGATCGGGGATGAAGCGGCCGGTCCCCTCACACCACGGGCACGTCACCTGCGACGGCGAACCGCCGAGATTCGAGGTCACGCGGCCCGTCCCCCGGCAGGCGGAGCACGCGGGCGGCTCGGGTGTCTCGGCGGGCTCGTCGGCGGCCATGGGGCGGCGAGGGTACCCGATGTCGACCGGTCGTCCAGTCGTCCATCCCCACTATTGAGTAGTCACTTTCGGTCCGATAGGGCCTCCATGGCCCCCGCCTGGAAGGACGAGTCCGGTTGGACTCTGCCCGAGATGCTGCTCGGACTGATCCTGTCTCTGGGCATCGCCGGCTCGTCGCTTGTGATGCTCGAGACGTCGCTGCGCTCGCAGAGCGAGACCGGCAGCCGGCTCGCGGCGCAGGACGATGGCAGCACGGCGATGCTGCGGATGACCAAGGACATCCGCACGGCGACGGCAGCCACGGTCCAGAGCTCGACGATCCTCGACCTCCAGGTTCCGCAGCGCAACCCCGCCGGCGGCGCGCCGCTGAGCTTGCACGTGCGATACGCGTGCAGCGGCGCCCCCAGCGCGACCTGCACGCGCTCGGTCTGCAACACGCCCTTCTCGTCGAACTCGTGCAGCTCGCCGACGAACGTCGTGACGGTCGCCAGCGGCGTCTCCAACACCGACAACTTCCAGGGCGTGTCGATGGGTGTCGCGCAGCCCTGGGGGACGCCGGCCACGACGCCCTCCACCTGGGCGGGAACCGGGACCCCGGGCCCCAGCAACATCGGCTTCATCTCGCTCCACCTCCGGATCGAGCGCACCTTCGACGCGAAGATCTGGCGCTCGAGCAAGCCCCTGGACTTCCATGATGGCGCGGACCTCGAGAACTACTCGAACTAGGCGCCTGCTGCGCTCCGAGGGCGGCTCGATCATGATCGAGGCGCTGATCGCCGCGGCGATCCTTCTGGGCGGCGGTGCCGCCACGATCGTGGCGTTCGACTCCAGCACGCGCGCCTCGCACACCTCCGAGCGCGAGGCCGAGGCGGTGTCCATCGCCGAGAAGGAGATCGAGCGGATCGTCAGCAAGCCGTTCGCGCAGATCAACGACTGCATCGCGCCGGGCGCCGGGACGGGCCGCACGGACGACCCGCAGTCGTGGGTGCAGGACGGACAGTTCTTCGTACCCAGGAACTTCCGGCCCACCAGCGGCTACGCGACCCCGCCACCGGTGAACCTCGACGCCTCCAACAAGCTCGCGCTGGAGAGCATCGCCGTCAGCAACACGACCGGCTGCGTGCTGCCCGAGGAGGACGCCTCCACCGCCGGCGTGGCCAGCACGAGCAAGATCTCGCACACCAAGCTGTTTCGCTTCATCACCAACGTCGGCGCGCAGTGCGCGAGCAACCTGAGCTCGAACGTCACGGGCGCGCTGTCGAGCAGCACGCTGCTCGGCACGACGCAGACCACACTGAATTCGACGGCCAACGTCGACCTCTCGTCGCTGTGCGCCTCGATGACGAGTCAGCAGGCCAAGCGCGTGACGGTGGCGGTCGTCCTCAACCAGGTCGGCAACGGCGCCGGGCTCAAGTACCCGGTGTACGTCACGACGCTCGTGACGAACCCCAACGCGTCGCTTCACGCCGCGACCGGGACGGTGCTCGGGTGACCCTGACCACGCGGCTGCGGGCGCAGGACGGCTTCGCGATCCCGATCGCGATCTGGATGCTCACGCTCGGCCTGCTTTTCGGCGGGCTCGCGATGTCACAGGCGCTGTTGGGTTTTCAGCGCAGCAACGAGTCCTGGAACTCCACGCGCGCACACGCGGCGGCCGAGGCGGCCGGGCGCATGGCGATCTACCGCGTCAACACGCTCGGGCTCAACGGCGCGTCGCTCACGCACCTGACGTCGACGCTCGACTGGACGCAGTGCGCGGTGCAGACCACCGCCGCCGACAACTCGGTCATCGTCGGCACCGCGACGATCGGCGTCGGCAAGTCCTGGTGTGACCCGGTCTCGATCGATCTGGGCGGCGGCGCGACCGCGACCTTCCAGCTGTCCTCGATCGTCAACTGCAACGTCGAGCTGGGCTGGAACCCGCTGCCGACCCTACTGTCGGCCGGGACGATCCAGGACTGCCTCAAGCGCAAGATCGTCGCGACCGGCACGGCCGGTGGTGTGACGCGCCGCATCTACGAGGAGGCGCGCGCGACGGCGTCGGCCAACGTGGTCGCGGCGCTCGGGATCAACCTGATCTCCAGCGTGACGCTGCAGCCGGCGACGCTCGTCCCGGGCACGCTGCGCGAGTGCACGCCGAAGGGCGGCACGAGCACGGACCCGGCCGGCGGCTGCTGAGCGTCGCCGTCTACGGTCTCCGGCGTGCGCCCGGACGGCCGCTTCGCTCCCTCCCCCACCGGCGACCTGCACGTCGGCAATCTGCGCACCGCGCTGCTCGCGTGGCTGTTCGCGCGCTCCCAGGGCGCGCGCTTCGTGATGCGCGTCGAGGATCTCGACACGGGGCGCGTGCGCCGGCACTTCGAGGATTCGCAGCTGGCCGACCTGTGCGCGATCGGCATCGATTGGGACGGTGCGATCGTGCGCCAGTCCGAGCGCGAGCACCTCTACGCCGGCGCACTGGCGCGGTTGAACGCCGACGGCCTGCTGTACCGCTGCTGGTGCACACGCGCGGAGATCCGCGAGGCGGCGTCGGCGGCACACGGGCCGCTGCCCGAAGGCGCCTACCGGGGGACGTGCCGCGAGCTGACGGCTGCCGAGGTCGCCGAACGCGAGGCCACGGGGCGTCCGCCGGCCTGGCGGGTGCGCGCGGACGGAGCCGCGGTCACGTTCGCCGACCGGATCTGCCGGGAGTTCACCGGCGTGGTCGACGACTTCGTGGTCCGCCGCAACGACGGCGCCTACGCCTACAACCTCGCGGTCGTCGTCGACGACGCCGAGCAGGGCATCGGCGAGGTCGTGCGCGGCGCCGACCTGCTGGATTCGACGCCGCGCCAGCTGTGGCTCGGCGAGCGGCTGGGCGCCCCCGCGCCGCGCCACGCCCACGTGCCGCTG
>Ga0308175_100004236_pt1 | contig 10056 bp, 10 predicted proteins | sample PhyCR1_3_FD_203893 | JGI IMG/M metagenome (GOLD analysis project Ga0308175, IMG submission 203893) | Soil microbial communities from UC Gill Tract Community Farm, Albany, California, United States - DLSLS.C.R1 | ecosystem: Environmental > Terrestrial > Soil > Agricultural land | place: USA...
GCAGGGAAGGTCAGCCCCTGTCACTCGACGTGTCCATGTCCTTCGAGATCGATCCCGACAAGGCGCCCTACCTCTACAAGTCGTTCCGGCGCGACATCACCTCGATTCAGCACACGTACGTCAAGCAGACGATCCGTCAGGCGCTACAGGAGGTCATTGGCAACGAGGAGATTGCCGCGGTGATCGGGCCGAAGAAGGCCGAGGCGGTGAGCGAGGCGCAGAAGCGCATCGCGGCGGACTTGTCGCGGTACGGCTTCGTCGTCCGACAGTTCACCATCAACGAGCTCCGGGCTCCGGATGCCGTGATTCAGGCAATCAATCAGAAGAACGTCATGCAGCAGCAGGCATTGACGGCGCAGAACGAGTTGCAGAAGAATCAATTCCAGGCGCAGGGCGACTCGATCAAAGCCGCTGGCCGCGCGAAGGCTATTCTCACCGAGGCGGAAGCACAGGCTCGCGCGAACGAGTTGCTGGCGCGCAGCATCACGGGTACGCTGGTGCAGTACGAGATGGCCAAGCGCTGGAATGGCCAGATGCCGCAGGTGAGCGGTTCGGCGATGCCGATGATTCAGCTGGCCAAGCCGTAGACGGTGGACGTTGGACGGTGGACGGTTGACGGTTGCTGGTGGGCCGGCAACCGTGCCCCGCCGGGATGAACAGCCATGTTGATGAGTATCTACGAATTCTCACTCGCACTCGGTGCCGCGGGGCTGGGTATCATGGGGCTGAGTGGCTTCGCCCACACGGTCGGGGGGCACCACGCGGGTCACGCCGCTCCGAGCAGCCACACCGGCCATCACGCCATCTCGGTACGTGCCGGTGCGCGAGCGATCCGAGGCGGTGGCGCCCGCGGTGGCACGCGAGTCCTGTGGGCACTCCTGTCGCCGCGCGCTCTGTTCAGCCTCTGTCTCGGCTTCGGCGTTTCCGGCGTCGTTCTCCACAATTTGATTGGCGGCAGCGTTCTCATCGCCGTCGCCGTGTTTGGCGCGCTGATCTTCGAGCTCGGGCTGATGCGGCCGCTGTGGAACTTCCTCTTTCGATTCGAGTCCGCGCCCGCGCTGACGCTCGAGAGCTGCATCGGCGATGAGGCGCGCGCGGCAACGAGCTTCGACGCGCAAGGAAATGGCCTGATCGCGCTCGAGCTGGACGGACAGCTCGTCCAGCTACTGGGCTCACTCCACCGCGAGGATCGAGACGCCGGCATCCGGGTTCGGGCCGGCGACCCGGTCCGCATCGACGACGTCGACGCCGAACGCAATCGCTGTACGGTCCGCGCGGTCTGAGCCTAACGTTATCGACGACGCGGCGACCGCGTGCCGAGTCGGACTCTTCATCTCGCTTTCGCGAAGGTGGTTTTGTGGACCTCCATACTCTGATCACCAATCCAATCTTCATCATCGCCGCCGTGTTGCTCGGCGTCTTTGTCGTCGTGCCGACGATCGTTGCCGCGTTCCTCCGCGACGTCGAGGCCGGCACCATTCGCATCGTCAGCTGGATCACCGGCGGCACGATGATCTACCGCGGTCCAGGGAAATCGAAGGAGATCCCGCTCCTCACTACGGGCACGACGATCTCGAGCAAGGTCATCAACGTGGATCTCGACATCACGGATCAGACGGCGGACGTGGACGAGAACGGCCGGCCGCAGCCGATCAAAATTCGTGTCCTGGCGAGCGCCATCGTCTCGGTTGGGGATTCCGACGTGATGGTGCGGACCGCGGCGAATCGCTTCTTCGCCAAGCCGGAGTCCGATCAGATGAGCACCCTCACTGACCTGCTCTCGAGCTCCGGGCGCCGCGCAATCAACCTGCTCACGCACGATCAGCTCTTCTCGGCGAAGACGGTGCCGCCGCGCGCACTGCCAGAGCAGACGGCATCGGCGGGAACGGCCCTGGCGACAGCGAAGACACCTGGGGCCCTCGCCCTTGCGCACGCCGTCGAGGAAGATGAGGATGATCCGCTCGCGGTGATCATTCGGAAGGCGTGCTCGCGCGAGCTCACCGACCTCGGTTTGATCTTCAATTCGCTGAACATCAAGGTCGTGCAGTCGGAAGTGGCCGAGGCGCGCCGGCGGATGTCGGCAGCGGAAGCGCAGGCGAACGCAGACATCGTCTCGGCGCAGCAGTCGCGGCGCGCGAAGGAAGCGCAGCTCGAGGCGGAGCGCGCGATCTCGGACAAGCAGCGGGAGCTCGAGCAGACCAAGGCCTCCAATGCCGCGCTCGTCGCGCAAGCCGAAGCGAAGCGACAGCAGGCGCAGGGCGTGCAGCGCGAGGCGGAGCTCGATGCCACCCAGATCGCGCAAGCGAAGGCGGACGCCGAGCGGGTGCGAATCGAGGCGCAGGCAGCAGCGGAAGCCGAGGCTATCCGCATCCGTCGCATTGCCGACGCGCAGGCGGAAGCCATTCAAAAGGTGAATGACGCCATCAAGGCGGGTGGCGAAGCGTATTTCCGCTATCGCCAGATCGAGATGTTGCCGCAGATCGCTCCGGCAATCGCGGGTGCGCTGTCGGCGGCGAAGCTGGTGACGATCTCCGGTGGTGCTGAAGGCGGTGCCCCTCAGGCGGCAACAGCCAACATTGCGAGCGTCATCCAGACGGTGCTCGCGGCGCAGCTGGTGACCAGGGGAGGAATGCTCGATGGAGCGACACCGTCTGCGCCGACCCCGCCTGCTCCCGTGACCGCGCCGGCCCTTCCACCGATGGCGCCTGCGCCGCCGGTTCGCCGTTAGTCGCAGGGAGCGAATGAGCGAGGACGCGGTAGCGTCGAGCGAGTATCAGCTCGACGCTACCGCGTCCTCGCGCGTTTCAACTGGCAATCCCTCCTCCTGCCACGCGCGCCAGCCACCGACCAGCGCTCGCGCTTTCGGCCACCCTGCTTTTCGAAGCTCGCGCGCCACACGGGCGCTCGTCGCTTCATCCACTCACGCACAGTAGACCACCAGCGTCGCGTGTTGCTCGAGGCCGAGCTGTCGGGCGGTGCGGACGGCGTCCTCGGGTGGAAGACGCACCGCGCCGGCTGCCCGCAGGCCATCTGAGCGATACGTGCGGTCGGTGCGCACATCGACGAGGACGACGGGTGCGCGATGGGCCCAGAGCTCACGCAGCTCGCCGATCGTTATGCGCAGTGGAACGTCCGCCGCCGGTGCTGCTGGCGCCGCCCTCGCCTCCTCAACAACCGGAAGCATCGGTCGCCGCAGCGGCGTCGACGCGGGTGCTGGCGCGCCATCGACGCGACGGCGGAGAAAGAGCGCGATGCCACCACCATGGAGCACGACCGACAAGAGCACCACGAGGCATGCGATGGCGAAGAGCCGCTCCGCTCCGGGAACGCCGGCAAAGACCGCGAGGAGCACGAGGAGCAGCGTACTGAGTCCTCGCGGCCCGAACCAGGCAATCAGGCGCCGGCTCCCGTCGCTGACGCCCGCGCGTCGCAACCCCGGCAGGAGCACCGCGGTGCGCATAACGAGTGCGAGCAGGGCGAAGGCCACTGTCCGTCCGTCGACAGCGGTGACGCCAATCCAGATGAGCGACGCGCCGAACGCGACGAATGTCAGGAGCAGAAACATCTCGGCGGTCGCTTCGCCGTAGTCGAAGAAGCAATCGCAGAGCTCGATGTCGAGCGACGCGATGACCAGTCCGGCGGTGAAGGCGGCGAGGAAGCCGCTGCCGCCGCCAGCTTCCGCGGCGGCGTAGGCGCTGAATGCGACCCCCAGCGCGTAGAGCGATTCATAGTCGCGCCGTATCCCGAAGCGGCGGCGAATCTGCTCGAGAAACGTGATCGCCGTCCAGCCGATGACCGCACCGAGCACCGGCCCAAGGACGAACAATCCCAGCAGTCGGCGACCCACGTTAGGCGTCGCGGCGCCGCTCTGGAGCTGAAGCGCGAGAATGGAGAGCGCGACGATCGGAAGCAGCACCGCGTCGTTCATCCCGCTCTCGAGCCGGAGCGCAATGCGGGCGTCGCCCGGAAGCTCGGGCCGGCGCACCAGCGAGCGGAGAAGGACCGGATCGGTCGACGCGAGCGCGGCGCCAAGGATGAGCGACGCGGGCACGGACAGACGGAGGAGGAACCAGGCGGCAGCGGCGATGAGCACGGCTGGCAACACCGTGCCCGGCCCCAGGACGTAGAGTGCGAGCCGGCGGTTGCGCCGGGCCTCGCCGATGTCGACGCCGATCGCGTCGCTGAAGAGGACGAGAAAGAGCGCCAGCGTTGCGATGACTTCCAATGCTGGCGACTGCAATGTCAGATCGAGCAGGCCAAGGCCGAAAGGGCCGAGCACGACGCCGAGCACGAGAAAGATCGCGACCTGCGGCAGCCCTGTTCGCTCGACCCATCCGGACAGGAGCGACGAGACGAGGACGACGATGCCGATGAGCGCGAGTGTTGCCGGAAAATGCTCGAGCATGACAGGAGAGGCGGGGTCGCGTCGGGAATGGCGCAACATACGACGACCGTCCAGCCTCGAACAGCGCGGCCGGCGCTCGCCCAGTATTTTTCAACGATGCCTATCGTCTCCTTCGATTCCTTGCCCGACGCGTCGCGCGTCTGGGTGTTCGGCAGCGACCGCGCGCTCTCCGGCGCCGCCGCCGATCGATTGCTCGCCGAGGTCGACCGCTTTCTCGCACAATGGAAAGCGCACGGCGTTCCGCTCACGTGCGCCCGCGACTGGCGCGATGAGCGTTTACTGACCATCGGCGTCGACAGCACGCGGGAGGGCGCGTCGGGGTGCTCCATCGATGGCCTGTTCCGCGTTCTGCAAGGCATCGAGCGGCCGCTCGGCGCGCGGCTCGTCGGCGGCGGACGGGTGTTCTACCGAGACGCCGCGGGACGCGTCCAGTGCGTCAACCGGGAGCAGTTGACCGCCCTCGCGGCAAGCGGCGTCATCACGGACGAAACGACGGTCTTCGATACCGGCCTAACGACGATGGACGCATGGCGCGCGCGATTCGAGGCGCCGGCACGGGCTACGTGGGTCAACCAGCTGCTCGGCGCCTGAGGGCGGAAGCTCAGGACAGCCAGCGCGACAGATGCTCGGCGACGAAGGCGTCGTCGTCGAGCCCGGGGTAGGACCGGCAGACACGATCAATCTCTTCGTTCTGACCGGGGGAAAGCTGTTCGTGCGCGTCGAGGCACCAGGTGCCTTGCAGCAAGCCCTGCCGACGGAGCACCTCATGAATGCCTGGAATGCATCCGCGGAAAGCATGGGCCACGTCGAAGATCGCGCCGTTCGCGTCCGTGAGAGCGGCCGCTTCGGTGAGCCAACGCGCGTCGATCACGCCCGCTTCACGCTGCGCCTTCGCGCGCTCGAGCAATAGCACCGCCGATCTCGTCCAGCAGGCCCACTGGCCGAGCAGGCCGCCATCGATCCACCGCAACGCCGGCTGGCCACGGATCGTCACCGAGAACGGCGTCAGCAGGTCGAGGATGATGTTGTCGTCGTTACCGGTGTACAGCGCGATGTCATCCCGGCCGGCGTCGGTGACGGCGCGGACGACGTCGATCGTCTGATATCGGTTGAATGGCGCGATCTTGATGGCCCAGACGTTAGGCAGCTCGGCAAGCTCGCGCCAGAACGCGTAGCTGAGCACTCGGCCTCCAACGGCAGGCTGGAGGTAGAAGCCGAAGAGTGGCATCACCTCGCTGACCTCGCGGCAATGCAGGAGGAGCTCCCGCTCGTCCTCCCGCTGCCAGTCACCAAGGCTGAGGAGGCCGACGTCATAGCCTAACGCGGACGCGATCTGCGCCTCGCCGATGGCCTGGATCGTGTGGCCGCAGAGGCCGGCGACTTTGACGAAGGGCCGGATGACCGAGCGCGCGATCGCGTCAGCCGCCGTCTCGGCGGCAAGTTCCAGCACGGGCCGGTACAGGCCATGTCGCGAATCACGGATCGCGAATTGGGTCGTGTGCACGCCGACCGCGATGCCGCCGGCACCGGCGTCGACGTAGTAGCGCGTGAGCGCACGCTGGCGCTTCTCGTCCAACGTGCGCTGGGCGGTGAGCGCAAGGGGATGGGCCGGGATGACGACGCCCGCGCGCAGATGCTCCCGAGTGGATGACATGCGATCCGGCTAGAACCTGCCGCTCCGCTCCTCGAAGTGTGTTGCCCTGCCAAGCATCGGCCGGTCGTCGCGAATCCAGTCGGCGATCCATTGGATCATCGTCTCCAGCGACACGTCAGGGGGCGAGAACGTTGAGCGCATCCGGTCCGTGTTGCTCAACAATGCGTCGCCACGCTCCTTTCCTTTGAAGCGCACCGGCTTCTCGAGAATTCCGGCGAACGTCTCGGCGATGTCGCGGACAGCCAACGTCTCGGTTCCCGTAACGTTGACGACAAACGGCGGCGTCGCGGCATGCGCGAGCGCTTCGATGGCGATGCGACTCGCGTCGCCTTGCCAGATGACGTTGACATGTCCCATCGCCAGTGGCACGGGTTCACCGCGCCAGACGCGCAGGCCGATGTCGGCAAGCACACCATACCGCAGATCGATGGCGTAGTTGAGACGGATGATCGCAACGGGCGTTCGATGGCGCGCCGAATAGAACTCGAGCACTCGTTCGCGGCCGAGCGCGGAGTTGGCGTATTCCCCCACGGGGCCGACGTTATCGCTTTCTCGGGCGCCACCCTGGGCGACTGGTGTGAGCGGATACACATTCCCGGTCGAGAAGGCAACGATGCGCGCGGCGCGAAAGCGCTCCGCGCAGATTGCCGGGACCAGGGTGTTCATTGCCCACGTGGTCGCTGGCGCGTCGCTCGTGCCGAACTTCTGACCGGCCATGAAGATCACGTTAGGCGCGTCGGGCAGCCGGCCGACGGCATCCCGATCGAGCAGATCGCAGACAACCGTCTCGATACCGGCGGCGCCAAGGGCGCGCGCAACCTCGGGGGTTCCGAAACGCGAGACAGCAAATACCCGCCGCCCGTCGCCGACCTGATTGGCGGCGCGCGCCGCCATGCGCGCCACGGTCGGGCCCATCTTGCCGCCCGCGCCGAGGACAACGAGGTCGCCGGGACACTGTCGGAGCGCTTCCACCGACTCGGCGCGCGGCGTCGAGAGCAGCTCGTCGAGCTCGGCCTCGGTCACGAGTCGTTAGGCAGCGGCGGCCGCGGCCTGCTGGGCGTAGCGTTTGACGCGCAGCAGCATGGCGGTGAGTCCGGCTTCGCGGCCGGCGAGGCCAATGCCCTCCATCACCTGTCGCACGAAGTCGTCGGGGATGGCGAGCGCCGTCGAGGGTGGTTGTTCGTTGATGGCCGAGAAGAGAATGGCGAGGAACGCCGCGATCGTCGGCGATTGGCGCGCGTTGAGATCCGCATAGTAGTGCATCTTGCCGTCGCGAAATTCCGGAAAGAGATCGACACGGGTCTGGCACTCGGGTACGGCGAAGGCGGTCGCGTCGAGCTCACGAAAGCGCTCGGGCACGGGCTCGAGCCGCTTCGAGTAGGCAACGAGGGCCTGCATCTTCTCCTCGCGGCCGAGCGACTGAAAGTAGCGCAGCACACGCGCGATCGAGGGCGGAAGAGCCGCCGATGATTCTGATCTCTCGGTCATCACGATCAGATATAGCGCTCGGGAAAAGGGGTCAAGCACGGCCGCGCCCGTTTGCTGCCCGGTACGCGCTGGCAGCGGTGATTATTGTGCATGCAATCGTGAAATGCAGCGCCTTACCATTTGCCGTTCAGGAGATTCACGACATGCCGACACGCACTGCAAGCGCAAGCTGGAAGGGCGGCCTCAAAGGTGGGACGGGAACCTTCAAAGGACAGACTGGACTGAGTGGGTCGTACTCGTTCGGCTCTCGTTTCGAGAACGCGAGCGGCTCCAATCCGGAAGAGCTTCTCGCGGCAGCCGAGGCCGCATGCTACAGCATGGCGCTGAGCGCGGGACTGGAGCGGGGAGGCACGCCACCGACGAGTGTCGACACCACCGCGCACTGCACGATCGAGAAGGTGGGAGAGGGCTTCAAGGTGACGAAGATGCGGCTCGAGGTGCGCGCCGTTGTGCCCAAGCTCGACGCAGCGGAATTCCGGAAGATTGCCGAGGCGACGAAAGAGAACTGCCCGATCTCTCAGGTGATGAAGGGCAACGTTCCCATCGAGCTGGACGCGAAGCTCGCCTAGCGGGAATGCCGGCCGCTCACTCGGCGAAATACTCCTTGATGCAGATCGTCACGACATGCTGGAGGACGCGCGTCTGCTCGGTGTAGTCGCGCGCCTTCTCGACCGTCGGCAGCGACTGCCAGATGCCCTTCAGGGTGACGAGCAGGTGCTCGGGGGGGACCGCTTTCGCGCGCGCGTCCTGCGCGAGCGCATGGAGCGCGGATCGCAACTCGGGGGCGGGCTCCGCGGCGAGCGTCTCGACGTACTGCTCGAGGGCAATTCGCACAGCATCCACCGCTTCCTGGGCGAGCGCGTTAGGCGACATCGAACCCGTGTCGTGTTGCTTCATCATGACGGGAGATCGCTCGCGGTGGGCGGGCGTGGGCCGCGGACAGACGACGAATGTTTAGCCCGCACCGCACGCCGTCAAGAGCGAATCGCGCGGCCAGGGTAGGGGATCGCTGCCGTTCCAGCCTCGGAAGGGACGGCAGCCGGCTCGACGGCTTCGTGCCAGCAGTAGCCATCGACGCCGCGATCCGTTATCGCTTATCTCAGCGGGCGCGACCGCGCCGGCACCGACGTTCAACCATTAGAGTTTTCTCATGTCGAGCCCAACACGTACCGACCGCGACTCGCAGCGCTCCGTCACCTGGTACCGCTGGGAGGAGATGCCCCGTGAGAAGGTCTCGGCGATGCTCGATCGCCGGCTGATCACGGGCGATCGGATGATGCTCGCGCACGTCTACCTCAAGAAGGGGTGCGTCGTACCGAAGCACAGTCACGAGAACGAACAGCTGACCTACATTCTCGAGGGCGCGCTTCATTTCTGGATCGGCGACGACGAGCGCGAAGAGGTCGTGGTGCGGGCTGGAGAGGTCCTCCATATCCCGTCTCTCGTCCCGCACAAAGCCGAGGCCCTCGAGGATACGCTGGACGTGGACGTCTTTTCGCCGCCGCGCGAAGATTGGCTGAACAAGACGGATTCCTACCTTCGCAAGTGAGCACCGACCCGTTAGGCAGCGATGGACCTCGGGCTCCGCGGTAAGATCGCGCTCGTCACGGCGGCGAGTCGCGGGCTCGGGCGTGCGGTTGCCGAGGCCCTCGGGGCCGAAGGCGCATCGCTGATCATCTGTGCGCGCGGCGCCGCCGCCCTCGAGGAAGCCGGTCGCGAGATCGCGCAGCGAACGGGTGCCGAGGTGGAGATGGTCCCGGCCGATGTCGCGACAGCCGAGGGGATCGCGCGTGCCTGGCAGCACGCTCGCGATCGCTTCGGCCGGGTCGACGTGCTCGTGACCAACGCCGGCGGACCGCCATCCGGTCCGTTCGAGGCGCACGAATGGGGCGTCTGGCAGCAAGCGGTGGAGCTCACGCTCCGGAGCGCGGTGGAACTGACACGATTCGTGCTGCCGGGGATGAAGGAGCGGCGCTGGGGACGGATCCTCAACATCACGTCGATCGCCGTGAAGCAGCCCGTCGACGGCCTGATGCTCTCGAACAGCATTCGTGCGGCGGTCACCGGGTTCGCGCGGACGCTCGCCAACGAAGTGGCGCGCTACGGGATCACGGTGAACACCATGCTCCCGGGGTATACGCGCACGGATCGTGTGGAACAGTTGAACGCGGCGACGGCGGCGCGTGAGGGCGTCGCCGTGGAAGACGTGTCACGCCGCATCGAGGCGCAGATCCCGATGCGGCGGCTCGGCGAGCCTCACGAGTTCGCGGCACTGGCCGCCTTCCTCGCCTCGGAGCAGGCGGCCTACATCACCGGTCAATCGATCGCGGTCGACGGCGGCTGGATTCGCTCGCTGCTGTGATTGGTGATCGGCGGCCGGTGACTGCTTGCCAGTGATTGCAGCGCGTCTTCGTCGAGCACGATCGTCCGCGTCGGGAAGGCAAACTGGATCTTCTCGGCCGTGAAGCGGCGCAGCAGGTCGAGGTTGATCGTTTGCTGAATGTCGAGG
>Ga0308175_100004237_pt1 | contig 10055 bp, 8 predicted proteins | sample PhyCR1_3_FD_203893 | JGI IMG/M metagenome (GOLD analysis project Ga0308175, IMG submission 203893) | Soil microbial communities from UC Gill Tract Community Farm, Albany, California, United States - DLSLS.C.R1 | ecosystem: Environmental > Terrestrial > Soil > Agricultural land | place: USA...
TGGTCCCCTGCCTGGGTTGATCACAGGGTTACTTTCGTTGGGGATGAGAATGCTTGAAAGTGGTCAATGGACTACGGCAATTTCTGGTTGGATCATGATTATGGTGGCCTTTTCGATCATTCATCTACTAACTAAACGGCTTACTCATGTAAAAAGAAGTATTGTTTTTTACGCCGCTTACTCCCTGATTTATATCATTTTGGTTCCTATTCTATTTCATGTATTTAGAGATAAACCGGTTTTTCATTTGCAATACCTGCTTTTCGTGATGCTGGGTGTGATTATTGGTGTTTTACTAATAGAATCCTATGAAAAACTTCATCGTTTCAATCGCAGGTTATCCGATATGTATAAGCTGGTAGAGGCTAGTGAAGCAAAATATCGCCTGATTGCAGAGAATACTTCGGACCTGATTCTTTTAATGGATAAAGAACATGCGATTAGTTATCTTTCTCCTTCCCATGAATATGTATTAGGCTATCCTTGTTCTGAGTTAGAGGAGCACAGATGTTTTAAATTGCTCCATCCAGATGATGCCCCCATGTTCCGAGAGGCGATTCAGAGGATGTTTGAGGATAAAAAGTCCCACTCGATGGAAATTCGTATCCAGCATAAGGATGGATCCTGGATGGAATTTGAATGTAAGTGTATGCCTGTTAGCGGCAATAAAGACAACGTAGAAAACATTGTCATTATCAGCCGGGATATATCAGAGAGGAAAAAATCAGAGGAAATTCTCTTGCAGTCGGAAAAACTTTCTATTGTAGGGGAGCTCGCTGCTGGAGTGGCACATGAGATTCGAAATCCATTGACGACGATTAAAGGCTTTGTTCAATTGTATAAATCAGAAAACAGTTCTATTCAATATAATGACATACTTTTAAGTGAGTTAGAGCGGATTGAGGCGATTACAAGTGAACTTCTCTCGCTTGGAAAACCGCAAGCAGTGCAGTTAAACCAGGTGAATTTAGGCGGTTTACTAGAAGATACGGTCGAGTTGCTTCACCCACAAGCGAATATGAATAATATTCAGTTTGACCTCACGGTCGATGGGGGGCCTTTTATTATTAAAGGAGAAAAGAATCAATTGAAGCAGGTTTTCCTAAATGTTTTAAAGAATGCCATTGAGGCCATGGCTGATGGCGGTGATATTCAGATTAGGCTGGGAAAAGATGAAGCAAGTAATTATTTAATTTCAGTTCAAGACCACGGGTCAGGAATCCCTGAAGAATTGCTCCCGCGGTTAGGAGAGCCATTCTATAGCTTAAAGGAAAAAGGAACAGGCCTTGGTGTCATGATCTGCCACAAAATCCTAAAGCAACATAACGGAAGCATCACCTACGCAAGCAAACTAAACGAAGGAACTAAAGTAGAAATCAGACTCCCGCAAGCACAATAACTACTTTGGTGATAATTTTGGTGATAAATTTGATGATAAATTTTGGTGACAGGCACCGCCCGTGGACAATTGTCCACGAGCGGTGCCTGTCACCTTTATGTTAAAAACTTTTGTTATGTTTGATGGTTTTGGAGGTGGTATATAATGGCCAACTTGGCATATTTATTTATTATCAAACGTTTGATAAACGGTAATGCAACAGGTTCAGATTGATGTAATTCCGAGTTGACTGATAGGAAAATTCCAATTTTCTATAGGGGAAACAGGGGAGGAAACACGATGACTACGGTTCTGATCATTGTAAATATCGCTGTTTTACTATTACTGATGTTTGGTTTATTTAAGATGCAAAAAAAGAATGTCTCGTTTTCAAAACGAGTCTTCACGGCTTTGGGTCTGGGCATTATTTTTGGTTATCTTATTCATTTAATTTATGGAACCACGCATGACGTAACCACGAAATCGATTGATTGGTTTAACGTGGTTGGAATTGGATATATAAAATTACTTCAAATGGTTGTTATGCCGCTCGTCTTTATATCCATCGTCGGGGCTTTTACAAAGCTTAAATTGACTAAGAATATTGGGAAAATCAGTTTTCTTGTCATTGGAATCTTGCTTGGAACAACTGCCATTTCAGCAGCAATTGGGGTTGGCTCAGCGTTAGGTTTTGGTCTTGATGGCATCCATCTTACTGAAGGGAATGCTGAAAAAGCACGAAATGATCAATTAGCTGAACGGGTTCCAGGAATTGAAAATATGACCCTGCCCCAGCAAATAATTGAATTAGTACCAAGTAATCCATTTCAAGATTTAACAGGTGCAAGGGCAACCTCCACGATTGCTGTTGTAATCTTTGCAGCCTTTATTGGTATCGCTTACCTTGGGGTTAAAAGAAAGGATCCGGGACCTGCTGAATTTTTTGCTAAGATCATTGACACACTCTATTCGATTATCATGAGGGTCGTCACTATCATTCTGCGTTTAACTCCATATGGAATCCTTGCGATCATCACAAAAGTGACCGCAACAAGTGATTATGAGGCAATCGCAAAACTAGGGAAGTTTGTGATAGCCTCGTATGTAGCGCTAATTATCATGTTCATTGTACATCTGCTCCTCTTGTCATTAGCAAAATTGAATCCGTTTAGATATGTGAAGAAGGCACTTCCGACTTTGACCTTTGCTTTCACTTCACGTACGAGTGCAGGAACATTGCCAATGACAATTAAAACACAAACCAAGGACCTTGGCGTTTCAGAAGGGATCGCCAATTTTGCCGGCTCATTTGGTTTAAGCATTGGCCAAAACGGCTGTGCAGGCATTTATCCTGCCATGTTAGCGGTGATGGTGGCACCAAGTGCGGGGATTGATCCGACCAGTCTGTCCTTTATTGTGACACTAATTCTGGTTGTGGCGATTAGCTCCTTTGGTGTTGCCGGTGTTGGCGGTGGAGCCACGTTCGCGGCTCTGATTGTCTTGTCAGTCATGAACCTTCCGATCGCAATTGTCGGTCTTCTCATATCAGTTGAGCCTCTAATAGATATGGGACGTACAGCATTAAACGTCAGTGGAGCGATGACATCGGGTGTTCTCACAAGCAAAGCAACAGGGGAATTCGACGAAGAGACCTATGCACAGCCGGAAATCGTAGAAGCCTAAAAAATGGTGACAGGCACCGCGCGTTGTCCTTGTGAAATGGACAGTGTCTTTACGCGGTGCCTGTCACCTTTTTTCATGTTTGCACTTATAGCAAGTGATTCCAGCACAACATATCATCCCTGCTAACATTCCTATCTTACAAACATAACAAACAAAAACATATAACCCCGGTAATCGTGCCAAGCATGCCGCCAGCAAGGATATCAGAAGGATAGTGAAGTCCTAAATAAATTCTAGATATCCCGACACACGCCCCTATAGGAATTAGCACAAATGCAAGTTGCGGTATGGATAAAATATAGGGGGTTACAACGGAAAAAATGGCCGTTGTATGCCCTGATGGGAAGGAATGGTCCTGTAAAGGATTAGTAGGAATCTTGGTACTTTCAATCTTCAAGTACGGTCTTTTTCGTGGAAATAGCTGCTTCATGACATGGACTGGGATATGGCTTGCAGATAATGCAAGAGCGCTGCTAATGGCGGTTAACCTAGGCTCACCTGTAGAGATTGTGATAAGAAGAAAGGAAGCTGCGATGGTGATATCGGCCCCTCCAAACTGTGTAATGATTCGGAAGAATAGATTTAACAGCTTTTTATCGTAATGTCGATTTACTCGTTGTAATAAGCGGCATTCAAATCCGTAAACCGCATGGATTATCTTCATCATGGTCACTTCCCCTTCCATAAAGTTACATTGTAATGTCAGGTCTCCCTACAGATCGATACGTAATCGGAAACTGTTTAATTGCCTGAAGTGGACAACAATTACGGCCATCAATGACTACTGGTTTTTTCATCAATATAGTGAGCGATCGTATGGGCAACCACATGAATGTATGTCCGAGCTCCGCTAAACAAGCACTAGTGACCAATCCTACATAACCTGCTCCAGCAACCGTAACCTTCATCCAATCCCTCCAATGATTTGTTAACTCTATTGTATTAGCGGATAATGGATTTTTTCTAAAGCTGGTGTAAAGACTATGTTAAGACTGTGTTAGTTTTATTGAACCGGTAAAAGTGTGTTTAAACAATAATACTTGAATTCGAGATAAATCCAAGTTACACTTAAACTATTCAAAATGAATAAGAAGTGAATTGGGTTAAAACCCTAATAGTTAATAATCGCTTTGTATTGTTGTTGTTATTGAAAATAAGGATGGGATGAACATGGAGCAATTTCATCAAGCGCCAAATGTATATGTTGGTGAGGTAAATATTAAAGTAAAAAATCTAGATTATTCTGTTACGTTTTATAAACAAATTATCGGTCTTCAACTATTGGAGCAAAGTGAACGGAAAGCGGTATTAACCGCTGATGGGAATACTCCGCTATTAACGCTCGAAGAACCAGTGAATGTTATTCCGAAACAAGAGCACAGATCCGGATTATATCATTTTGCGATACTACTGCCATCTCGTGCCGAATTAGCGGACTTTTTAAGGCATTTAATTCAGACCGGATACCCGCTAGGGGCTGCAGATCATTATGTAAGTGAGGCATTGTATCTAAATGACCCTGATGGTAATGGAATCGAAGTTTATCGTGACCGGCCGTCTCTTGAGTGGTCATGGAAAAATGGTCTAGTGGAAATGGCCACAGAACAGTTGGATGCAGAAGGGATCTTGTCGGAACGGAATAGTGAGTGGAGGGGTCTTCCAGCTGGAACGGTTATGGGGCATATTCATCTACATGTTGGAGATTTAGAAAAAGCAAAAGATTTTTATACAAAAGGAATTGGCTTCGAGGTCGTAAGTTACTACCCGCAGGCGGTATTCCTATCGTCAGGAAGGTATCACCATCATGTAGCCATCAATACTTGGCAGGGAGCAGGAGCCCCTGTACCACTCGAAAATAGTGTCGGCTTAAATTGGTATTCCCTTGTTTTTCCTAATAAAGCGGCAAGGGAAAAAGTAATCAAGCAACTAGAGCAAATGGGTGTTCCTATAACTAAAGAAGGAACCTATTACGTCACAAGTGATCCTGCCGGAAACCAAATTCGATTACTGCTATAAAGAAAATAATATCCCCGCTCTTTTAAAAAAGGGCTGGGGATAATTTGTTTGATCTAAAATTGAACCTTATGAGAAAAATCCCAGTGCATATTTAATTCCGTCTTCTATATCATTGGTTTCATAGCCTTGTAAATCTTCATGCGTGATATCTAATTTAGTTCTCGCTAAAGAATAGCCACTGTCTAAATTTACATCCAACAAAACTTCATATCCACTCTCTGTTTGCGTTATTTGAATAATGTCATAATCACGAATCGCAGTACCCGTTTCATACTCAATCGGCTCTAATTCAGACATAAAACAACCTCCTATTTATCCTTCAACAAGCTTATTTTCCACTAAACGTAAAAAAATAATTCCGTACTTTCATCATTCTTTGATGCCTTTTAAGTGCCTCTTTGGTGCCTGTCACCATTATTAAGTCGAAGAAGGTAAAAAATATAAAATCAAGTAGGAAATTATTAAATAATTATTATAGAATAGAAACTAGAATAAAGTGAAAGGGAAAGTGGGGACTGTCAATGAGCGAATTGAATGTAAATACGAATCCGGGCTTTTTTACCCGACTAAATGCAGCCATGTCAAAGCTCCGGGATTCAGAGAAAAAAATTATCGAGTTTATAGAACATCATCAGGACGAAATTATCCATCTTTCGATCACAGAAGTTGCTGAAAGAAGTGAAACAAGTGAATCGTCCGTTGTTCGTTTATGTAAACGGCTTGGTTATAAAGGATTCCAAGATTTGAAGATAAATTTAGCAAAGGAGGTCATTGCACCAGAAAAACAAATACATGAAGTGATTGAAAAAGGTGACAATGTCGTCACAATTAAAAAGAAGGTATTTCAGTCAAATATTCAAGCCCTATACGATTCCATTGAGGTTTGTAATGATGAGCAACTAAAGATGGCTGTAGAAGCCATATCAAATGCTCGATTTATTGAGTTCTATGGAACAGGCGGATCAGGTACAGTAGCTTTAGATGCTCACCACAAGCTATTAAAATTAGGGATTAAATCATTCGCTTATAACGATACTATACTGCAAGCGATGTCAGCGAGTGTGCTTACAAATCAGGATGTGGTGATTGGTATTTCCCATACAGGCTCCAACACCGATGTACTCGCAGCTCTAAAGTTAGCAAAGGAAGCAGGAGCAACCATCATTTGTATTACAAATTCATCAAAATCGCCGATTACAAAAATATCGGATATCGTCTTACAAACCGCTTCAAATGAGACATTGTTCCGAACCGATGCGATTTCATCAAGAATTGCTCAATTGACCATCATCGATATTTTAGTGGCTGCAGTTGCAAACCAGCAATATGAATTGTATTACAGCAACCTTCAGAAAACACGTAAATCCACTATTGATAAAAAGCTGTAAAAACAGTGTCGAAAAAAAGTTTCATTTTTTTTAAAAATATCTTGAAGAAAATCACCACCCCGTGATATGATAAATGTGCAAATAAGTTTTTAGAAAATTCAATATCCGGGTAAGAACTTTCACCTGTGAGTAATGAAAGCAGTGTTAATCACTAAAAAGGCAGTAACTTTGCTTGAATTTGCAAACAACTCCTTTTAGAAAGGATAAACTGCTTGGACTAAAAAGATAGAGGAAAATTTCTTCTATTTTTTTAAAAAAATAATGAAGGAAATTTCCTTCATTAAAATCAAGAACAAACTAAACAAAAAAGGAGCAAAGGAGAAATGAGAGCAGCCGTATTTCGTGGACCAAATGAACTGAAGCTTGAAGAAGTAAAAAAGCCGGAAATTAATGAAAGCGAGGTACTTGTAAGAGTTAACGCAAGTGCTGTATGCGGTACAGATGTCCGTATTTTTGAAGGGAAGAAGACAAAGGGTGTCAGGACTCCTTCTGTTATCGGTCACGAGCTTGTTGGCACAATTGAAGAAGTAGGCGCTCAGATCAAAGACTTTTTTGCAGGGGACCGAGTCGGCGTGATGCCCGTTATTCCATGCAGGAAATGCTATTACTGCCTAAATGGAAGGGAAAATGTCTGTGCTAACCGGACTGCTATTGGCTACGAGTATGATGGTGGTTTTGCCGAATATGTAAAGATTCCAAGCGCAGCCCTCGAAGCCGGGAATCTAGTGAAAATTCCTGATCATCTCTCCTTTGAACAAGCCGTTATTACAGAGCCGCTTGCCTGCTGCATTAATGGGCAAAGAAAAGCGAATGTGAAAATGGGTGATGTAGTTGTGGTTATAGGGGGTGGACCAATCGGGCTGATGCATGTTCAATTAGCAAAAATTGCAGGAGCAAAGTCGGTCATCCTAAGTGAACCTATTGGTCATCGCCGAGAAAAGGCGCTCCTGGCTGGTGCCGATTTTGCGATAGATCCTGAGAAAGAATCATTACAAGATATCGTGTTAAGTGAGACAGATGGACTTGGGGCAGATATTGTCATCATGGCAATAGGTATCCCATTCTTAATGAATTCAAGTGCGAATCTATTGAAAAAAGGCGGTACATTAAACCTGTTTGCTGGATTCACAAAAGGCGTTATGTCGGAGATCGACCCAAATGTCATTCATTACAATGAAATTACCATTAATGGAACATCTGCTTTAACAAGAGCAGACTATCATAAGTCATTGTCGCTAATTGCTTCCGGACAGATTAATACAGAAGTAATCACTACAACAGGTTACACACTCGATGATATTGAGAGAGCAATTTTGGATGTGAAAAATGGAAATGGTATGAAGACTGTCATTACCCAATAAAAAAATCGTTTAATATGAGAATAGGAGTGTATGATTATGTCATTTTTAGGTAAGGAAATTCGTATGAATCGTCTATTAAACCAAAAGTCTGGAAAACTATTAGCAGTTGCGGTTGACCAAGCAATGGCACGGGGGATTTTTGAAGAATTAATGCCAATCCAGCGTAAGTTGGATGAAATTGTTGCAGGTGGCCCTGATGCCATTACGATGCATAAAGGAATTGCAGATATGTGTTACCGTCCGCATGCTGGGAAAACAGGCTTCATATTGAAATGCTCTACATTTTCACCGTGGCAGCCAAACTATGATGCATGGGTGACAGAAGTGGATGAGGCTGTCCGCTTAGGTGCTGATGCGGTATCGATGGGGTGTATTGTGGGCGGAGATGACCAGCCTGAACAACTAAGAAATCTAGGAATAATAGCTGGTCAAGCAGCAGCACATGGTTTACCAATGATTGCGCACATTTATCCTAGAGGAAACCAAATTCCAGAGGACGACAAGAACAATTGGAAACATGTAGCTTATGCTGTTCGTACAGGCGCAGAGCTTGGTGTAGACATCGTCAAAACAAAGTATACAGGTAATCCAGAAACATTCGCTAAAGTTGTTGCTTCTACTCCGGGAAAAGTGGTCGTGGCTGGCGGTGATAACGGAAATAATATTGAAGACTATTTCCAAATGGTATACGATGTTATTGACGCAGGCGGTGTAGGAATTACGTTTGGGAGAATCGTATGGAACAATCCTAATCCAACAGCTGTTGTCACTGCATTTAAAAATATTATTCATAATAATGGAACAGTGAAAGAAACACTTGAGCTTTATAATGAATTAATGAATTCACCAGTAATTGTATAGAGGGTGATCAACATGTCTCACATTATTGGAATCGATATTGGGACGAGCGGAATTAAAGTGGGAGCAATGAATAGAGCGGGAGAATTAGGGTTTCTTGAGTATCAGCCCTATTCTCTGCTTTACCCTAAAATGGGCTGGGTCGAAATTGACCTGGAGGACATTTGGAATAAAACAAAAACTTTACTATTGAAAGTTTGGCAGCAAGTAGAGCCTGCAGGTAAGGTAGATGCCATATCTCTTTCTACCTTTTGTAATAGTTCGGTCTTCTTAAATAAAGAGGGCGAGCCGTTATATCCAGGGATATTGTATTTAGACCAAAGAAGTAAAGCTGAAGCCGATTGGATCAAAAAACAAATCAGTGAGGACCGATTATTTGAAGTAACCAAGAACCGCTTAGAACCTGGTATGTATACGGTTACAACTCACTTGTGGTTCAAAAACCATCATCCAGAGTTGTATGATCAAACCTATAAATGGGGAAACCTTTCTACGTTCATTTTACACAAGCTCTCAGGAAACTTTGTGATGGATTGGACGCAAAGCTCCTTCACCGGTATATATGATGTAGAAAACTATCATTGGTCCCCAGAACTATATGAGAAAATGGGGATTGATCGGGATAAGCTTCCGGATGTAGTCGATCCGTGCTCTATTATTGGGGAATATGGGCATCCGTTTCTATCTGCTGAGCGCATTCCTGTCATTGCAGGTGCAGCGGACACGGCATGTTCTGCAGCGGCACTTGGTATCGGGGTCAATGAAATGTTTGAATCTGTGGGAACATCAAATGTTTTTACAGTATGTACAGATAGGCCTGCGCTTTTAGATAAGCGCTTCCTAAATCGATGTCATATTATAAAAAATCGCTGGTTGTCTCATGGAGCGATGTCATTTCCGGGCGCTGCTATTCAATGGTTCTATGAACAGTTTTTGAAGCCAGAAGGACATTCTAAGGAAGTTTTAGAGGATTTGTGCAAGCAGTCAGTACCAGGGTGTCGCGGAGTATTTTTTCTGCCGTACATGCAAGGGGAACGTGCGCCTATTTGGGATCCGAATGCAAGAGGAGTCTTTGCCGGAATTCATTTAAACACCACAAAAGCAGATATGTTTCGGGCGGTATTAGAAGGCTGTGCCTTTGGCTTAAAACAAATTAATGAAATTATCGAGTCAAAGTATCAGCTCCATACCGAAAGCTATCAATCTATTGGCGGAGGAGCGAAGAATCGCGAGTGGGCCCAAATTAAGGCGACTGTACTAAACAAGGAGGTTCAAATTAAGGATGTATCCGAGACCGGTGTATTAGGCACTTGTTTACTTGCAGGTACCGTAATTGGCTATTTTTCATCTTTGGAAAACGCAGCAATGGAA
>Ga0308175_100004238_pt1 | contig 10054 bp, 10 predicted proteins | sample PhyCR1_3_FD_203893 | JGI IMG/M metagenome (GOLD analysis project Ga0308175, IMG submission 203893) | Soil microbial communities from UC Gill Tract Community Farm, Albany, California, United States - DLSLS.C.R1 | ecosystem: Environmental > Terrestrial > Soil > Agricultural land | place: USA...
GCATGCCCCCTTCATTCGCTGGAAGTGACCCGCAGGCACCCCCCGGCCACCGTCACCAGCTCCCCTGCCGCTCCGCCGATGTCGTCGCGGTCACGTCCGCGCCGACCGAGCTCGCCGTCTGATTCGCCAGTGACTGCCGCTGCTGGGCGTCGGAGAGCATTCCCGCCGCCAGCTGCTTCAGCGACGCGATCCGTCCGTCCTTGGCTTCCTGCTCGAACAGCCGCGCCGCCTCGTCGTGCTCGCTCACCATCTCGGCCATGTAATTCTTGTCGAAGGACGATTTGCCCATCGTGTTGAAGCGGTCGAAGATCTGCTGGTGCTGCCGGAGCATCACGGGCTTGGGATAGGCCGCCTGCTTGGCGCCCGCCGCGAGCTGCTCGTTGGCCTGCGCGTACTCCGTCTCCATCCGCTTGCCGAAGTCCTTGACCACGTCGCTCGAGGCCTTCTGCTGGGCCAGCTTGCCGAGCCTCGCCTGGAGCAGGCCGAGGCTGCCAACCGTCTGGAGGAATGTGCTGTCCGATGCGAGGGCTACATGCTGCGCGGCCGTCTGCGCGGAGGCGGGAATCGGCGTTGCGAGTGCCGTGAGGACAAGAGCGGCCGCCGCCGGGGCCAGGAGTCTCGTAATCATGCGCTGATCCTTTCGGGTGTGTCGCGGGCGGGTTCACCCACGCTCCAGGATCAGACGGCCGAATTTCTCAAAGGGTTTCGTGGCCGGGACACTTGAGCAGCCAGGGGCGAGACATGGGACGTTCGGCCCTTGCGCGTTCTCGTGCAGCACAGTGCATTGCGCACTCCGCCTGCGCGACGTGTCCTGCCACGACATCAGTTGCACGAGGCTGGCTCCGGCCGGCGGAACCTTGATGGCCTCGCCCGCTTAGGACGCGGTCGACTCTCGAATACTTCGGCGCCATCACGATGGTGATCGTAGCGGGTGGATGGGCCGCGGTGGCCTCCTGGACTCAGCGCCATCCATCCAGCCACGTGCTCGCGCTGCTGCTCGTGCTGTGGGGAATCGCGCTCGCGGCCTACCAGATCCTGCCGCGCATCGAGTACGCGGCCGAGCGGTGGAGCTGGCAATGTTGAGCTGGCAATGTTGATGGGAGGCGAGCAACCGCCTCGTCAGCCACACAGTCCGGCCTGCGTCAGCGGGGCGAAAGCGGATGCATTGTGCCCGAGCGCGTCACCGAGAAGCGAGGCGCGCGAAGCAGGGTATGCGGCGCGGCGACGACCACGACGGAAGGCGATGGTGCTCCCCTGGCCGCTGCCGTCATGCCGTTGCCGGGTGTCGGCCACGGCTCCGCCTGACTCACGTCCACCGTATATCCCAGGTCGGCCATCGATTCGATAGTGATCGCGCTCAGCGGGTTGGGCCCGGGATTGTCGATGAACCCCGTCATCAGCTCGTTGGTCAGTACCGATTCCCGCCAGTGGCTCAGCGTCGTTCCCGCCCCGCCCCCGGCCTCGACCGGCACGATCCGGTTGGTGTAGCTCGGGTCCGCCGAGCGAAACGCCGCCTGCGCGCCCGTGCCGCTGAACCACGGATTGTTGGTGGTCGAGTCTCGCAGCAGGTCGTCCAGGTCCCACACGGTGCCGAAGCCGAGCAGGTGTCCCAGCTCGTGCTTGACCACGTCATTCAGCAGGCCGCTCCCGGCCAGCGACGTGAGCGTGGCGCTGTTGAGCGACATGACTCCCAGCACGGGGATGTTTCCCGGATCGCGGACCAGGCAGGGCCCGGACTCGCCCAGGATGGATTGCCCGGGAACCGTGTCGGAGATCTCGCGGACGTGCACCAGGATCAGCAGGTCCTTCACGCGCTCGCTGATGGCCGGCTGCGACGAGTCGCAGGCGCCGGCAGCGAGCTGCACCTGCACCGAGCCGACCGAATCGACGATGATGCTCTGCCACTTGGCGGCCGCCTGGTTGAACGCGCCGACCACGGCGGCGGCCGGCGGCGTGTGGTCGACGTAGCGCACCGTGATAGTGAATGCGGGGCCGGACGTGCCGCCGGGGCCGGTGGAGTCGTTACAGGCAGAGAGGATAGCCAGCAGGGCGAGGCCGGCGCGACGGGCGGTCGTCATGGCTTGGCCGCCCGGGAGGTATCGGAGGCAACTCGACAGGCGCGGCGGACGGTGTCCCCCCGGGTCGGCACGGGAGGCAGGGTCTCGACCCGGCCGCTGCTGTCCACGCGGTACCGCGGTCCCCGTGAGACATCGTGTCCCAGGTCAACGCCGCTGTCGGGCCTGGCGCAGCTGGAGTCGCTGGCGAGCGCGGTGCCCGGCTCCGGCGCGGGCTGGTGCCGACACGAGGTCACGAGTGCGAGGCCGCAAAGGCCGGCGAGAATTCCCTGCGCGGACATGCCCATTCCTGAAAGAGCGTCTGACTATTTCATACCATGCACGCCCCTTCCGTGATTGGCCTCACCAGGGCCGCTAGCAGGCGGCCGGCGCCCCGGCGAGCCGCGCGCCGGGCGCCCCGTCATTCTGGCGGAGGCGCCGCCATGCCGCCGGCGCGTAGCCGGTGCTCCGCTTGAACGCGCGGCTGAACGCGGCTTCGGACTCGTACCCGACGTCCGCGGCGACCGCCGCCACCTTCCTAGTCCCATTGGCGAGCTGCTCCGCGGCGAGCTGGAGCCGCCACTCCGTGAGGTACTGCATCGGCGGCAGGCCGATCCGCTCCGAGAAGCGCTGGGTGAGCATGGTGCGCGACGTCGCGGCCGCCCGCGCCAGCTCCGCCAGGGTCCAGGCATGCGCCGGCCGCGCGTGGAGCGCCGCCAGCGCGGGCGCCACCACGGGATCTCTGAGGCCCGCGAGCCACCCGGCCCGCTGGGGTGAGAGCTCCTCGGTATAGCGCCGCACCACCTCCACGAACATCAGCTCCGCCATCCGGGTGAGCATGGTGGAACCACCCACTCGAGTCTGCCACGCCTCGGCGACTACCTGGCGCGGGAACTCCGCCAGCCACCCGGAGCCGATCCCGCGGACGTGCATGCTGCGCGGCAGCGCGGCGAGCAGCGGGTTGTAGGGGCGGGCGTCACAGCCCAGGAAGCCGCATACCACGCTCACCCGCGCCCCGGCGCCCGCGCCCAGGCGGATCGTCTCGAGCGGGCGCGAGGGCGAGTGGTTGTAGGGCCGGCCGCGCCGCTGTTCCTGCTGGCTGGACGCGAAGTGCGCGTCGCCATGGGGGAAGAGGATGGCGTCGCCGGGATGGAGCTCCACCTGCTCGTCGTCGGCGCCGCCGATCCAGCAGGTGCCGGCCGTCACGATGTGATAGGCCATGAGGTGGTCGGCGTGGGGCAGCACCGGCGGCACGAGCTGGCGGGCGGGCGCGACCGCGATGGACCACGGCGCCGTGCCCTCGAAGACGTAGAAGAAGGCACCGTTAAGCCGCACCGCGCGCAGCACGTCGGAGAGGGGATCCATGCCTAAAGGTGCAGGCGTTCGAGAGGTCGGCAAGGTGGGCGGGGCGCGCGGCACAGCCATCGGGACGGGGAGCAAGCCCGGGCGCCCCCGCCGCTGGACAGCGCGCTGGCAAGGGACTAGGCTGCGATAGGTGCCGTGAAGGTGCTTCGATTCGGTCCGGACAACCCACCTGTCGCTGGAAGCCTGTGGTCCCTCTCTCCGTTTTAGATCTGGCCCCGATCATCGAAGGCGGCGACGCCGCGCTGGCCTTTCGCCACTCGCTCGATCTCGCGCAGCACGCGGAGCGCTGGGGCTACCGCCGATTCTGGCTGGCCGAGCACCACGGCATGCCCGGCATCGCGAGCGCCGCCACCGCGGTGGTCATCGGGCATGTGGCCGGCGGAACCTCCTCCATCCGGGTGGGCGCCGGCGGGATCATGCTTCCCAACCACTCGCCGCTGGTGATCGCCGAGCAGTTCGGCACCCTAGCCTCGCTTTACCCCGGACGGATCGATCTGGGTCTGGGCCGCGCGCCGGGATCCGACCAGCTCACCACCCGCGCGCTCCGGCGGGGACCGATGGCCGCGGAGAGCTTCCCCGGAGACGTCCTGGAGCTGATGGCGTATTTCCGCCCGGTGCAGCGGGGGCAGGCCGTGCGAGCGGTGCCGGGCGAGGGGCTCGACGTGCCGATCTGGATTCTGGGGTCGAGCCTGTTCGGCGCGCAGCTCGCGGCCGAGCTGGGACTGCCGTACGCCTTCGCCTCTCACTTCGCCCCGGCGGCACTGCTGCCGGCGCTCGAGGTCTATCGCGGCGCCTTCCGTCCGTCGGCGCAGCTCGAGCGGCCCTACGTCATGCTGGGCGTGAACGTGTTCGCCGCGGACACCGACGCCGAAGGCCGCCGCCTGTTCACCTCGCTGCAGCAGGCCTTCGTGAACCTGCGCCGAGGACATCCCGGCCGCCTGCCGCCGCCCGACGACACGCTGCTCGACCGGCTGGCTCCAGCCGACATCCATATGGTGAACGACATGCTGTCGTACACCGTCGCCGGCTCGCCCGCGACCGTGCGGCGGGGGCTGGAGGAGATCGTCGCCCGCACCGGGGCGGACGAGCTGATGCTGGCCTCGCAGATCTACGATCACGAGGCGCGGCTCCGCTCTTACCAGCTGGCCGCCGGCGACTGAGGCGCGAAGGTCAACACCCTCGCGAGCCGCCGGGCCGTGTCCTGACCAGCAGAGATCGAAACCGCGGATCGTTCTCGATCGGCGCGAATGGTGGGTCGCACCGCAGGTGGGTCTGAAAGTGGAGGTCGGCCACGGGACTGTATCGGCCGAGCCAGACCAGCGCCTCGTCCGCTTGGCCGAGGCTCGCGTAGGCTTCCGCCAGCCAGAGGGCCGTGTGCAGTGGCGTCGGCACGTACGCCGTGGCGAGCGACGTGGCGCGCTGCAGCAGCGTGCGCGTCGAACCGGCCGAGCCCGCACGGGCGGCGGCAATGGCTTGGGCGGCCAGGACGTTGACCGTCTCGACATCGGTGCTGAGGCGCGCGGCGGATTCGAGGTCCGCGCGGGCCCGCGCAAAGTCGTTCCGCTCCACCTCCGTCAATCCGCCGGCGAGGCGCGCCAGTTGAAACGCCGGGTCGACCGCGACCGCGCTGTCGATCCAGCGCGCCGAGCTGTCGTACTGGTGCCGCCAGTAGTGGGCGATGCCGAGAAATACCAGCGCCTGAGTGTTCGAGGGATGCGCCGCGATTCCCCGGCGCCACGCGGTGAACGCGCCGTCCACGTCGCCCGATTCGGCCAGGCCCATGGCGAGGAAGTGCCAGGCGCTCGTGTTGGTCGAGTCGAGGGCCAGTGCACGCCGGGCGGCCCGGATGGAGGGAGCGACGTCCGTCGGGTCGACGATCCGCGTCACCGCCGCCTGCGTCACCCACGCCTCCGCGCTCGCGGGACCTTCGGCGAGCGCCCGGTTCGCCGCGACCACCGCCAGCCGAAGCACGCTGTCCCGGGCAACGCCAGGAAAGACGAAGCGCCGCTCGTAGGCCCGTACGTAGGCCTCCGCGAGCCCTGCCCAGGCGTCCGCGTAGCTCGAGTCCCGGCCCACCGCGGCGGCGAAGGCCTGGATCGCCTCGTGTACGGACGCGGGCGTGCGCTGATCGTAGGCGCGGACGCCGCGCTGGTAGAGGGCGACCACCGACGGATCCCGTGTTGGGCGCCTGGCTCCCCGATGCTCCATCATGCGTGCGCCGATGCCGACGACGAGCACCAGCAGCAGAACGCCTACCAGCAGGCGCGCCCTGGGCCTGCCGCGAGACGCCGCCGGCGTGGTGGGCGGCGCGGGCAACGCCAGGTGCTCGAGGAATGAGGCGACATCTCGGAACCGATCGGCGGGAACCCGCTCCAAAGCCTTGAGCACGGTGGCTTCGACCCCGGCCGGCACCGCGGGCCGTACCGACCGCAGCCCGCGGGGCGGCTCCGCCAGCCGGCGGGCGACGATCGCCTGCGCGGTCGGGCCGGTGAAGGGCGGCTCGCCCGCCAGCATCTCGTACAGCACGCTCGCCAGGCTGTACTGGTCGCTGCGGGCGTCCACCGGCTGCGCGCTGGCCTGCTCGGGGCTCATGTACGCCGGCGTCCCGATGGCGAGGCCCGTGCTCGTGAGGCGCTCGCCGCCGGTCTCGATCAGGGCCTTGGCGATCCCGAAGTCGGCGACGTACACCCGGTCCGCGCCGAGCAGCAGGTTCTCGGGCTTGATGTCGCGATGCACCACGCCATCGCGGTGCGCGGCCGCCAGCGCGGAGCCGGCCTCGCCGGTGATGCGGAGCGCCTCGTCGATCGGGAGCTGACGCTCGCGCTCGATGCGAGCGCGGAGCGATTCGCCTGGGATGTAAGCCATGGCGTACCAGGGAAGCGGTCGGCCGTCGGCGCCGGGAATCGTGCCGGAGTCGAGCACCGGCACGATGTTGGGATGCTGGAACCGTGCGGTGAGCCGGACCTCCCGGAGGAAGCGATCCACGCCGATCGCGCCGGCCAGCTCGGGATGCAGCACCTTGATAGCGACGGCGCGGTCGAGTCGCCGGTCGTGGGCCAGCCACACCGACGCCATGCCGCCGCGGCCCAGCTCGCGTTCCACCGTGTACCGGTCACTCAGGGCCGCGCTGAGGCGGTCGAGCATGCAGGCTCGTGCGTGGGAGAGAACGAGAGAATATTCGTCCGGTGCGGTCACCGCCAGCCGGGGCAACCGCGGCCCTGGTCCACCTCTGACCGCGAGAGGCAGGTGGACTATCGGGCGGGAAGGCCGACGGGTACGTTTGTGGCCATGGTCGAACGCCTCCTCCTCGGCTTCATCACCAACTTCTTCGACACCCTCGGCATCGGCTCCTTCGCCACGACCACGGCCGCGTTCCGCGCGCGCCGCATGGTGAGCGACGAGCTGATCCCGGGCACCCTCAACGTCGGCCACACGCCGCCCACCATCGTGCAGGCCATCATCTACATCACGGTCATTGCCGTTGACCGGGTGACGTTGGTGCTGCTCATCGGCGCGTCGGTGGTTGGGGCGTGGCTCGGCGCGGGCGTCGTGAGCCGGTGGGAAAAGCGGCGGATTCAGCGCGGGATGGCGGTGGCCCTGGTGGTGACCGCGCTGCTCATCGTGTCCCGCATGACGGGCATCTTCCCCGGCGGCGGCGACGCGCTCGGGCTCCGCGGCACGCTGCTGCTTGCCGGGGTGGTCGGGAATGTGCTGCTGGGCGCGCTCATGACGCTGGGCATCGGACTCTACGCGCCCTGCATGGCCATGGTGAGCCTGCTCGGCATGAACCCCACCACGGCGTTTCCCATCATGATGGGGTCGTGCGCGTTCCTGATGCCGGTGGCAAGCCTGCGCTTTCTCCAGGCCGGCCGATACGACCGCGCGGCGGCCATCGGGCTCGCCGTCGGTGGCATCCCGGGCGTGCTGCTGGCGGCGTTTCTGGTCAAGTCGCTCCCGCTCGACGCGGTGCGGGTGCTGGTGGTGATCGTGATCAGCCTGACGGCGGCGACGCTGTGGCGGGACTCGCAGCGGGAGCCCGAGGCGATGCGGCCGACGGAGCGGTCGGTCGCGGGCGTGGGCTGAGCGTTCCTCATCCTAGCGCAATCGGAGGTCCGGTGCCTTCGCTCAAGCTCAACAAGCTCGCCCCGGTGCTCGTGGTAGATGCCATCGAGCCCTGTCTGCCGTTCTGGACCGCACGGCTGGGGTTCGCCAAGACGGTCGAGGTCCCCGATGGCGACCGGCTCGGCTTCGTCATCCTTGCCAAGGATGGTATCGAGGTGATGTACCAGAGCCGGGACAGCCTCCGAAAGGACATTCCCCCTCTGGCCGATACGCCTGCCGGCGGCAGCAATCTCTATATAGAGGTGACCGACGTGGGCGAGGTGGAGCGCGCGGTGCAGGGACTGGAGCTCGTGGTGCCGCGAAGGAAGACGTTCTACGGGGCGGACGAAATCGGGGTGCGCGAGCCGGGCGGCAACGCGGTCATCTTCAGCCAGCACTCATGACGCTTCGGGCAGACCCTGGCGTCGCCACCATTCGTGCGCTCGACTCTCGGACCACGGGTCCGGCATCGGGATCGAGTCCAGGCGCCGAAGCAGCTCAGTGGCGGTCTGCGGCCGCTCACCTGGGTCTTTGGCGAGGCAGTGAAGCACCAGGCGGTCCAGCGCGTCGGGAATCGGCCGTTCGGTTCTGCTCGACGGCGAGGTTGCCGGCGCGTTGGCATGCTGCATCAGAATTCCCATGGGCGTGTCGGCCGTGAACACGTACTGGGAGGTCAGCAGCCAGTAGGCCACGCAGCCGGTGGCGTAGATGTCGGCCCGGATGTCGAGCGTCGCGCCGCCGAGCGCCTGCTCGGGCGCCATGAAGGCCGGCGTTCCCTGGATCACCGTATCGGCCGTCAGCGCCGGGGCCGGATCGGGTTCGGGCGCCCGGCCGCCGAGCGATTTCACCAGCCCGAAATCCAGCACCTTCACGAAGTCGTGCTCGATGCCGTAACGGCACAGGAAGATGTTCGCTGGCTTGATGTCCCGGTGCACCAGGCCGAACGACTCCGCCTCGGCCAGGGAGCGGCAGACCTGCCGCAGCAGGTAGATCGCGCGCTCGGGCTCGATGGGGCCGAACCGCCGGACCAGAGTGTCGGCATCCAGCCCTTCGAGCAGCTCCATGGCGTAGTAAAAGGTCCCGTCCTGGGCCACGCCGAAGTCGAACAGCTCGACGGTATGCGGCGAGCGCAGGCTTGCGATGGCCTGCGCTTCCCGCTCGAAGCGGCGGCGGGCCTCGTCGGAGATGTCCGGGCCGCCGGCCCCGCCGCGGGCGCCGCGGATCAGCTTGACGGCCGCCGGCCGCGCCAGCATGCGGTGCTCGGCCCGCCACACCTCGCCCATGCCTCCCTCGCCGAGCTTATCCACCAGGCGATAGCTGCCGAGCTCCCGGGCCCGGGCGAGCTGGCGCCCCAGTCCGTAGACCACGCGCGCGCCCATGTAGGCCAGCGCGACGCAGAACGCTCCCTGGACAAACGCGTTGCTGTAATCGTTCAACGCGACGCGAATGGCTCCCATCCTGGCGAGCACTGCGAGTGAGAGGAGGGGCATCGCCGCCGCGGCTGCCGCCGCGATCAGGATTTGGCGCGGTGGCCCCGGGAGCAGGACGGGGAACATGATCACCACCGCGTTGACCCAGGTCATGAAAGGCACGCGGCCGGTGGCTACGTAGTACTCCCAGATGGTTCCGAACGCGATCGCGAAGCAGATGCCCACCTCGTAGAGCAGGCCGAGCCTGAGCAGTTGTGCGGGGGTCACGGATCGGCGCCGCGTGACTATCCAGAGCAGGCCCGAAGCCGCCGCCCCGCCGAGGTTGCCCCACTGAAACGGCAGGCGATGGTAGAACTCGGCGGGCAGCCGGACGCCCGCGAGGACGGCAAAACCGTAGTTCGCGAAGTAGAGGACCGGGTCAATCGCGAACCCGATGGTCAGGAACAGAGCCAGCAGCCGGACCCGGCCACGGACCTGCTCCTGCAGATCGGTCGGCAGCGAGGCGAGCGAGCCCGCGCGCGAGTCGGCGGATGCGTCGCGCGGCAGCAGGGTGATCCGGTCGTGCATGTCGGGCCCGGGCACGAGGGTTGGGGAGCGAGGCACCGGAGGGCGCTCGAGCCTTCGAATATCTCGCTCCGGGAAGGATCCGGCTATGTCGGCGCGCCGATCCGTGTGGGGTAGCACCCAAGCGGCCTGGGTTGGCCGGCTGTCGATTTGGGGGCCGCCCAATCGACGTGGGAGTGAAGGCGCCCGCGGCGAGAGTCCGCTGCGGCGGCGCCATCACGTATAAGTCGATGTCCACGGCCATTTTGACATGTTGAAGGAGACCGAACGATGAAGTTCCTGATGATGATCAGGCACGCGGAGAGCTATCGGAACGAGGAGATTCCCAGCGCGCTCATGGAGGCCATGGGCGAGTTCGTGGGTGAGAGCATGAAGCGCGGCATCCTGAAGGACACCGCAGGCCTCAAACCCACCTCCGAGGGTTTTCGGATCCGCTTGAGCAACGGCCAGCTCAAGGTGAGCGACGGACCGTTCACCGAGGCCAAGGAGGTTATCGGGGGCTACGCCCTGGTCGAGGCGCCCTCGAAGGAGGACGCGCTC
>Ga0308175_100004240_pt1 | contig 10052 bp, 8 predicted proteins | sample PhyCR1_3_FD_203893 | JGI IMG/M metagenome (GOLD analysis project Ga0308175, IMG submission 203893) | Soil microbial communities from UC Gill Tract Community Farm, Albany, California, United States - DLSLS.C.R1 | ecosystem: Environmental > Terrestrial > Soil > Agricultural land | place: USA...
AAGATACTACAGAAATGCTCAGCATCCGCCAGAGGGGTGTTCCGCCCCGGTCGGCGCGACACGCCGCGCCGACCGCCCGCGGGGCCGGGGATCAGCGCTCGACGGTCCCGTCGATGAAGTCCTGGACCGCCTGCCGCGCCTCATCGTCGAAGTACTGCACCGGCGGCGACTTCATGAAGTAGCTCGACGCGGACAGGATCGGGCCGCCGATGCCGCGGTCCTTGGCGATCTTGGCCGCGCGCAGCGCGTCGATGATGATGCCGGCGGAGTTCGGGCTGTCCCACACCTCGAGCTTGTACTCGAGGTTCAGCGGGACATCGCCGAACGTCCGACCCTCGAGCCGCACGAACGCCCACTTGCGGTCGTCCAGCCACGCCACGTAGTCGGACGGGCCGATGTGGACGTTGCGCTCGCCGAGGTCGCGGTCCGGGATCTGCGAGGTGACCGACTGGGTCTTCGAGATCTTCTTCGACTCGAGCCGGTCGCGCTCGAGCATGTTCTTGAAGTCCATGTTGCCGCCGACGTTGAGCTGGTAGGTGCGCTGCACCTCGACGCCGCGGTCCTCGAACAGCTTGGTGAGGACGCGGTGCGTGATGGTCGCGCCGACCTGCGACTTGATGTCGTCACCGACGATCGGCACGCCGGCGTCGGTGAACTTCTGCGCCCACTCGGGGGTGGAGGCGATGAACACCGGCAGCGCGTTGACGAACGCAACCTTCGCGTCGATCGCGCACTGCGCGTAGAACTTGGCGGCCTGTTCCGAGCCGACCGGCAGGTAGCAGATCAGGACGTCGGCCTCGGTGTCCTTCAGCGCCTTGACGATGTCGACCGGCTCCTCGTGCGACTCCTCGATCGTCTCCCGGTAGTACTTGCCGAGGCCGTCGAGCGTGTGCCCGCGCTGCACCTGAACACCGAGCTGCGGGACGTCGCAGATCTTGATGGTGTTGTTCTCGCTGGCGAGGATCGCCTGCGAGAGGTCGGTGCCGACCTTCTTCGCGTCGACGTCGAACGCAGCGACGAACTCGATGTCGCTGACGTGATACGGGCCGAAGTTGACGTGCATGAGGCCCGGAACCTTCTGGTTCGGGTCGGCGTCGCGGTAGAAGTGGACGCCCTGGACCAGGGACGCGGCGCAGTTGCCTACGCCCACGATTGCGACCCGGATCTTGCCGGACGCGGACTGCGAACCCATCAGGGCTCCTCCTTCAGAGTGGTATTCGTTCATCTCATTTATCCGTGCTGTTGCTGTTGCTCGATCGTTCGCTCTCGATCAGCTCGGTGAGCCACCGGACCTCGCGGTCAACCGACTCGAGCCCGTGCTCGTGGAGCGTCCGGGTGTAGCGGTCGAGCCGCTCCCCGGTGCGGGCGAGCGAGCTGCGCATACCGTCGCGCTGCTCCTCCACCCGCCGTCGCCGACCCTCGAGGATCTGCAGCCGGATGTCGGAACGGGTCTGGGCGAAGAACGCCAGACGCGCACCGAAGCCCTCTTCGTCGAAGGCGTCCGGACCGACCTCACCGAGCAATTCGGCCAGGTGCTCCTTGCCTTCGGCAGTGAGCTGGTACACCCGCTTGCCGCGCCGCGACCGGACCGTCGAAGAGACGTCGAGCGGTGACTCTTCGGTGATCCACCCGGCCTGCGACAGCCGCCGCAGTGTCGGATAGAGCGACCCGTACGAGAAGGCACGAAACGTCCCGAGCAGTGAGGAAAGCCGCTTGCGCAGTTCGTAGCCGTGCATTGGGCTCTCGTTGAGCAACCCAAGTACGGCAATCTCCAACACGACCCTGGCCCCTATCTCGAAGCGATGTATCGAGACGATATACCAGGGCGGCATGCCGGTGCCAATTCGGTGGACCAGAAATTACCCGAAAAGCGGACAAATGGACGTGTGTTGCCGCCTAGGCGGGGTCGTCAGGCCAGGCGATCGGTGCGGAAATGGCTTCGTCGGGGACGCCGAATGCGTCGACCAGCGTCCGCGCGTGCGGGCGCAGCTCGGCGCACAGCTGGTTGACGGCCGTGACGACGGCCTTGGACCGCTGCGAAGTCAACCGTCCGTGCTCCCAGATCCAGCCGCGCTCAGCCTCGATGGTTGACAGCGCAAACAGATCGCACAGCCGGACGAGCAGTTCATGCTCCGGGCCGGGCTGCATGCTTTCGATGCCGTGCACGAACGCGGCAAGCAGGACGTTGTCGATGTGCGCCCGCGCCGCCGCAAGCAAGTGATCCTGCGCGGCGTTGAAGACGGCGAACGGGTCGTCCGCATCTGCGGCGCGGCGTAGCCGGCGGGCGAGGGTCTCCAGCAGGTGCTTCTCCCGCCAGGCGAAGATGTCGATCTGCCAGTCGTGATCGAAGATGCTGCCGTCCTCGCTGGACGACGGCGCGACGTCGCGCAACCGCTGAAGCAGGCGTCGACCGCCGACCCGTTCGACGACGGTTTCCACTGCTTGGTCCGCGACGAAGCGGGCAGTGCCGAGCATGTCCAGCTCGCCGAAGTGGTCGCGGTATCCGGTCAGCAATTCTTTCGCGACGAGTTGCAGCAGGACGGTGTTGTCGCCCTCGAACGTGGTGAACACGTCGGTGTCCGCCTTGAGCCCGGGCAGCCGATTGATCGCGAGGTAGCCGGCGCCGCCGCACGCCTCGCGGCACGTCTGGATCGTGGACGTCGCGTGCCAGGTGGCGATCGCCTTGACGCCCGCGGCGCGCGCCTCGAGCTCGCGCCGATCCGGATGTTCGGCCGGCAGTTCGGCGAGCGGCGCGTCCAGATCAGGAGTCGTCTCGTGCAGCCCGGCGACGAGCTCGAGTTGCGCGAAGTGGATCGCGTACGTCTTCGCAAGGGCCGGCAGCAGCTTGCGCTGGTGGGCGAGGTAGTCGAGCACCGGGATCTCCGCGCCGTCCGGTCCGGCGAACTGGCGGCGCGACTCGGCGTAGCGAATCGCGATGGTGAGTGCCACCTTCGTCGCGCTACCGGCACCGCCGGCGACGCTGATCCGACCTTGCACGAGCGTGCCGAGCATGGTGAAGAACCGCTTCGTCTTGTTGTCGATCAACGTCGAGTACGAGCCGCCTTCGCCGACATCGGAGTAGCGGTTGAGCAGGTTGTCCCGCGGAATGCGAACGTTGTCGAAGTACAGCCGGCCGTTGTCCACGCCGTTCAGACCGGCCTTGAGTCCGCAGTCTTCGATGCGCACACCCAGCATCGCGCGACCGGCATCGTCGCGGATCGGCACGACGAAGGCGTGCACGCCGTGCGTGTCCTCGCCGGTGATCAACTGCGCGAAAACGACGGCCATCCGTCCGTCGCGGGCGGCGTTGCCGATGTACTCCTTGCGGGCATCCGCGTCCGGCGTGTTGATGACGAACTCATCCGTGTTGGCGTCGTACCTCGCTGTGGTGCGAAGCGCAGCCACGTCCGACCCGTGGCCGGTCTCCGTCATGGCGAAACAGCCGAGCAAGTCGAGCGAGACGAGGTCGGCGATGTACAGCGCGTGGTGACGCTCGGTGCCGAGGTGCAAGATGGCGCCGCCGAAGAGTCCCCACTGCACGCCGGCCTTCACCAGCAGCGACAGGTCGCCCATCGCGAGCATCTCGAAACCGGTGATCGATGCGCCGACGTCGTTGCCGCCGCCGTACTTCGTCGGAAAGCCCAGGCGTGAGTAGCCGAGCTCGGCGAGCGCGGCCATCCGGTCGAGCACGCGCTCGCGTTGCCTCTCGGTGTCCTCGCCGATGTGGACGGCGAAGCGCGGGTCCTTCGCGAGCTCGCGAGCCCGCTCCCGAATGTCCCGCCATCGACCGTCCAGCGTCTGGCGGATGGTGTCGGCATCGGCAGGCTCGAGCGGCTGCGCGGAGCTCATGCCGTTCGGTATACCGGCTACGAGCCGCTGCGTCGCCTCCGATCACGTAGCCCGGCCGGACGGCGACTGTCACCGCAGCTTCCACCGGGCGCCGGGGGTGGTCTCTCGCGGCACCTTTGCTCTGCTCACCTGGGGTGGGCGCTTGCGGTGTGTCCAGACGCCCTATCCGCCCACCCAGGGCAGGCAGAGCAAGAGTTGGCGGAAATCGGATTGCTCTGCTCACCAGGGGCGGGTGAAACAACCACATTCAGAGCCGCGCGTGCCCACCCAGGGTGAGCAGAGCAAACGGGCGCGGAACGGTTACCAGGGTGGGTCGGGCGCCGGCGAGCAGCGAGTAAGCGAGTCAGCGGGGCAGCTTGGCGAAAACCCCTGGCTGCGGACGTGCGTCCACCTCGCGTCCGGCAAACTGGAACACGCCGGCGCCGCCACCCCAGAGCAGCGCGGCGAGGTACTCACGCAGTTGCGCGCGGGTCATCGTCCCCGGATTGTCCAGCCACCACAGGCTGGCTGCGCGAATGAACCCCACCGCCGCCTCGCCCCACGGCCGAGCACCGGTCGGGTCCAGGCCGATCGAGCGCAACTGCTCGCCGAGCGCGGCGGTCAGGACCTCAGCGACCGGCGCGCTGAACTCTGCCGCGGTCGGCTCACCGGGGCGGGCCTCATTCAGCAACCGGTTCTGCGTGATGAACCGGAACAGCTGCGGATTCTCCTCGAGCAGTTGCAGGTAGGCGTCGATGCTCGCCCGCAACAGCGACTGCGGGTCCGAGTCGACGGGGACGTGGCGCAGTACCTGGACGACCTGCGCGATCACCCGGTCGCCGACCGCGCGGTACAGGTCGTTCTTGTCCGCGAAGTAGCGGTAGATCACCGGCTTGCTGGTGCGCGCGGCCGAAGCGATCTGGTCCATGCCGACATCGCTGCCGAACTTCTTCACCGCCGCGACTGCGGCGTCGATCAACTCTTCCCGGCGAGCTATCCGATGCTGTGTCCAACGCGACGATCGGCCGTCGATCCGAGGGCCGATCGCCTCGATAGCTTCCGCGACGGCGTCGGTCACCGCCTCCGTTACTCGCGACACAGGCTTCTTCACGTGACCCAAAGTAGCCGATACCGTGGTTACGGTGAACACTCGTCGTGCCGCCATTGTTGGCGGAAATCGCATCCCCTTCGCCCGGTCCAACGGCCCGTACGCGCACGCTTCGAACCAGGACATGCTGACCGCCACGCTCGACGGGCTGGTCGCCCGGTTCGGCTTGCAGAACGAGCGCCTCGGCGAAGTTGCCGCCGGCGCGGTGCTGAAGCACAGCCGCGACTTCAACCTGACCCGCGAGTCGGTGCTCGGCTCGCGACTCGCCCCGCAGACACCGGCGTATGACGTACAGCAGGCGTGCGGCACCGGGCTGGAAACCGTCATCCTCACCGCGAACAAGATCGCACTCGGGCAAGTCGATTCGGCTGTTGCGGCCGGCGTCGACACGACATCGGACGCGCCGATCGCGGTGAACGAGGATCTGCGTGCCGTCCTGCTCGAGGCGAACCGGGCGAAGTCGCTCGGCGCGCGGGTCAAGGCACTGTCCGGCATCCGGCCGCAGCAGCTCGTCCCGTCCATTCCGGTGAACTCCGAGCCGCGCACCGGCATGTCGATGGGTGAGCACCAGGCCATCACCACCCTCGAGTGGGCGATCACTCGCGAGGCGCAGGACGAACTCGCGGCCGCCTCGCATCGAAACCTTGCCGCCGCCTACGACCGCGGCTTCATGGACGACCTGATCACCCCGTTCCTCGGTCTCTCCCGCGACCAGAACCTGCGCGGCGACTCGACCGTCGAGAAACTCGCCAAGCTGTCGCCGGCCTTCGGCAAGGCGTTCGGCGAAGAAGCCACGATGACCGCCGGCAACTCGACGCCGCTCACCGATGGCGCGTCCGCGGTGCTGCTCGCCAGCGAGGAATGGGCGGCCGGGCACAAGCTGCCGGTGCTGGCCTACTTCGTCGACGCGGAGACTGCGGCGGTCGACTACGTCCATGGCGACCGCAAGGAGGACGGGTTGCTGATGGCTCCGGTTTACGCGGTACCGCGGTTGCTCGCGCGCAACAAGCTGACCTTCGACGACTTCGACTTCATCGAGATTCACGAGGCCTTCGCCGGCACCGTGCTCGCCACGCTCAAGGCGTGGGAGGACGCGGAGTTCTGCCGTCGCCGGCTCGACCTGGACGGCCCGGTCGGCACCGTCGACCGCGCCAAACTGAACGTCAACGGCTCGTCGCTCGCCGCCGGACACCCGTTCGCCGCCACCGGCGGCCGGATCGTCGCGTCGCTCGCCAAGATGCTGCACGAGAACGGCGGCGGACGTGGACTCATCTCGATCTGCGCTGCGGGCGGCCAGGGCGTCACCGCAATCCTGGAGGCCTGATCCAAGCAATGAGTGACCGGTACCTGAATCTCGTCAACTCCCCGGTCGGCTCGGCCGTCGCGTCCCGCGTCGGCCTGCCGCAACCGGTCCGGCTGCGCCGGTACGTCGCCGGCGATCCGCTGCTGCCCGGCCCGGCGGTGCTCGGCTCGACGTCCGGCAAGCCGACTGCGGCGCTGCGCAAGGCGCTGACCAGCGCGGGTGCCGAAGTGCTCGACTCCATCGCCGAAGGCGACCGGATCGGCGCTGCCGTGCTCGACGCGCGATCGGTTGCGACACCGAGTGACCTCGGCGCGCTGCGCGAGTTCTTGGCACCTGCGGCGAAGGCGCTCGGCGCGTCCGGGCGCGTCCTGGTGCTCGGCCGGTTGCCCGACGGTAAGTCGGTGACCGCCGACGCCACGCGTCAGGCGCTCGACGGCATCGTCCGATCGCTGGCCAAGGAGTTGCGCCGTGGTTCGACGGCGAACCTGCTGTGGGTCGAGAACGAGGCGTCACTGCCGTCCGCATTGCGCTTCTTCCTGTCCGGTAAGTCGGCGTACGTCGACGGGCAGCCGCTCGTTCTCGGCGCCGGCACTGCACCGACACCGAAGGACTGGGACCAGCCACTCGCCGGCAAGACCGCGCTCGTCACCGGCGCCGCGCGCGGCATCGGCGCGGCGATCGCCGGCGTGCTGGCCCGGGACGGCGCGAAGGTGATTGCCGCCGACCTCACCGTCGCCGGCGAGACGCTCGCCAAGGTCGCCAACCGACTCGGTGGGACGGCGTTGCATCTGGCCGTGGCCGCGCTCGACGCGCCGCAGAAGCTGATCGATCACCTCGCCGCGCACACTGATGGGCTGGACATCCTGATCCACAACGCAGGTATCACTCGCGACAAGCTGATGGCGAACATGAAGCCGGAGCAGTGGGACTCGGTGCTCGCGGTGAACCTCGAGTCGCAGTTGCGGATCAACGACGCACTGCTTGCGAGCGACCAGTTGAACGACCAGGCACGAGTCGTCTGCCTCTCGTCGACGACCGGCCTCTCCGGGAACCGCGGCCAGACGAACTACGGCGCGACGAAGGCCGGCGTGATCGGGCTCGTCCGCTCGTCCGCGGCCGGATTCGCGAAGCACGGTGCATCGACGATCAACGCGATCGCACCCGGATTTATCGACACCGAAATGACGGCGAAGATGCCCCTCGCAACTCGCGAGGTTGCGCGCCGGCTTTCCTCGCTGCAGCAGGCCGGCCTGCCGATCGACGTTGCCGAGGCAACCTCATGGTTGGCCTCACCCGGCGCGGGTGGCGTCAACGGCCAAGTGCTGCGCGTGTGCGGGCAGAACCTCGTCGGGGCATAGCCGTCATGCCGGAGCTCACCGCGCCCCCGTCCCTGCTTCCGCTGTACGCGAAGGCGGCGGCGACCACGCCGCTGCATCGCGGCGGTGACTCACTGCCCGAGTCGGTGTACTCGCTGGCCGATCAGCAGATCGACCCGCGACACCTCGCCGCGTTCCAGCAGGTGTGTGGGCATCGGGTGACCGATGTCCTGCCGCCGACCTATCTGCACATCCTCGCCTTTCCGCTGTCCGTCGCGCTGATGACCGAGCGCAACTTCCCGTTCCCGCTCGTCGGCATGGTGCACGTCGCGAACTCGATCACGCTCACCCGGCCGGTGCGCGCGGACGAGTCCGTCTCGCTCGAAGTGCGCGCCGCCGACCTGCGTCCGCACGCCGCGGGCAAGCAGTTCGACCTGCTCGCCGCGGCGACGGTTGATGGTGAAGAGGTGTACACGAGCCGCTCGACTTATCTGCGGCGTGGCAAGCCGGCCGACGACGCGCCGAAGGCGACGAAGTCGAAGACGCGCGATGAACTGCCGCCGCAGACGGGCGCAGTTTCGATCGTTCGGGTGCCGGGTGACATCGGTCGGCGGTACGGCGCGGTGTCCGGTGACCGCAACCCAATTCACCTGCACAACCTGACTGCGAAGGCGTTCGGCTTCCCGTCGGCGATTGCGCACGGCATGTGGCTCAAGGCGCGCACGCTGGCCGCGCTCGAGGGACGGCTACCGGATGCGTACACCGCAGAGGTCGCGTTCAAGCTCCCGGTCCTGTTGCCGGCGACGCTGTCGCTCGCTGCGGCGCAGACGGACGACGGCTGGGCGCTGGACGTGCGCAGTGCGAAGTCCGGAAAGCCGCACCTCGCCGGATCGATCAGCTAGTCCGCCTGACCACCCTCGTCCGGCGGCTGTTCGTCGGACGGCTGGTCAGTGGGGGAAGTGGTGTCCTGGACGCCGCCGCGGGCGCGTCGGTTCAGCCAGTCGAAGATCGAGTCGGCCGTACTGCCGACCGTCGCGCCGAAGCCACGCACTGCGTTGACGAGCGGATCCGCCGAGTCTTCGATGCGCTTCTTATACGTCCGGCCGGCTTCCCGTGCGTTCTCGGAGAAGCTCGCCGTGTGGTCGTCGGTGCGGAGCGGGTAGTCGCCGTCCAGGATGTTCCGGTACTCGTCGGACGCCGCCCAGCGGTTAACCTCCGCGGCGCGCACGACCGCGAACGGGTGCGTCGTCCGTTCGGTGTTCAGCAACTTCAGGACGCCGTCACGCAGATCGCCCGCCGCTTCGTAGTCCTCGGCCTGCTTGAGGAACCCGGCGACGTCGATCCGGTCCAGGTGACTGCCACCAGCGAGTTTCATGGTGACGCGCAACGCCGCATCGAGATCCTGCGTCGCGAGAAGTCCGGCACGGTCGCCGGAAAGTTCGGCCTTGCGCTGCCACTCGCGCAGCGCAGCGATCAGCGCACGCAAGCCGAGGCCGCCGGCCGGGATCCAGCCGAACGCGCCGATCAGATTGAGCAGATGCAGAAGAAGTGACTGGTAGAGCGCGTGCCCGGACATCGCGTGGCCGAGCTCATGGCCGAGAACGAAGCGCCGCTCGTCGTTGTCCATGAGTTCGTACATGCCGCTGCTCATCGCGATGAACGGCTTGTCCACGCCGAGGGTGATCGCGTTCGGCTGCGGAGAGTTGAAGACGTACAGCTCAGGACGTTCCGCGTCGAGCACGCCGCAGACCTCGCCGAGCAGCTGATCCAGATCGCCGAACTGCCGATCGTCGACGCGCACCGCCGACGAGAGATACACGAGCCGGTACTGCCGCTCGCGCAGCATTCCGGACGCGGCGCGCAGGAGTTGGTCAAAACCGGGCACGGCGCGCATCGCGGTGAGCGCGGTGCGATCGGCCGGATGTTCGAAGGCACGCGAACTGATGCCGGTGAGGATTACCCGGCCGTCTTCGTCGAGGGTTGGTTCACGGTCCGGGGGAGCCTGGGTCACGCGATCAATCTTGCACCCCCGCGCGCGATTACGCGCTGGTCTTGGTCCGGTCCCTCGCGCGCTCCGGCGCCGACACCGGCGCGGACTTGGGTTGCGTCCGACTGACGACCAGCGAGACCACACGCTGGTAGCCGGGCCCGGCCAGCCGGACGAACGCGTCGAGAACCTTCGCGTCCCAGCCGACGACGGCCCGCGGCCGGTTGCCGATGACCGCCCGGCGAATCGACCGCGCCGCCGAGGCGGCGGAGGTCTTGGCCAGCTTGGCGTCGAAGAAGTTGGCGATCGCCTTGCTGTCCTCACCGTCGACCGCGCCGGCGTTCCGGGCGATCGCAGTCTTGATGCCGCCGGGGTGGACGCAGGTGACGTGCACCGAGTGCCCGTTCACGAGCATCTCTTGGCGCAGCGCCTCGGTGAACCCGCGCACCGCGAACTTCGCTGCGTTGTAAGCGCTCTGCCCGGGTACGGCGAGCAGCCCGAACAGGCTCG
>Ga0308175_100004241_pt1 | contig 10052 bp, 8 predicted proteins | sample PhyCR1_3_FD_203893 | JGI IMG/M metagenome (GOLD analysis project Ga0308175, IMG submission 203893) | Soil microbial communities from UC Gill Tract Community Farm, Albany, California, United States - DLSLS.C.R1 | ecosystem: Environmental > Terrestrial > Soil > Agricultural land | place: USA...
GCTGCTCGGCGAGCTGCCGACGGCGGTCCAGCTGGTCGGCGGGCTGGTGATCATGGCCGGCGTCGTCGGCGTGCGGCTCGGCGAGAGGGACACCCCCTAGCCAGCCAGCACCCTGGCCCTAGGCCTCGGGCAGCGCGTGGTGGGCGATGACGTGCTGGGCCACCTCGGGCAGCGACCTGGTCAGCGTGCGGCTGGCGTGGTGGAGGCGGCGGTAGCCCTCGTCGACGGTCAGGGAGCCGTCGGAGAGCAGGATCCCGACGGCGACGCCGATCTCCCGGTGCACCTCGGCCGCGCGCCTGCCGTCCACCCGGTCGCCGAACACGCGCTCGCTGGACAGCACGAGGGAGCAGTACGCCGCCACGATGGCGCCGATGCCGACCGCGACCTCGTCGAAGCCGTAGGGCCAGTCGGACAGGAAGCTGAGCGCCGCGTGGTGGTGCGGCCCGAGGTGGAGCCGGTAGCAGGCGATGCTGCGGACGTCGAGCTCGGCCAGCGCACGTGGTCCGAACACCGGCCAGCGCGGGTCGCTGCCCAGGTCCCCGCTGACGACCATGTCGTTGGTCTCCAGGACGTCGAGCGCCGGACCCTCGCCCAGCTCGGCTCGCAGCCGGTCCAGCCGCTCCGGCACGTCGCTGCTGGCGGCCACCGTGTGCTCGACGCCGTGCTCGTGCAGCACCAGGCCGGTGTGCTGCGCCCGGGGCATCGTCTGCTGCCCGAAGCCCACGAGCGCCTCGGGGGTCAGGCCGACCCTGCGCTGCTGGGTCAGCACCTCCACCAGCGCGGTGAACGCCTCCGCCAGCTCGGCGATGGCATGGAACTCGTCGGCACGGTCCTCGGGATCGGTGTCCACCCCTCCAGGGTGCCCGCCGGCGGCGGTCCTCACGCCTGCCCCGGGCAGCGGAGGGGAAACCACTGGCGGTCGTCGGCGGCGGGGTGACAGGTTGCGGGGATGACCGACACCCCGCCCTCCTCATCCCGGCCGTCATCGGCCCCCTCCCTGCGCTGGCAGTGCGTCTGCGTCGACTCCACCGACCCCCGCCGAGCGGCCACCTTCTGGCAGCAGGCGCTCGGCTGGCGACGGACCCACGACACGGACACGGAGGTGGTCCTCGAGCCGCCGGAGGGCAGCCCCGAGAACGGCGTCAGCCCGGACCTGCTGTTCCTGCGGGTGCCGGAGGAGAAGACGCTCAAGAACCGCCTGCACATCGACCTGCGCCCGCAGGACCAGGCCGCGGAGGTGGCCCGGCTCGAGGCGCTGGGCGCGACCCGCATCGACATCGGGCAGGGCGAGGTGACCTGGGTGGTGCTGGCCGACCCGGACGGCAACGAGCTGTGCGTGCTCCGGGCGCTGACCGACCGGGACCGGCCGCCCGGCTACGACGGCGTCTGAGCAGGCGGCGCGCTCACCCCCGGACGAACCGGGCGACCACCTCCCCGAGCCGCTCGCCCGCGTCCTCCTGGAGGAAGTGCCCGGCTCCCTCGAGCACCGGATGCTCGAGCCCGCGAGCGCCGCGCATCGACCGGCGCAGGACGGGCGCCAGGTCCGCGGTGATGGGGTCCCCGTCGCTGAAGGCCACCAGGAACGGCAGCTCGAGCGCGTTCAGCGTCCGCCACGCCGCCCGGTTCGCCTCGCTGGCCGGGTCGTCCGGCGCCGTGGGGACGAGCAGAGGCATCGCCCGGGGCCCGGCCAGATAGGTCTCGTCCGGGAACGGCGCGTCGTAGGCCGCCCGCACCGCCTCGCTCAGGGTAGTCCGGCAGCCGGACTGCACGAGCCGGCCCACGTCGAGCGTCTCCGCGCGCTCCACGGCCCGGCGGAAGCGCCACCACACGTCCGGCATCGGGTGGTCGCCGGTCGGCAGGCCGGTGTTCGAGGCGACCACGGAGGCGAACCGGTCCGGGTGCTCGGCGACCAGCCGGAGGCCGAGCAGTCCGCCCCAGTCCTGGCCGACCAGCGTCGCCTCGCGCAGGTCGAGCACGTCGAGGAGCAGCGCCCGCAGCCACTCCACGTGCCGTGCGTAGGTGTGGTCACCAACGGAGGCCGGCTTGTCGGAGCGGCCGAACCCGACCAGGTCCGGGGCGACCGCGCGCACCCCCGCGTCCGCGAGCACGTCGATCACCCGCCGGTAGAGGAACGACCAGCTCGGCTCACCGTGCAGCAGCAGCGCCACCGGCCCGTCGGCGGGCCCGGCGTCGACGTACGCCATCCGCAGCACGCCGCCCTCACCGTCCGGCACCTCCGCGTAAGACGGAGGGCGGTCGAAGCCGGGGAGGGCGGCGAAGCGGTCGTCGGGGGTGCGCAGCGCGTGCATGCACCCAGGGTGCTACTTGACCTCGGCGCGCAGCACCCTGACGAGTCCGAGCACGAACGGAAGCAGCACCCAGATCGCCGTGCCGGAGGCCAGGTGCAGCCATTCGTGGCCGCTCATGTGGCCGCTGTCGAACAGCGGCTGCTGGGAGGTGCTCAGGTCCACCCAGGGCGCCGCCTTGTGGAGGGTGCCCCACAGGCTCGCGACGATCGTGAACGCCGTCGGCAGCACGAAGAAGGTCACGATCGCGGCCGCGGAGCTCAAGAACAGCAGACCGAACGCCAGGCCCTGGAGCACGCCACTGGCCTCCAGCAGCCCGAACTTGCCGATGTCGTCGACGCCGACACCGGCCCAGGCGTCCCCGGCGCCCCCGCCCAGCGTCGCCAGCGCGGCGATCGCCATCGCCAGCACCATGGCGGCCAGCCCGGCGACCAGCGCCGCGACCACCTTGGCCGCGAGCACCCGACCGCGCACGGGCATCAGCGTGAACGTGACCAACGCCGTGCGCTGCCCCCACTCGCTGGTGACCAGCAGGATGCCGAGCACCGGCAGCAGGAACCCCTGCGGAGCACCGGTGGCCGCCATGAAGTTGAGGAAGGTGCGGTCGGACCGGCTCCCGGTGAGGAAGACCACCACGATGATCAGCAGCGTGATCGCCACGATGGCGGCCAGCAGCCAGCGGCTCGCCCGGGTGTCGACGAGCTTGCGCAGCTCGACGCGGACCAGCCGCGCCATCGTGATCCCGGGGGTGCCCGTGACGTCGAGCGCCGGCGCCTGGCCGGTGCCATTGGTCAGGACGGCGGTCATGCCAGTGCTCCTTCGATCTGCCCCGTCTGCCCCGTCTGCCCCGTCTGCCCCGTCTGCGGGGTCTGCGAGGTCTGCGAGGTCTGCGGGTTGTCCTGGGGAGGCTGCCCGTCGCGTTGCGTGTCGCCGGTCAGCTGGAGGAACAGCTCCTCCAGCCCGGCGCCCTCGGCGGGCCGGAGCTCGACGAGCGTGATGGCGTTCTCGGCCGCGACCTTCCCGACCTGCAGCGGCTCGGCATCGCTGCGCAGGCCCTCACCCGAGGGCACCGCGTGGACGCCCTCGCGGGCGAGCGCGTCGCGCAGCGCCTCCACCTCGACCGCCTTCACGAAGGCGCCGCGCGTCGACAGCAGCTCCTCCTTGGTGCCCTGGGAGACCACCCTGCCCTGCCCGATGAGGATCAGCTCGTCGGCGATCCGCTCCACCTCGTGCAGCAGGTGGGAGGACAGCAGCACGGTGCCGCCACGCTCGGCGAAGCGCCGCAGCAGACCGCGCATCCAGTGGATGCCGGCCGGGTCGAGACCGTTGGCCGGCTCGTCGAGCACCAGGATGCTCGGGTCCCCGAGCAGGGCGTGGGCGATGCCGAGCCGCTGCCGCATCCCCAGGGAGTAGTTCCTCACGCGCCGCTTGGCCTCCGCAGGGGAGAGGGACACCAGCTCGAGCATCTCGTCCACCCGCCGGCGTGGCAGCCCCAGCGTCTCGGTGCCGATGGTCAGCACCTCGCGCCCGGTGCGCCCCGCGTGCTGGGCCGACGCGTCCAGCAGCACGCCGACGTGGCGCCCCGGGTTCGGCAGGTCGGTGTAGTGGTGGCCCCCGATCCTCACCTGTCCGCGCGTGGCCGGCGTCAGGCCGACCATGATGCGCATCGTGGTGGACTTCCCGGCACCGTTCGGTCCCAGGAACCCGGTGACCCTGCCCGGCCGGCAGGTGAACGTCACGTCGTCGACGGCCACGAACCGTCCGTACGTCTTGGTCAGCCCCTCGACTGTGATCATGACGGCCAGCCAACCGGCCCGCGGGCCCGCTCGCCACCGCTTTGGGGATCGAGCGGCCCGACTTAAGCAGGGGGTCGGCACGACCGAGGTCGCTGCCCCGGCCGGTGCGCGGATCCTAGGCTGGCGGCGTGCGCGAACCCACGCCCGAGCAGTACAACCCCCCGCTCACCTGGCGTGCGCACCTGTGGCGGAGCGTCCTGGCGGTGGCGATCAGCGCCGCCGTGTGGCCGACCACGGCGGTGCTCCAGTGGCGCGAGGCCCGCCCGCTGTTCTGGCTGGACCTCTCGGTGGGCGCGCTCGCCCTCGCGCTGTCGTTCCTCCGACGCCGCTGGCCGCTGGGCGTGGCCCTGCTGACGACCGCGGCGGGGTTCGTGTCGGTCTCGGCGTCGGGACCCGGAGTCCTGGCCGCCGTCTCCCTGGCCACGCGCCGGGTGCTCTGGCAGGTCGTCACCGTCGGTGTGCTGGGGCTGGCGGCGACCATGGGGTTCTCGGCGCTCGGCACGAACCCCGACAACGGCCCGTGGTGGGTCGACTTCGCGGTCGGGCTGGCCTTCACGATCGCGATGCTGGTGTGGGGGATGTACCTCGGGTCCCGCCGCGAGCTGCTGTGGACGCTGCGTGACCGCGCCGAGCGCGCGGAGGCCGAGCAGGAGCTGCGCGTCGAGCAGGGCCGCTCCAACGAGCGGGCCCGGATCGCGCGGGAGATGCACGACGTCCTCGCGCACCGCATCTCGCTGATCACCATGCACGCGGGCGCGCTCTCCTACCGCACCGACCTGACGGCCGACGAGATGCGCTCGACGGCCGAGCTGATCCAGACGACGTCCCACGAGGCGCTCACCGACCTCCGCCAGGTGCTCGGCGTGCTGCGCGACCCGCACTCGGCCGGGCTCCGCGCTCGGCCGCAGCCCACCTTCGAGGACCTCGGCGCGCTCATCGACGAGGCGAAGGCCTCCGGCATGAAGGTGCAGTACGACGAGCGGGTCGAGGACCGGCTGCGGATGCCCGACCAGGTGGGCCGCACGACGTACCGGATCGTGCAGGAGGGGCTCACCAACGCACGCAAGCACGCCCCCGGGGTGACCGTGCTGGTCGGCGTGTCGGGCTCGGCCGAGGACGGCGTCGACATCCGGGTCCGCAACCCGGCCCGCGGCGACGGGGCGAGCACGACCCCCGGCGCCGGGCTCGGCCTGGTCGGGCTCACCGAGCGGGCCATGCTGTCCGGTGGCCTGCTGGAGACCGGGCGGGTGGGCGGCACCTTCGAGCTGCACGGCTGGCTGCCGTGGACCCCGTCCCCCGCGCCGGCGGCGGCCCCGTGACCGGCCCCGCGACCGGCCCCGCGACCGGGGCGGTCAGGGTGCTGGTCGTCGACGACGACGCGCTGGTGCGCTCCGGGCTGCTGATGATCCTCGGCGGGGTGCCCGACATCGAGGTGGTCGCCCAGGCGGTCGACGGACGCGACGCGGTCGCCGCCGCGCGGGAGCACCGACCCGACGTCGTGCTGATGGACATCCGGATGCCGAGGATGGACGGCCTGGAGGCCACCGAGCACCTGCAGTCCTGGGAGCGACCGCCGAAGGTCATCGTCTTGACCACCTTCGACGCCGACGACTACGTCGTCCGCGCGCTCGGCGCCGGCGCGAGCGGGTTCCTGCTCAAGGACACGCCCCCGGCCTCCATCATCGAGGCGGTGCGGCGGGTCGCCGACGGCGACCCGATGCTCTCCCCGAGCGTCACCAGCCGGCTGATCGCGCAGCTGAGGGCGGCCACGGGCCCGGACCGGACCCGGGCGGCCCGCGAGCGCCTGGCCTCGCTCACCGAGCGGGAGCACGACGTGGCGGTCGCCGTCGGGATGGGCCTCACGAACGCCGAGATCGCCCGCCGGCTGCACCTGTCCGTGCCGACGGTCAAGGCGCACATCGGTCGCCTGTTCGCCAAGCTCGACGCCACCAACCGGGTGCAGATCGCCATCTGCGTGCACGACGCCGGGCTCGTCAGCTAGCGGCACCCTCGCGAGCAGGTGAGCAGGACCACTGCCCGCCGCCGGGAATTGACGTGCGCCGCGGCTCCGCGAGTCCGTAGGCTTGGGCGGTGACGACGCAGACCTCCTCCACCACCCCCCCGGCCACCGGCCCGGCGCCCGGCTCCGACCGGCTCGACCGGCAGGTCCTCCTCGTCGCCGGCGTGGTCGTGCTGGGCGCCATCATGTCGATCCTCGACATCACCGTGGTCAGCGTCGCCCAGCCCGCCTTCCAGCAGGTCTTCAACGCCTCGCCGGCCCAGGTGGCGTGGACGATGACCGGCTACACGCTGGCCCTGGCCTCGGTGATCCCGATGACCGGGTGGGCGGCCGACCGGTTCGGCACCAAGCGCCTCTACATGCTCGCGCTGACGCTGTTCACCGCCGGGTCCGTGCTGTGCGCGGCCGCCAGCAGCATCGAGATGCTCGTCACGTTCCGCGTGCTGCAGGGCCTCGGCGGCGGCATGCTGATGCCGCTCGGCATGACCATCATGACCCGCGCCGCCGGTCAGGACCGCATCGGCCGGGTGATGGCGGTGCTCGGCGTGCCGATGCTGCTCGGCCCCATCTTCGGGCCGATTCTCGGCGGCTGGCTGATCGACATCGCGAGCTGGCACTGGATCTTCCTGATCAACCTGCCGATCGGCGCCGTCGCCCTCGTCTACGCGCTGGTCGTGCTGCCCCGGGACAACCCGACGCCGTCGGAGAGCTTCGACTTCGTGGGCATGCTGCTGTTGTCCCCCGGACTGGCGCTGTTCCTGTTCGGCGTCTCGTCGATCCCCGAGGCGGGCACGATCTGGTCAGCCAAGGTGCTCACCACCGCCCTGGTCGGGCTCGCGCTGGTGACGCTGTTCGTGCTCCGGTCGCTGTTCCGGGCCCCCGAGCACCCGCTCATCGACCTGCACCTGTTCCGCAGCCGAGCCCTGTCCGTCGCCGTCATCGCGATGTCCCTGTTCGCGATCGCCTTCTTCGGTGCCAGCCTGCTGTTCCCGTCCTACTTCCTGCAGGTCCGCGGCGAGACGACGCTCGCGGCCGGCCTGCTGCTGGCCCCCCAGGGCATCGGCGCGATGCTGACCATGCCGGTCGCCGGGGTGCTCACCGACAAGATCGGTCCCGGCAAGATCGTGCTCGCCGGCATCGTGGTGATCGTGATCGGCATGGCGATGTTCACCCAGGTCTCGATCGACCCCTCCCAGGTGCACCTGACCCGCAGCGGCGTCGACATCAGCGACCCGTCGTACGTCTTCCTGCTCAGCGCCCTGTTCGTGATGGGGCTCGGCATGGGCGCCACGATGATGCCGATCATGACCTCGGCGCTGCAGACCCTCAAGGACGCCGAGATCGCGCGCGGCTCGACCCTGATGAACATCACCCAGCAGGTGGCGGCCTCCATCGGCACGGCGCTGTTCTCGGTGCTGCTCACCAACGGCTTCAACAGCAGCGACGCGGTCACCAGGCTGCGCGCGGCGGTCGACACCGGAGGCAAGGTGGACCCGCGCATCCTGCCGGCGGCGTTCTCCGACATGTCGAACGCCTTCGCGACGGTGTTCCTGGTCGCGACCGTGCTCGTGGCGGTGTGCCTGGTGCCGTCGTTCCTGCTGCCGCGCACCAAGCCCGCCCGGACGATGGACCCGGCCGCCGCGCTCACCCACTGACCTTCTGCGCTCGCTCGGCTTGCGCTGTCCGGCGCGCCGCGGTGGTCGCGCCTTCCCTCCCTCGCTCGGCGGCTCCCCCGCTTCGCTCCTCCGCCGCCGCGCTCGGTCGGTCCAGACGCGACCGCGCGCCGGACGGCTACGGAGTAATGCAGAGCGGCGCGGGAGCGGGGTACCCCGCGAGGAGCGTCGAGCGGAGGCGCGGCGGAGGCCTTCCCGGCGAACCGCGGAGGTGCCGGGACGGCGGGTGCCCCGCGGGCGCGGCGCCCGGCGGTCCGGGCGCCCGGCGGGCGCCAGCTCACCAGATCCGGACGCGCTCCTCGGGCTCGAGCCACAGCCCGTCGCCCGGCCGCGTGCCGAAGGCCTCGTGGAACTCGTCGAGGTTGCGGACGATGTTGGCGCGGAACTCGGCGGGGCTGTGCGGGTCGACGGTCAGCAGCTGCAGCATCTGCTCCTTGCGCCGCTTGGTGCGCCAGATGTTCGCGTAGGACATGAACAGCCGCTGCTCGCCGGTGAGCCCGTCGACGACGGGGGCCGGCCGGTCGCCGAGGCTGATCAGGTAGGCCTTCAGCGCGATGGTGATGCCGCCGAGGTCGCCGATGTTCTCCCCGATGGTGAGCGCGCCGTTCACGTGCTCGCCGGGCAGCTCGCGCGGCTCGTAGGCGTCGAACTGGGCGATCAGCCGGTCCGCGCGCTCCTGGAAGGCCTTCCGGTCCTCCTCGCTCCACCAGTTCTCCATGTTGCCGCGCTCGTCGTACTGCGAGCCCTGGTCGTCGAACCCATGGCCGATCTCGTGCCCGATCACGGTGCCGATGCCGCCGTAGTTCTCGGCCGCGTCGGCGTCGGGGTCGAAGAACGGCGGCTGCAGGATGCCGGCGGGGAAGCAGATCTCGTTCATGCCCGGGTTGTAGTAGGCGTTGACCTGCTGGGGCAGCATGAACCACTCGTCGCGGTCGACCGGCGAGCCGATCTTGCGCAGCTCGCGGTCGGTCTCGAACGCCGCGGCGGCCCGCACGTTGCCGAGCAGGTCGTCGGCGCTGACCTCGAGGGCCGAGTAGTCGCGGAACCGGTCGGGGTAGCCGATCTTGGGCCGGAAGGTCTCCAGCTTGCGGAACGCGCGCTGCTTGGTCTCCTCGGTCATCCAGTCCAGCGCCGCGATGTTGCGGCGGTACGCCTCGAGCAGGTTCCCGACGAGCTCGAGCATCTGCTCCTTGGCACGCGGCGGGAAGTGCCGCCCGACGTACTCCTCGCCGACGGCCTCGCCGACCGACCCCTCGACGAACGCGACGCCGCGCTTCCACCGGGCCCGCAGCTCCGGCGTGCCCTGCAGCGTCCGCCCGTAGAACGCGAAGTTCTCCTCCACGAAGGCCGTCGAGAGGTACGGCGCGGCGGCGCGCAGCACCCGGACCGCCAGCCAGGCCTTCCAGTCCTCGAGGGAGATCTCGCCGATCGCGGCCGAGAGGTGCTCGAGGTAGGACGGCTCGCGGACGATGGTCTCGGCGAGCGTCGCCTCGCCGGCACCGAGCGCCGCCGCCCAGACGTCCCAGTCCAGCGCCGGGGCGAGCGCCCTCAGGTCGGCGTAGGAGGTCAGGTTGTAGGTCTTCTGCCGGTCCCGGGTCTCGGCCCGCTCCCAGTGGCCCCGGGCCAGCCGGGCCTCGACGTCGAGCACCTGCTGCGCGGCCTCGGCGGGGCTGGGCACGTCGGCGAGCGTGAACAGCCGCTCGACGTGCGCGAGGTAGGCGGTGCGGATGTCGGCGAACTTGTCCTCGCGGTAGTAGGACTCGTCGGGCAGCCCGATGCCGCCCTGCACCAGGTTGACGACGTAGCGGTCGGCGTCCCGGTCGTCGGTGTTGACGTAGGCGCCGAAGAACCCGCTGCCACCGCGCCTCTCCAGGCCGCCGACGAACCGGGCCAGCTCGGTCATGTCGGACAGGCCGGCGACCCGCTCGAGGTCGGCCCGCACCGGGTCGGCGCCGAGCTCCTCGATGCGCTCCTCGGCCATGAAGCTCGCGTAGAGGTCGCCGATCTTCTGGGCGTTGGACCCGTGGGGGTGAGACCCGGCGGCCAGCGAGCTGATGATCTCCCGGACCTGCCGCTCGGCCTGGTCGGCCAGGATCGCGAACGCGCCCCAGGCGGACCGGTCGGCGGGGATCTCGGTGGTCTCCAGCCAGCGGCCGTTGACGTGCCGGAAGAGGTCGTCCTGCGGGCGGATGTCGGGGTCCATGCCGGGACGGGCGTCGTCGAGGATCGTCACGCGCGCCAGGGTACAGCCGGGCGT
>Ga0308175_100004242_pt1 | contig 10051 bp, 12 predicted proteins | sample PhyCR1_3_FD_203893 | JGI IMG/M metagenome (GOLD analysis project Ga0308175, IMG submission 203893) | Soil microbial communities from UC Gill Tract Community Farm, Albany, California, United States - DLSLS.C.R1 | ecosystem: Environmental > Terrestrial > Soil > Agricultural land | place: USA...
GTTAGAGCTGGTGTGCAGGGAGTAACCGGATCGACCATCGCCATCGCAGTCGGCTGCGCGCTGCTGCTCGGCATCCTGAGCGCGCTGCTGGGCGGCGCGGCCTAGCGCTGGCGGCGCTCAGCGCGGGCGCGCTCAGCCGTGCGTGGCTGACGAAAGTCGTCGCTGGGACGCACTTCGTCAGGCGCGCGTTTCCGCGGAACCACGCTCGAGCGTGGACCCGGCCCTCTGGCTCGACAAGTACGACAGATGTTGCGCGTAGCGAAACATTGGTCCCCTAGCCGGCAGCGATCGCGGACGCGACGACTGACGGGTCCTCGCGCGGGATCCCGTGGCCGGCCCCTTCCACCACGACGAGCTCACCGCGTGGCAGCGCGGCAGCCAGCCGCTCGGCCAGCGCCAGGAACTTCACGTCGCGGCTGCCAGCGAGCACCGTCGCGGGCATCGCGAGCTCGCCCAGACGGTCCCACAGCGGCGTCATCGCGCCCGTGCCGATGCCGCGCAGCGCCGCCGCGAGCGCCATAGAATCGTTGTCGAGGATGTCCGCGCGCCAGGCGGCGGCCACCGCCGGCGGCGTGCCGGCGAACAGCGGCTGCGCGGTCCAGCGGTCCGCGAACGCCTCGATCGTGTGCTGCTCGGTCCAGGCGGCGAGCTCTCCGTCGGTGGCCCGGCGTGCTCCGCGCTCGGCGGCGTCCTCGATGCCTGCGGTCGTGGCGACGAGGACCAGCCGGGCGATCCGGCCCGGCGCAGCGAGTGCCGTGTGGAGCGCCAAGCGGCCGCCCATCGAGTAGCCGCAGAGCGTGAACGGGTGTGGCACGAGCCCGAGTACGTCCTCGGCGATCGCGTCGAACGTGACCGGCTGCCGCGCGGCCGCGGCGCCATGGCCGCGCAGGTCGGGCGCCAGCGGGCGATAGCGTTCGCCGTCGAGGCGGGCGACGACCGGATCCCACAGGCGGCCGGTGCCGGCAAAGCCGTGCAGGAGGACGACCGTCTCGGGCACGGCAGACAGCATCCCGGATGAGCGACCTCGACACCCACGTCCTCCTGCGCGCGTTCGTCGACGAGCTCGTCCGCAGCGGCGTGCGCCACGCGTGCACCTCGCCGGGCTCGCGCTCGACGCCGCTCGTGCTCGCGCTCGTGCGCGACGGTCGCCTGCAGCTGCACTCGCACGTCGACGAGCGGGCGGCTGCGTTCTTCGCGCTGGGCATCGCCAAGGCCACCGGCACGCCCGCTGCGATCACGTGCACCTCGGGTACCGCGGCGGCGAACTTCATGCCGGCCGTGGTCGAGGCACACGAGGCCGGCGTGCCGCTGCTCGTCCTGACAGCCGACCGCCCGCCCGAGCTGCGCGAGGTCGGCGCCGGGCAGGCCGTCGACCAGCTCAAGCTGTACGGCGGCGCCGTGCGCTGGTTCTTCGAGGTCGGCACGCACGACGCAGGCGCCGAGCCGTGGATGCGCGCGCTCGCGTGCCGCGCCTTGCATGCGACGCTTGGCGCGAACGGACGCCCCGGCCCAGTCCACCTGAACTTCCCGCTGCGCGAGCCGCTCGTCGCTCCCGCCGAGCTGCCCGGCGGCCGCGGCGGGCGACCGGACGGCGCGCCGTGGCTGGCGCGGCCGGCCACCCCGCCGGCCGCAGCCGGCGTCAGCGACTGGGTCGCGGCACATCCGCGCGGCGTCGTGGTGGCCGGGCGCGCCGAGCACGGTCAGCCGGCCCTGGCCGAGGCGCTCGCGCGCTTCGCCGCCGAAGCGGGCTGGCCGCTGCTGGCCGACCCGCTCTCCTGGGCGCGCCGCGGCACGGCGGCGATCGCGCACTACGACGCCCTGCTGCGCGACGACGCCTTCGCCGCCGAGCAGCGGCCGACCGCGGTCCTGCGCGCCGGCGATCTGCCGACTTCGAAGCCGCTGCGCGCGTGGCTTGCCGGGCTCGATGCCGACCAGCGCGCGTTTGCTCCCGAGGGCGTCTGGCACGACCCGGACTCGACCCTCGCCGCGGTGCTCGGCGCCGACCCGGCGCCGACGCTCGACGCGATCCGTGCCGAGCGGCGCGACCCGGCGTGGCTCGACGCGTGGGCGCGCGCCGACGCCGCGACGGCCGCAGCCATCGACGGCGCGCTCGGGGATGCGTTGGGCGAGCCGCGTGTGGCGCGCGAGCTGTGCGCGCTTCTCCCCCACGACGCGGCGCTGTTCGTCGCGTCGTCGATGCCCGTACGTGACGTGGAGACGTTCATGGCCACGCGCGCCGACCCGCCGCGCGTGCTGGCCCACCGCGGGGCGAACGGCATCGACGGGACCGTGGCGGCGGCGTTCGGCGCGGCGGCGGCGAGCGACGCCCCGGTCGCGTTGCTGATCGGCGACGTCGCGCTGGCCCACGACCTCGGCGCGCTGCTCAGCGCCAAGCGGCTTGGCCTGGCGCTGACGATCGTGCTCGTCGACAACGGGGGCGGGGGGATCTTCGAGTTCCTGCCCGTCGCCGGTGCAACGGACGCGTTCGATGAGCACGTCGCCACGCCGACCGGCCTCGACGCCGAGCGCATCGCCGCGCTGTTCGAGCTCGGCTACGTCGCGCCAACCGACCCGGCCACGTTTGCCGCCGCCGTCACCGACGCGCTGGCGGCCGACGGCACCACGCTGATCCACGTCCGCACCGACCGCAAGCGCAACGTCGCCGAGCACCGTGCCGTCTGGGAGGCCGTCCGCAACCGGGCGTAGCCTCGAAGACGTGCCTGACGCCCTCTTCGAACTCCCTCCCCCAGCACCGCCGGCGTCACGGCCGCATCGCATCACGTCCAAGGGCATCGCGCCCGGTGACATCGTCGAAATCGACAAGCGCGGGCGCCACTACCAACGCGCTGGTCAAGGACATCCATCAGGACCCGAAGGGCTACTACCACCTCGACCTGCAGCCGTTCGATCGCCGGGTGAACTACCACCAGGCGACCGTGCGCGAGGTCACCGCGGTCTGGCGGAAGGTCAGGACAGGACCGGCAGGAGCGCCTGGAGCTTGATCTCGGTCTCGGCCAGCTCGGCCGCCGGATCGGAGTCGCGCACGACACCAACGCCTGCGTAGCAGCGGGCGACCGCGCCGGTGAGCAGTGCGCAGCGCAGTGCGACGCAGAACTCGCCGTCCTCGCTGGTGTCGATCCAGCCGACGGGCCCCGCGTACCAGCCGCGGTCCATGCCCTCCAGCGCGGGGATGAGCGGCGCGGCGACGTCGATCGGCTCGCCGCCGACGGCCGGCGTCGGGTGCAGCATCCCCGCGAGCTCGATCGCCCCGATCGGCGAGCGCAGCTGCGCGCGGATCGGCGTGCCGAGGTGCTGGATGTTCGCCACCCGGACGAGCACCGGCTCGGGCGCCGCCGTCACCCACACCGCGTGCGGGCGCAGCGTGCGTTCGATGCGCCGCGCCACGATGGCCTGCTCCTCGCGGTCCTTTGCGGAGCGCAGTAGCTGCTCGCCGAGGTGGTCGTCCACCGACGGGTCGGCGCTGCGGCGCGTCGACCCGGCGAGCGCGAGTGTGCCGGCGCGCAGCCCATCGCGGCGCACCAGCAGCTCGGGGCTGGCGGCGAGGAAGGCGTTGTCGCCGCGGCCGACGCAGAAGACGAAGCACGAAGGGAAGGCGTCGCGCAGGACGCCCAGCACCGCGGCCGGGTCGTGATCGGTCGGCGAATGGACCTGCACCTCGCGTGCGAGCACGATCTTGTGAAGCTCACCTGCGCGGATCCGCTCGACGCCGCGCGCGACGGCCGACTCGTAGTGCTCCGGCGGCATCGCGCTGCTCACCCGAACGCGCCCGGCGGGGGCGGGATCCAGGAGCGGGAGCGGCGCCTGACGCAGCTCGCCAAGTCGGCGCTCGACGCGCGCCAGGACGTCGTCGACCGTGTCGTCGGGCGCGGCGAGCGCCGCGGCTGTCAGCCGCGCGTCGCCGTTGCGGCGGACGAGCAGCACCTCGGGCACCTGAAGCGATGCCGGCGCGAAGCCGTTCCACGGTGGGCTCTGGCCGCCGTCGGGCGCGAACGCGAAGCCGCCGAGCGCAGCGAGCCCGTCGTCCGGCTCGCAGACCGCGGCGGACGCCAGGGCGCGCCACTGGCTTGCGACGTCGCGGAAGCGCTGCGGCCCCTCGGCCTCGAGCGCGGTGACGCAACCCAGCGCGGCGCGCGCGACGCGGTTGCGGTCGGGTTGCTCGAAGCAGAACCACGGCTCCCCGGCGCGACGCGACGCAACGACCACCGCCGTGGGATCGATGCGGTCGCCGACGCCCCAGCCGAGCGCAGCGACGACGGTCCCGCCGCTGCGCCGGGCACGACGGATCGCCTCGCCGACGCGCTGGGCGAGGATCTCCCGCTCGGCCGCCGGCAGGGCGAAGGGGTGCTCCTGGGCACGGACGGACACCGCCACCGGAGTCTACGACCCTCCAAGTACGATGGGATCCATGCCCGACCAGCTGCACTTCACGGAGTCCGAGGATGCCAACCGCCTCATTGCCACCGATCCGATGGCGCTCCTGATCGGGTTCACGCTCGACCAGCAGGTGACGGTGCAGAAGGCGTTCTCGGGCCCGCTCGCCCTGAAGGAGCGGCTGGGCTCGATCGACGCCGCCACGCTTGCTTCCACCGACCTCGACCCCGTGTTCCGCGAGAAGCCCGCGATCCATCGCTTCCCGGGCAACATGGCCAAGCGGGTCCAGGACCTCGCCGTCCATATCCGCGACAACTACGACGGTGACGCCGCCCGGGTCTGGACGGATGCCGCGGACGCCGACGAGCTGCGCGCGAACATCGCGGCGCTACCGGGCTTCGGCGAGATGAAGGTCAAGGCGCTCGGCGCGGTGCTGTCCAAGCGCTTCGGCGTCGCCGTCGCCGACGACCTCGTTCCGTGGCACCCGACGCTTGGTGACGTCGACTCCGCGCAGGCGCTGGCGGACTACCAGGCGGCCAAGCGCGAGCACAAGAAGCAGTGGTCCGCCGGACGGCGGTGACGGACACCTCAGTCCAGCGCGTCGGGCACGTCGACGGCCTTCTCGCGAAGCGCCTCGAGCGGCACGACGTCCAGCGCGCGCTCATGGGTTGAGGCGAGGACCACGAAGGCCGCGACGCCATCCTCGTAGGCGCGCAGCCAATTGATCGCGGTGACACACCAGCGGTCGCCCGGAACGAGGCCCGGGAAGCGATAGGCCGGCATCGGCGTCGAGAGGTCGTTGCCGATCGCGCGCTGGTGCTCGAGGAAGTCCGCGGTGACGACCGCGCAGATGGTGTGGCTGCCGCGATCCTCAGGCCCGGTGGTGCAACAGCCGTCACGGTAGAACCCGGTCAGCGGATCGGTGCCGCACGGTTCCAATTCGCCGCCCAGGACGTTGCGCTCCGACATCAGCGGCTCGTGCAGATACCCGTCGCGCAACGCCGGTATGCCAGCCCGCGCAACATCGGGCGGCGGCTGACGAACTCATAGGTCACGCCCGGGCCGCCGCGGCGCAGCACGACGATGTACGGCACGCCGTAGGACCAGCCGCCGTCGAACCCGCTGAAGGCCGCCTCACGGCCGGCGGCGAAGCTGCCCGTCACCACCGGCTGCGACGGCGCCGAACCGCGGCCGAGCGCGAATGCCCCCACGGCGATCCCGGCGACGACGACCAGACCAAGCAGGAGTCGCATCTGCGGCGACTGTAGCTTGCGGGCATGGGCCCCGAAGACGTCCGCCTTCCCGACGAGCTGAGTGAGCGGCTCGCGCGGCGCGCCGACGCGTTGCTCGGCCTCGGCAGCCTGATGGAGGACGAGCACAGCGCTGAGCCCGGCGAGCGCGAGGCGCTGGCGGAGCTCGCCGAGCGGCTGCGCAACACCTATCCCTATCCGGACCCGCACTACGCCGGGCAGATGCTCAAGCCGCCGACCGCGCTGGCGTGGGCCGCCTACGCCACGGCGATGCTGCTCAACCCGAACAACCACGCGCTCGACGGCGGCCCTGCAACCGCAGAGATGGAGAAGGAGGCGGTTGCGCAGATCGCGACGCTGTTCGGTTTCGAACGGCACCTCGGCCATCTGACCGCGTCGGGCACGATCGCCAACCTCGAGGCGCTGTGGGTCGCGCGCGAGCTGCATCCGGACAAGGCGATCGTGTCGGGCGAGAACGCGCACTACACCCACGGCCGCGTGTCGGCCGTGCTGGGCGCCAAGCACGAGACCGTCGCGCAGGACGCCCGCGGCCGGATCGACCTCGACGCGCTCGCGGACCGCCTGCGCGGCGGCGGCGTCGGAACCGTCGTCGCGACCCCGGGCACCACCGGGCTTGGCGCCGTCGACGACGTCGCCGCAATCGCCGACCTGTGTGCGCAACACGGCGCGCGCCTGCACGTCGACGCCGCCTACGGCGGCTTCTTCCGGTTGCTCGCCGACGGCGCAAAGCCGGGCGTGGCGCGTGCACCATTCGAGGCGATCGCGCGCGCCGACTCGGTCGTCGTGGATCCGCACAAGCACGGCCTGCAGCCGTACGGCTGCGGTTGCGTCGTCTTCGCGGACCCGGGCGTCGGGCGCCTGTACGCGCACGACTCGCCCTACACCTACTTCACGTCCGACGCGCTTCATCTCGGCGAGATCAGCCTCGAGTGCTCGCGCGCGGGCGCGGCCGCCGCCGCGCTGTGGACGACGCTCCGCGCGCTGCCGCTGACGCGCGAGGGACTCGGGCAGCACCTCGCGGCAGCTCGCGCGGCGGCGCTCGAGCTGGCCGCGCTGGTCGACGCCGACGAGCGCACGAAGCTGGTCGTCGAGCCAGAGCTGGACATCGTCTGCGTTTTGCCGACAACGGCGTCCGGCTCGGCCGAGCGCGCGTTCGACACGCTCGCCGCCGCCGGCTGGCACGTGGCGAAGCTGCGCCTCGCCGACGGCACGTCCGCACTGCGCTGCTGTCTGCTCAAGCGCGAGCACACGGCCGTTGCGCCGCAGCTGGCTGCCGCACTGGCCGAGCACCTCGGCCCTCAGTAGACCGTCTCGCCGGCCTCGAGCATCGCGACGAACTTCTCGAGCCGCCGGGCCCGCGTCTCCGGCCGCTTGGCGTCGTGCAGCCGGTAGAGGATCGCATAGCGGTTCTGGCTCGAAAGCCCGGCGAAGAACGCGGCGGCCTGCGGCCGCGCGTCGAGTTCGCGCTGCAGGTCCTCCGGAACGGTCATCGCCCGCTGTCCCGCGTAGGCCGCATCCCAGCGCCCGTCGGCCTTCGCCCGCTCGACCTCGGCCAGGCCCGCCGGCCGCATCCGCCCTGCCGCAATCAGGGCCTGCGCCTTGTCGCGGTTGATCTTCGACCAGCGGCTGCGCGAGCGCCGTGGCCCGAAGCGCTGCAGGAAGAACCGATCGTCCAGCGCATTGCGCCGACCGTCGATCCAGCCGAAGCACAGCGCGATGTCGAGCACCTCGGGATACGCGACGCTCGGGATGCCCGAGCCCTTCTTGGCGATCTTCACCGCGACGCCGTCCGCGTCGGCGTGGTGCTCGTCCAGCCACGCCTCCCATTCGGCGCCCGAGGCGAAGGCGAGCTGGGGCAGGTCGTCGGCTGGCACGGGTCGTAGGCTGCCAGAGCGATGTTCGACCACGTCACGATCTACGTCCCCGACCGCGACGCATCGGCGCGCTTCTTCGACACGGTGCTCGTCGAGCTGGGCATCGCGACCAGCTACCGCACGAGCAGCTTCTCCGAATGGGAAGACTTCTCGCTGACACACGGAGACGGCGAACACGAGCTCACGCGCGGCCTGCACCTCGGGTTCGCGGCGCCGTCGCGCGAGCAGGTCGACGCGTTCTGGCAAGCGGGCGTCGACGCCGGCTTCACGGACGACGGGCCGCCCGGTCCACGTCCGCAGTACCTGCCCGACTACTACGGCGCGTTCCTGCGCAGCCCGGACGGCAACAGCATCGAGGCGGCGCACTACGACGACGTCGGACGACGCAGCGGCGTGATCGACCACGTCTGGGTGCGCATCGCCGACCTCACCGCCACGACAAGCTTCTACCGGCAGGTCGCCGAGATCCTGGGACTGCAGATCACCGAGCACGGCGACCGCACCGCACTGCACGGCGACGACGGCGCGTCGCTCTCGTTCGTCGCCGGCGAACCGACCCAGAACCTGCACATGGCCTTCGCCGGTGACAATGCCGCCGCCGAGCGCTTCCATGCCGAGTTGACCGCCGCGGGGCACCGCGACAACGGCGCGCCCGGCGAACGTCCGCGCTACCACCCCGGCTACTACGCCGCCTACGTGCTCGACCCCGACGGCAACAACATCGAAGTCGTCGACCACAACCGGACGTAGGCGCCTTGGCGCCCACCGGCGGGGCGTATCATCGAACGCAGGAGAACGTTCAGATGACCACACTCGGGTTTGCGCTCCTGATCGCAGGAGCAGCGCTGGTCATCGCCGAGGCCCACGTGCCCGGCGGCGTCCTCGGCGTGGCCGGCGGGATCGCGCTCATCGCCGGCGGGGTCATCATCATCGCCGCGCTGGGTGGCGGCGCCGTGGTCGCGGTGCCGGTCGGTGTCGGGATCGGCCTCGCCGCCGGCGGCTGGTCGCTCCTGGTCGCTCGCAAGACCGCGGCCGCTCGCCTCACCCGCGTCCAATCCGGCGCCGAGGCGCTCTGCGGCCATCTCGGCGTGGTGCGCAGCTGGAGCGAGCCGTCCGGCCAAGTCTTCGTCGACGGCGCGCTGTGGCGTGCGCGGCACGATTGGCCGCTGGACGACAACCAGCTGCAGGAAGGCGATGCCGTGGTGGTTGAACGCGTGAGTGGACTGACGCTGTGCGTCCGCCGCGCCGACGAATGGGAGCTGACCGCATGATCCTGGCCCTCGTGATCCTCTTGGTCGTCGCCGTTGCGGCGGCCGTCGTGCTGGCCGGAGCCTCGGTCCGCGTGCTGCGCGAGTACGAGCGCGGCGTGGTGTTCCGGCTCGGGCGCGTGACCTCCACGCGCGGGCCCGGCCTGATCTTCCTGCTGCCGATCGCCGACCGCATGGTCCGCGTGAGCCTGCGCACGGTCACGCTGAAGATCCCCGCCCAGGAGGTCATCACCCGCGACAACGTGCCCGCGCGCGTAACCGCCGTCGCCTACTACCGGATCATCGACCCGACGAAGTCGGTGATCGAGATCGAGAGCGTGCTCGCCGCCACGGCGCAGATCGCGCAGACGACGCTGCGGTCCGTGCTCGGCAAGGCGGAGCTCGATGCGCTCCTCGCCGAGCGCGAGAAGCTCAACGAGCACCTTCAGCACATCATCGACGACCAGACCGAGCCCTGGGGCGTGAAGGTGACGACCGTCGAGATCAAGGACGTCGAGATCCCGGATCGGATGCAGCACGCGATGGCGCGCCAGGCCGAGGCCGAGCGCGAGCGCCGCGCGAAGATCATCAACGCCGAGGGCGAGTTCCAGGCGGCGGCGCGGCTGACGGATGCCGCCGACGTCATCAGCCGCAACCCGGTGGCGATCCAGCTGCGCTACCTGCAGACGCTGATCGAGGTCAGCGGCAACCAGAGCTCGACAATCGTCTTCCCGCTGCCGGTGGACGTGCTCCAGCCGCTCGTCGCCGCCGCGGAGAACAGGCGCGGCGAGCTGGCCAACGGCGAGGAGCGCGGCCGGCTCGAAGAAGCGCTGAACGCTGCGCAGGTGGCCCTGCCGCTACACGAGGGGCTCACGCAGTAGCGTCCGGACGATGGACCTGCTGAACCTCGCGGATCGCTCCTGGCCGCTGCTCAATCGCCTGTTCGGGGCTCATATGTGGCTCTACCGCGCGACCAACGGCGTCGTCGGCCACCACCTGCCCGGCCTGCCGCCGATGCTGCTGCTCGACCACGTCGGCGCCAAGAGTCAGATCAAGCGCACGACGCCGCTGCTGTACATCACCGATGGCGACGACGTGGTGATCGTTGCGTCCAAGGGCGGCTACGAGCGCCACCCAGCCTGGTTTCACAACCTGCGCGCGAACCCCGACACGACCGTGCAGATCGGCGGCGAACGGCGCGCCGTGCGCGCCCGCGTGGCGAACCCGGACGAGCATGCGCGCCTGTGGCCGAAGGCCGTCGCCGCCT
>Ga0308175_100004243_pt1 | contig 10051 bp, 9 predicted proteins | sample PhyCR1_3_FD_203893 | JGI IMG/M metagenome (GOLD analysis project Ga0308175, IMG submission 203893) | Soil microbial communities from UC Gill Tract Community Farm, Albany, California, United States - DLSLS.C.R1 | ecosystem: Environmental > Terrestrial > Soil > Agricultural land | place: USA...
TTACCAAACGCCTTCTCGAGGCGACCAACAAGGGCATCTTCACGCCGATCAGCCTGAAGGACACGGTGCACGTTCCGACGAGCAATGGCGGGACGCTCATGGGCGGGTCGGCTGCCGAACCCCGTAGCGGCGCGATCTATCTTGTCGCTCACGAGAACCCGGGCATTCTCCGGCTCCTGAAACCTGGGGAGGGCCGCGGCGGCGCGCCGCAGATGCCGCCTGGCCAGGGACTCTACCAGCAGCACTGTCAGGCGTGCCACGGTCCCAACCGCGAAGGGGTGGCGGAGAGCGGCCCGGCGCTGGTCGAACTGGTCGTGGACCCGGTCAACAACATCGTCGCAGGCGCGCCCCGTTTCAGCGGCGAGGCCGTGCGGGCGGTCATGGCGAGCGGCAAGGGGCGTATGCCCGCGCTTCCGCACCTGACGACAGTCGAGATCGACAACATCGTCAACTTCGTTACGGCCGCCGCGAGCGGCCGCGGACGCGGCGCGGGCCCCGGCGGCGGGCGCGGCGCGGCTCCTGTCGGATCGGGTGCGCCGCCAGATCTCATTGCCGGTTCAGGATCCGCGTGGGTAAGGCCGGAAGCCGCGAATGTCGGTCGCGGGCGGGGCGCCGCGACGCCCTATCCAGAGGGCGTCCCCGACTATACGCGCTACACCATCAACGAGTACAACACGGTGGGGAACCGCATGAAGCCGCCGTTCACGGTGATCGTGAAGTACGACCTCAACCAGCCAGCCATCAAGTGGCGGATTCCGTACGGCGACGATCCCGAACTGGCCGCGCGTGGCATCACCGGGACGAGCGTCCCCGGCATTCAGAACAGCATCATCGTCACCGAATCGGGTCTCGTGTTCGGCGCCGGGCGTGACAACTTCATTCGAGCCTGGGACAGCGATACTGGCAAGCAGCTGTGGGCGTCACGCTTCGGCGGTAACTTCACTGGGTCGCCTGCGATGTACGAGATGGGCGGCAAGCAGTATCTGCTCGTGCCCGCAGCAGGCGCGCCAGCGGGCCGCGGGCCTGGCGCTGGTCCGGCCGTGGCGCCGGCGGCCGGTGCTCAAGGCTCCGCGCCGGCCCCGCTGGGATGGGTGGTTTACACTTTGCCTGCGAAGTAACGGAATTGCGCTTCGATCGTAACCGGGAGCGTGCATGTCGAATGGCCAAACCAGCGGCACTGTCATCATTACCGCCGCCGTCACAGGTGCGATTCATACACCCTCGATGTCGCCCCACCTGCCAACCACGCCCGAGCAAATCGCCGCGGATGCAATCGGCGCAGCCGAGGCCGGTGCGGCGATCCTGCACCTGCATGCCCGCAATCCGGAGAATGGCAAACCGGATCAAACGCCCGCGGCGTTTGCCAGGTTTCTTCCGCGCATCAAAGCGTCCACCGAGGCGGTGATCAACATTACGACCGGCGGCAGTCCCTTCATGAAGGTCGAAGAGCGGGTGTTGCCGGCGGCACAATTCAAGCCCGAAGTTGCATCGCTCAACATGGGCTCGTTCAACTTCGGCCTCTACCATCTCGCCGCGAAATACGAGACCTTCAAATACGAGTGGGAGAAGCCGCACCTCGAGTCCACCCGCGATCTTGTCTTCCGGAACTCGTTCAAGGATATCGAGTACATTCTCGAGACCTGCTACGGCAACGGCACGCGATTCGAGTTCGAGTGCTACGACACCGGCCACCTGTACAACCTCGCGCATTTCGCCAACCGGGGTCTCGTGAAGCCGCCATTTTTCGTGCAGACGGTATTCGGAATCCTCGGCGCCATCGGGACGCATGCCGAAGATGTGATGCATATGAAGCGAACGGCTGATCGCTTGTTCGGCGCCGACTATTGCTGGTCAGTACTCGGCGCCGGTGCGAGCCAGCTGCGCATCGCGGCCATGTCTGCATCGCTTGGCGGTCACATCCGCGTCGGCCTCGAGGATTCGATCTGGAGCGGCAAAGGCAGACTCGCCACGTCCAGCGCCGAGCAGGTGCGAATGGCCCGACAGATTGTCGAGGGCCTTGGACTCGCGGTCGCCACGCCCGCCCGCGCGCGAACCATCTTGTCGCTGAAGGGCGCCAATCAGGTCGCCTTCTGACGCGCGCTCTCTCTGCGCCGTGTGTCGTCAGTGAATCGTCCAGCCCCCGTCCACCATCAGCACGTGTCCGACGACCATGTCGGATAAATGGCTGGAGAGGAACAGCACGGCGCCGACGAGATCCTCCGGCTGATTCCAGCGCCCGGCCGGCAGCATCTGCGTCGTCGCCCATTCCTTGTATCCCGGCCGCTCGAGAATCACCTTTCGCGACTCTGTTTCGGTAATGCAAGGCGCCACGACGTTGACGCTGACGCCGTGCTTCGCCCACTCGAGCGACAGCGCGCGTGACAAGTGGTGCACGCCCGCTTTGACGCCGGCGTAGACGGAGCGTCCCTGGAACGCGACTACGCCGAAGTTCGAGCCGATGTTGACGATCTTGCCGCGCCCTTGCGGAATCATGACGCGCGCCGCGGCCTGGCAGGCGAAGAACACGCTCTTCAGCGAAGCCGACACGGTCTTGTCGAATTCCTCCTCGCTGACGTCCAGCGCCGGTGTCGTGCCGGTCCAGCCGGCGTTGTTGACCAGGATGTCGACGCGCCCGAACGTCTCCTTCGCGACATCGACCATCCGGCGCACGTCGTCCACGCGGGCAACGTCGGTCGGCTGAATCATCGCCTTGCGGCCCAGTTGCTCAATCTCCGCCCGAACCGCGTTAATTTCGTCGTGCCGCCCGTCAGGGTGCTTGGCGAGCATGAGGTGGGCGCCGGCCTGGGCCAGGCCGAGCGCGATCGCCCGGCCGATGCCCTGCGACGCGCCGGTCACGATCGCGGTCTTGTCCTGCAGGCCGAAGCTCGAATAGTCAACGTTCACAGCTGCTCCATTGTTGATTCGCTCGCGGTCGGTGCGCGCACCAGGTCAGCATGGAATCATGTCTTTGACAATTCCGCTTCGTGCCACTATCGTTCCGGCTGAAGCGGCGCGAAGCATAATCGATAATCTGAAATTGCGCGAACTTCTCGAGCGGCCTGTACTTATCTGGTCATGATGCGCATTCGTCAGCCTTTGGCGTCTGCAGCCGCAGTCGCTGCCGTCCTCGCGTTCACCACCGGGCTCACGCAGAGCGCCTCCAGAAACTTCGTTCCCGACGTGACCTTCAAAGGCTCGGACCTGTCAGGATGGCGGTCGCTCGGCGAAGCGAAGTGGCGGGCGGAAAACGGCGAGATCATCGGGACTCCTAACGGCGGCAGCGGATGGCTGATTCTCGAGAAGTCCTACCAGGACGTCGCGTTCTTCTCCGAGTTCCGCTGCGCGCCCGGCTGCACGGCGGGGCTGCTGCTCCGCGCCGAGAAGATGGCGGACGGCGGGTTGAAAGGCATCTTCGTCTCGCTCAACGCGGCGGATCCCGCCTCGTATCGCGTCACGCTCGATGCCCACGGGAAGGAGACATCCCGGGAGCGCCTGCGGCCCGCAGGCGGAGGACAGGTTCGAGTGGCGCCGCCAGCGACGGAAGCGGCCGGCGGACGCGGCGCAGCCGGAGGCCGTGGCGCGGCGGCCTCGCCAGCGGGACGCGGGGGCGGTGGTCTTGCGTTCCCCCAGATGCCCGGAGGGATGGCCGCGCCGATTCCTCCCCCATCCAACGAGATGAAGGCCGGCGAGTGGAACACGATCGACATCGTGCTCGATGCGAACATCCTGCGGCCGTTCCTGAACGATGCCGGCGGCATCAGCGGCGGCGTGGCCGACGAGGAATTCGGCCGCTCCGGCGCGATCGCGTTGCACGCCGGCGGAACCGGCGAAGTGCGCTTCAAGGACGTGTCGTACAAAGACCTCCAGCCGAGGGTGGCGCTTCCCGAGGAGGTCTCGAGCCGGTTCCGGATGCAGGCGCTCAACGAGTTCTACTACTCGTGGGGACCTGACATCGCCGACATCAACCGGGATGGCGTCCCCGATATCGTGGCCGGGCCGTATTACTACCTCGGGCCCGACTACAACGTCGCGCGCGAGATCTACATGGCCGCCACGATCGACGCGGGCACCAGGTACTTCAACGGCGTGCAATTCACGTACGACTTCACTGGCGACGGCTGGCCCGACGTGATCAATGCCCTCTTCACGCAGCCCACGGTCCTGTATGTGAATCCGCGCGGAGAGCCCCGGCGCTGGGACATGTACACGGTGACTGATCGCATCACCAGCGAGCTCGCGTTGATGAAGGACGTCAACGGCGACGGCAAGCTGGAATATATTTTCAAGGACGCGAACAACCAATTCGTCTACGCCAATCCCGACCCGGCGAATCCCACCGCCACCTGGATCACGCACGCGATCAGCACACCCGGTCCATGGGCGAATCACGGCATGGGCGTGGGGGACGTCAACGGCGACGGACGAGCCGATTTCGTGAACGCCTACGGTTGGTGGGAGGGGCCTCCAAGAGGGAGTACCGGCACGTGGGCGTACCACCCTGGCGCGTTCGGCAAGTGGAGTCGCTCGAGCCCAGGCGGAGCAGAAATTGGCGTGTATGACGTCAACGGCGACGGGCTGACCGATCTCGTCACCAGCCTGCAGGCACACGGCTGGGGGCTGTCCTGGTTCGAGCAGAAGAAAGCGGCAGACGGCACCATCAGCTTCGTCGAGCACCCCATCATGGGGGACTTCTCGACGAAAAATGCCGGCGGCGTGACATTCTCGGAGCTCCACGGGTCGGCCATCGCGGACATCGACGGCGACGGCATCAAGGATTTCGTCACCGGCAAGCGCTTCTGGTCGCACCTGGACTCGTACCTCGATCCCGATCCGCACGGCGCGCCCGTGTTGTACGTCTACCGGACCGTCCGAAACCCGAAGGCGCCCGGCGGCGCCGAGTTCGTGCCCGAGTTGATCCACAACCGATCGGGTATCGGTTCCAACGCGGCAGTCGTGGATCTGAACAAGGACGGCGCCCCCGAGATCATCGTGTCGACGAAGCGCGGGACGTTCATCTTCTGGAATAACTGGAAGAAGGCAGTAAGCCAGTAGCCAGTAGCCAGTAACCGGTAACCAGACAACAAAGCCGCAACTGGCCACTGGCAACTGGAAACCGGGAACTGGAAACCGGGAACTGGAAACTGGAAACTGGGTCGCTCCGTCGTGCAGGAGGCGTTCTTGAGACTGAAGGGCAACATAGCACTGGTGACCGGCGCGGCGAGGGGCATCGGCCGCGGCATCGCAGAGGTCTTCGCGGCCGAGGGTGCCGACGTCGCCGTCAACGACGTCGACCATGCGGTGGAGGCCGAGCAGGTGGCCTCGGCGATCAGATCGGCCGGACGCCGGGCGATGACGGTGAAGGCCGACGTGTCGCGCCGCGCGGACGTCGAACCGATGATCGACCGCGTCTGGAACGAACTCGGGCCGATCGACATCCTTGTCAACAACGCCGGCATCGAGACGATCGTGCCCTTCCTCGAGTTGACCGACGATCAGTGGACCCGCCTCGTCGACGTCAACCTCCGGGGCGCATGGCTGTGCTCGCAGGTGTTCTGCAAACGCGTCGTCGGAGAACGGCGGCAGGCGTCGATCGTGAATATCGGATCAATCCAGGCGGCAAGAGTGCTCCCCGGCCGCACCCATTACGCGCCGACGAAGCTCGGCCTCGAGGCGCTGACCCGGAACATGTCCGCGGAGATGACGCCGCACGGCATTCGCGTCAATTGCATCCATCCCGGCCTGATCGATACACCGATGACGGAGTGGGTGATGAAGGATCCGGAGATCCTGCCGATCGTGCTCGGTCAGATCTCGATGGGCCGGGCAGGCCAGCCTCGCGAGATCGGCGCCGTGGCGGCGTTCTTCGCCTCGAACGAGGCGAGCTATCTCACCGGGCAATCGGTGTTCGTGGATGGTGGGTGGCAGGGGAAGTGAGGCTGGCCTTCCGCCTGTCAGGCGGAAGCATCGGCTACTACAGCCGCTCCTGCCAGTGCACCATCGGCAGCCCGGCCACCGGGGCCCGGAAATGAGGAATGCGCTTGCCCTTGAGCGATCCGATGTAGACAGTTCGCAAGTCCGGACCGCCGAACGTCACGCTCGCCATCCAGGGCGCGACCCCGCGTCCGGTGGCAAACAAGACGTCCTCTGTCACGTGATTCCGCAGGAAGGCCTGCTCGAGCGCCTCGACCTTCACCGGATCGCCTTCGTCCAGCAGCACGCGCATATCGCCTTCCGGCGTCAGCACGAATAGCTTGTCGGAATAGACCAGCGTCCCCCAGAGATTGCCATAGCTGTCGAAGGCGATCCCGTCCGGCCACGCGCCTTTGCCAAGCCTGGAAGGGCCGAACACCTCACGGTCGCGCAGGTTGCCGCGCTCGTCGACCCGCAGACGCGTTATCCGTCCGCCGGTGGTCTCCACCACGTACATGAATTGCTCGTTGGCGTCGAACCGGATCTCGTTGGTGAAGTGAAACCCGTCAGCCACGATGTGGAAGGTGCCATCCTCGTAGCGGGCGAGGTAGCCGTCGGCGAGATCGGTGCGGAGCGCATGCATCCAGTTCTTGAGGCGGGTGGACACCGTAATCCAGATGCGATCGCGCGAATCGCGGAGGACGAAGTTCACCTTGCCGATGGGCTCGCCGTCGACGCTGTCGGCCAGCACGCGTGACGTGCCGTCACGCGACATCAGCTCCAGACAGTCGGTGCCGAAGTTGGAAATCAGGATGTCGCCGTTTCGAGCGAAGGCCAGCCCGTTGGGCAGCGTGCCTTCGAGGTAGCGCGTCGCCTCGGTGGCAGCCTGATCGAAATGCTGCGAACGGCGCTGCGTGATGATTCCTTGCTGGCCGTCCTGGATGCGGACGACGCCGCCGCGAGCGTCGGCCACCCAGAGGGCACCGTTCGGTTCCGCGAGGATGCATTCGGGCCGCTGAAGGTCGTGGCCCACGTAACCGAGTGCGCCTCTGTCGATGCCGAAATCCAGAACCGGATTCGCGCCGGCAAATTCGGTCCGCCGCATCCAAGCCTCCACGCGTGTCTCGTGCTCGAGCCGGACGGCACTATATCATCGCCGGTCATCATCGCCGTCCACAGATAGTCGATTGAATCTTGACCGTTCTTTCGACCGTCGCATAGGATTCGTCTGCTCGTGAGCCGGCCACGCCGCCAGGCCTTATAGACCCGCCCACTCCGGGGGAGCAGGACGAGGATTCACCATGAATCGAAGACAGTTCACCACCACCCTGGCGCTCGGGCTCGCTGCCGCGGCCGTGCCGAATCTCGAGGCACAGAAGCCGAAGCCGCGGAAGCTGCGCTGCGGACACACTGGCATCACCTGGGGATTCCGGCCCGAGGACGCCGAGCGCGCGATCGCCGATGTCGCGACGTTGGGGTTCTACGGCTACGAGTCGTTCGGCAACGTGCTCGAGGCGTGGGAGCCGAAGGGCGGGCTCGATAAGCTGCTGCAGAGCGCGAAGCTGCCGCTGCGATCCGCTTACTGCCCGGTGAGCCTCACCGATCCGGCGATCCGGAAGGATGAAGTCGCCAAGCTCCTGCGCTGGGGACAACTAATCAAGAAGTGCGGTGGGACCGTGGCCGTCATCGGGCCGAACAATGTGAAACGGCCCGACTACGTCCTTGCCGATCACAAGACGCACATCGTCGAGGCGCTGAACGACATGTGCAAGGCTCTCGACGACATCGGCGTGGTCGGCGTTCTGCATCAGCACACCGGCACCTGCGTCGAAACCCGCGACGAAACCTACGCGGTGATGGAGGCCGTGAATACCCGCTACGTCAAGTTCGGTCCTGACGTCGGCCAGCTGCAGAAGGGGGGCTCGGACCCGGTGAAGGTCGTGAAGGACTTTCTTCCAACCATCCGTCATGTGCACATGAAGGACTACGATGGCGGCGAAAACTACCTGGGGTACACGCCCCTCGGGCTCGGGAAGGTCGACATCGCCGGCCTCTGCGATCTGCTGGAGAGCTCCGGTAACGACCTCATGATCATGGCGGAGCTGGATCCATCGAAGGGACAGCCGCACACGCCGCTCGACGCGGCGCGGATCAACAAGGAAACGCTGCAGAAGCTCGGCTACACATTCCGCTCCTGACGTCCGCCTCCGCACTTCCCGGTTCCAGGAACCGTCCGCAGGGCGTCCGTGATGAGGCCGCGAAAACGGTAGCCACGCTTCGGCAGCGTCTCGATGTGCCGCGGGGCGTTGGCCGTCTCGCCGAGAACACGCCGCAAGTATCGGATGCAGAAATACAGGCCCTGCTCGAAGTCGACGAACGTGTCGTTGGGCCATACCTCGCGTTGAATTTCGTCGCGCGTGACGACGTCCCCGGCGCGTCCGATGAGCAGCGACAGGACGCGTGCCGGCTGTGGCTGCAGCCGCGTGACGGCCGCACGGCGGCGCAACTCCCCGCTCGACGCGTGCCACTCGAAGTCGCCAAAACGGGCCGCCCGATGCATGAGCGGTTGACAGTATCGGACCCGCGGAAATCACGCAACCGGCTTTTGGACCGATCGCCGGAGTTCGGCGACGCCCCTAGAGACAGGTCGGAGTAGAGGAAGCCTCCGTTCGCCCTGCGCCCTGGTCAGTCCACCGGATACAGCAAGACCTTCAGCGCGGCCCGGTCAGCGACCATGTCGAAGGCGCGTCTCCACTCAGTGATTGGCAGTGTCGTCGACACGAGATCGTCGAGGCGCACCTTGCCTTGCGCGAAGATGTTCATCATCCGCGACCAGCTGGCGGCGGTGTAGGCGATGGAGCCGCGGATGGTGAGCTGTTTGTAGAAGACCTGATCCATCGGAAACTGAGTCTCTCGACCGCCGATGCGCCTGCCCAAGCGGTCGAGAACTTGTGCATCTGGAATGCTCGATAATAGACGGATGTCCGTCATACCCCACGCACTTGCGAGGGCCCCACTCTGGTCGAAGCATATCCGAGGCCGTCGCGCGTACCGCTCGGCGGCCTCGCGCCTGCGACGCGCATTTCTCGCCATGCGGATCGCCCCGCTGGCCGTTCGCATAATCGTCGGGACGGTCGTGCTGGTGATCGCCTGGGCGGCCGTGAACGGGGTGGTGCAGGTCGTCCGCAAGCCCACCGAAATGTTCGGCGCGGTGAGCGGCTCGCTTGCCAAGGCGCCGGCGCAGACATGGCGGCAATACGGGCCGCTCTTCGACGAGCAATCCACGGCGGTCATCACACCGGAATTGCTGGCCGCTCTGGCCCAGGTCGAGAGCAGCGGTAACCCGGTAGCACGGACCTACTGGCGTTGGCGATTCAGCTGGAACCCGTTCGACCTATACGGGCCGGCCTCGAGCGCTGTCGGGATGTTTCAGATCACCGCTGGAACGTTCGCAGAGGCCCGGCGTTATTGCATCCACGATCACGTCGTCGTCGAGGACGGCGCCTGGTACGACGCGCACTCGTGCTGGTTCAACTCGCTCTACACACGTGTGGTGCCCGCCCATGCCGTGGAGATGACCGCCGCGCTGCTGGATCGCGCGGTGGCGCGCATTGTCGCCCGCAACCACATGACGACCGCTTCGCTGCAGCAGCGGCAAAACCTCGCGGCGATCATCCATCTGTGCGGAGACGGCGCCGGCGACGGATATGCGCGGCACGGCTTCCGATTCAATGCAGGCCAGCGATGCGGCGACCACGACCCGCGCCTCTACCTTGCACGGGTCAACGCGCTGAAGCGTCAATTCGCTCGGCTGGCGGCAGCTGACTGACGTTCGTCCTCGACGTCTGTCGCCGGCAGGAAGCCGCCCGACTGGTGGGACCAGAGCGACGCATAGATGCCGCCGTGCGCGAGCAGGTTCTCGTGCGATCCCTGCTCCACGATACGGCCCGCGTCGAGAACGACGAGCGAGTCCATACGCCGGACGGTCGACAGACGGTGCGCGATGACGATCGCCGTCCGTCCGACCATCAGAGTCCACAGCGCGTCCTGGATGAGCGCTTCGCTCTCGGAGTCGAGCGAGCTCGTGGCCTCGTCGAGGATCAGAATGGGCGCATCCTTCAGGATTGCGCGTGCGATTGCG
>Ga0308175_100004244_pt1 | contig 10049 bp, 10 predicted proteins | sample PhyCR1_3_FD_203893 | JGI IMG/M metagenome (GOLD analysis project Ga0308175, IMG submission 203893) | Soil microbial communities from UC Gill Tract Community Farm, Albany, California, United States - DLSLS.C.R1 | ecosystem: Environmental > Terrestrial > Soil > Agricultural land | place: USA...
GCTCGACGCCGCGTACGACGCGCTCAACGTCGAGCCGCCGACCTACGAACCGGCCGCGACCGGTCACGTGCCGGAGATGATCGAGCTGATCACGCGGCTCATCGCCCGAGGGCACGCCTACGCCGCCGAGGACGGCTCGGGGGACGTGTACTTCGACGTGCGGTCGTGGCCGGCGTACGGCGAGCTGACCCACCAGCGCATCGACGACATGGAGGCCGCCACGGACGCCGACCCGCGCGGCAAGCACGACCCGCGTGACTTCGCGTTGTGGAAGGGCTGGAAGAAGGAGAGCGAGCCCGAGACCGCCGCATGGCCCTCTCCGTGGGGACCCGGTAGGCCCGGCTGGCACATCGAGTGCTCGGCGATGGCGCTGAAGTACCTCGGCGGCACCTTCGACATCCACGGTGGCGGTGTCGACCTCCGCTTCCCGCACCACGAGAACGAGCAGGCGCAGTCGCGTGCGGCGGGGTTCGGCTTCGCGTCGTACTGGATGCACAACGCGTGGATCACCACCGCCGGCGAGAAGATGAGCAAGTCGCTCGGCAACAGCCTGACGATCCCGGCGGTGCTCGAGCGGACCCGCGCGATCGACCTGCGGTTCTACATGGTCGCCGCGCACTACCGCTCCCACGTCGAGTTCAGCTTCCAGGCGCTCGACGAGGCGGCCGAGGGCTTCGCCCGCATCGAGGGCTTCCTGCAGCGCGCCACGGCGATCGTCGGGGAGGTCGGGACGGGCACGTTCTGCGCGGCGTTCGAGGAGGCGATGGACGACGACTTCGGCACGCCGGCCGCGGTGGCGGCGGTCTACGACGTCGTGCGCGAGGGCAACAAGCTGCTGGCCGGCGGTGACAGCCCGGCCCTGCGCGGGGCCGTGTCGTCGGTACGCGCCATGCTCGGGGTCCTCGGCGTCGACCCGCTCGACGAGCACTGGTCCTCGGCGTCGTCGTCGTCCTCGGAGCGCAAGCTGACCGCGGCCGTCGACTCGCTGGTCTCGGTGCTGCTCGAGCAGCGGGCCCGCGCTCGCGCCGACAGGGACTTCGCCACCGCGGACGCGATCCGCGACCAGCTCAAGGCCGCGGGCATCGAGCTGGAGGACACCCCGCAGGGCCCGCAGTGGTCCCTGTGACGCCGACCCGTCACCTACTTGGGCAGGTGCACGGCGTGGCGCGCACTTCCTGACGGGTCGATCAGCTCGTACCGGACACCGCACGAGAACCGAAGGACAATGTGATGGCAGGCAACTCCTCGCGACGCGGGGCGGTCAAGCGGACCGGCAAGGGCAACCCCACCGCCGGTTCAGGCGGCCGCGTCCGTCGCGGGCTCGAGGGCAAGGGACCGACGCCCAAGGCCAAGGAGCGCGAGGGCCACGTCGCCCACAAGAAGCGCCAGCGGGTCGAGAAGGCCACCTCGACGAAGCCGCGACGCAAGGGCACGGCCAAGGGCGGCGACGCCGAGTGGGTGGCTGGTCGCAACAGCGTCGTCGAGGCGCTGCGGGCCGACATGCCGGTCAGCGCGGTGTACGTCGCGGAGGGCGCCGAGCGCGACGGGCGGCTCCGCGAGGTCTTCAGGGTCGCCGCCGACCGGGGGATCTCGCTGCTCGAGGTCAGCCGCGGTGAGCTCGACCGTCTCACCGGCGACGCGGTGCACCAGGGGCTGGCAGCGCGTGTCCCGGCGTACGAGTACGCCCACCCCGACGACCTGGTCGACCGTGCCGAGGCCGCGGGCGAGAAGCCGCTGATCGTCGCTCTCGACTCGGTGACCGACCCGCGCAACCTGGGCGCCATCGTGCGGTCGGCCGCCGGCTTCGGGGCCCACGGCGTCGTCGTGCCCGAGCGGCGCGCGGCCGGGATGACCGCGTCGGCGTGGAAGACGTCGGCCGGCGCGGCGGCCCGCTTGCCGGTCGCGCACGCCACGAACCTGACCCGTCAGCTGAAGGCCTACCAGGAGCAGGGCTGCATGGTGATCGGCCTGGCGGCCGACGGAGACGTGTCACTGCCCGATCTCGACCTCGCCGACGGGCCGCTGGTCGTGGTGGTCGGCAGCGAGGGGGACGGCCTGTCCCGGCTGGTCGCCGAGACGTGCGACCAGCTGGTCAGCGTGCCGATGGTGAGCAGCCTGGAGTCGCTCAACGCCGGTGTCGCCGCGTCGGTGGCGTTGTACGAGATCGCACGCAAGCGGTCGTCGCCGGCCTGAGGCTCAGCGCTCCTCGAGCTGCTCTATCTCCGCGAGGTCGTCGTCGATCGCCCCCAGCACGGGCAGCTCGCCGGTGTCCTCCTCCGGGCTGGTGATCGCCTCCTCGGGACGCTCCGCGAGGACCGTGTCGATGTAGCTGCGCGCCGCGTCGACCGTGTGCACGGGCTCCCCGCGCTGCTCGGAGAGGAACCACCGGTGCTCGAGGATCTCGTGGAACACCTCGGGCGGTTCGAGCTTCCCGCGCAGCTCGGCCGGGACCATCGCCGTGATCGGCTCGTAGACGGTCGTCAGCCACCGGTGCGCCACGACGGGACGCTCCTCGGCGCCGAGGTCGTGGTGCGCCGTGAACGCGTTGAGGTCGTTGAGCAGCCGGCGCGCCTGGTTCTCCTCGACGTCGAGCCCCGTGAGCCGCTGCAGCTCGCGTGCGTGGTGGTTCGCCTCGACGACCTTGGGCTCGACGCGGACCGTGGCGCCGTCCCAGTCGGTCACGATGTCGAGCTCGTCCACGTCGAAGCCGAGCTCGTTGAGCCGCTCGATGCGTTCCTCGATGCGCCAGATCTCGTCGGTGGTGAACTCCTCGGTCCCGGTGAGCTCGGCCCAGAGTCCGTCGTACTGCTGCTCGAGGCGCTCGATGATCAGGTCCGCGTCGAAGCTCTCGCTGAGCAGGCCGCCGGCCTGCAGGTCGAGCAGCTCGCCGTAGATGTTGGTGAGGGCCACCTCGAGGTCGTGTGAGCGCTGCCCGTCGGTGAGTGTCTCGTGCAGCTCGCCGGTCTCGGCATCGACGAGGTACGCCGAGAACTCGCCGGCGCTGCGTCGGAACAGCACGTTCGACAGCGACACGTCTCCCCAGAAGAACCCGGCGAGGTGCAGGCGCACCACCAGCAGGACGAGCGCGTCGAGGATCTTGGGCATGCTGTCGTGGGGGAGGCCGTGGCTGAACAGCGAGCGGTACGGCAGCGAGTAGCGCAGGTGTCGCGTGACCAGCGCCGGCTCGATGTCCTCACCCGTGCGGGTCTCCCGGCCGCTCACCACGCCGACCGGCTCGACGGCCGGTAGGCCGAGACGACGCAGGTCGCGCAGCAGCCGGTACTCGCGGTTGGCCCACTGCTCGCGGGTCTGCTTCACGGCGTACACGTCCTTGTCGAGCCGCACGATCCGCACGATGTGCCGGGAGATGCCTCGAGGCAGGGGCACGACGACGTCCTCGCCCCACTCCTCCAGCGAGAGGTGCCAGGGAAGGGTCACGAGCGCGGGACTCGGCTTGGTCGCGACGATGCGCAGCACCATGGGCCCAGCCTAGTGGTCGCTCAGGCGCCGGGCTCGAGGAAGACCGCCCCTGGACCGCGGGGGGCGGCCTCGTCGTCGGGGTTCTGCAGGGCGCACCGCCGAAGGCTGAGGCAGCCGCAGCCGATGCAGCCGTCGAGCTTGTCACGCAGCCGTTCGAGGCGTTCGATCTGGGCCTCGATGCGGGGCCGCCAGCCACGCGAGAGGCGCGTCCAGTCGGCCTTGGTGGGGGTGCGGCCCTCGGGAAGGGTGGCGAGCGCCTCGGCGATCTCGTCGAGCGAGAGGCCGACTCGCTGGGCCGAGCGGATGAAGGCGAGCCGGCGAAGCGCGTGCCGTCGGAAGCGGCGTTGGTTGCCGGAGCTGCGCTCCGACGTGATCAGGCCGTGCTCCTCGTAGAAGCGCAGCGCCGACGGTGCGACACCCGACCTCGCGGAGACCTCCCCGATGGTGAGCAGAGCGACCATTTCTCGAGGCTAGCAGTTGACCTCAACCTCACTTGAACTTGCATCGTGGGGTCATGACGACAGAACACCTGACGACGCACCGAGCGGCGAGCTCCGGCTACGAGGACCTGCCCCGGCTGATGTCCCTGATGACCGGCGACGAGAAGCACGACGCCGCGGCGACCTCGACCCTGGACGTGGTGTGGGTGCTCTACGACCGCGTGCTGGACGTCTCCCCGGCGAGCATCGAGGACCCGGGCCGCGACCGGTTCTTCCTGTCCAAGGGGCACGGACCGATGGCCTACTACGCGACGCTGGTGGCGAAGGGCTTCTTCCCCGAGGAGTGGCTGCCCGGCTGGGCGTCGTACGCGTCGCCGCTCGGGCAGCACCCGGACCGCAACCTCGTGCCGGGCGTGGAGATCTCCAGCGGCTCGCTGGGGCACGGCCTGCCGATGGGGGTGGGCACAGCACTCGCACTCCGCGCGCAGGGCCTCGGGTCCCGCGTCGTCGTGCTGGTCGGGGATGCCGAGCTCGACGAGGGCAGCAACGCCGAGGCCATGGCGCTGGCCGGAGCGCTGCGGCTCGACCGGCTCACCGTGGTCGTCGTGGACAACGCCTCGACCAGCTATCACCGGCCGCACGTCATCGCGCCCCGGTTCGCCCTCGAGGGGTGGCGCGCGGCCGTGGTGGACGGACGCAACCACGACGAGATCGAGACAGCACTGCAGCAACGCAGGGACGGCCGGCCGACGGTCGTCGTCGCAGAGGTGGAGGACAGGTGATGCGGGACCCGCGAAGGACGTTCGCCCAGACGGCCGTCGAGCTCGTCGACCAGGACCTGTCGGTGGCCCTGGTCTACGCCGAGATCTCCGGGCAGTGGCTCCACGAGGCCGAGCGCCGGCACCCGGACCGGGTGGTCAACGTCGGCATCCGCGAGCAGCTGCTGGCCAGTGTCGGAGCCGGTTTCGCGCTCGCCGGCATGCGGCCGATCGTCCACACGTTCAGCTCGTTCCTCGTGGAACGGGCCTTCGAGCAGGTGAAGCTCGGCTTCAACCACCAGGACGTCGGTGGCGTGCTGGTCGGGTACGGCGGTTCGGTGGACGTCTCCGCGGGCGGCCGGACCCATCAGTCCCCGGGCGACGTCGCGCTGCTCGACACGCTGCCCGGCTGGACGATCCACGTGCCGGGTCACGCCGACGAGGTGGAGCAGTCCGTGCGCCTTGCGGTGAGGGGCGACGGTCGCGAGTACGTCCGCGTCGTCGGCCAGCAGAACCGTGAGTCGTTCCCGGTGCGTCCCGGCCGGTTCCACGTCGTACGACGCGGGGCCGGTGCAACGGTGGTCGCTGTCGGTCCGGTGCTCGATGCCGTCCTCGAGGCAACTCAGGGAACCGACGTGACAGTGCTCTACGCCAACACGGTTCGTCCCTTCGACGGGGCGGCCCTGCGTTCGGTGCTCGTGGCGCCCGAGGTGGTCCTCGTCGAGCCGTACCTGGCCGGGACCTCGTCCCGGCTGGTCGCCGACGCACTGGTCGACGTACCTCATCGCCTGCTGGCGCTGGGCATCGGCCACGTCGAGCTCCGCCGGTACGGGAGCCCGGAGCAGCACCTGGCCGCGCACGGGCTGCACGCCGCCGGGCTGCGCCGCGGGATCGGCGACTTCCTCGCCGGCGGGCTCAGGAACGCCGGCTGACCCATGCGCGCAACAGGGCCGGCCGGCACGAGCGCGCAGTGCGAGCGCTCGCGCCGACCGGCCCCGGGAGGCTCAGTCGGTGAGGACCGGGATCAGTGCTTGAAGGCGTCCTTGACCTTCTCGCCGGCCTGCTTGAGGTCGGCCTTGCCCTGGTCGGCCTTGCCCTCGTTCTCGAGGCTCTGGTCGTCGGTGGCGCTGCCGAGGGCTTCCTTGCCCTTGCCCAGCGCGTCCTCGCCCTTGTTCTTCAGCTTGTCCTCGTTGCTCATGCGATCACTCCTCCTGGTTGTGCAGCCACGTACCCGCAAACGGCACCTTCATGCCCCATTACGATGACGGGGTGCCGCTTTAGCTCAGCTGGTAGAGCACTCGCCTTGTAAGCGAAAGGTCGTCAGTTCGAACCTGACAAGCGGCTCTGCGCGTGGCTCGCGGGCATGGGCCGCCCGACGGCGGGGTACATCTCGCTGAGACGGCTCGTCCGCAGCCGTCCGTCGGGAGGTCATCATGTTCGGACGGTCGAGCAGGAACGCAGGACGGGGAACGACGGTCGTCGACGACCGGACGGCCGATGGTCGCGACGGCAGGTACGCCGACGACAATGCGCCGTTGCGCGAGTCCGGGGTGGACCCGGCGGCCGCGCAGGCGGCGCGCAAGGACCGCTTCGGCGGGATGAACGGCGGCGCGGCGTTCTTCGGCTGGCTGGTCGCCGTCGCGGTCAGCGTGCTGCTGATCGGCATCATCGGTGCGATCGCGGCGGCGGTCGGCAGCAACGCGCAGATCACGCAGTCGCAGGCGCAGTCACGCGCCGGCGACATCGGCCTGGTCGCCGTGATCGTGCTGCTCGTGGTCCTGATGATCGGTTACTACTGCGGCGGCTACGTCGCGGGCCGGATGTCGCGGTTCTCCGGCGGCAGCCAGGGTCTCGGCGTCTGGATCACCGGGCTCCTGGTGACGGTGCTGATGATCGTGCTCGGTGCGGTCTTCGGCCAGCAGTACGACGTGCTCAGCCGGGTCAACCTGCCGCGGCTCCCGGTGTCCTCGAGCGCGCTGACCACCACCGGAGTGATCGCGGCGATCATCCTGCTCGTCGCCACGTTGGGCGCCGCGCTCCTGGGCGGAGCGGCGGGCACCCGCTACCACCGTCGCGTCGACCGCGTCGGCTGGGACGCCTGACCGCGGCCGTCCTCGGCAACCGGGTCAGCGCAGGCGTTCGGCCGGGAACTGCATCAGAGGGTCCGCGAGCCGGTCCTGCGCCTGCACGAGCAGCATCTCCGGCGCCTGGGCGGCGTCTGTCGCCTCGACGACGGCGAACACCTGTGAGGTGGTGCGGGCCAGCGCGGTCGGCAGCTCGTGCCCGTCGAGAAGGTTGGCGAGGAACACCGCGGCGGTCAGGTCGCCGGCGCCCTGGGGACTGAGCGCCAACCGGGGCGTCCGGGTGCGCCACGCACCGGCCTCGGAGACGGCGACCAGGTCGAGCGAGCCCTCCGGTGTGTCGTCGAGGATCGTGCTGGTGACCAGCACGGTCGCCGGGCCGGTGCGGCGTACGGTGTCGACCGCGGCGAGGAGCTCGGGCAGCCTGCTGGTCGTCGCCCCCGCGAGGTAGTCGAGCTCGAACTGGTTGGGCGTGACCACGTCGGCAGCGGGGACGACACGGTCGCGCATGAACTGCGGGATCCCCGGTCGGACGAACATCCCGCGGCCGACGTCGCCCATCACCGGGTCGCAGCAGTAGATCGCCGCCGGGTTGGCCGCCTTGACGCGGGCGACGGCGTCGAGGACCACCGCCCCCACGTCCTCGGCGCCCTGGTAGCCCGAGAGCACGGCCTGGCACTGCGGCAGCACGCCTCGCTCGCCGATGCCGGTGATCACGTCCGCGACGTCGGCGGCGCTGAGCAGCGGGCCGCGCCACTCGCCGTACCCGGTGTGGTTGGAGAAGTGCACCGTCAGCACCGGCCACACCTCCTTGCCGAGGCGTTGCAAGGGGAAGACCGCTGCGCTGTTGCCGACGTGGCCGTAGGCCACCGAGGACTGGATGGACAGGATGCTCACGTCGTCATCCTGCCGTGCAGCTGCCAGGTCAGGCGACCTGCAGCGAGCGCTTCGAGAGCCCCATCCAGTAGCCGTCGATGAGCTGGTCACCCGGTGCCTCGGGGTCACTGGCCGCACCCAGGGTCACGAACAGCGGGGTGTAGTGCTCGACCGTCGGGTGCGCGTAGGGCATCCCAGGGGCCTTGGTCCGGTACGACGCGAGCTCGTCGACGTCACCGCGGGCGAGGGCGTCGGCGGCCCACAGGTCGAACTCCGTCGACCAGCCCGGTGCGGCGGCATCGATCCGGAACTCGCGCAGGTAGGGGAGGCCGTGCGTGAGGAAGCCCGACCCGATGATCAGCACGCCCTCGTCCCGCAGCGGCCGCAGCCGGCGGCCGAGGTCGAGGAGCCTGTAGGGGTCGTCGGTGGGCAAGGAGAGCTGCAGGACGGGGATGTCGCCGGCCGGGTACATGATCTTCAGCGGCACCCAGGCGCCGTGGTCGAGCCCGCGGCTGGGGTGCTGGTGGACCGGGCCCGGGCCACCGGCGTCGGGCATCATCGCGGCCACCCGCGCGGCGAGCGCGCTCGCGTCCGGGGTCTCGTAGGTCATCTCGTAGTAGCGCTGGGCGAAGCCGCCGAAGTCGTAGACCAGCGGGGTCCCGGCCGCGCTGGCCGAGAGCATCACGGGGGCGGACTCCCAGTGCGCGGAGACGATCAGGATGGCCTGCGGCCGGGGCAGGTCCGCGGACCACGCCGCCAGCTGGCCGCTCCACAGCGCGTCGTCGAGCAGTGGCGGCGCTCCGTGACCGATGTACAGAGCCGGCATCCGGGTGGTGGTCTCGTCCATGGCTCTACTCTACCGTCGAAAGTTGAAACATCAAGTTTCTCCGTCGACCGGCTCAGGACCCCTACGCTGAGCGCATGACGCGCTGGCTGGACGAGGACGAGCAGCGGGCCTGGATCGCGCTGGCCGGCGTGATGCTCAAGCTCGGCCCCGCCCTCGACTCGCAGCTCCAGCGCGACTCGGACCTGACCCACTTCGACTACCTCGCGCTCGCGATGCTCTCCGAGAGCGAGGGTCGCTGCCTGCCCATGAGCGACCTGGCCGGCCTCACGAACGCGAGCCTGTCGCGGCTCTCCCACGTCATCAGCAAGCTCGAGAAGCGCGGATGGGTCGCTCGGCGTCCCTCGCCGAACAGCCGACGGGTCACCCTGGTCTCGTTGACCGACGACGGCTGGGACGTGCTGGTCAAGGCCGCCCCCGGCCACGTCGAGACCGTGCGGTCACTGGTCTTCGACGGGCTGGCGCCCGAGGACGTCGCCGCGCTGGAGCGGATCGCCGGCGAGGTCGTCTCGCGGATCGCCGCGTCCAGGTTGCGTTCCACCTGCTGACCGGAATCGCCGGACGGCGTGGCCCGTGCGTCAGGGCCACTTCCCTGCAATTGTTGAGTTATGGCCCCTCGAGCGGCCGTCCGAGGGGCCACTTTCCCGCAATTGTCGAGTTGTGGCCCTGGCGCGGGGGCCGGTGGGCAACTTCCCCGCAATTGTTGAGTTATGGCCCCTCGAACAGCCGGCGGAGGGGCCATAACTCTGCAATTGCAGGGTTCTGGCCCCCGGGGCGGGCGCATACGGCGCTGGGCGGTGGTCGCGCGCGTAAGGCGCCGGCCAGGCGCGTACGGCGGTGGGCGGAGGCGCGTACGGCGGTGGGGCGCACGTCGCGTCAGGGGAGGTGCCAGTCGACCGGGGTGCCGCCCTGCTGCTCGAGCAGCGTGTTGACCCGGCTGAACGGGCGCGACCCGAAGAAGCCGCGCGACGCCGACAGCGGGCTCGGGTGGACCGACTCCACCCAGGGGACCGGGGCCAGCAGGGGCTTGAGCGACTGCGCGTCCCGCCCCCAGAGGATCGCGGCCAAGGGGCCGCGACGCGTGACGAGCGCGCGGATGGCTTGCTCGGTGACCTCCTCCCAGCCGCGTCCGCGGTGCGAGGCCGACGCGCCGGGCCGCACGGTGAGGACCCGGTTGAGCAGCATCACCCCGCGCTCGAACCACGGGGTCAGGTCACCGGTGCTCGGCGGGGGCCCGCCGACGTCCTCGCCGAGCTCTCGGTAGATGTTCACCAGGCTCGGAGGGAGCGGCCGGACGTCTGCGGCGACCGAGAACGACAGGCCGACGGGGTGGCCCGGCGTCGGGTAGGGGTCCTGCCCGACGACGAGCACCTTCACGTCGGCCATCGGACGGCTGAACGCGCGGAAGACGTGGTCGCCGTGCGGGAGGTAGCCGTGGCCGGCCGCGAGCTCGGCCCTCAGGAAACGGCCCATGGCCGTGATCCGGTCGTCGACCGGCGCGAGCGCCTCGGCCCAGTCCGGCGCGACCAGACCCCGCTCGACCAGCGCCCCGAGACCCGTCACCACACCC
>Ga0308175_100004245_pt1 | contig 10046 bp, 10 predicted proteins | sample PhyCR1_3_FD_203893 | JGI IMG/M metagenome (GOLD analysis project Ga0308175, IMG submission 203893) | Soil microbial communities from UC Gill Tract Community Farm, Albany, California, United States - DLSLS.C.R1 | ecosystem: Environmental > Terrestrial > Soil > Agricultural land | place: USA...
GGCTCGCGACACCGCCGACGCGGCGCGGCTGGAGCAGGAGGCGCGCCGGGCCGAGGCCCGGGCGAACGTGATCGACCCCGAGGAGCAGTCATGAACCCGCTGCGCACGATTCCGCGCGCCGCGTTCGGCGCGTACGTCAAGGCTGTCCGCCTGCCGTTCGACCAGGCGGCCAAGCTGCTCGGCGGCCGCGACACCGAGATCGCGCTCGACCACGCCGAGGCCGGCGCGCGCGACGCGGCCGGTGCCGTACTCGGCGATGACGAGCTCCGCCAGGACGCCGCGCAGCGCCGCGCAGCTGCCGACCAGCGCGAGGAGGCGCTCGAATTGGAGGCCGAGGCCGAGCGCAAGCGCAAGCGCGCGCGTGAGCAGGCCGCGCAGCGCAAGCGCCGCGCCGCGGAGACCGAGCGCAAGCGCAAGGACCTGGCCGACAGGGCCGCCGCAGAGCGGGAAGAGGCGATCCGCGCCAAGGAGCGCGCCAACCGCCTTCAGGCGCTCGACGAGCAGGCCGAAGCGCTGGAAGCGCAGGAGGACGCCCTGGCCGCGCGCGACGAGGCCAAGCGGCTGAAGGACGCCGCCGGCGCGATCAAGGAACGCCGGACCAGCTGACTCCACGCGTAGGGTCCGCGACGTGGCCGAGCGCCGCATCGCGATCGCCGACCTGGGCTCCAACACCTTTCGCCTCGTGGTCTTCACCACGGGCGAGGGGTGGTGGCGCCGTACGGACGAGATCTACGAGGCCGTGCGCATCGGCGAGGGCCTGGCCGCGACCGGCGAGCTGGGAGAAGCGCCGATGCGGCGCGGCCTCGCCGCGGTGGACGTGTTCGCGCACTTCTGCCGGGCCACCGGAATCGACGAGGTCGAGGCCGTCGCGACCAGCGCGATCCGCGATGCCTCGAACCGCGACCAGTTCATCGAGCAGGCGGCGCTGCCGGCGCGCGTGCTGTCCGCCGAGCAGGAGGCTCACTACGGCTACCTCGCCGCGGTGAACTCCACGACGCTGGGCGACGGATGGGTGCTGGACCTCGGCGGCGGGTCGCTGCAGCTCACCCGGGTCGTCGGGCGGCTGGCGCGCGAGGAGCGCTCGTGGAAGCTCGGCGCCGTACGCATGAGCGAGCGCTTTGGCGACGACCGAAAGGCGCTGCGCAAGCACGTGACGTCGAAGATCGAGTCCGTGTCCGGCGGCCGGCTCGTGGCGATCGGCGGGACGGCGCGCAACCTCGCCGCGGCCGATCAGGGGTTGCGCGACATTCCGTCGTTCGGCGTGCAGGGCCATGTGATCCCGCGCGAGGCGCTGGGCGCCCTGGTCGACGAGCTGGCCGGGCGCTCACCTGCCGAGCGCGGGAAGCTGCGCGGGATCAAGCCCGAGCGGGGCGACATCATCCTCGCGGGCGCGCAGACGATCCTCAGCGTGCTCGACATCGGCGAGTTCGACGGCGTCGAGGTGACCGAGGCGGGGCTGCGCGAGGGCGTGTTCTTCTCGCGCTGGCTGGAACCCGCCGAGCTGTTCGACGACGTGCGGCGCCAGTCGGTGCTGAACCTGGCCGGGCTCTACCACGTCGACCACGCGCACACCGAGCACGTCGCGCGGCTGGCGCTCGGGCTGTTCGACGAGCTGGCCGAGGCCGGGCTGCACGACGGCGACGCGGTGGAGCGCGAGCTGCTGTGGGCCGCCGCGGCGCTGCACGACATCGGGATGACGGTGGACTACGACGATCACCACAAGCACTCGCGCTACCTGATCCTCAACGGTGGCCTGCCCGGGTTCACGCCGCGCGAGGTCGCGCTGGTCGGGCAGGCGGTCCGGTACCACCGCAAGGGTGCGCCTTCGCTTGGGCCGTTCGGGGCGCTGATGGGTCGGGGGGACGAGGCGGTGCTGCTCCGCCTTGCCGCTCTCCTCCGGCTCGCCGAAGACTTGGAGCGCCCGCGCGATCAGCTCGTGCGCGCGGTGCACGCGATCACTGGGGGTGAGCGGGTCGAGTTGCGGCTGGATGCCGAGGGGGATGCGTCGGTGCCGCGCTGGGCGGCGGCACGGGAGGTCGATCTGTTCGCTGCCGCCTTCGGCCGCGAGCTCGTCGTCTAGTCCTGCTCGCCGACCCAGGGCCCGGCGGGGATCGACTGGGTCGAGACGGCCTCGACGGTCTCGGCCTCCTCGGCCTCGAGCTCGGCGTCGTGGTCGCCGTTGCACAGGACGCGGAAGTTGCCGGTCACGCCCTGGTCGGTGTGGATCGTGATGCCGGGGAGGATCTCCTCGCCCTCGTCGAATCCGAGGCGCTCCATGTCGAAGTGCGCGAGCCCGATGCCGTAGGCGTCGTGCGTCGGGTTCTCGCGGTCGTGCGCGTTGATCGCGATCTGGAACGCACGCAGGTTCGCCGCGATCTTCGACGTGTCCGCCACGCCGTCAGGGTAGCTCGCTGCGGATCTGCTCGACCAGGCGCCGGACGGTCGGCGTCTCGATGCCGTGGCGCGCGCCGGCGCGCAGGACGGCGCCACCGATCGCGTCGAGTTCGGGCGGCCGCCCGGCCATCACGTCGCGGGCCATCGAGGAGAGGAGCTCGGCGTGGGCCTGGCCCAACTCCGCTTTCACCGCGTCCGCATCCACCGCCGCTCCCTCGGCTGCCGCCACCGTCGCCGTCTCCTCAATGACTCGTAGGAGGAGATCGCCGTGGTCGGCTCGGACGGTTCCGATGGGCGCGCGGAAGGCGGTGGTGGTGAGGGCGATCGCGTTGAGCCGGACGAGCTTGGACCACATGACCTGGGCCTCGTCCTCGATGACCTGCGCCGGGATGCCGTTCTCGTTCAGAAGGTCCGCGATCTCCGGGTGCGCGCTCAGTTCGATCCGCAGGAAGGGGCTCGTCTGCTCGATCACGCCTGGCGCCACGCGCGTGGACTCGACGCGGATCGTGGCCGCCACGACGTCGTCGAAGCGCTCGCGCAGGAACGCCAGGTGCTCGATCCCGTTGAGCAGGGGGACGACTGTCGTCGGCTCGCTCTGGATGCGCTCGACGGCCTGCGGGAGGCCGGTGGCCTTCGTCGCCACGAACAGGACGTCGACGGATTCGGTGAGGCGCTCCGTGGAACGCACTGGCGTTGTCCTGTCACCGAGGAGACGACTGCGCAACCGGATCTCCGCGACTGGCTCGCGGCTCACGACCAGCGCCTGCGGCAGCACGGCGCCCAGTAGGCCGCCAACCCCTCCGGGTCCTAGAACAGCGAGCTTCACGGGGGGCGAAACGTACTTCGTTCCCCCCTATAGGGGGTGATGAAGGACGTTTTGCGACGAATCGCGGCCAGGCAGGCGGGATGCGTGGCGAGTTGGCAGCTGCGACGTGCCGGTCTGTCGTGGAAGGCGATCGAGTGCCGCACGCGCGACCTGCGCACGTTGCACGACGGCGTCCACGTCACCGGCGACGCGCCGATCACCCGCCTGCAGCGCTGGTGGGCCGCCACCCTCACCGCCCCCGGGAGCTTCCTGGCCTTCGCGAGCGCCGGCGCTGCGCACGAAATCCGCCCGTGGGAAGCGACGTTCGAGGTGATCGTGCGACACGGCTCGGGCGGGCCGCGCAGACAGGACGGGCTGCTGATCTGCCGCACGAAGCACCTCCACACCACCAGCCTCAACGGCCTCCCCATCACCACCGCGGAACGCACCCTCGCCGACCTCTGGCCCCGCCTCGACGAGAAGCAACAGCAGCACATGCTCCGCAACGCGCTGCGCCTCAAGCGCCTGACTCCCGCCTCCCTCACTGCGCATTTGAAGCAGGTGACAGGACGGCAGCGACCGCAATCCCTCACGCGGCGACTCGACGCGTATGCCGGGTTGAAGCTCCACCGCTGCCGCTCCGACGCCGAAGCGCTGGCGGTAACGGTGCTTGCGAAGGCACGGCTCGAACAGCCGCAGATCAACCACCGCATCGCCGGCGAGGAGGCCGACCTGAGCTGGCCGGGCCGCCGCTTCATCCTCGAGATCGACGGCGGCACCTACCACCAGGACAAGCTCGAGGACGCGCGCAAGACCGCGATCTGGCGGGCCGCCGGCTGGACCGTCGAGCGCGTTCCTGCCGACGTCGTCTACGACGACGCGCCGCGGCTCATCCGAGCAGCACGCCGGGGTTCATGATCCCCGCCGGATCGACCGCGGCCTTCGCGCCGCCCAGCGCCGCGGCGAAGAGGTCCGGACGCTGCTGGTCGTACCACTCGCGGTGATCGCGGCCGACCGCGTGGTGGTGCGTGATCGTGCCGCCCGCGGCGATGATCGCGTCGGAGGCCGCGCGCTTCATCTCCCACCACTGCGCCTCCTCGTCGCCACGGCGCGCCGGCGCCAGGACGGTGAAGTAGGGCGCCGGCCCGTCCGGATAGACGTGCGTGAAGCGGCACGTGACGCGGCACGGCTCGCCGAGGGCGGCGCGCGTCGCGCCCACCACCTCGGCGTGGAACGTCGCGAACCGGTCCCACGTGATCGCCGTCTCGAACGTGTCGGCGAGCACGCCGAGGCGCAGCAGCATGTCGCGCACATAGGGCATGCGGATGAACGCCTCGCGCCAGTCGCCGACCGACCCGGAGGAAGAGTCACGCGGTGACCCGCCGTGGGAACGACAGATCTCGAGGCCGCGCTCGAGGAGCGCGTCGACGGGCGAATCCGTGGACTCGAAACCGAGCACCAGCAGCGCCGAGTCAGCCGCGCCGGTGAAGCGCGCTTCGTCCGCGTCGATCAGCCGGCAGTTGCTCGGAAACAGCCCGCTCTGCCCACAGGCCCGCACGGCCTCCGCTCCCTCGATGAACGAAGAAAACGCAACGCCACGCGAAGAACGGAACAAAGGCCGCGGCTGCACCCGCACCCACGCCTCGGTGATCACCCCTAGAGAACCCTCCGAGCCCAGCAACAGCCGGTCCGGCGACGGCCCCGCTCCACTCCCCGGCAACCGCCTCGACTCCCACAGGCCCGCAGGTGTCACCGCCCGCACCGACTCCACGAGGTCGTCGATGTGAGTCAACCGCGTGGCGAAGTGCCCGCCCGCGCGCGTGGCGATCCAGCCGCCCAGCGCAGACAGCTCGAACGACTGCGGGAAGAAGCGCATCGTCAGCCCGTGCTCGCCCAGCTGCTTCTCCAGCCGCGGCCCGTTCGAGCCCGCCTGGATCCGCGCCGCGCGCGAAACGTCGTCGACCTCGAGCACCCGGTCCATCGCGCCCAGCGCCAGGCTCACGGCGGGCCCGTCGACGCGCGCCTCCACCCCGCCGACGACGCTCGTCCCACCGCTGTACGGGATCACCGCGGCGCCGGTGCGTCCCGCCCACTCGAGCACCGCCTCCACGTCGCGCTCATCTCGCGCGCGAGCGACGAAGCACGGCGCGTGGTCGTAGCGGCCGCGGAACGCACGGATCGTGTCGAGGTACGACTTGCCGTACGCGTGCTGCGACCGGACCGCGTCCGATGCGTCGGAGAACTCCGCCAGCTCCGGCGGGATCCAGACCTTCGGCTCGGGCAGCCGGAACGTCGCCGCAGGCTCCTCGAGCTCCTGGGCTTCGAACCCGAGCGTCGCCGGCAGGTGCTCAGCGGTCGCCGCCGCCTCCGCCGCGCCGATCACGGCGTCCTCGTATCCCCAGCCCCAGCGGTGGCGCGTGCGCATCAGAGCGCGACACTAGCCTGTAGCCAATGTCCGCCTCCCCCTCACTGCTGGCCCGTGGCCCCTGGGCGCCGGAGGCGGTCGAAACGCGGTGGCGGGACGACCAGTACGAGCCACCGGCGGAGATGGTCGCCGCCGCGGACGAGGCGATCACTGCCCTTCGCGAGCGCGGTTCGCCGAGCCACGACGGCGTGGCCGCTCGGCTCGTCTCGCACCGCGTCGAAGGTGAGCGCCTGATCATGGAGCTGCAGCCGGCCCGCTGGGCGCTGCGCCTCGTCGAGGGCGACGCGAGCGACACGATGGCCGCGCTGTGCGTCACGCGCGACAGCGAGGGCCGCTGGCTCGCCGGGCGCCGCGCGCCGTGGCTGAGCTCGTGGCCGGGCCGCTGGGCGCTGGGCGCCGGCGGTGCGGTCGACCTGGGCGAGTCGCCGGCGGACACGCTCGGCCGCGAGCTGCGCGAGGAGTGGGGCGTCGAGGCCGCGCGGATGCGCTGCGACGCGCTGGTCCGGCTCCCCCACCGGCTCGTCATGTTCGTTGGAACGGCCTGGCTGCCCGACGGCGCCGAGATCACGCGCGACGCCGAGCACGACGAGCACGCCTGGTGGCCCGCCGACATCGAGCAGTGGCCGGCGGAGGCCGATGAGCCGCTGCGCCGCATGGCTGCGCTGCTCGCGTGATCACGTTCGTCAGGCTCAAGCGGGCGTCGTTCACCCACTCGACGATCTACGCCACGCTGCTAACGGTCTGGCTGATCCCCGGCCTGCACCCGTGGGAGTTCGTCTTCGGGCTCGCCCATGGCGTGGGCTGGATCGGCATGTCGATCGCCTGCCTGTATGCCGCTCGGAGGCGGATCATCTCGGTGCGCCTGGCAGTTGCGGTGGTCGTGATCGGCGGGGTCGGGCCGTTCGTGGGCTCCTACGAATTCGTCCAGGAACAGCGCCGAAGGTTGCAATCCATCGGATAACGACAGAAGATCCTCGCCGCAACCATGGGGGGCCGGTCCAGCTCACAACTCGACGAACTCGCGCGCGCGGTCGCAGACGGCGTTCCGCGACGCGTGGTCGTTGGCCGCATCGCCGCGTTCATGGGAGCGATGCTCGTCGGCGATCCGGAGCTTGCGCTCGGAGCCAAGAAGCGCTGCCCGAAGGGACGCAAGCACTGCGGCGACCGCTGCTGCAAGCCCGGATACGTCTGCAAGAAGAAGCACCACAAGCACCAGTGCGTCTGCCCGAAGCCGCGCAAGGTGTGCAACGGCCACTGCTGCGCGAGCGGCGAGCACTGCAGCAACGGCAGGTGCAGGCCGGTGCAGCAACAGCAGCCCGAGCCCCAGCCGCAGCCTCAGCCCGCCCCCACGCCGGAGCCGACCTGCTCCGACGGCGTTCAGAACGGCAACGAGACCGACGTCGACTGCGGCGGGCCGACCTGCCCGAAGTGCACCGAGGGCAAGCATTGTTCGGTGGCGACGGACTGCGCGACGGGCGTCTGCACCGGTGGCGTCTGCGTCGCACCGCCACCCACGTGCTCGGCCGACGTCTGCGGCGCCCAGCACAACTGCCCGGCGTGCGCGAACGGCAAGACCTGCGCGAGCGGCGCCGACTGCGCGAGCGGCCACTGCTCCGGCGGCGTCTGTGTCCAGTGCGAGTCGGCCGCCAACTGTACGGCGGCCGCATCGGGCTCCTGCCAGCAGGCCGTGTGCACGAGCGGCGTGTGCGGCTTCGCCAACGACGACAGCAACGTCCCGGCGAGCTCGACGTGCGCCTACGGCAGCTGCAACGCGGGGACGCCTGTGGTCATGTACGTCGCACCCGGAACGCCGGCGGGGTCGCCAACGTGCGCGAGCTCGACGACGCAGAGCACGCCGGTCTGCGACGGCGGCGGCAACGTCACCCAGTCACAAACGAATTGCTCGCCGTACTTCTGCTCGAACAACACGTGCCAGAGCTCCTGCGCGAGCCCGGTCGACTGCGCCGCCGGCTATACCTGCCTCAACGGCACCTGCGTGGCGCGGCAGTGCACGACATCCTCGGACTGCCCCGTCGCCAACGGCAGCGGCACGTGCAACCAGGGCATCTGCGAGGTCGCCTCGTGCAACCCGGGCTATGGCAACTGCGACGGCCAGTTCTCGACCGGCTGCGAGACGAACCTCAGCGGCAGCGTCCAGAACTGCGGCACCTGCGGCAATGCGTGCGGGCCTTACACCAACGCCACGGCGTTCTGTGCCAGCGGCACGTGCAAGTACATCTGCAACTCGGGATACCTCGACTGCGACGGCAACCCGGCCAACGGCTGCGAGTTCATGGGGACGACCTGCCCATGACACTCGCGGCCCGCCTCATCCTCTTCGGAGTCTTCGTCGTCGCCGGCTTGGCGAAGTTGCGTGACCGCGCGGGAGCGCGCGAGGCCGCACGCGGATTCGGGGCGCCCGCGTGGGTCGGCGGCCTGCTGCCCTTCGCCGAGCTGGCGACGGCGGGGATCCTGCTGCCGAAGGCGACCGCCACGGCCGGGGCGATCGCCGCCGCAGCGCTGCTCGCGGTCTTCAGTACCGGGATCCTGCGCGCGATGGTGCGCGGCGAGGCGCCCGACTGCCACTGCTTCGGCGCGCTGCACTCTGAGCCGGCCGGAGCGAAGACGCTCGCCCGCAACGCGGTCCTGCTCGCGATCGCCGTGCTCGCGATCACCGCCGGCCCCGGCCCGAGCGCCGTCGCCTGGGTCGGCGACCTGCACGGCACAGCACTGGCGCTCGCGATCGTCGCGGCGGTCGCGGCCGTGGCGATCGCCGCACAGTCCGCGTTCCTCGTCGCGCTGCTGCGGCAGAACGGCCGCATCCTCAAGCGCCTCGACGCACTCGAGTCCGACACCGATCAGCCGACCTGGGACGACGCCGGTGCGGGGCTGCCGGTCGGCCTGCCCGCGCCCGCGTTCGAGCTGCCGGGGCTCGACGGCGTGCCCGTGACGCTCGCACAGCTGCGCGCGCCCGGCCGCCCCGTGCTGCTGCTCTTCACCGACCCCGGCTGCGGGCCGTGCAACGCGCTGCTGCCCGAGGTGCGCGGCTGGCAGCGCGACCTCACCGTCGCCGTGATCTCGCGAGGCGGAGCGGACGCCAACCGCGCGAAGGCCGAGGAGCACAGCATCGCCCGCGTTCTGCTGCAGGACGACCGCGAGGTCGCGAACGCCTACGCCTGCCCCGCGACGCCGACCGCAGTGCTCGTGGACGCCGACGGCCGCATCGCCCAGCCGGCCGCACCCGGCGCGGAGGCGATCCGCGCGCTCCTGGACACAGCTAGCGCGCCGGCTCTGCACGATCTCGACGGCGAGCCCGTCGACCTTGCCGACCGCGTGCTGCTCTTCTGGAACCCGCGCTGTGGCTTCTGCGACGCGATGCTGGACGACCTTCGCGCTTGGGAACGGGACGTGCCCGAGCTGGTCGTGATCTCGACCGGCGCCGAGGACGAGAACCGGGCGATGGGCATTCGCGCCCCGATCGTCCTGGACCCCGGCTTCCGGATCGCGCCGCTCTACGGCGTCGCCGGGACGCCGTCGGCAGTACGCCTGGATGCGTCCGGACGCCAGCTTGAAGCCCCTGCAATCGGAGCTCCCGCCGTGCTCGCGCTGTCGCGCTAGAGTCAAAGACTCAATGGCAGTGAACACCACCGTGCAGGTCGCCATGCCCGCCATGGGCGAATCGGTGACCGAGGGCACCGTCCTGGAATGGCACAAGCAGGAGGGTGACCAAGTCGCTCTCGACGAGGTCCTGGTCGAGATCTCCACCGACAAGGTGGACGCGGAGGTTCCCGCCCCAGTCGCCGGCACGATCGTGAAGGTCCTGGCGGGCGAGGGTGACACGGTCGAGGTCGGCCAGCCGCTGTGCGAGATCGAGTCGAGCAACGGCGCCGGGCCCGCTGCGGCGGCTGCCGAGGGCAACGGCGGCGCGGCAGCCGAGGTCGCAGAGGAACCGCAGACCGGCGGCGAGATCATCGACATCGTCACGCCGACGGGCGGCGAGTCGGTCACCGAGGGCACGATCCTCGAGTGGTCCGTCAAGGTCGGCGATACGGTCAATGACGGCGACACGGTCGTCGAGCTCTCGACCGACAAGGTCGACATGGAGCTGCCCGCCCCGACCAGCGGCACGATCACCGAGATCCTCTTCGAGGAGGGTGACACCGTCACCGTCGGCCAGACGATCGCGCGGATGCAGACCGGCCCCGGCGCGGCGAAGCCCGCGGCCCAGCCGTCCGGCAACGGCGCGCCCGCCAAGACCGCGCCGGCCGCGCCGGTCGAGGGCGGCCACATCACTCCCGTGGCCGCACGCGTCGCGGCCGCCGAGGGCGTCGATCCGTCCACCCTCACCGGAAGCGGTCCCGGCGGGCGGATCACGAAGGCGGACGTGCTCGCCGGCCCGGCGGCGCAGGCGGGCACGCGCAC
>Ga0308175_100004247_pt1 | contig 10044 bp, 17 predicted proteins | sample PhyCR1_3_FD_203893 | JGI IMG/M metagenome (GOLD analysis project Ga0308175, IMG submission 203893) | Soil microbial communities from UC Gill Tract Community Farm, Albany, California, United States - DLSLS.C.R1 | ecosystem: Environmental > Terrestrial > Soil > Agricultural land | place: USA...
GATTTTGAAGCTGAATTAAAATATTACTGGATAGACTAAACGCAAAAGAGGAGCCGAGAAGCTTCTCTTTTTTTAATTTAACCAGTATGTACAAAAGGGTATAATTTTAAACCGTAAAAGAATATTTATTTTTTTGGTATATAAGCCTGAAAATTTGAGTATGATATTTGCAGGAAAGCCAAAAAGCCAATTGCTCAAAAGAGCCTGCCCAAGTATAATTGGAAATAAGCAGGAAAGGAGATTAAAGGAAAATGCAAAACGAATTAAAAATTACTTTAAGAGCAGCAAGAACCAATCTAGGACTTACACGAAAAGATGCAGCAAAACTTTTAGAAATTCATCATGAAACTTTGGCGAATTATGAACATGATTCAACCAATATTCCAAGGCTTGTTTTCATGAGAGTTGAAAAGGCTTTTGGCATTCCTGTTGAAAATATATTTTTTGGCAAAGAAAATGAATTTTACCGATTGCGGCGCAAAGCAATAAAAGATGAAGTTGCTGCTTTCAGGGAGGTGATGCCATAAAGTGAAAAAACAGCGCAAAAAGAAAAAGCGCAAAAAGAGTTGGTGGGAGAAGGTGAAAGAAATTGATGGGCGAAAAGTATTATTTCCTGATGGACTTAGAAAGAACTTTGACAAGTAATGTACCATGCTTTTGGCTTGGAAATAAACATGGATATACTTACAAAATTGTTGAAGCAGGACTTTTCCCAAAGCACCTTGCTGAAGAAATGGTAAAAAGCGATTTAGACAATAAAACGGTTATGGTTGATTCAAGGCTTGTTGAAAGAACCAAGCTTTTGGACTTGGGGCAGGCATGAGAGATTTGAACCGAGAAATTGAAGTGGTTGAAAGTATTATTGCTGTTTTAAATCGTTGTTTGGCGGTTCACAAGCATGAAAAGCAAAGGGGAAGTATTGCAAGCTGCTTGAATGATATAAGGCTTTGTAAAAGGGAGTTAAGGCGATTAAAAGGAGCAAAGGAGCAAGAAAGGGATGCAGCACTTAAATGAAGCAGAATTTGCATTTGAGGAAGAAATAAGAAGGCTCAACAAAGAAAAAGCATCCTTGAAATCAGCAACAAAGCACAAGCGGTTGGGTAAAGGTAATATGCGCTTTGCTTCAGACCTTATGAGCCGAAGCGAAAAGATTAAATATATGAGAGCAGGGCAGATTGTGACAACTAATTTATATGACAACATTCTTACTTTAGACGAATTTAACATTTTAGAAACGCATGAGAAAAGAAACATGATGGCTTACTGGCGCAACACTTATTCCAATAAAGAGATTCAAAAGGCGATGCAAGTAAGCAATGCAGCTTATTATAAAATTGTTGCTGAATTGGGATTACCAAAAGCAACAAGAGTAAATACAGGGGAAAGAAGAAAGAAAGTTGCAGCGGTAAAAGTAATTCAAGAAGCTTCTCAAAATATAAAGTTGCCTGAAACGGTTGTTGTTCAGCAGCCATTACAAGAAATTATTGTGAATGGTATGCACCTTGTTTTCAATGGCACCTATCAGCCTGAAACGATTGTAAAGCAGCTTTTAAAATTTGGGGCGCTGCTTGAAGATGAAACGGATGATTATTACATTGAATTAAAGTTGGTACAAAAAGCAGCCAAGTGAGGTGAGCGATAAGGGGGATTTTTGCAAAGTGTCAATTGTGATGATTGGAAATTGGGGAAGAAATAAAGAAGGTATTCACACTTATTCTATTAATACCACAACCAAAGATGAAATCTATCAATTGATTGATGCAGCAAGAGAAATGGGTTGGCGCTTTTGGGAAACCCCAAACATAACGCACAAATTTAAAACGTATCATGTTTTGCTAAAGCTTTATAAACCCAAAGAGTTAGGCTATCCAGTAGAATCTTCAGAGGGGTGAAGGCTTTTGTATTTGGTAAATGAAACCCTATGGCTTATTGATGCAGCCAAAAAAAATGGTGTGAGTAAAGAAGATTTTTTGCTTTGGTTGAGGGAGAACCAACAAGCAGAGGATGCTGCCAATGCTGATAATCAGAAAATATAAAACCGCTTCAGGAATAGAGCATTTTGAATATCGCATTTTTTACAAAGACCTAAACAGGGAAACCAAATGCAAAAAGAGAAGAGGGTTTGAGAGCCAAGAGGATGCCCTTAGAGCAGCAGAAAAGATGTTGGGCTTAATGAGATACCCAAGAGAGAGAAAAGCGAAAATATAGGGATTGAGGGGGATTTTTGATACCCTTCTTTTTTTACACCTTTTTTGTCGATTTTTATAACTTGACAAGGAGAAAACCCAAATGCTTGAAATTAACTTTGATGAAAATAAGATTGAAGAAATGATTTTGGCTGAAATTAAAAAGAAGATTGAGAAAGTAGAAAGCAAACTTATTTTTTGGGATTTTGACGAATTGAGCAGGCAAACTTGCATGAGCATTGGAAACATAAAAGATAAATTCTTTTATGATACAAGGTTCCCAAAATACAAGGTTGGGGGCAAGTGGTACTTTCCAAGTCAAGAATGCGAAGCCTTTTTACTTCAATGGATAAAAGAACAGCCAAAACATTGAAAGGAGTTTTTAAAATGCAGCGGCGATATATAACGCAAAAACAAAAAATTATAAATGCCTTAAAAGATGCCGCACCTGAAGGGGTAACTAATTCAGATTTAGCCAAAATAAGTTTGCGTTATGGTGCGCACTTGGGCATTTTGTACAGGCAAGGTTATAGGGTAAATAAACTTGAATTGGATGGCGGCTTGGTAAAATATTTTTTAATGTCAGAGCCTTCAAATACCCAATATTTCAATAATGCACAAGAAGAAGTTTTGGCTGAAATGGGCAGCGCATTTGGTAGGGAAATTTCAGGCGAATTGGAGAAGCTTCTCGAAGACAAACATTTTCACATTATAAGAAAAAATGGGTGGTATCAAAATTTTTATGCAGCAGAAAATCAAATGCCTTTTAACTGAAGTTGCAACAGGCAGAACAATAAGCCTGCCTTCAATTCAGGCAGCAAGACATTACACAAGCTTGAGCAGCGCCCAAATTCATTATTACTTTAGGAAGGCTGAAGCAATGCAGCAGCCTTGCATTATCGAAGGGTACAAGCTTGAAAGGGGGTGAACAAGATGCAGGGGCATTTTAAAGACGATTTGCGCAGGGCTTTATATAAGCCAACCATTGAACTTATTGAGCAGCTAGACAAGAACAGAGAAGCTTTGAACATGGATGAATTTGCAAAGCTTGAATTTTTAAAAGCTGAAGTGCGGATTTGGGAAGAGCAGCAGCGAAGACAAGCAAATTAAAAAGGCGGTTGCATCATGGATTACAACATTATTTCAACAGGCAGCAAGGGCAATTGTGTAATAATCAATAAAAATATCATGGTTGATTGTGGAGTTGCTTTCAGGAGCATCAAAAAATATTTGTATGATGTTAAGTATTTGTTGCTTACTCACACTCACAGCGACCATATAAACAGGAAGACAATACAACTGATTGCAGAAGAATTTCCTAAAATCATAATTATAGGAAATCATGAGGTGCATCAAGTTTGGAATTGCAGCTTTATTGCAAATGCAGGCTTTGACATTGTAACTGAAGATTACACTTTTACACCTTTTGAAGCGCTGCATGATGTGCTTTGTTATGGCTTTGTTTTTGAAGTAGATGGGCAAAGGGTGATTTATTGTACCGATACAGGCACAATGGAAAATGCGCCTAAAGGGGTTTATGATTTCTTTTTTATTGAGAGCAACCATGATGAGCAAAAGCTTGAGCAAGTCAGGAACCAATACAAAGGTACTTACAATCCTTATTTAAGCGGTAAAAGGCATTTAAGCACTCAACAAGCTAAAGGCTTTTATTTCATGAACAGGCGCAGCCCTGATTCAGTTTTTATTGAATTACATATGAGCGAAAGATTTTACTAGGGAGTTGAAAAAATGGTTTGTCAAACTTGTGAGGTTAATGCAGCGCAATTTCATTTAATGAAGTATGAAGACAATGACAGCAACAATGTAATATCTGAATGGTTCTTGTGTGAAGAGGATTTGGACAATCTTGCAGCAACCATTCCTGCTGAAGATGCAGGCTTGTATTTTGTAGAAAATATGTGGAGTTGAAAAAAGCATGGAAGAAGAATTGATGCCCTTAGAAATGGAACAGCAAATAATTGTTACCATAGGAAAAATTGATTTTCCTGATTACGTTCACTTGAAAGAGCAGGCGCTTGAACTGGCAGACCATATTGCAGCGGTTCAAGTTGATGCTGAAAACATTAAGCAATCCAAGAAGCTTCTTGCTGAAGTGAATAAGCGCCTGAAGGAATTGGAAGATAGGCGCATTGCAATAAAAAAGCTGATGCTTGAGCCTTACAACGGTTTTGAAGGACAAGTAAAAGAGATTGTTGGCATTGTAAAGCAGGCTGATGATTTGGTTAGGCAACAAGTGAAAGCGCTTGAAGAGAATGAGCGTTATGATAAGCAATCAGCCTTACAGTGCATTTTTGATAAACGCATTGCACTTTATGGCTTTAATGATTTATTTACTTTTGATGATTTCATCAAGCCGCAGCACTTAAATAAATCAGTAACATTTGAAACGGTTGAAAAAGAAATGGTGCAATGGCTTGAAAAAGTTGAAGCTGATTTGGTTGCAATGGAGCATATGGGCAATAGGTGGGAGATTTTAGATTATTACCGCAGCACAAAAGATTTAGCTGCTGCAATGAATCTTGCCAACCAAGCCGAGAACCGCAGGCGGCAAGTTGAAGCTTCCAAGCTAAAAACAAAAGCAAAGCCTTTGACCAAGAATTTTATTTTCAGCGTTTTTGAGGAAAAAGATTTCAAGCTTTTAAAATTATTTATGGAACAAAACGAAATTAAATTTGATGTTTTGGAGGAAGTTTAAAAATGTTGCTATTAGAAAATTTGGAATGCGTTCATGCAGAATTTGAAGACAACAACCAAAAATTAGTGCTTACTTTTCTTGATGAAGAAAGGGGCGAAATCAGAGAGGTAAATTTCAACAAGCAAGCCTTTGATAAGGACAAAAAAGAGTTTGTGCCAAACGCTGAAAAGGCTGCACAAGTTGAAGTATGGTGCCAAGAGCATTTTGGTTTATCCTTTGACCAAATGGGGCAGGCGATTGGAGCAAGAAAAGATATTTATTGCTATGACAATTTCAACAGCGTTTTTGAAGTAAAAATGGTTCAAAAGTTTGAAGAAGATATGCTTGGGCAGATTATCGAAGCTGAAATAATTGAAGCTTTTGATGATGGCAGAAAAATTGGTTTGCGCTTTGAATATGATGGCGCCCTTTATGAAAGCAAAATGCAATATGCTGATTATTTGGAGAGCCGCCAAGAATGGTTCCCAAACCCTCAAAAGCGTGAAAAGCAATATAAGAAGTTTGAAGAAAAATTTAATATGCCTGTTACAGAGATAGAAAGCATGATAGGCAAAACAGTTTTAGTTGAAGTGAAAAAGGCAATGGGGAAATATATTTATTCAGAAATAAAGCCTTTCAAAAAGGCTGCCAAGGGCAAAAAGTAAATCATGAGCCAAAGCTTATTGTTTTATGATATTGAGGTTTTTAAATATGATTCTTTGGTTGTATTTAAAAACCTTGATAAAGAAACAGTAAGAATTTTTCACAATGATTTTACTGGATTGGCTGAATTAATAAGAGGAAAAACTTTGGTTGGATTCAACAACTATTATTATGATGATAAAATTTTAACCCTGATGATTGAGCAGGCGCCACAGGCTGCAATTAAAAAAGCCAATGATGATTTGATTGCAGGCTTGCCTGTAAGAACCACAAAGGGCAGATTTCAGAGCCTTGACACGTTCCAACAAATAGATGTATCAAACCCCTCACTCAAAAAAATTGAGGGCAACCTTGGGCGCTCAATCGAAGAAAGTAAAATACCTTTTACGATTGAAACCCCTTTGAATGCAAAGCAGCTTGAAGATACTATTTTTTATTGTTCATATGATGTTGATACAACGGTTGATATTTACAAATTAAGAGAAGCTTCTTATTTTCAGCCGAAAAAATACCTTGTTGATATGTTGGGCAAACCTCATGCGCAAAGATGGGCAACAACAAGCATTTCAGGCGCTTTGCTGCTTGATAAGCCTTTAACCAAATGGGATTCAGTAAGAATACCGCCTGATTTTTGGCTTATGGTTCCTGAAGAGGTAAGAGATTTATGGATACCTCACAGCAGCATTGTAAACAGGATTTTGCACCAAGGGCAAAAGCTTAAAAAAACGGTAACTATTGAAGCCTTTGGGTGTGATATTCAATTTGGCTTTGGCGGCTTGCATGGCGCTAATAAGAAAATAAAAAGAGCCAAAAAAGTTTTGCTGCTTGATGTGAAATCCATGTACCCAACGATTATTTTAATATTGGGCTGCCTTGGACACGCTTCAGAAAAGTATAGACAGATACTTGAAAGGCGATTGGCTGCCAAGGGTGTAAATGATGTTTTGGCTGAAGCCTTGAAGCTAATTTTGAACAGCGTTTATGGGAACCTCAACAATAAATATTCAATCTTAAATAATCCAATGGCAGCTTTATCAGTTTGCTTGTATGGACAGATTGCTTTATTTGAATTGTGCAAGAGGTTGGCGCCCTTTGTCGATATTGTAAATATAAATACTGATGGGGTTGCTTTCATACCTCATTCAGATTTGTATGAGAGGGTTGTTGAAGGATGGCAGCACGAATTTCAAATGGAATTGGAGCCAAAAGAATTTGATTTGTTTTTGCAAAAGGATGTAAACAATTATATTGCTGTTAAGGGTGACAAGCTTATTTGCAAAGGGGGTGATGTGAACAGGTATTCAAAAGATGCTTTTTTCAAAAACAACAACGCTCGAATTTTGGACATTGCCTTGGTTGATAAACTTGTACATGGTAAAGCGATTACTACAACGCTCATTGAGAATATAGATAAGCCGCACTTATTCCAGTACATTTTGAAAGCGGGGAATACATACCAAGGAACCTATTCAAAAGACGGACAGGAAGCATTTCAAAAGGTAAACAGGATTTTTGCAGCAAAAGAAACAGATTTTTGCTTGATGAAAAAAAGGCATGATGAAGGGCTTGTAAAATACGCTGATGCACCAAATAGCATGATGCTTTGGAATCATGATTGCGCAGAAATTGTTGATTTTGGGGAGAAACTGGATTTAAACCACTACACAGAGATAATTGAAAAAAAACTTGAAAGGTGGATTTAAGTTTGAATGTCCAACAACAACGAATATATAGAATTTCAAGAGGGCAAAAAATTTCCTTCAAAAAACGCTGATAGGGCAACCAATCCTGATTCTTTCAAAGATGCAGGCTATATTATCAAAGAACAAGAGTTGATAATTGACATTGATGCACTAGAAAAAAGTACAATCAAGAAGCTTCTCGATTACTTCAATATCAAAACCCAAACTGTTTGGACTGATGAAGGGGCGCACCTTTATTTTAAAAAGCCTGAAGGGTTTAAGGGTAACAGGGCGGTTTGTGCCTTGGGTTTTGAAATAGAGTATAAGCATTCCAAAAACACCCCAAACGGTGTGACGATTAAGCGCAACGGTAAAATGCGCAAAGTGGAAAATGAAGGCATTAGAGAAGATTTACCTGATTTTTTCAAGTACAGGCGAAATTTAAAAAACATGGTTGGGCTGCAAGAGCATGATGGGCGAAATTCTTTACTATTCGCCCACAGAATGAGGATTTATGAAATGCAGCAATGGAAAAGCATTTTGCGTTTTATCAATAATCATATCTTTGCAGAACCAATGGAAGAAAAAGAGTTTTTGGAAATTGCAAGGGATGGAGTAAAGCCCAAGGCTGATAAAGACAATCAGCCTGAAGTTGCTGCTTTCCTGATTGACAAGTACAGAATTGTTTCATACCTTGGGCGCTTTTATTGGTTTATTAATAATCAGTATGTCTTTGATGATGAATTGGCAAACAGGATTATTGCCGAAGAAGTGCCTGAAAAGAAAAGCGCATATTACAAGGAAATCAAAGCCCAAATGGAATATAAAGCGCCCTTAATTGATGCTGAAAAGACTTTTGATATTAAGCTGCAAAACGGTTTTTTAAGGGATGGGCGATTTTGGGAAGTTGATTACAAAGATTTTACCCCTTATTCAATTGATATTCCTTATAAAAAGAAAGCAGCAGCGGTTCCTGTTGTTGAAGAGTATTTGGAGCATCTTTCAGGCGGCGATAAATCTTACAGGGATTTCATTCTTGAAGTAATGGCGCATTGCTTTATTACTGATGCAGAATTTAAAAGGATGCTTGCCAAATTCTTTATTTGCATTGGTAAAGGCGGCAACGGTAAGGGAACCTTTTTAAAAGTGCTTGAAATAATTTTGGGCAGGAAGAATTGCAGCGCCTTGAGCATCAAGCAAATTGGTGATGAAAAATATTTTAATACCATGTTTGGGAAGCTTGTAAATCTTGGTGACGATATAGAGGATGAATTTATTTCAAAAGAACAAGCCAAGTTGATAAAAAATATTGCGACTTGTGACAGAGTGGCAGGGCGGCGGCTCTTTGAGAATGCCCAAGATGTGCAGCTTACAACAAGCCTGATTTTTACAAGTAACCATTTATTAAAAGCAAGAGAAAAGGGAACCGCTTGGAAAAGAAGAATTGCATGGCTGCCAATGGACAATGAACCAGTGAACAAGAGGGCTGATTTTGTAAAAGAATTAACAAGCCCTGAAGCCTTGCAATACTGGATGCTGTTAATTGTTGAAGCTTACAAGCGATTGTACCAAAACAAAAGATTGACAAAGTGCGCCTTGGTTGAAGATTACAACGAACTTTATCATCTTTTCAATGATAATATAAATGCTTTTTTAGAGGAAGCAGCAACGAATTTTGAGGGAGTTGGCAAAACTGAAGCCTTGCAAGCTTATTCTGAATGGTGCGATTTAAACCAAGAAAAAGCCCAAAGCAAAGAAAAATTGTATGCTGCTATCATGGAAAGATATGATTTAGAATTTGGCAAAGTAAACATTCAAGGAAAAGAAAAGCGCACAAGCACAACAGCTTTTTACAGAAAACAGAAAATTTAATACTCACAATACCTCACAAGTATTCCAAAAGTACTCAAGGGTTAAGCTTAGAGCCACAAGGCTTTCAAGCCCTTTTGAGTACTTGAGTATTATATTTTTACTAAAAAGTAAAATTAAATTATATAAATAATATTAGTACCATTATTAATTAGTATAAATAATATATAGATTCAGGGCTTTTTTGAGTACTCAATACTCATATGATGGACAAACCCTTGAGAGAGTAAGAAAAAGCCCTGAATACTTTGGAGTACTTGAGTACAAGGAGAAAACTCAATGGAACAACTAATAAAAATCAATCCTGAATCAAATTTGGGCAGCATTAGCTTCTTAAAATGTGATGTTGCCATTGTTGAAGAATTTAAACAGAATGAAGAAACAGCAAGAGCCAATATTTATTTGAAAAATGGCATGGCAATAACCATTGAAGATGTGCCAACCCCTGACACGTTTACAGATTGCATTTATAATTCAAGCAACCCTGTAATTAATTTCAATGTGAAAGCTGCAAGGGTAAAAAGGGCTGAAAGAACATTATCCTTTCAATTGTGAGGTGCGGTGAAGTGGAATTAAAAGATATTGTGAAAGTTTATTATCTTGAGAAGCTTCCCTTCAAAACTTGGGAACATGAATTGGCTCAAGATAAGGCTGAAGAATCTTTGCAAATGATTGATGCCAACATACTCACATTTTTTGGCGGCGGTATTTATAGAATGTACAACGATTCAGGCGAAATTATTTATGTTGGTAAATCCAACGATATTCAAAGAAGGCTGTTGCAGCACATTGGCAAGCGTTCCAATACCAAATATTTTATTGAAGAAGTTGCAAGGATTGAATACCATGTAAACAATGACCCTGTAAGCCAAACCATGCTTGAAGGCATTTTTATTGCCTATCATGCGCCAAAATACAATGATGAAGTTAAGGAGCGAACGAAAAATGC
>Ga0308175_100004249_pt1 | contig 10042 bp, 8 predicted proteins | sample PhyCR1_3_FD_203893 | JGI IMG/M metagenome (GOLD analysis project Ga0308175, IMG submission 203893) | Soil microbial communities from UC Gill Tract Community Farm, Albany, California, United States - DLSLS.C.R1 | ecosystem: Environmental > Terrestrial > Soil > Agricultural land | place: USA...
GACCTGGCCCTCCTTGAAGCCCTCGGTGACCAGCTCGTGCCCGGCCATCAGCCGGATCGTGGTGGCCAGGCTCGACGGCCCGGCGACGACCTGCACCAGCGCCGACACGACGTCGAAGTCCAGCGACCGCGGGTAGACCTGTCCCACGCTGGTCAGCACGTGCTCGAACCCGAGGTGACCAGCGACCCGCCGCTCGAGCTCCTCGAGCTTCCCGGTGTCGCCGTCGAGCAGGTCGAGCATGTCCTGCGCGGTCCCCATCGGGCCTTTGACGCCGCGCAGCGGGTACCTCGCCAGCAGGTCGTCGACCCGCGCCAGCGCGACCAGCATCTCGTCGGCCACGGTGGCGAACCGCTTGCCCAGCGTGGTGGCCTGCGCCGCCACGTTGTGCGACCGACCGGCCATCACCAGTGCCTCGTGCTCGCTCGCCAGCCGCCCGAGCCGCGCCAGCGTGGCCACCATCCGCTGCCGCACCAGCTGCAAGGACGACCGCACCTGCAGCTGCTCGACGTTCTCGGTCAGGTCGCGCGAAGTCATCCCCTTGTGGATGTGCTCGTGCTCCGCGAGCGCGCTGAACTCCTCGATCCGCGCCTTCACGTCGTGCCGCGTGACGCGCTCCCGCGCCGCGATCGACGCCAGGTCCACCTCGTCGACGACCTTCTCGTAGGCCTCGACCACCCCGTCCGGCACGGGCACCCCCAGGTCCCGCTGCGCCCTCAGCACCGCGATCCACAGCTGTCGCTCGAGGACGACCTTGTGCTCCGGCGACCAGATCGCCGCGAGGTCGGCGCCGGCGTACCGCATGGCGAGGACATTCGGCACGAAGACTTCGGCGGCGCTCACAGGGTCCGATTCTTCCATGCATGACCACGGGTGACATCCCGGCTCAGTCCCGCCGCGGATGCCCGCGCCCCACGCAGCCTTCCACCTGCCACGGGTTGCCTGGCCAAGTGCGCATCCGGCGGTCGGCGAAGGCCTGGAACCAGTCACCAGGCGGCTGCAGCACGAGCGAGAACCGATCCCGCCCCGATCCGCTCGGTTCTCGCCGGAATCCGCTCAACTCGGCACCGAGCAACACGAAGCCCCCCACGGTCACCACGGCGGGCATCGGACCGAGGTCCTCGAACCAGCGGTAGAACCACAGCCGCGCCCATCCCGAGAGGTCCCAACCGGACGAGGCCACCGCCAGCTGGGCTTCCACGGACTCGAGCACGGAGACTGCCCTCCGGGCGAGGAACACCCCGCGCGGGCATGCCGTGCGCGCCGCATCGCCCGACACTCCCGGCCGGGCCAGCAGTGTCTCGACCCGCCGCGGCTCGTACAGGATCGCTGAGGCAGTCCGCAGCGGCTCACCGCGCTCGAACCACAGGGATCCGCAGCCGCGCGGCGGCTGGAACAACGGGCGTCTGTGGGTATCACCCGGGTCCACCCGTCTGTGGACATCAACCGGGCCCTGCTGATGGGCGTCTGCCGGCGGGCAGCTTCCCGAGAGGTGACACACGCCCAGGGGTCCGGCGAGAAGCAGCCAGGGCGCGGCGCCGACCCGCCTTGGTCGCTGCGGCTCAGTCCACCCCCGCCGCGATGTCCGTGCGGAACTGCTTCCCGGGGAAGTCGATCTTGGAAACCCCCGCATAGGCACGAGAACGCGCCTCCGTGACCGACGGCCCGACACCGACTACGGCGAGCACACGCCCACCGGCGGTGACGAGTTGGTCCTCATCCGGGCCAGGACCAGCGAGCGCCGTGCCGGCGTGGATCACGCTCACACCATCGAGGGTCGAGGCGTCGGAGACGCCGGTGATCACGTCGCCGCGGGACGAGGACTCGGGATAGCCGCGAGAGGCGAGTACGACGGCCACCGCCGCGGCGTCCTGCCAGCGGGGCGCGCCGTGCTGCTGCAGCATCTCGTGCAGCCGGCCCTCCGCGGCGGCAAGCAGCAGCGTGCCCAGGCCCGGGCCCTGGTCCGGGTCCAGCAGGGCGAGCAGCGGTTGCGTCTCGGGGTCGCCGAAGCGGGCGTTGAACTCGATCACCCGGACGCCGCGGGAGGTCAGCGCGAGGCCGGCGTAGAGCAGTCCGCAGAACGGCGTGCCGCGGCGGGCCAGCTCGTCTACGGTCGGCTGCAGCACCGAGGCGCAGACCGCCTCGACCAGGTCGTCGGGGGCCCACGGCAGCGGCGAGTAGGCGCCCATGCCGCCGGTGTTCGGCCCGGTGTCGCCGTCACCGACACGCTTGAAGTCCTGCGCAGCCTGCAGCGGCACGACCGTGCTGCCGTCGGTGACCGCGAAGAGCGAGACCTCGGGGCCGTCGAGGTACTCCTCGACGACGACGCGACCGGACCCCCCGCCGGGGCCCGAGATGCAGGCGGCCGCGTGGGCGAGCGCCGTGGCGTGGTCGTCGGTGACCACGACACCCTTGCCGGCCGCCAGCCCGTCGTCCTTGACGACGTAGGGAGCCCCGAACTCGGCCAGCGCCGCAGCGACCTCGTCGTCGGTCACGCACAACCGAGCCGCTGCGGTGGGCACGTCGGCGGCGGTCATCACGTCCTTGGCGAATGCCTTCGAGCCCTCGAGCTCGGCGGCCTCCGCGGAGGGGCCGAAGCAGCAGAGGTTCAGGTTGCGCACGGCGTCGGCGACCCCGGCCGCCAGCGGCGCCTCCGGCCCGATCACGACCAGGTCCGCTCCGATCGCGGCGGCCAACGACGCGACCGCGATGCCGTTCATGAGGTCGACCTCGTGCAGGTCGGCACAGGCCGCCATCCCGGGATTGCCGGGGGCGGCGTGCACCTCGCCCACGGCCGGGTCCCGGGACAGCGCCAGTGCGAGCGCGTGCTCGCGGCCGCCGCTGCCGACGACCAGCACCTTCACCGCAGCACCACCGTCTCCTCGCGGCCCGGGCCGACCCCGATCGCCCAGAACGGGGCGCCGGACATCTCCTCCAACGCCCGGACGTAGACCTGGGCGTTCTTCGGCAGGTCGGCGAAGCTGCGGCACTCGGAGATGTCCTCGCCCCACCCCTCGAAGAACTCGTAGACCGGCTTGGCGTGGTGGAACTCCGTCTGCGTCATCGGCATCTCGTCGTGCCGGACACCGTCGATCTCGTAGCCGACGCAGACCGGGATCTGCTCCCATGCCCCGAGCACGTCGAGCTTGGTCAGGAAGAACTCGGTGAGCCCGTTGATGCGGGCGGAGTAGCGGGCGACGACGGCGTCGTACCACCCGCACCGCCGGGTGCGCCCCGTGGAGACCCCGATCTCGCCGCCGATGCGCTGCAGCTCCGCACCGTCGGCGTCGAACAGCTCGGTCGGGAACGGGCCCGAGCCCACGCGGGTCGTGTAGGCCTTGATCACCCCGATGATCCGGTCGATGCGGGTCGGCCCGACCCCGGCGCCGGTGCAGACGCCGCCGGCCACCGGCGAGGACGACGTCACGAACGGGTAGGTGCCGTGGTCGACGTCGAGCATCGTCGCCTGGGCTCCCTCGAAGAGCACGGTGCGGCCCTCGTCGAGCGCCCGGTTGAGCAGCAGCGAGGTATCCGCGACGAGCGGGCGGAGCCGCTCGGTGTAGGACAGCAGCTCCTCGACCACCGCGTCGATGGAGACGGCCCGGCGGTTGTAGACCTTGGCCAGCACCTGGTTGCGCACGTCCAGCGCGGCCTCGACCTTCTGCCGCAGGATGCCCTCGTCGAAGAGGTCGGCCACCCGGATTCCGACCCGGTTGATCTTGTCCGCGTATGCCGGGCCGATGCCGCGGCCGGTCGTGCCGATCTGGTTCTTGCCCAGGAACCGCTCGGTCACCTTGTCCATGGTGGAGTGGTACGACGCGATCACGTGGGCGTTCGCGCTGACCACGAGCCCGCCGATCTGCACGCCGCGCTCGAGCAGCGCGTCGAGCTCGTCGAACAGCGCCTGCGGTGAGACCACCACGCCGTTGCCGATGACCGATGTCGCGCCCGGGGTGAGGATGCCGCTGGGCAGCAGGTGGGTGGCGAACTTCTCGCCGTTCACCACGATCGTGTGGCCGGCGTTGTGGCCCCCGCTGGTGCGGACGACGTAGTCGATGGTGTCGCTGGTGGCGAGGAGGTCGGTGGCCTTCCCCTTGCCCTCGTCGCCCCACTGGGCACCGAGAACGACGATCGCGGGCATCTGGGCCCCTCCGGGAGTCGTGTCGCGGGCGCGCTCACGCTACCAAGCCGCGGGACGCGCGCCAAAGTACGCTGCTGACCGTGGATCCGCTGCTGATGATCACCAACGCCGACGCGGGCAGCTCCGAGCAGGAGACGCTCGACGTCGCGCTGGACGTGCTCCGCGAGCACGCCTCGGTCGAGGTCTGTGCGACCGCCAACCCCGGCGAGCTCGACGGTGTGCTGCACCGCGCGGGCTCACGACCCATCGTGGTCGCGGGTGGCGACGGGAGCCTGCACGCGGTGGTCTCCGCGCTGTACCGCAGGCACGACCTGGCCGACAAGGTCATCGCCCTGCTCCCGCTGGGCACCGGCAACGACTTCGCGCGCACCCTCGGCATCCCGCTGGACCCGGCGGAGGCGGCCTCGGTCGTGGTGCACGGCAAGCGGCGGCCGATGGACCTGATCGTCGACGAGCTCGGCGAGGTCGTGGTCAACAACGTGCACGCGGGGGCTAGCACCGCCGCGAGCCGCCGCGGCGCCAGGTGGAAGAAGCGGCTGTCGCCGGTGAAGCTGGGCATCCTGGGCTACCCGATCGGCGCGGCTATCAGCGCCGTGCGGCCGCCGTTCGTGCGCCTGCACATCGAGGTCGACGGCGAGGTAGTCGCAGACATGGACCGGCACGTGATGATGGTCGCGATCGGCAACGGCGCCAGCGTCGGTGGTGGCACCGCGATCACCCCCGACGCCGACCCGCGGGACGGCAAGATGGACGTGATGGTCTCCTTCGCCACCGGCCCGCTGGCCAGGGTCGGGTTCGTCGCCCACCTCCTGCGCGGCTCCCACGACCAGCGGCACGACGTCGTCTGCCTGCGCGGCACCCAGGTCACCATCACCGGCGAGGACTTCTGGATCACCGCCGACGGCGAGATCAGCGGCCCGGAGACCCGCCGTACCTGGCACCTCGAGCCCGCCGCCTACACGATGGTGGTGTAGACGGCGGGCTGCGGTGGCGCGGCTACGGCTGCTGTCCCTCGTGCAGCTCGGTCGCGCCGTGCACCGCCAGATCGTGCTCCACCCGCGGGTCGTCGGCGTCGGCGTAGTAGTCGCCGACCGTGGTCTCGTCGACGCCGTTGGAGACCTTGACCGCGTTGAGCAGGACGCTGACCACCGCGGCCACCACCACGTTGAGCACGAAGGCGGTCAGTGCGATGTAGCCGAGCTGCCCGATGCCGGGGATGTCCGCCAGCGAGCCGCCGAAGTGCTTGCCGGTCGTCGGGCTGATCACGTTGTAGGCCGCGATCGTGCCGTAGACCATGCCGGCGACCCAGCCGAGCAGCAGCCCCCACTTGTGGAACCACCGCGTGTAGAGGCTGAACACGATCGCGGGGAAGGTCTGCAGGATCCAGATACCCCCCAGCAGCTGGAAGTTGATCGCGTTCTGCTTGTCCAGGCTGAGCACGAACACCAGCGCGAACGCCTTGACCACGAGCGAGGCGAGCTTGGAGACCTTCGCCTCCTGCTCGGGAGTGGCGTCGCGCCTGAACCAGTCGCGATAGACGTTGCGGGTGAAGGTGTTCGCCGCGGCGATCGACATGATCGCCGCCGGCACCAGCGCCCCGATCGCGACCGCCGCGAAGGCGACCCCGGCGAACCAGCTCGGGAAGAAGTCCTCGAACAGCTGTGGCACCACCAGCTGGGCGTTGGGCTTGCCGTCCAGCCCGATCGGGTTCACCCCACCGGCGATCGCCACCCACCCGAGCAGGGCGAGCAGGCCGAGGACGAAGGAGTACGCCGGCAGGATCGCGGCGTTGCGCCGGATCGTGTTGCGACTGCGCGAGGAAAGCGTGGCGGTGACCGAGTGCGGATACATGAACAACGCCAGTGCCGAGCCGAGCCCCAGGGTGGCGTAGGCCCACATCGTGCCGCTGGTGGGGATGAAGGACCCGACCGGCTTGCCGGTGTCGGGGTTCGTCGCCGCCATGTGCTGCTGCGCGGCGCCGAAGATGTGGTCCCAGCCGCCGACCTTCGCCGGCAGGTAGATCACCGCCACGATGATCACCAGGTAGATCAACCCGTCCTTGACGAACGCGATGACCGCCGGGGCGCGCAACCCGGAGGTGTAGGTGTAGGCCGCCAGCACGACGAACGCGATCAGCAGCGGCAGATCCTGGGCGAACGCGCTCCCCCCACCGCCCAGGCCGGCCACCTCGAGCACGGCCTGGATGCCGACCAGCTGCAGCGCGATGTAGGGCATCGTGGCGACGAACCCGGTGATCGCGATCGCCAGCGACAGCTCCCGGGAGCCGTAGCGGCCGCGGACGAAGTCGGCCGGGGTGACGTAGCCATGTCGGTGGCTGACCGACCACAGCCGCGCCATGAACACGAAGATGATCGGGTAGAGGATGATCGTGTAGGGCACCGCGAAGAAGCCGGCCACTGCACCGGTGGCGAACATCGCGGCCGGCACGGCCACGAACGTGTAGGCGGTGTAGAGGTCCCCGCCGAGCAGGAACCAGGTCACCCAGGTCCCGAACTTGCGGCCGCCCAGCCCCCATTCGTCCAGGCTGTTCAGCGTGGCGCCGCGTCGAAACCGGGTGGCCCAGAAGCCGAGCACGGTGACGACCAGGAACAGGACGATCAGCACGGCCAGCGCGACTCCGTTGACGCCGGAGGGCTGGGTGATCAACGGCATCACAGCTCACCGTCCATGGGCGTGGAGTCGTGGTGGTTGGGCGGTGGCCCCGATGGCCCGGTCGGCGGGGGCTTCTGCTTCCGCGCGGCCAGCACCAGCCGGTAGGCGCTGTACGTCATCGCCGCGCAGACGATCACCCAGGCGAACTGGTACCAGAAGAAGAACGGGAACGGCCCGAGCTTGGGCGTCTCCCGCGCATAGCTGCTGACCCACATCAGGGCCACCAGCGGGATCAGCAGCAGGATCCCTGCCGCCACCAGCAACGTGTAGTTCGTGGGCGGGACACCTTCAGGCCGCCGCCCCGGATCGCGACCGTCCATGGGCGGCAACATACTCCGTTGTGACGGGCGTCACACAAGCGTCTACATCAGCGTGTCGTGCGCCTCCGGGCTCGAGTCGCGCAGGAACTCCCGGCAGCGCTCCGCCTCCGCGGCCTCCCCGAGGCGGTCGGCGGCCGTGGCCAGCGCGGCGAGCGCCCGCAGGAAGCCGCGGTTGGGCTCGTGGCTCCACGGCACCGGTCCATGACCCTTCCAGCCGTTGCGGCGCAGCAGGTCGAGGCTGCGGTGGTAACCGACCCGCGCGTAGGCGTAGGCCGTGACGTCGTCCACGGACGGTTCGGCCAGGGCCTGCTCGGCGAGCGTGGCCCAGGCGAGCGGCGACTCCGGATGCCGGCGTACGACGACCCGCACCTCGTCCCCCTGCTCGAGCTCGTTCGCGGCCGGGTCTTCCGGCAGGTGGGTGGGCGGTGGGCCGGCCATCAGGTCCTGGAAGCTCATGGGAGTAATTGTCCATGCTCCGGTGTTGGGTTGGTTCGTGACCCAGCAGATGACGGCCCAGGTGGCCCCCGCCGACGAGAAGGACCCGTGGCCGGCGCTGTTCGCCCTCTGCCTCGGCTTCTTCATGATCCTGGTCGACTCGACCATCGTCTCGGTGGCGACACCGGCCATCATCGAGGACCTGCACGCGGACGTGAACGCGGTGCTGTGGGTGACCAGTGCCTACCTGCTGGCCTACGCCGTGCCGGTGCTGATCACCGGCCGGCTCGGCGACCGGATCGGGCCGCGCAAGGTCTACCTCGCCGGGCTGACCCTCTTCACGCTGTCGTCGCTGTGGTGCGGCCTGACCGGCTCGATCGGGATGCTGGTCACCGCACGGGTGTTCCAGGGCCTGGGCGCCGCCATGATGACTCCGCAGACGATGGCGATCATCACCCGGATCTTCCCGACCGAGCGTCGCGGCCGGGCGATGTCGCTGTGGGGCGCGACCGCCGGCGTTGCGACGTTGGTCGGCCCGATCCTCGGCGGCGTGCTGGTCGACGGGTTCGGCTGGGAGTGGATCTTCTTCATCAACGTGCCGGTGGGCGTGGTCGCCTTCGCGCTGGCGATGCGGCTGGTGCCGCACCTCGACACCCACGACCACAGGTTCGACTGGCTCGGCGTCGGGCTCAGCGGGGTCGGCATGTTCCTGCTCGTGTTCGGCATCCAGGAGGGCCACCAGTACGACTGGTCCACGATCGCCGGGCCCGTGACCGTGTGGCGGCTGATAGTCCTTGGCCTGGTCGTGCTCGCCGCCTTCGTGCTGTGGCAGGCCCGCAACCGGCAGGAGCCGCTGGTGCCGCTGGCGCTCTTCCGCGAGCGCAACTTCTCGCTGGCCAACGTCGCGATCACGGCGATGTGCTTCGCGGTCACGGCGATGGCGTTCCCGTTCATGCTCTACGCCCAACTCGTGCGAGGCCTCTCCCCCACGGAGTCGGCGCTGCTGCTGGTGCCGATGGCGGTGATGACGATCGTGCTGGCGCCGCTGGTCGGCAAGCTTGCCGACGACTTGCACCCGCGGCTGCTCACCGTCTTCGGGTTCGTCTGCACGGGACTATCGCTGTGGTGGCTGGCGGAGACGATGACCCCGACCAGCGCGACCTGGCAGGTGCTGCTGCCGTTCGTGCTCCTGGGCATCGGCAACGCCTTCGTCTGGGCGCCCACGAGTGCGACCGCGACCCGCAGCCTGCCGATGCACCGCGCGGGCGCCGGAGCCGGGGTCTACAACGCGACCCGGCAGGTGGGCGCCGTGCTCGGCTCCGCCGCGATCGCCGTGCTGATGGACTCCCGGATCGCCGCGCACGGACTGCACTTCGAGCCGTCGGAGGCGGCCGGCTCGGGCCACCTGCCAGGACCGGTGCTGGACGCGTTCAGCGGGGCGATGTCCGACGCGATGCTGCTGCCGGCCGGGATCGTCGTGCTCGGGCTGCTCTCGGTGCTGTTCTTCGTGCGGCCGTCGCACCAGCAGGTCGCCGCGACGGCACCGGCCGGTGCCGTGGTTCAGCCCACGGACTGACCGGTGCTGGAGAGGTTCTCGCAGGCCTCCACCACGCGCGCGGCCATGCCGGCCTCGCCGGCCTTCCCCCACGAGCGCGGGTCATAGCTCTTCTTGTTGCCGACGTCGCCGTCGACCTTGAGCACGCCGTCGAAGTTGGTGAACATGTGCCCGGCGACCGGCCGGGTGAAGGCGTACTGGGTGTCGGTGTCGACGTTCATCTTCACCACGCCGTAGGACACCGCGTCGGCGATCTCCTGCGCGGACGATCCCGAGCCACCGTGGAAGACGAGGTCGAGCGGCTTGGCACCCGGGCCGCTGTACCCGTCGGACATGGCCGCACCCTCGCCGTACTTCTCGATGATCGCGTCCTGGGCGGCCTTGAGGATCTCCGGGCGCAGCTTGACGTTGCCGGGCTTGTAGACGCCGTGCACGTTGCCGAAGGTCAGCGCGGTCAGGTAGCGGCCCTTGTCGCCGAGCCCGAGCGCCTCGACCGTGGCCAGCGCGTCGCCGGGGGTGGTGTAGAGCTTCTCGTCCATCTTGCCGACGACACCGTCCTCCTCGCCGCCGACGACGCCGATCTCGACCTCGAGGATGACGTGGGCGGCGGCGCACTTCGCGAGCAGCTCCTCGGCGATCCTGAGGTTCTCGTCGAGGGGTACGGCGGAGCCGTCCCACATGTGCGAGCCGAACAGCGGCGCCTGACCGGCCTTCACCCGCTCGACCGAGATGTCGAGCAGCGGCCGGACGAAGCCGTCGAGCTTGTCCTTGGGGCAGTGGTCGGTGTGCAGCGCGACGTTGACCGGGTACTTCTTCGCGACCTCGGCGGCGTAGGCGGCGAAGGCGACCGACCCGGTGACCATGTCCTTGACCTGCGGGCCGGAGAGGTACTCGGCGCCTCCGGTGGAGACCTGGACGATG
>Ga0308175_100004250_pt1 | contig 10039 bp, 8 predicted proteins | sample PhyCR1_3_FD_203893 | JGI IMG/M metagenome (GOLD analysis project Ga0308175, IMG submission 203893) | Soil microbial communities from UC Gill Tract Community Farm, Albany, California, United States - DLSLS.C.R1 | ecosystem: Environmental > Terrestrial > Soil > Agricultural land | place: USA...
GATAGCTGGCTCCTCCATGCGAAGACCTACGCCGAGGCGATGATCGAGCGCTTCGGCATTGGCCCCGGCGCACAGGTGATCGAGATCGCCAGCAACGACGGCTATCTCCTGCGCTGGTTCCAGGAAAAAGGGATTCCGGTGCTCGGCGTCGAGCCGGCCGGCAACGTCGCCGCGGCGGCCGAGGCGGCGGGCGTCCCCACGCTGGTCAGGTTCTTCGGCGAGGCGACCGCCCGCGAGCTGGTGGCCGAAGGGGTAGGGGCCGATCTGCTCGTGGGCAACAACGTGCTCGCCCACGTGCCGGGGCTGAACGATTTCGTGGCCGGGCTGAAGATCCTGCTCGCCCCGGCCGGCGTGCTCACGATGGAGTTTCCCCACCTTCTCCGGCTGATGGCGGAGGATCAGTTCGACACCATCTATCACGAGCACTACTCGTATTTCTCGTTCGCCACGGTGCGGAAGGTCTTCGCGGCGCACGGGCTCACCCTGTTCGACGTCGAGGAGCTCCCCACGCACGGCGGCTCGCTCAGGATCTACGCTCGTCACGATGAGGATGCCGCGAAGCCGGTGGGGGAGCGGGTGGCGGACCTGCTCGCCCGCGAGGAGGCGGCCGGTCTTGGCAATCTGGAGACCTACCGCTCCTTCGGCGAGCGGGTCCAGCGGGTGAAGTGGGGATTGCTGCGCTTCCTCATCGCGAGCAAGGAGGCGGGGAAGTCGATCGCCGGCTACGGCGCGCCGGCCAAGGGGAACACACTGCTCAACTACTGCGGCATCCGCACCGATTTCCTCGACTACACGGTGGACCGCAGCCCGCACAAGCAGGGTCGCTATCTGCCGGGCGTGCGCATCCCCATCCACGGGCCGGACCGCCTGCGCGAGACCCGGCCGGACTACGTGCTGATCCTGCCCTGGAACCTCAAGGAGGAGATCGTCCAGCAGATGGCGGACGTCCACTCCTGGGGCGGCCGCTTCGTGGTGGCGATCCCGGAGGTCGAGATCCTCGAATGATCTTCCGCGAGACCCCGCTCGCCGGCGCCTGGGTGCTGGAGCCGGAACGGATCGCGGACGAGCGGGGTTTCTTCGCCCGCACGTACTGCCGGCGCGACTTCGCGGCGCGGGGGCTCGATCCCGCCATCGCCCAGTGCAGCGTCTCCTTCAACCACCGCCGGGGGACCCTGCGCGGCCTCCACTTCCAGGCCGCCCCCCACGAGGAGGTCAAGCTGGTGCGGGTCACCCGCGGCGCGGTCTGGGACGTGATCGTCGACCTGCGGCCGGAGTCTCCCACCTACGCCAAGCATTTCTCGCTCGTCCTCTCAGCGGAGACCCGTCACGAGCTGTACATCCCGAAGGGGATGGCGCACGGATTCCAGACGCTGGAGGATGGGACCGAGGTCTTCTATCAGATCTCCGAGCTTTACGCTCCGGAGTCGGCCCGCGGCTACCGTTGGAACGATCCCGGCTTCGCGATCCCCTGGCCGGAGCCGGTGACCGTGATCTCGGAAAAGGACCGCGGGCTTCCGTTCTTTGGTTTGATATGATCCCCCGTCCCATGGCCCCGCAGCTTCCCCCCACCCCCGATCGTGAGCTGCTGCTCTGGATGTACGAGCGGATGGGGCTCGTCCGCGAGTTCGAGGAGCGCTTGCGGACCCTGGTGGAACGAGGGGTTCCCGTCGGCCCCGTCCATTTCTATACCGGCCAGGAGGCGGTGGCCGTGGGGGTCTGCGCGGCCCTCCGTTCCACGGACTGGATCGCCTCGACCCACCGGGGACACGGCCACTGCATCGCCAAGGGGGTCGACGTGCGGCCCATGATGGCCGAGCTGTATGGCAAGGCCACCGGGACGAACCGCGGCAAGGGCGGCTCCATGCACATCACGGACACGCGCGTCGGCATGCTCGGCGTCAACCCCATCGTCGGCATGGGAACGCCCCACGCGGTGGGCGCCGCCCTCTCGGCGCGCGTCCGCGGCACGGACGAGGTGGCGGTGGCGTTCTTCGGCGAGGGGGCGGCCAGCATGGGCGTGGTCCATGAGGCCATGAACCTCGCCTCGATCTGGACCCTGCCCGTGATCTTCGTCTGCGAGAACAACGGCTACGCCCAGGCGACTCCGGTGGAGTACGCGGTGGCCGCGGACCGCATCGCCGACCGCGCGGCGGCCTATCGGATGCCGGGGGTGACCGTGGACGGGCAGGACGTGCTCGCGGTCTGGGAGGCGACGGAGGCGGCGGTGCGCCGGGCCCGCGCGGGCGGCGGCCCGAGCCTCATCGAGTGCCTCACCTACCGCTACTACGGCCATCACCAGGGGGACAATGCCCTCCGCTACCGGCTGGCCGAGGAGGAGCGGGCCGCGCGCGAGCGCGACTGCCTCCGGTGCTACCGGGCGGTCCTCCTCGCCCAGGGCTTCGAGGCCGCCGCGCTGGACGCCGGCGACACCCGCAACCGGGAGCGGCTGGACGCGGCCATCGCCTTCGCCGAGGCGAGCCCCGTCCCCGGACCGGAGGAGCTGCTGGCGGACGTCTACGCGGAGGAGGTCCACGGTTGAGCGCGGTGGCGGCCACCCGCGAGCTGACCTTCAGTCAGGCGATCAACGACGCCCTCCGGCTGGAGATGCGGCGCGACCCCAGCGTGATCGTGATGGGCGAGGACGTGGCCGGGGCCGCCGGCCGCGCTCATCTGGGCCTCGTGGACGCCTGGGGAGGGCCGCTGCGCGCTACCGTCGGCCTGATCACCGAGTTCGGGCCGCAACGCGTGCTCGACACCCCCATCTCGGAGATGGGGTTCGTGGGCGCCGCCGTGGGCGCGGCCATGACCGGCCTGCGCCCCGTGGTCGAGATCATGTTCGTGGATCTGATCGGCTGCTGCTACGACCAGATCATGAATCAGGCGGCCAAGATGCATTACATGATGGGCGGCCAGTTGGATCTGCCGCTGGTGATCCGCACCGCCTACGGCACCCATGGCTTCAAACGCACCTACGGCGGCGGCGCCGCGGCCCAGCACTCGCAGACGCTCTACTCCGTGCTCGCCCACATCCCCGGGCTCAAGGTGGTGGTGCCCACCACCGCCTACAACGCCAAGGGGCTCACCATCGCCGCCATTCGCGATCCCGGGCCGGTGGTCATCATGGAGCACAAGTTCCTGGGCGGCGCCGCCAAGGGGCCGGTGCCGGACGAGGCTTATACCGTACCGATCGGCCGCGCCGAGGTGGTCCGCCGCGGCACCGACGTGACCCTGTGCGGCATCGGCCGCATGACCCACGTCTGCCTGGAGGCGGCTGAGGCCCTCGCCGCCGAAGGGACGAGCGCCGAGGTGGTCGACGTGCTGACTCTCGCGCCCCTGGACGAGGCCACGATCCTGGAGTCGGTCTCGCGCACCCACCGGCTGGTGGTGGTGGACGAGGATACGCCGACCGCCTCCATGGCGCGCGACATCGCCGCGCGGGTCGCCGACCAGGGGTTCGACTGGCTCGACGCGCCGATCAAGACCGTCACCGCGGCCGAGTGCCCCGTGCCCTTCGCCGCCGTCCTCGAAAACCTCTACGCGCCAAACGCCGAACGGGTGCGGGCCGCGGTGCGCGAGCTGACCGGTTAGCCATGGCGCAGCGGATCGTGATGCCGACCTTCGGCATGTACACCGTCGAGGCGACGCTCGTCCGCTGGCTCGTGCCCGCGGGGGCCCGGGTCGAGGCGGGCGACTCCATCGTCGAGATCGAAGCCGAGAAGGCGAGCTACGAGGTCGAGGCGCCGGCGTCCGGGATCGTCCATCCCACGGCCGCGGAAGGGGAGGGCCTCAAGGTCGAGGGTTTGATTGGCTGGATCCTCGCGGAGGGCGAGGCCCCGCCAAGCGACGGTGGAACCGCGGAGCCCGCCTCTCCTCTCCCGGCGGCGTCCGAGCAGCCCGTGCCGCAGCCGCCCGCCGTCAAGGCGAGCCCCGCCGCCAAGAAGCTGGCCGCGGAGAAAGGCGTCGATCTCACCACGCTCGCGGGCACCGGGCCCGGCGGGCGCATCGTCGAGGCGGACGTGCTGGCTGCGGCCGGGCGCGCCGCGCCGCCGGCGTGCGACCCTGAGATCGCTGAGCTGGCCAGGCGGATCCGCCGTCACTGCGTGCTGATGACGAGCCGCGCCAACGCCTCGCACATCGGCTCCTCGCTCTCCACGGCGGACCTCCTGGCCGTGCTCTACGGCAAGTTTCTCCGCTTCGACCCGCGACGGCCCGATTGGCCGGACCGCGACCGCTTCATCCTCAGCAAGGGGCACGCCTGCGCCGCGCTGTACGCCGTGCTCGCCGAGCGCGGCTATTTCCCGCTGGAGCGCCTGGAGACCTTCTACCAGGACGGCTCGCCCCTCGCCGGTCATGCGACCCACAAGGAGGTGCCGGGCGTCGAGGTCTCCACGGGCTCTCTCGGCCACGGGCTCTCGCTGGCGGCCGGCATGGCCATGGCGGCGAAGAGCGACGGCCGCGGCCACCGCGCCTGGTGCATGCTGAGCGACGGCGAGTGCGATGAGGGCTCGGTCTGGGAGGCGGCCCTGTTCGCCCCCCACCACCGTCTGGACAATCTGGTGGCGATCGTCGACTACAACAAGATCCAGAGCTTCGGCACGGTCAAGGAGGTCCTCGACCTGGAGCCCCTGGGCGAGAAGTGGCGGGCCTTCGGCTGGGGGGTGCGCGAGATCGACGGCCACGACCTGGGAGCCATCGCGGAGGCCTTCGCCGCGGTGCCGTTCGCGCCGGACCGGCCGAGCTGCATCGTGGCCCACACCGTCAAGGGGAAGGGGGTGAGCTACATGGAGGGCAAGCTCCTCTGGCACTACCGGGCGCCGCGGGGGGAGGATCTGGAGATCGCGCTGCGCGAGCTCGAGGAGGAGCGGTGAGGACCGCCTTCCTCCAGACCCTGCTCGAGCTGGCCAGGGAGGACGAGCGCATCGTCCTGTTGACTGGCGACCTCGGTTTCAGCGTGCTCGAGCCGTTCATGGAGCAGCTCCCCAAACAGGTGATCAACGTGGGGGTGGCCGAGCAGAACATGACCGGCCTCGCCGCGGGCATGGCCCTGTCGGGCAAGATCGCCCTCACATACTCCATCGCCAACTTCCCGACCCTGCGCTGCCTGGAGCACATCCGCAACGACGTCTGCTACCACGACGCCAACGTGAAGATCGTGGCCGTGGGCGGCGGTTTCGCCTATGGGGCTCTGGGCGCCTCCCACCATGCCACCGAGGAGCTCGGCGTCATGCGCATGATGCCGGGACTGACCGTGGTGGCTCCGGCCGATCCCATCGAGGCGCGGGCCGCCACGCGGGCCATCGTCGCCCACCCGGGCCCGTGCTACATCCGGCTCGGCAAGGCCGGGGAGCCCGAGGTCCACGAGGGGCCCATCGATTTCCAGCTCGGCAGGGCGATCCGGGTGCGCGACGGCCGGGACGTCACCCTCATCTCCACGGGCGGCATGCTCAAGACCGCCGTGGGCGTGGCGCGCCGCCTGGCGGAGCGGGGCGCCGGGGCCCGGGTGTTGAGCATGCATACGCTCAAGCCTCTGGACACCGACGCGGTGCTCGCCGCGGCGCGCGAGACGGGCGCCGTCGTCACTCTGGAGCAGCACAGCGTGATCGGCGGCCTCGGCAGCGCCGTGGCGGAGGTCCTCGCCGAGGAGCCCGGCCTCAAGGTGCCCTTCAAGCGCATCGGCCTCCCCTCCGCCTTCGCGCCTCGCGTGGGCAGCCAGAGCTATCTCGAGGAGCAGAACGGATTGACCGAGGAGCCGGTGCTGCGGGCGGTGGAGCGGCTGTTGGAGCGGCGCTAGGCCGGCGGCTCCAGCCGGCTCCACCCCGCGCCGGCTGACCCTTCGGCGGCGGCGATGGCCCGTTGCACGGCCAAGCCGTCGTGGAAGGAGGCATCGATCTCGCCGAGCTCCCCCCGCAGGCAGGCGCCCACGAAGCTCCGCATCATGCGGCCGAGGGCGTGCGACTGGCCGTCGCGAGCCTCCTCGGGCAGGGGGAGCTCCTCCCAGGCCCCTCCCGGCCGCGCCGCGCGCAGAGCGTCGAAGCGGCCCCGGGAGAGGAGCGCCTCGAGGGCCCCCTCGGTGCCCACGACCTGGAGGTAGTTCTCCGAGCGGGGCGGGGTGATCCGGCTGGCATGCCACTGGCCGCGGGCGCCGGAGGCGAGCTGAAACCAGGCGGCCGCGAGATCGTCGGTCTCGACCCCCTGGCGTGGCAAGGTCTGGAGGACGGCCTTCACCGCCGCGATGGGACCCAGGACGAAGCGCGCGAGGTCGAAGAAATGCGAGCCGGAATCGTAGAGGACGCCGCCGCCCGCGGGCGCCCGCAGCTCCCGCCAGCCGAGGGTGGCTCCGGGGCGCAGCCCGTCCCAGTATTCGTGATGGGCCCGGAAGAGGTAGGGCTCGCCCACGTCGCCGGCGCGGACGCGGCGGCGGAGCTCCTCGATTCCATGAAGGTAGCGATAGGTGAAGGCGACCTGGTGTACGCGTCCGCTCGCCTCGGCGGCACGCGTCATGTCCTCGGCCTCGGCCACCGAGAGCCCCAGCGGCTTTTCGCAGAACACGTGCTTCCCATGGGCGAAGGCGAGGAGGGCCTGCTCGCGGTGCCCGGCGTTGGGGGTGCAGATCGCGATGCCGTCGAGATCGTCCCGGGCGCAGAGCTCGGCCGGGCCGGCGCAGACCTCGGGGATGCTGAAGCGGCCGGCGAGCGCCCGCGCCCGTTCCGTCCGGCGGCCGCAGATCGCCACGACCTCGGCTTGTGGGTGGCTGAGCAAGCCCGGAACGTGGCAGGCCTCGGCGAAGGCTCCGGCCCCGATTACGCCGAAACGCAGCTTGGTCTCCGTGGTCACGGGCGGGATGATATCCTAGGCCTCCACGCCGCCAATGCACCGCACAGCTACACGATCCTGCTCAGGGGGTGAGATGGGAGCCGCCGGCGAAGAGATGTACCGGTTCATCGAGCGGGCCTATCCCATCTGCCGCAGCATCACCGGCGACGGCGTCCGCCAGACCCTCGCCCTGATCCGCGAGCGGATCCCGCTGGAGATCTCCGAGGTCCCCTCCGGCACCCCGGTCTTCGACTGGACCGTGCCGAAGGAGTGGAACATCCGCGGCGCCTGGATCAAGGACCCGTCCGGCCACAAGGTGGTGGATTTCCAGGATTGCAATCTCCACGTCCTGAGCTACAGCGTGCCCGTCCACGAGAGGCTGCCCCTCGCGGAGCTGAGGGAACATCTCTTCACTTTGCCGGACAAGCCGGACCTGATCCCCTACCGCACCTCCTATTACAGGGAAGCCTGGGGATTCTGCCTGCCGCACCGCACCCTGGAATGCTTGCCGGAAGGGGAGTACGAGATCCTGATCGATTCCACCCTGGCCGACGGATCGCTCACCTACGGCGAATGCCTGCTGCCGGGGGACTCCGAGCGGGAGGTCCTCCTCTCGACCCACGTCTGCCATCCGTCGCTGTGCAACGACAACCTTTCCGGGATCGCGGTGATGACGGAGCTCGCCCGCGAGCTCCAGTCCCGGCCCCGGCGGCGCTACTCCTACCGATTCCTTTTCATCCCGGGAACGATCGGCTCGATCACCTGGCTGGCGCGCAACGAGGTGAGGATCGATCACGGCCTGGTGGCGGCGAATCTCGGCGATCCGGGGACGTTTCATTACAAGAAGAGCCGGCGAAGCAGTTTCGGGATCAAACCCGCCGAGATCGACCGTGCCGTCCTCTCGGTCCTCAAGGCCTCGGGCGAGCCGTTCGGAGCCGACGAGTTCGTCCCCTTCGGCTACGACGAGCGGCAATACTGCTCGCCGGGCTTCAATCTTGCCGTGGGATCGCTGACCCGGACACCCTACGGCCGCTACCCCGAATACCACACCTCGGCGGACGATCTCGATTTCATCAGCTCCGAGGCGCTGGAGGGCTCGCTCCGCACCTATCTCGCCGTGATGGACGTGCTCGAAGGGAACCGGCGCTATCTGAATCTCAATCCCCAGTGCGAGCCCCAGCTCGGCCGCCGGGGGCTCTACCGCGCGATCGGCGGCGACGAGGCCGGCCGCGCGCGCGAGCTGGCCCTCCTCTGGGTCCTGAATCTCTCCGATGGCGAGCATGACCTGCTGGAGATCGCGGAGCGGTCCGGAATGAGCTTCGCGGCGATCCGCGAGGCGGCCGACGCTCTGCTGGCGGTGAGCTTGCTGGAGGAGACCTCATGAGAGGCTTTCGAGGCAAGGTGGCGGTGATCACGGGCGCCAGCGGCGGAATCGGCGAGGCGATCGCGATCCAACTGGCGCGCGAGGGTACGCGCCTCGTGCTCAGCGGACGGAACGCCGAGGCGCTCAGCCTGGTGGCGGAGCGGGCTCGCGACCTCACACCGGGGGTCGAGACCTTCGCGGCCGATCTGGCGGCGGACGAGCAGGTCCGCGCCCTGGCCGGCCGGACGCTCGCGGCGTTCGGCGGGGTGGACATCCTGATCCACAGCATCGGCCTCTTCCTGGGCGGCTCTCTCGCGACCTCGCCCGTGGAGGACCTCGATCGCCAGCACCGGATCAACGTCCACGTCCCCTACCTCCTCACGCAGGCGCTCCTGCCGTCTCTCCTCTCCCGGCAGGGGCAGGTCGTTTTCGTGAATTCCGGCTCCGGATTCAAGCCGGCCAGCGCGGGCTGGATCGGCTACGCGGCCTCCAAGCACGCCTTGCGCGCCGTAGCCGACGGCCTGCGCGAGGAGGTCGACCGGCAAGGGGTGCGGGTGCTGACGGTCTTCCCCGGCCGCACCGCCACCGCCATGCAGGAGGAGGTCCACCGCTTCGAGGGGAGAGCCTACGATCCCGAGCGCTTCCTCCGGCCCGGCGACGTGGCCGCGATGGTGCTGAACGCCTTGGCTCTGCCGCGCACGGCCGAGGTGACGGACATCCATGTCCGGCCAATGCGGGGGGTGTGATGAAACAGGTCCAACAAGCCGCCCAGGCCGTCCTCCAGCAGCTCGAGACGGTCATCTACGGCAAGCGGCCGGTGCTCGAGCTGGTGCTCGCCTGCCTGCTCGCCGAGGGGCACCTCCTGCTGGAGGACGTCCCCGGCACGGCCAAGACGCTCCTCGCCAAGACCCTGGCGCGCACGCTCGGCGGCGGGTTCCGCCGGCTGCAGTGCACGCCCGACCTGCTGCCGGGCGACGTCACGGGGTCGAGCGTCTTCAACCAGAAGACGGGCAACTTCGAGTTCCACCCCGGCCCCGTCTTCACCCAGATCCTGCTGGCGGACGAGATCAACCGCGCCACTCCGCGCGCCCAGGCGGCCCTCCTCGAATGCATGGCCGAGCGGCAGGTGAGCGTGGACAACCGGACCTATCCGCTGAAGCGGCCGTTCTTCGTCATCGCCACCCAGAACCCGATCGAGCACGAGGGGACCTTCCCGCTCCCCGAGGCGCAGCTCGACCGCTTCCTGATGCGCCTGTCGATCGGCTATCCCAACCTGCAGGCTGCCCGCCGCCAGCCTGATGGGCCTGGAGGTGCGCCGGAGCCTCGGCGCGGCGGAGATCGAGCTGGGGGGAGCGGTGGAGTCGCGGCTGGTGCTCCACAACCGCAAGGCGCTCCCGGCCCCCTGGCTCTTCTGGCGCGAGACGGTCGATCCCGGCCTCGACGCCGAGGGGGTGACCTGCGGCTTCCAGACTCTGGGAAGCGAGCGGACGGTGCATACGGCCTTCCGCCTCCACAGCACCCGGCGCGGGCTGTTCCGGGTAGGGCCGGCGGTGATCGAGGCGAGCGACCCCTTCGGGCTGGTGAAGCGGTTCCGGGTGGACCCAGAGGTGCGTTTCGTCACCGTGATGCCGCGCACGGTGCCGCTGGGGCAGGGGTGGCCGCTCGGCCATCGGCCCATCCACGAGATCCCCCGCCGCCGGAGCCCGTTCGAGGACCCCGCGCGCTTCCTGGGCGTGCGCGACTACCGGCCGGGGGACGGCCTGCGGCGCATCCACTGGCGGGCCACCGCGCGCACCGGGATCCTCCAGGTGAAGCTCTTCGAGCCGGCGGTGCTCGAAGGGGTGCTCCTCGCCGTGGAGATGG
>Ga0308175_100004251_pt1 | contig 10039 bp, 14 predicted proteins | sample PhyCR1_3_FD_203893 | JGI IMG/M metagenome (GOLD analysis project Ga0308175, IMG submission 203893) | Soil microbial communities from UC Gill Tract Community Farm, Albany, California, United States - DLSLS.C.R1 | ecosystem: Environmental > Terrestrial > Soil > Agricultural land | place: USA...
ACCTCTTGCAGCAAATGCCCCAATCTGGGGATGTCGGAGACGGCCTTCCCAACTGGGGCAAACTGCCGCTCTTTAAGCGCCTGGGTCAACCATTCCATGAGTTCAGCGGTTTCCTGAATTCCCAACGACAGAATTGACATCGCGGGCACCACTGCAGTCACGGTTATGAGCACGGTCGAGATGGTGGCGGCCACAGGAGCGGAATGGCCGGTCCAGTGCAGGATCATCCGGTGCAGCGGATAGGTGGTGGTGGCGAGGATTACCGCCCAAGCGATGGGGGTAAAAAACGGCCGAAAGATAAGAACCAACTGCACCAGGAGGAGCAACAGGAGGACAAGAAAGACCGCACGAAAAATGTGCTGACGCGTCATGCCGCTTACGTTATTACGTGGCCAGCTTGTAAAAGTAGTCGGCGCTATTGCCAGGGTGCTCGTCTGCCAGAGTGTCGTTGCACCACGCGCACTTTTGTATAAACATGGTCATGGTAGTTCATCCTCCTCGGCATAGGTAGAGACACTAACGCTCTTGTTATGTCGTCCGTACGCCTACGCTGTGAGGCCGATAAGGTTGAATCGTTGGGCTACGGTTGAAGCACCAGGCAGCGGCAGGGGAAGTAAGCCGTACGGCCCAACGGATTCATAAAAGGGTAGGGCGTGATATGCCCGCTAGCCGTTGAAAACATATACCTATCATGCGTCTGAGGAAGAGGCGGTAGGGAAGCGGTCGCATGACGTTTACGTATATCGGTAAGCTTGGAGCTGCGGACAGTTTATCAGCGAAGGGACGCTTCTTAATCCGGGCGTGCCGGGCAGTGCTGTTCAGAGCCACCGCGCACCAAAACAAGGTGAACTGTTCGGCTTCATGTGTTGACGGCAGATGACAGCGGACCGCTTGAGGTGCCGTTAGCAAAGGTTCGCTGGCAGAATGGTGCCTACTTTCTGTTAGAGTTTCTGAAGGTTGCTACGGAGCACGGGGCGAGGCTACACGTTTACTTAACAGTGTCACGTTGATGCCCTGAGTTCATCGACGAACGCTTGAACGGTGAGCGGCGCACCCTTCTGACCGATTATTCACCAGCACATGCCCTCGTATCTCTTGGGTCATCGCTTGGCTGGTGAGCTTTACCGTGTCAGTTCGCATCTGTGGCAACGGTTTCACAAGTTTGTTGTACGGCTCATACGCTTTCACAGCATCATGATATTTCATATTGCGAGGAGTGAGGAGCCGTAGCACGGTGAATGGAGCCGGAAACGATTGACCTAGCGCTTCATGTTGATCCAACAGTGACGGCATCCCGAACAGATGATTGTAGACATGCGCGACACCATAGGCTTCTCTGATCTGGCCGCATCAATAGAGTATTCCGGTTACGGACTACGATGAAGACTTTGAGACGGAGAGAATCAGTTAGGCATGCGTCAACGCCTGAAGGAGCGCCTCACGATCAGCGGCTAAGCGTTGCTGCTTGCGTGCTTTATTGACGAAACGTTCGGAGTGGCCGCCAGTTCACGTAAGACATGATCCCGATCAAGTGGCATCTCTCGGACAATCGCTTTGGGTCTCGCCTGACGCTTCATATCTTCAGCATACTCGCCGATGCCATAAGATTCACAGGACAAAAGATCATCTAGGTAGTCATCCTCCATACAGCTTGCCCAGCCGGTATGGTAAAAGGCATGTGATGGTTGTCTATGCTGCCGGGCGAACCGGGCAAACACCTCTCACATTAAGTGGCGAGAAGATCGCGTGTCTACGGCCATTGGCACTATGGGACCCACTGGGGCCAGTACCACAATCTCGTGGTCTACCGGACGGAAGACTTCCGGTACGTCCTCTCCATCCAATATCGGACTAGTTCTGCGACCGTTCGCGAAATCGAGCAGCCGCACGACTACGCCGTGAAGCTTCGCGATACCAACGCGCTCACCCTAGGAGTTGGGACGCTACGATCCGCTGGCATATCTGCTACACGTACACCGTCGGCGCGACGGAGAGGACTCCAATCTTCTACGGCGTCGGTATCAGGAACAGGTAGACCATCTCCTAGAGTTGGTGACACCAGTTGAAGAGGTGCGCGCCTTGCCGCCAGTGATACAGCCGATGATGACTGACTATAGCCGGATTGATCCGGAGATACAGGAGGCGTTCGAATTGTCGGGCATAGAACAAGCCATCAGCGGCCAAGAGTGGCTACGCCGTTGTGAAGAACGCGTGATGGAGGAGATCGGGGAAGGAGGGGGCATCCGTCATCGTGTACGAGCCAGAAGACGAGGACGATGGAGAAAACAATTAGGGCTCTGCCATCAGGCTGCTGGTCGTTGAATCGACCTTGTAGGCGGCTCTAATGGGGGTGCGGTTACTTCTGGCAAATGGTCTCGCCTGGGTCGATGCGAGTCAATCATGAGATCGTAGGCCCACACCGCTAACCCAATGATGGGTCCGAGAATCAGCAGGACGATGTATACAGTGTGCTCCACTCCACTACTGTGCGCGATGATTGAAAGCGCACACAATAGGCGTACGACGCAATCAGTGTAGGACCGCTAGAAGCGTCGCGACATGTCTGCAAACCGGTTGTCACCTGCGAAATTCGCGAACCGGCATGAAAGTAGTCAGTCATCTCTAGCCCCGATGATGATGGTGGAATCTATGTCCACCATAGCGATAGGGGTAAAGCGGATATGGGGAGACGAACCCCGGCTGATACGGATAGTAAAAGGGACTTGAGTAGATCGGAGGACCATATCCATAAGCGTAAGGCGAAAAGCCGGGTGGTCCGCCATACAGGGAAGGATCATAACCAGGCGCGCTATAAAATCCAACGCCGGTTGAGAGACCTGCACACCCAACTGTCAGGGCTAAGAGAGTGCCGACTGCTAGGGCGGTGAATGCATGCCTCATGCTCCATGCTATCGCACGGAAGCCAATGGCGAGTAGTGGTAGATGTACGCAACGCCTGAGGTCGAAAAGGACCTGACAAGCTCTGCTGCGTCCTCAGTTCGGCTCCAAATTCTATCTTTTTCAGAGGACGGAGCCATGATTGAGGGCTCTGTCACAAAAGATCGTTTGAAAAGATTCCTACATGGCCCTGCGCCGCTTCCTTCGTTATTTAAAACTCTTCAATCACTGTTGCGTAGGGTTCCTGATTCTTGGGGCCACCGAGGAGCCGGTGGACGAAGTAAGCCTTCTCGCCAAGCACATACGAAGTCGTTTCGACGCGGCCCTCGTCAAACAAGAAATAGGCATGCCTCAGTTCAGCTTTAAGCGATTTCATTGGCTCGCTCAGTCCGCGCAGAAGGTCGGCGCCTTTACTCGGATGAGCGGTCACCAGTGATTCCCGGCCTGAGCCTACGAGACCGGCTAGTTCGACAAAACACCACTGATCGGCCACTTCACAAAGGTGGCGATGGATAGTAAAAGGATAGACGCCTTCGGCTATTGGAATGCCGTCTTCCTGTATCTTTTCGAGAATGGTCGGCACCACGCGCACAGGAACCGCGGGGTCGATCTCATCAGGAGACAAGAGATCCAAAAGCCTATGATCGACTTTACCAGGCAAAGCCAACAGCGAATCATGATCATCTACTTTTACAGCTAATAGAAGGATTTTGCCCGTCGCAATCCGCTTCTCGGGAATTCGAAATTCGACGAGAAACTCGAGCATACGGTTTCTTCTCAGCGTCACTTTTTCAACCACCGCTTCAAATCCGTCCGCGTCGAAGTAACTGACCCGGTCGTGATAGTCAATTTCCGTGCGGATGATCACCCAACTGAGCCCATACTCCTGAATGCTTCGTCGAAAACTGATGAAGTGTGTCCTCATCCAATTCCACATCACATTGAAGCTGACAGAAAGGAGCGATCTAGCTTGGAACTGATGAGGGGTGAACTGACTAGTGTCGAAGGCCCATTCGGTTCGTAATTGTCTCGGCATGTTACCCGCCAGCGATGGGCGTGATAATTTCAAGGCAATCGTTGGATTCCACAAGTGAGTCCATTCCAGAGGACGCGAGCTGCGCGCCGTTTAAAAAGAATCGATGCGTAGCTCGAACCGTCCCGTTGGTGTCATACAACACGGGTTTTAACTTAGGGTGCCTCTCCATGAGGAGATAAAGGCCCCCCTGGACGGTCTTGGCTTCAGTGATGTCATGTTCTTTTTGATACTTCATAAAACGCAAGAGCGGTCCCGATAGCCGGATAAGCATGCCTCATTCTCCTTTTGTATTCTCATTTCACAACCATGGGAAGTCCACACGCCAAGGTCCACTTCCAGGACATCCTGCGCACCAACCGTGGGAATAAGGCCGGCGAAATCTCGTTGAAATCGTCCATAATGTTGATCATGAATGTAGCCCTTGCCTCCGGCCAGACGGTACACATTCAACATCAGTTGATTGGCTTGGTCGACGATCCAATACTTCGTGGCCGCAAGGATCGGATCCCAATGGGGATCGAAATGGTTGCGCTGCAGGCGATGGAGCGACCGGTACAGCATGGAGCGGCTCGTCTCGATCGACACATACATTTTGCCGAGTACCGCTTGGACGTTTGCCATCACGCTTACGGGCTGTCCGTAGCGAATAGTCGAATTTAGGTTTTGCACAAGATCATCCAGGATTGCATCCATGCGACCGACGAGTGCACACATGGCCGAGATGCGGCGAAGATTCAGAAACCGCTGCACATGGCTGAGCCCATCCGCTGAGACGACTAACCGGGCGGCCGGAATACGGACGCATTTCAGGCAGAGTTTCGCAAGCCCGACGGCTCTAAGACCACTCATGTTGGTCAGCGGGATGATTTCCACACCGGGATCCTGGCGTTCAATAATAAACGGCAGGAGATCGTTGTTCTCATCCCGGACATACACCATGAAAATATCGGCCAGCATGCCTCCCATCACATAATATTTTTCGCCATTGATGACGTAGTCATCACGATCCTTCACGCAGCCGGTTTGGAATGAAAAGGGGTCGGCTCCCTCGGTGTAGGCAAAGGAGGCGAAACATTCGCCTCGGATAGCCGGTCGAATATAGCGGTCGATCATCACGGCATCGGCGGTCTCCAGGATCGTTTTTGAAACCGCGGGGAAGAGTGAGGCGAGCATGACAAATGAGAAATCTTCACTGACCCGCCCGAGTTCTTCAAGCAACAAACCGTACGTCAGTGGATCGAGCCCGCCACCTCCTAAATCTTTGGGAAAGGAAGCCGACAAAAGGCCCACGCGGGCCGATTCAACCATGATCTCTCTTTGAATCGGCAAGGCGAGATGATCCCGCTCAGCGGCCCCCGGGTTGACGTATTTCTCAACAAACCCCGCCATGCGGGCTTTCAGCATGTTGAAATGCTCGAGTTGCTCCGTCCCGGACATTCTTGTATCCATCCTCACCCCTGGCTGAAGTGGTTCATCGTGCAACGAACAAGTATAACGTAAAATGCTTAGTCACGCGAAGCAGTCGCACGATACCCGTATCGTCTCCTCGGAACAATCGGACATTGGTCTAGTGACATTCGGCTCTCTTCCTCCATTCCGTTAAGGAAATCGGGTCTTGCTACCAGCCGAAGCAAATGTTGTCGCAGGGCTTTTTCTCTATTGTCCGGCAGGGTCAAAAATAAAAGGTATAGACTGAGGGGAAACACTGCGAAAGACGGAAGATAGACAACGCCCTGTCATGAGGGAAACGCTGTAGTGATGTCTCTGATTGCCGAAGCACGACAGCGAGGTTACATTGCCCCATGGCGCGTAAGGCAGCGGTGACTTCGGCTCACATCTCCTTCAGTATCCTCATGACCTTGATCGTTGCATCGTGTGGCGAGAGGACTTCCACTATCAGAATGCCGGACGGCAATGCCGTGCAAATACAGGAACGGCCTGACGCAGCATCGGTTGTCGCTCCGGCAGCACGGGACGTAGACAGTAAAGGAGGGTTGACTCAGCACCGGTAGTCAGGAGTTGTCCCACAGAGGGAGAAAGCCTAATGCTTCTTAGACTGCTCATCAAACAGCGTGACTGAGGCAACAGACTGTTCTTCACGAATTAACGCTTTATAACCCTGGCAACTAGAGGGCCTGGTTGACGTATTGGTTGCAAAGGGTGTTATTACGAAACAAGAAGTGCCAGCCGCGTTGACTGACCTTCGCCGCCGCAATCCGCGTGCTGCTGCACATTCTGAACATTTTCAACTCAAGCGGCTTGACCGCTCAACAAGCTAAAGACGTACTGGCACATCTTTAGGTTCTCATTGAAATCGGTGAACGGGTCGCTCATGGCAAAGGAGTCATTAACCGATGTCCCTCCGTGGCACGTTGAAGCGATTGCTAGAAGCGGCGCAACGGTTCGAGGTGAAGACGCCAAAGTATCAACGCATTGAATCGGAACGACAGAACTTGCGGGAAGCCATCACGGATGCACAATTGGCCCTTTCAGTTCAGGAGCTACCTCAAGAGAAGCAAAAGACTACTTCTCCTTCATTGCCGGCTGTATCCAGCCGCACATCCAAGAAGCCACGCAAATGAACAGCCGCTACCGGTCTTGCCTGGCTGACACGGCTGCGAGTCTATTCTAGAAGCCGCTTATAAACGAAAGAGCCAGCCTACTTTCATCGGACTGGCCCTTTGGGTAAAAACCAATTGTCGTCCGCCTTACGCGCTCGCATGCCCGGGCCCTTTACAAGCCAGTCAGTAATGGAGCGCAAGGCCATTTGCGACTGAGTAAAGGCGTGCGGATAGTGACCTTTCAGCATTACAAGCTCTGCGACGACTCGTTCAATGTCTTGCTTATCTTCAGGTCGGAATTGTAGAAATCGATCAGGCCCCTCAGTGAAGTAGGGAAGAGAGTAATGGATCAGATCTACCTGTAGGCTCACATCATACTTGTTGGCGAAGTCCCAGGCCTCATAAAGATCATCTAAGGAGCAAGTCTGTCGGTTGAGTAGCCAGTTCAGTCTGAATGACAAATGATCACCATACCGACTGCAGGCATAGTCTAATCCCTCTTCAAGATGTCGAAACTGATCCCTTCGCTGGACGTAGTTGTTATACTTGTGTCCAACTCCATAGAAGCCGACGGTCATGTGTCTGAGACCAGCGTCCCAAAGTACATCAATCTTCTGCTTCAGCAAAATACCATTCGTTGTAATATAGCTGTTCAATCCAATCTCGCTGGCATACGCCACCATTTTCGGAAGATCACGATGGAGTAGAGGCTCGCCACCGTAAAATCTGACATTGGAAATACCGGCCCTTTTCGCATCAAAGAGGAGATTTTGAACAACCGGCCACGGGAGTTCAGCTCCCGGCATAAACTCTCGACCATACCGGCAGCCCCAGCATCGAAGGTTGCATCCGGCTGTAATGGCAACTTCCAGTCGATAAGGTTCCGCAGGGATGACGTGTGGGATAGCTCGTGCCACGGAATGCCGCAGCCGTTCCAGCCGTGTTTCACTGGAAATCAGCCAGCGACGGAGGCTGGGTACCGAGCGAGATGTCCTCCCGAACTGTCGAAACCGGCCAGAGATTGTCATACTCACGACATAGCTTTTCGACCAGTAGCGATGGGGCTGAATGGTCTGCGCTGGTCATTTGCGGCGCGTTGTTCTCTTCGCGTTCACAAAAGGCATCGATCGTCGGGGAAAGGTACTGCTCGTAATTAACAACCTCCTCATTATCGGCAGTGTTTTCGGCGAATACCACTTCGGCTCAAAAGCATCACAGGCAGCGACTTACCTCCAACTAATCTCACGCCAAAAGACGGAGGCATTTAGGGTAGCCAACCCATTAAGCGCAGCCGGTATCGAAGCGAAGCCAACCAACCACATGGTCGACCTCTTTGCTTGAGGCGTTACATTTTATACGGCTTTATATGCTGTCGCATTTCCCAGTACAATACCGCCATGGCAGTAGGTGACACGTCACCTGTTCCCTTCCGATGAATGCCGGGGTAATCTCATAAGCCTTGGGCGGCCTAAGGCGACTCCCTCGATTTTAAAGGAAAGGGCCGTTACCAATGATGGGCGTAACGGGTGCCCTACACCACCATCATTGGTACTTTTTTAAAAGCCAGTCATAAGTCCCCGTCGCCGCGAATTGATAGTCCGGTCGGCCCTCATCAGAATGGGCTGACAAATTAGGTTTCCCTCAATCAGTCTCTTGAGAATCTCTGTAAAGGTGAAGCTCAATAGCCATTGTATTTTCCTTTAGCTTCTTTAAGGGCAGAGTGAGCGTCCCACCCGTTTAGGGGCTGTACCAATTTCGAGGGGTAGTTCCGCTTCGCGGTTCAATCGTAACTCGTCATTCGTTTCACTCCTACGTTCGCCAAATCACATTCATCTGTATTTGGTAGCACCGTGGTAGCACCTTTTATAAGTCTATGTAACCGTACATCTGTCCAGACGAAGCGGTTAAGTAAAGCCGCTTGGCCGTTCCGCCCTGAGGGCACCTGATTTATAAATACAGGGGTTAATTATTTACCGGCGCGGCTCCGTTAACGCCGACAGATCACTGATGCAGATCAGGGATGATGTGTCGAACATCAATGTGCCGGTAAGCACAGCTAGGGAGGGAGAGCCCAATGCCAGTACTCAATCAAAACGTTGGACGACAGACCCCTATGGGGGCGACGATAGTCACAGGAGGAACGACCTTCCGAACGTGGGCTCCGACGGCGCAAGATGTCTATGTCGTGACTGATCCGAGTGCGACGTCTTCCTGGTCACAATGGAAGCCGGACCCGGCTGACCGCATGACGCCCTTGGACGATGACACGTGGGCTGGGTTCGTGCCCGGGATTGGGGATGGCGATCCTTACTTGTTCTGGATTCGCGGACCAGTAGGCGGCACTGCCGGCTTTAAACGAGATCCGTACGCGCGTGAATTAGCGGTACAGCCACCGTTTCCCAACTGCCCTTGTTTGGTGCGCCCGGCCCATTCGTTTCCATGGCACGACGCCGGGTGGCTACCTCCAGCGTTTCACGACGTCATTATTTATCAACTCCACGTCGGCGTCTTCTGGGGTATCAGCTTAAGCCCGCTCCGATACGGGACCTTCCTAGATGTCGTCGGGAGGATTCCATATCTCCGCGATCTCGGCGTGACCGCCATCCAACTTTTGCCGATACAGGAATACGACGGTGACTTTGGGCTGGGCTATGCGGGCCTCGACTATTTTTCTCCGGAAATGGCTTATCAAATTGAGGACTCGAGTGTACTGGGTCAACGCCTAGCGACTGTAAATACACTGCTCGCCCAGCAGGGGCAGCCACCGGTCACGTACGCGGATCTGGTATCCGGGCCTAACCAACTTAGATGCTTAATCGATCTTTGTCACCTCAATGGCCTTGCCGTGATCTTTGATCTTGTCTTCAATCATGCCGGCGGCGGCTTTGATGACCGTAGCCTCTGGTTCTACGATCGACAGCCGTATGGTGACGATCGACGAAGCCTCTATTTCTCGGGCGCCGAGTGGGCCGGAGGGAAGGTGTTTGACTATTCCTCTCCTGCAGTACGCCAATTTCTCATCGACAATTCCCATTTTTGGATCAATGAGTACCATGTTGACGGCATCCGGTACGATGAGGTGACAGTGATCCATGAGAAAGGCGGGGACGGTTTCTGCCGTGACCTTACCGGTACGATTCGGTACGTCAACGGACGTGCCCTTCAGATCGCCGAATACTGGGGCTGGGACCGGGCTTTTCCGGTGACATCCACCCCCGGGGGCCTTGGCTTTGATGCGGCCCTGGCCGATGGAGTCCGCATCGCATTGCGAACGGTATTGGCTGAGGCATCAGCCGGGGCCGATGCCCACGTCAGTCTAAACCGGCTGCGTGACGCGTTATACAAGCCTGTGGCCTTTCCCCGCTGCCTGGTGCGCCGTGCAACACATTGAGAACCACGATGTCGTGCGCTGGGACTATGACAAGATGCGAGCCCGTGAACCCTGGGTCCCGGCCTTGGCTGATCCCTCCAATCCGCGGTCCTGGTATGCGAGAAGCCGAGCCCGGGTCGTCTCAACCTTGCTGCTCACGGCACCCGGTATTCC